>Ga0116116_1001777_pt1 | contig 14890 bp, 11 predicted proteins | sample June2015DPH_10_1_FD_89722 | JGI IMG/M metagenome (GOLD analysis project Ga0116116, IMG submission 89722) | Peatland microbial communities from SPRUCE experiment site at the Marcell Experimental Forest, Minnesota, USA - June2015DPH_10_150 | ecosystem: Environmental > Terrestrial > Soil > Wetlands... | reverse complement strand
TTCCCGCATTCTGCGACGCGGCGGGGAGGTCTCAGGGTGTGCGGTTGAGGGTGTGGCGGATGGTGGCCGGGTACCATTGGCGGCCGTCTTGGGCGGTGGGGATGCGGTCGGCGTTGAGTCCGTTGGCGATCGCGCTCAGGCTCTTGCCGGCGGCGTGCTCGCGCTGGATCCGCTTGATCACGTACGTGTCCATGCTGGGCGGCCGGCCGAGCCGGACGCCCTGGGCGCGCCTTTGCGCGAGCGCTTGCCGGATCTGCTGGGAGTGCAGCCGCGCCTGGCAGGGGGCAAAGCCGGCCAGCAGCTGCCCGCGCGGCTCGCCGGCCGGCCCGCTCGGGTCGGGGCTGCAGGCGAGCCTGACCAGCGTCCAGCCCTGCCCGTGCGCGCTCGCCAGCAGGGCGTTGAGCTCAGCGAGCAGGCGGCAGAGGCGGCCGCGCTTGGCGACCAGGAGCGCCTCTGCGGCGCCGGCCTCGAGCAGCCGCAACGTCTCCTCGCTGCCGAGGCCGTGCAGCTGGGCGGCCGACAGGCCGGCCTGCTCGACCGCCGCGAGCGGCCGCCAGCCCTGCCGCCTGCAGGCGGCCGCGAGCGCTCGCCGCTGCGCCACCCAACTGGGCCCGCCTCTCGGCTGGCGCGCCGCCGCTCACTCCACCTCCCCGAGTCGCCGCCGCTCGCTCGTCTGCCCCGAGCAGGGGCGCCGCCCACACACCTCGCACCGCTCCATACAGCAACCATTCTATGCTGGAAAACGACTCTCAGAGCCTGCCGCGCCCACCCCGCGCAGAGCAGCGGCGCGCGAACCGCGACGCGCCGGATCACCGCTCGGGGGCCGCGGAGCCCTCTGAGGCACTGACCTCGGGGGTGGTCCCAGAGGGTACCAACGCCACCATCAAAGCCAGCAACCATCGGCGTTTGCGGCCGCCAGCTGAGGGTGTGAGGGCGCAGAGGGCACCCTCAGGGACTAGACGCGGACACGAGGAGTTCGGCACAAAGGGTCTTCTTCTTCAAGGTTGCAGGCGAGACGGGTCTCATTGCAGGTTATTGTCGCCTGAGTGCAGGGTTGACCTGCGCGGAAGCCGGCTTGGATACTGAGCGGAAGCCGGCTGACGTTGCGAGATTGCAGTCGTACCGCGTGCTTTGTGAACGAACAGACGCAGGCGACGCAGGAGGAAAGCTCGCGCGGCGGCGGGACGGTTGCGGAGGCGCTCTGGCGCGGCGGAGTAGCGGTTCACAGCACGTCTTTTCCGCGAGCGGCCTGCACAAGCGCGCGTTGCTCGGCGATCTGGCGTACGGCGCCTGCGTTTCGTTCGTCCACGCGCTCTTCGAGGCGGTCTAGGGCGGCTTCGACCGCATCGGCAAGCTCGGGCGCGGCGGTGAGCACGTTTTCGAGGGGGCGGAGGACGCCGTCGGGGGCGCGCCACATCCCGCGCGGGCTGTAGGGGCCGTCGATGCGGAGGTGCTGTTCCTCGTCCGCGTCGAGATGCGCGCGCTCTTCGGCTGCGAGGCGGGCCGGATCGTTCCGCGCGTCGTGTCCGTCGAGCCAGGCGTCGTAATCCGGCTTTCGGCCCCGCTTGTAGTGACTGACGATAGCCGGCTGGCCCTCGGCGGCTGTTTTTGGCCCGTTCGTCGTGAAGATCCCGAGCAGGCGCCCGTCCGAGGCGCTGGGCGAGTGGGCCGGACGGACGGGGCCTAGCTTTGGGGCGGGAGCGGGCGGCGCGGCCGCGTTGAGTTCCGCCCGGCGGGCACGGATGCGATCGCGGCGGAGGCGCTCCTCGTCGCGGTGCGCAATCCGGCGGCGCTCCGCCTTCTCGGCGGCGACCACCTCGGGCCGAGACCGCGCGCGGCTGATCGAGGTGTGCGACCGGCCGAGTTCGAGCGCGATGTCGTGAGCGGAGCGGTCTCGGGCAAAAGCGACACCGATGTCGGCGAGTTCGGCGGCGGTGAGGAAGCGATTCGGGGCCATGTCTCATTCTACCGGGGACGCACCGGGCGTACGGGTGCGCGTGGCTTGCTGAGCGGGCTCAGGAGGGCATCGCGTGGGCTGGCTGGACGGGAAAGCACCGGCTGGGGCTGGGACGCACCACGACGCACCGGCGTCTGGAACCCGACGCACCGGCCTTCGGCGGGCGCTTGGGCGGCTCGACAGGCGCTCGACGGCTTGAACAAGCGGTGGTGGTGCTTCCCGTGGCACGCGATGACGGCGAAGATGCCACGCTGGAACGGCTCAACGATGCCGGTTTGCGACCTCGACTAGATGAGAAAGATTCCCACCTTGGCAGGGAACTTGCTTCCACGTGTCACCCTCTTGCAAGTCATATTCGTGCCTCGACTGGCAACGGCATCCTGAACGGTGCACGAGGCGTGAGGGTGTCACGCGGGCTGGGAAGACTCGACTAGATTGGCTTGAATAGGGCGATTCGAGGCACTTCGTACCGGCTCTGACCAGGGCGGGTAAGGCCGAAGGCATCATGTCCGCACGCTCGAGCCATCTTGCCGTGGTCGAGCCGTCGAGCCCGGCGATGGCAGAATGGCAGCCGCCAACAGGGGTGCGTGAGAGAGAAGGCTCGGCCGCACCGCGATGGAGCGGCCGACCGGCGGGCGAGGAGGGGAACACCCGCCGGTCGACCGTCGCTCCTTCCACGAGGGCCGGTGCTCGAGGAGGAGCTGTGTGGACCCATCCGCCAGCTGGGAGCCAAATCCGAGCCTTGGGGAGTCCACGAAACGTGCTGAGGCCGACGAGCCCGCATTTACGTCGACGCTCTCCCTCCCGGCGACGGCGTCATGAGGCGGAGCGCCCCCGGGACCGGTGCGGCACCGGCGACGCGCCCCGTCTCGATGTCGAAGAAGTGGAGCCCGTCGACGTGCACTGCGAGCTCGACCTCGCCGCCGGGGGCGACGTGGGCGCGGCTGTCGATCCGCGCCGTGAACTCCGCCCGCTCTGCGTCCGCGAAGAGCGTCTGCTCCTCCGAGTACGTGTCCGCTGCCGCCTGGACCGCCTCGGCGGTGACGCGCGGCGCGTCGATGTGAAAGATCACATGCGTCTCGGCGCCGAGCTCCTGGACGATCTCCGGACGGACGCGGATCCGCGGCAGGGCGGGGTCGGCGGTTGACGTGTGCTCGAAGTCGGTCGGGCGGATGCCAACGAGGACGCGGCCAAGCGGGAGGGCGCGGCCCGGGGGCGGCGCGAGCTCGAAGCCGGCGAAGCGGATCCGCCCGTCGTCGATCTGGGCCTCGACGAGGTTCATCGACGGTGAGCCGATGAAGGCGGCGACGAACAGGTTCGCGGGCGCGTTGAAGAGATTCTGCGGCGTGTCGACCTGCTGGACGCGGCCGTCGCGGAGGACGGCGACGCGCTGCCCCAGGGTCATCGCCTCGACCTGGTCGTGCGTGACGTAGACGGTCGTTACGCCCAGCCGTTCGTGCAGACGCGTCAACGCCGCGCGCATCGAGACGCGCAGCTTTGCGTCGAGGTTCGAGAGCGGCTCGTCCATCAGGAACGCGACCGGGTCGCGCACCATCGCGCGGCCGATCGCGACGCGCTGACGCTGGCCCCCGGACAGCGCCCCGGGCTTACGGTCTAGAAGTCTGTCGAGCCCGAGCGTCTCCGCTGCCTCGAGGACGCGGCGGCCGCGCTCCTCCTTGGCCACCTTGCGGAGGCGGAGGCCGAAGCCGAGGTTCTCCTCGACGGTCATGTACGGGTAGAGCGCGTAGTCCTGGAAGACCATCGCGATGTCGCGCGCCTGCGGGCGCATCGCGGTCACGTCCTTGTCGCCGATCACGATCGAGCCCTCCGTCACCTCCTCGAGCCCCGCGATCAGCCGCAGCAGCGTCGTCTTGCCGCAGCCGGACGGGCCGACGAAGACCATGAACTCGCCTTCCTCGATCTCGAGGTCGACCTGGTCGACGGCGAGCACGTCGCCTGCGAAGACCTTCGTGACCCCCCGCAGGGAGATCCCACCGCTGTTCACCGCTTGACGACCTTCCGGACCTCGCCGTCGGAGACCTTCATTATCTCCCCGACCTCCTATCTCCGCGGTCTCGCCCCCGAACCCGCCGGTCTGCCCGCCGGATCCCGAGATCGGCGGTGAGCCTGACGAGGCTCAGCAAGGCCAGCGGCAGGCCGATCAGCGCAAGCAGCGGATCGCGGAGTAGCAGCAACGCGACCGCCGCGAACTCCGCGACCAGCAACGGGCTCGGCCAGAGCAGGTTGCGCACGGCGAGCGAGACTGACACGTACCAGAGCTCGGTCGGCGCCAGATCCGGCCGCCGCGCACCGAGCACCAGGACGTAGCCCAAGCTGGCAAGCGAGAGCAGCAGGGCAGCCACACCGAGCCCGAGGCACAACGAATTGACCACCGTGCGGCCGCGGGAGAAGAAATGCACCTCTTCCAATGCGACTGCTGCCGTCGCGAACGGGATCCCGGCTGATAGCGTCGTATGGAGCAACGGTCGGGATCTCAGCACGGCGACGAACTCCCGCACCACGCGGTTCTCTCCCTCGTTCCGCCAACGCTCGAGCGCGACGATCCCCGCTTGGAACGCGGCCGGTACGGTCACGATCGGCAGGCAGGCGACGAGCAACGCCAGGTTGAGCGCGACGAAGTTGAAGATCGCGCGTAGCACGGCCTTCACTTTCAGCCTCGCGGCGCTCGGTGCTCTCGGTGCCTCTCGTGACGGCCTCGTTGCCGTGGCCACCTCGCCCACGTTCGCATACGGTGAGCGGCCCATCACCCCTTCGCCCCTGTTCCCTGGATGGCAATCCCCGCGATGAAGGTCCGCTGGGTGAAGAAGAACAGGACGATGATCGGCAAGGTCGCCGCGGTCGCAGCCGCCATCACCCAAGGCCAGTTGGTCGTGTAGGTCCCGAGGATGAAGTACAGTCCGAGGGAGATCGGATACCACGTCTGGGTGTTGATGTAGATGAGCGGGCCGAGGTAGTCGTTCCAGCAATAGATGAACTGGAAGAGAATCACCGTTGCGAGCGCTGGCTTCGCCATCCGCAGGATCACACGGCTGAAGATCGTGAGCTCGTTCGCGCCGTCCATCCTCGCCGCGTCGGAGACCGACTGCGGGATGGTCATGAAGAACTGGCGGAGCAGGAAGGAGCTGAAGACCGAGCTGCCAAGGAAGGTCGGGACGACGAGTGGCAGGTACCAGCCCACCATGTGGAAGTGTCTGTACATCACGAACAGAGGGATGAGAGTGGCGAAGAACGGAATGAGCATCGTGCTCACCATCACCTGGAACAGGAAGTCCCGGCCCCTCCAGCGAATGCGGGAGAAACCGTAGGCGACAAGGCTGCTCGAGATGCACACCCCGACGATGGTGAGACCGGCGTACATGAGCGTGTTCAGCACGAAGCGATAGAACGCGACGGCGTGGATCATCTGCGGGTAGTTCCGCCAGAGGATGGGGTGCGGCCACCACACGGGCGGGATGTGAAGCGATTGGTAGTTGCTCTTTAACGACGTCAGTACCATCCATAGCAGTGGAAAGCCGAGCACGACAGTGACGACGAGGAGCACAGCGTGCTTTCCCAGACCCGCGACGACCTTGTGAAGAGTCCGACCGTTCACGGCCAATCTCATCGTTCACTCGCGTAGTAGACCCAGCGCGAAGAGGACCGGAAGAGCAGAACCATGACGATCGCACTGATCACGAACAGGAAGAACGCCATGGCCGAGGAGTAGCCAAGCTTGAGGTACTCGAAGGCCTGCTGGTAGAGATACTGCACGTACATCCACGTCGAGGTGCCGGGGCCGCCGATGTCCCCGTTCTCAATCACCTGCACTTGCGTGAAGTACGAGAAGCAGGCCACGAGCTGGAGGATCACGTTGAAGAGGATCACCGGACTGAGCATCGGGAGAATGATGAAGCGCAACCGCTGCCAGGGACCTGCCCCGTCGAGAGCGGCGACCTCGTACATCTCTGCCGGAATGCTCTGGAGACCGGCCAGGTAGATGACCATCGGCTGACCAACGCCCCAGAGGCCGAGGAGGATGAAGGAAGGCTTCGACCAAGCTATGGAGAAGAACCAGCCTGGTGCCGGCAGATGTGCGCCGATCAGCAGGTCGTTGACGATCCCGGTCGCCGGATTGAACATCCAGACGAAGATGATGCACGACGCGACGAGCGGCACGATCGAGGGGATGTAGAAGATCGTGCGGTAGACCGCCCTTCCCTTCACGTCCATGTTGAGCAGAAGCGCGAGGCCGAGCGCTGCCGCAGTCGAGAGCGGCAGCTCGAAGACGGTGTAGAAGAAGGTATTGAAGAGCGACGTCCTGAAGAGCGGATCGTGGAACAAGTTAATAAAGTTGGTGAGCCCGATCCACTTCGCCGTCGTGCCGTCGAAGTTGGTGAAGCTGTAGTAGATGGTGGCGAAGAACGGGTAGGCAAAGAAGAGTAAGAACCCGATCACCCACGGGCTCACGAAGAGCAGGCCGTTCCTCGTACGCCGCCCGCTCCACGAACGCCGCCGGACGGAATCCCGAGGACGATGCGACCCTCTCCGCATCTTCGCCGCCTGCGGCTCCGCTTCCTTAGTTGCCCGCATCGAAACGCGAAACACTTTAACTCTAAGACGATAAAAAGAGGGGGCAGGGCTCCACCCCTGCCCCCTCTTCGCGAACAACTGGCAGTTTACCTTTACCCCTTGTTTGCCTGCTTGTCGATGTACTGGAGCGCCTGCGTGGGCGTCATTATCTTCTGAAGCACGTTGGCCGTCGCCGTGTTCTCTGCGTCGAACAGCTGCGCCTGCGTCGGCGTCAAGGCCGGCGCTTGCGTGTACTTGCTAGTCATCGGCGGCAGGAAGCCCTTCATCCACGGGTCGGCTTTGAGCCAGGCCTGGTACGGCTTCGTCTTCGTGATAGACGGTCCAGCCGGGATCCATCCACCCTGCCTATCGAGATTGGCTGTGTACGTCTCGTTGTGGAAGCCGGCCAGCCAGGCGACGAACTCGAACGCCTCCTTGGGATGCTTAGTACCCCTCGGGATGATGTTGAAGTTGCCCTGGCCGATCGTGCTCGGGCCGCCGACGATCCCAGGGAAGGGCTCGACTCCGAAATGGCCCGCCATTCCCGGGTTGGAGGCGGGGATTTCCATCGCTCCCTCCCACGGGCCCGACAGCACGAAGCCGGACTTGCCGGGCGTCCAGATGTCGGTCTGGCCACCGGCGACCTGGCCTAGGGCCGTCTGCAGCGCCATCACCTGCGAGTACGAATACTTGGCGTAGCTCGCGATCCAGTTCATCTCGGCTTTCGCGCCCTTGCAATTCTCGAAGTCGTACTTGCCGGCCTTGTTGAAGCAGTTAGTGGCTCCGAAGAACGTCGTGTAGAACTGGAAGCCGTTCTCGTTCGTGTACGGATAGAAGCCGATTTGCGTGAGCTGGCCATTACTAGTGACCCACATCTTGGCCTGGTCGGCATTGAGCTCCGCCAGGGTCTTCGGCGGGGAGGTGATGCCGTACTTCGCCAAGAGGTCCTTGTTGTAGTAGAGCGCCCACGAGTTGAGTGACATGGGTACGGCCCAAAGCATTCCCTTGTAGGTGCCGCCCTGGACTGCAACCGGGTACTCCCAACTCTTGAAACCGGAGTACGAGCCCGTGAGATAGGGGTCCATCGCGGTCAGATCACCATGGGCGGCGAACGAGCCGATCTCGGGCCACCACTCGGTGAACACGTCGGGTGGATTTCCCGCAGCGATCGACGAGAGGAGCTTCGCCGTGCTCGTCGTGGCCGCACTGGGGATGCTGGTCTCAGTGACGCGGATGCCGGGGTGCGTCTTGTTGAATGTCGTCACCATATTGTTGACCATTTTCAACGTCGCTCCGGACCACATCGTCCACCACGTGAGGTGGACAACGGGAGCCGCCCTCTTCTGAGTCGCAGCGGTCGTCGTCTGAGTCGCCGCGGTAACCGCGAGCGCCCCCACGAGCGTTAGCGCGGCCGCCCCCATGGCGAGTCTCGATGTCAGGCGCCTCTTTGCGGAGCCTGATTCCCGCCTGAAAATATTCATGAGGTTATCCTCCCTTCCTGTGCCGTGAGCCAGTCGAGCCTCCCGGAGGAGGCCCGACGCTCTCGCGGATGATCAGCTGAGCCTGCGGAGACGCCAACTCGGGGACCGTTCTGCTCGAGCTCGAGAGCCCGAGGAGCTTGGCGAAGCAGACTTTGCCGAGCGTCTTGAAGTCCTGGCGTACCGTCGTGAGAGGCGGAGAGAAGAACCGGGCATTGGGGATGTCGTCGAAGCCGATGATGCTCACGTCCGCGGGCACGCCCCGGCCCGCCTCGTGCATGGCTCGCATGGTGCCCAGTGCGATGTCGTCATTCCCGCACAACACCGCCGTCACGGTCGGATCCTTGGCGAGCTGGCAACCCGTTTCGTAGCCCCACTCCGAGGTCCAGCCGCCGCGCGGCGGTTCGGGGGCCCGTACGCCGGCCTCCTTGAGCGCTGCGCGCCAACCCTCCATGCGCCGCGCCGGTCCAGACCAGCTCGGTATCGGGAGGTGATGCACGGTCTTGTGGCCGAACGCGAGGAGGTACTCAGTCGCTTCCTTCGCGGCCGAGAACTCGTCGATCCAGACCGACGGTCCTGTCGGGACGGTGGCGCCGGTCGGTGCCTGGATCATTGCCACGGTGGGCACTTCGGGCGGCACACACTCGAGGGCCAGCGCACCCACCCTGTCGAAGGCGATCACGATCAGGGCGCCTGCCGGCTCGATGGCATGCTCGACGGCGTCGCGCATGTCCGCCGGGCTAAGTGCTTCCACCGCCCGGAACCCCATCCCGAATCCCACCTCCCGCGTCGCCTCCTCGATCCCCTCCAAGGCCGCGGCGAAGCCGTACAAGCTCGTGTTGGAGCACAAGACGGTGACCGACTGGACCGGGCCGCCAGCCAGTGCCCGGGCCGCCCGGTTGGGTCGGAAGCCGAGCCGGGCAATTGTTGCGAGCACGGCCTCGCGGGTGGCGGCGCTCACTTTGGGGCTCTCGTTGATGACGCGCGACACCGTTTGGTGCGACACCCCGGCAGCGTGAGCGACATCCCGTATGCTGACAGAGGGTGACCGGTCACCCCTGCTCTCGGGTGCTGCATTCGCTTGTTGGATGTGACCGGTCACCGCCGTATATAGTGTGACCGATAACATTCACTCTGTCAATGGCTCCGACCAGCCAGTTCGGCTACGGGCAGGAGGAAAAGCGATGGTTTCCGCGACAACGCCGTGTGGGTCGGTGGTGTGCTGGTCCGACGGTGCGCTGGATCTGCAGGTCGAGGTGGACGACGACGGCGTGGCGTGCCTCTCCTTGCTCGCGCCCTCCGGTCTTGACGAGCGACTCGGAGCGAAAGCCCCGGCGGAGCCGCCGGCCACGGACACGGTGCATCGCAGCGTGCCCGGCCTGCCGTTGCTCGATGTGCTGCTCGCCGGGAGCGGCCGGCAGTGGGCGGGGCGGCGCTACTCGGAGTCGGTGGTGGGCAGCAGGATGCGCTACGTCAGCCACGATCTGAGAGAGGACGGACCCTGGAGCCTGTTGCAGATCGAGTTGCATGACCCCGCGACGGGACTTGCGGCGACCGTTGTCTACCGGCGCCTCACCGACATCGGGGTGCTGCGCAGCTCGGTGACGTTGAAGAACGCTGGGAACTCCCCGCTCACGATCGAGTCCGTGTCGTCGTTCCTCGGCAGCGGCCTTGCCGGACCAGGTGGCGACCTCCGAGACGTCGACGTGCTCTGGGCCGAGAACGACTGGCAGGCCGAGGCGCGCTGGCAGGCCAGGAGCTTTCGCGAAGCGCTTCCCGAGCTGAGCGACGCTCAAGACGGGAGGTCGCGGGGACGCTTTGCCATCACGAGCGCGGGAACCTGGTCTTCAGGGACGTACCTGCCGATGGGTGCCGCCGTCAACCGCCGGACCGGGCACACGCTGCTGTGGCAGATCGAGCACAACGGCGCCTGGCACTGGCAGGTAGGCGAGCATCTCGGAGCGGGGCCGACGACCTCGTATCTGGCACTGCTCGGCCCCACAGACGTCGAGCACCACTGGCGGATCACGTTGGCGCCGGGTGAGTCCTTCGAGACAGTTCCCGTCGCGCTGGCGGTCAGCGACCGGGGTCTCGAGGATGCGGTGGGGAAGCTGACGCAGTACCGGCGCGTCATGCGGCGCCGACACGACGACCACCGCAACCTTCCGGTCATCTTCAACGACTACATGAACACGCTGAACGGCGATCCCACCACCGAGCGGCTGATGCCGCTCATCCGCGCGGCCGCCGCCGCCGGCGCCGAGTATTTCTGCATCGACTCCGGCTGGTATGCGGAGCCGGGCGAAGGATGGTGGGACGCAGTCGGTGAGTGGGTGCCGTCGAAGACACGGTTCGCCGACGGGTTTTCCCACGTCATCGACCGGATCAGAGCAGAGGGCATGGTGCCCGGCCTGTGGATCGAGCCGGAGGTGGTCGGCGTGCGAAGCCCGGTCGCCGAACTGCTGCCCAGCGAGGCGTTCTTCATGAGAGACGGGCAACGAGTCGTGGAGCAGGGCCGATACCACTTGGACATTCGCCATCCCGCCGCGAAGGAGCACCTGGACCGGACCATCGACTTCCTCGTCGGCGAGCTCGGGGTTGGCTATCTCAAGGTCGACTACAACATCAATGTCGCCCCCGGCACTGACACGAACGGTCTCGCCGCGGGCGCCGGCATGCTCGAGCACAACCGGGCGTTCCTCGCGTGGATCGACAGCGTCCTCGACCGCCACCCTCACCTCACGGTGGAGAGCTGCGCGTCGGGCGGTATGCGGACCGACTATGCCCTGCTTTCACGGTTCCAGCTTCACTCGACGAGCGACCAAGAGGACCCGTTGCGCTACCCGCCGATCGCGGCAGCGGCGCCCCTCGCGATCGCACCGGAGCAGGCTGCAGTCTGGGCTCCTCCTCAGCCGGAGATGAGCGACGAGCTCATAGCGTTCACTCTCTGCAGCGCCATGCTCGGCCGTGTCCACCTGTCCGGTCACCTCGATCTGATGACGAGCGCCCAGCAGGAACTCGTCGCTCAGGCAATCAGCGTGTACAAGCAGATCAGAGCCGAGGTCGCCGATGCGCTTCCGTTCTGGCCGCTCGGGCTGCCGGGATGGGCCGACCCCTGGGTCGCCGTCGGCATGCGTGGCCCAACGGCCACCTATGTCGTCGTGTGGCGACGGGGGAGCATCACGGAGGCGACGCCATCCGGGAGCGAAGTGTCACTGCCTATCGCGCCGCGCCACACCGACGCGCGCCCACGCCTGCTCTACCCGCCGAACGGCGCTCTGCTCGGCTGGGACACGACCGGCGGCGAGCTACGCGTCTCACTGTCACGTTCTCCTTCCGCGTGCCTAATCGGATTCGACACTGCGCTTCCAGTGCGTCCGCGGGCGTCCGCCGAGGAGGCAGCTCGCCTGGGCGCTCGTGCTGTGCAAATCGACGGCAGCTTCGAGCCGGGTCTCGCCGGAGGCCGGCGGTGAGCTCCGAGGCGCCGGATGCGACCGTCGCGCGCGACTGGCAGAACACCGACCTCCCGATCGAGGACCGCGTTCAGGCGCTCGTCGACGAGATGACGCTCGAGGAGAAGGTCGCGCAACTCGGGAGCGTGTGGCTCGACTCTGATCGGGCGGCGGGCAATGACGCGCCGATGGAGGGCTTCCCGCCGCTCGGCAACTGGGAGGAGATGTCGCAGCATGGCTTGGGTCAGCTGACGCGAGTGTTCGGCACCGGCCCAGTCGATCCCGACGAGGCGAGGAGGCGGCTCGCGGCGCTCCAGCTCGAGCTGCTGTCGCGGACCAGACTGGGCGTGCCGGCCATTGCGCACGAGGAGTGCCTAACCGGCTTCATGACCTACGGCGCGACGATCTTCCCGACACCGCTCGCGCTGGCGGCGACGTTCGACCCCGCGCTCGTCGAGCAGATGACGGTCGCGATCGGCGAGCTGATGCGGCGCGCGGGCATCCACCAGGCGCTCGGACCAGTCTTGGACGTCGTGCGCGACTACCGCTGGGGAAGAGTCGAGGAGACATTCGGCGAGGACCCATACCTCGTCGGCACGATAGGTGCCGCGTACGTTGGTGGACTCGAGTCAGCCGGTATCGTCGCCACGCTCAAGCACTTTGCCGGCAACTCGTCGTCGTCTGCCGGTCGCAACCTCGGCCCGGTCTCCCTCGGCCGCCGCGAGCTCGCCGACGTCATCCTGCCGCCGTTCGAGCTCGCCTTGCGGCACGGCGGCGCCCGTGCGGTCATGAACTCGTACGCGGCGATCGATGGGCTGGCCGCCGCCGCCGATCCCGATCTCCTGACGACCACGCTCCGAGAGCAGTGGGGCTTCGACGGCACAGTCGTGGCCGACTACTGGTCGATCAGCTTCCTGGCAACAATGCATCGCCTCGCGACCGGCGCGCGCGAGGCCGGCGCACTCGCGCTCGCCGCGGGAATCGACGTCGAGCTGCCGAACACCCGCTGCTACGGCCCTGAGTTGATCGGCCTGGTTCGCGACGGGCGCCTGTCCGAGACCCTGGTCGACCGAGCTGCCGGCCGTGTGCTTCGCCAGAAGGCGCAACTCGGACTGCTCGATGCGGACTGGTCGCCCGAGGCTCCTCCATCCGAGGAGCCACTCGAGCTCGACCCACCTGCGCATCGCGCGCTGGCACGCCAGATCGCCGAGCGGTCGGTGATCCTCCTCGCGAACACCGGGGTGCTCCCGCTCGCCACGGCTCTCCGCCGCATCGCGGTCGTTGGCCCGTGCGCGGCCGATCCTGCCACCTTCCTGGGGTGCTACTCGTTCCCCACCCACGTGCGCGCTCGTATTCCCGACGTTCAGCTCGGGGTCGAGGTGCCTTCACTCATCGATGCGCTGGGCCGCGAGCTCCCTGAAACCGAGTTCCTCTCCGCCCCAGGCTGCCCGATCAGCCAACTTGATCGCGACGGGATCCCCGAAGCGGTGAAGGCCGTGAGGGCCTCCGAGCTCGCGATCGTCGCTGTCGGAGACCTGTCGGGCAATCTCGGCATCGGCACCTGCGGAGAGAGCAACGACGTCGACGATCTCACGCTCCCCGGCGTCCAGGCGGAGCTCCTCGCTCGCGTCCTCGAGACGGGAGTGCCGGCCGTGCTCGTGGTCGTGTCCGGCCGTCCGTACGCGATCGGTGCGTTTGCGGATCGCACTGCCGCGATCATCCAGGCGTTCCTTCCCGGCGAAGAGGGCGGCGCAGCAATCGCGGGCGTACTCTCCGGACGCGTCAATCCGAGCGGCAGGCTTCCCGTGCAGATCCCCGCGCACCCCGGCGGCCAGCCGAGCACCTATCTGCACCCGCTGCTGGGCGAGTCAGGACTCGGGCACAGCTCGATCGACTCGCGCCCGCTCTATCCGTTCGGGCATGGGCTGTCGTACACGACGTTCGCGTACACCAACCTCGCGCTCGACGCGGAGACGATCGCCACCGACGGCGAGCTGACGATCTCGTGCACCGTCACGAACACCGGTGCCCGCAGCGGCGCCGATGCCGTCCAGCTCTACATCGAGGATCCGGTCGCAGAGGTGGCGCGACCAGTGCGGCAACTCGCCGGCTTCGCACAGCTCGAGCTTGCCGCGCATCAGGCCGCGCGCGTCCAGTTCGCCTTGCACGCCGACCGGCTCGCGTACACCGGTCGATCGTCGAATCGGATCGTCGATCCGGGTGAGATCAGGGTCGCGATCGGCCCATCGAGCGCCGATCGACGGCTCGAAGCGACATTCATGGTCACTGGCCCCACCCGTTCGGTCGGTTCCACCCGCAGGCTGACCACACCGGTCAAGATCAGCTACGGCTGAGCCTCTGGGTGCCGACAACCGGCGTGTGGCGTGCGCAAGAGTCGGTACAGCAGCTGTGTCCGTCGACCGGCCCGCGGAGGCGATGCCCGTGGCCACGGCACTTCCAAGGCGAGGAGCCGGCGGCGGTCGAGCCTGCGCTCGCTCGTCACGGTGAGGTGGACGAGCCGGCCTTGCCCTGGCTACCTGATCCAGCGCCGGGTTGGCCGCCGAATCCGGTGCCGCCGCCGCCGCCGTTTCCGAAGCTCGGGATGCCGCCGCCGGGGCCGTTCAGGCGATTGGCCCACACAGCCTTCGCGCCGAGGTCGCCGACGTGCACAACCGTGACGACTGCGACGGCCGCAAGCACCGCAGCGAGGATCCTCGAGCCACCCCTGAAGCGCACCGTTGCAAACAGAGTGGTCATTCGTCCGAAGCCGTGCTGCTCGGCATGCGCCCGCTCGGCCGCGAGCGCCAGCACGAGCACGATCGCGAACACGAAGACGACGTACTCGAGGATCGTCGCCCAGTGCGCATGGCTCGCGATGAGCTGCTGGTCACCGCCTCCGAAGCCCCCGAAGCCCCCGCCGCCGAAGAGACGTCCTCGCAGAGGCCCTTCCTGCCCCGGCTGCAAGGAACCCTGAGCCTTCTCTCTCACGCACCCCTGTCGGCGCCTGCCATCCTGCCATTGGGGTTGGGCTTTCCCTGTGGGCACGCCATAGGTTGCTACGCAGGTACCTGCCAGAACGGCGTGTAGAGGCTGCCATCGGGCGTGTGGAAGCTGCCATTCAAGTCGCCATTGGCGCGGGGGGAGAAGCCGAGATCGTGCCGGGGACAGCCACCCGGCATCGTCGCTGTTCGTCGTTCTAATGGCATAGGGTGTTTGCTGTATGGCGCTGGGTTGGCGATAGAGGAGGGACACGCTGCCGTGCGGGTTGGCGGTTGGGGTCCGATTCTCGACGGTGGTGCGTCCTTCCAGCGGTGAGCAGTGTCAGCATCGTCTCGCGAGGTGGGGTCGCGCCATTTGAGCACGGGTGTGAGCGCGGGCTGTGTGTGCTGTGAGCAAGCGTGGGCATCGCTCACGTCGGCCTTACAGCGGCGGCG
>Ga0116116_1001775_pt1 | contig 14896 bp, 16 predicted proteins | sample June2015DPH_10_1_FD_89722 | JGI IMG/M metagenome (GOLD analysis project Ga0116116, IMG submission 89722) | Peatland microbial communities from SPRUCE experiment site at the Marcell Experimental Forest, Minnesota, USA - June2015DPH_10_150 | ecosystem: Environmental > Terrestrial > Soil > Wetlands... | reverse complement strand
GCTGAGCCTGCACGCCATCCGCGCCCTGAAACGTATGCGTCGCCGCCCCACTCTGATCATGGCCTTCTGGCAGCAGGCCGACCTTTTTCCAATGTAACTATATTATGCAATGCTCAGTAGGTGTTGCCGTCCCTCTTGGCTTTCACTTCTCTGCGAATCCCAGCGCCGGAGTTTACCCCGACCGGGTCGGGGCGTCATCTTCATTCTTTTTTTCTCTCACTTCTTGCCTCTTACTTCTTACTTCTTACTTCTGCCCTCACCCCAGCGGCATACTCGCCTTCGCATTCAAACTCGTATCCGCCACTCTCCCCCGCACAAAATCTCCATACGCCGCCGCCGCAATCATCGCCGCATTGTCCGTGGACAGCGCGCGGTCCGGAAAGAACACCTCCAGCCCCTTCGCCCGCGCCCGTTCCGCGAACACCGCGCGCAATTGGCTGTTCGCCGACACGCCTCCCGACACCAGAATCGTCTGCACTTCGCACTCTTCCGCCGCCATCATCGTTCGCTCCACCAGGTCCCGCACCACCGCATTCTGAAATTCCCGCACCAGCCCCAGCGTCTCAGCGCTGCACATCGGCAGCAATTCCGCAAACCCACGTCTCCCCGCCGCCACCGCTTCTTCCCTCTTCCGGATTTCATCTGTGTATTCCGCGTGTTCCCGCACGTGGTACAGCACCGCCGTCTTCAGCCCGCTGAAGCTGAAGTCCAGCGCATTCCCGCGCGTCTTGGTCGGCCCAAACTTCGCCGGCGCTTTCGCGTTGCCTGCAGTCGCAGCCGCCGCCAGCCGGTCCAGGATCGGTCCGCCGGGATATCCCAGCCCGAGCAGCTTCGCCACCTTGTCGTACGCTTCCCCCGCCGCATCGTCGCGCGTCTGCCCCAGCTTGCAATACGCAAACGCGCCGCTGTCGCTCGAGTCCGCGTCATTCTTCACTTCATACAACACCGTGTGCCCGCCGGAAACAATCAAGCACACCGCCGGCAATCTCGGCACTTTTCCGTTCTGATAGGCCTCCAGAAATGCCGCGTGAACGTGTCCATCCAGATGATTCACCGCCACCAGCGGCTTTCCCAACGCCGACGCCAGCGTCTTCCCATACGTAATCCCCACCAGCAGCGATCCCACCAATCCGGGACCCTGCGTCACCGCAATCGCGTCGAGTTCCTCAAACTGCAACCCAGCCTGCGCCAGCGCCTCGCGCACCACCGGCACAATCTGCCGCAGGTGTTCCCGCGAAGCCAGCTCCGGCACCACCCCGCCATATTTCCGGTGAATGTCAATCTGCGAAGCCACCACGCTCGACAGAATCTTACGCCCGTCCTCCACCACCGCCGCGGCCGTCTCGTCACACGACGACTCGATCCCCAGTATCTTCACTCCGTCTTTCATTCCGTCTTTCGCGCCCTCTGTCACAACGTCACGTCCATTCACCCCGCCACCTTCCCCCACCCAGTTGGCCTTCGTTTCCGTTCAACTCCTTACCTTCGCCCATCAAATTTTCATGCTACCACACGCCCTCCGCATCGTTCCCTCCCCACCGCCCTTCTCTTGCTCGTGTAGGGTCCGCCTTCCGAGGCGGGCCGCCAACGCAACCACTCGCAGACTCAATCTGTTGTCACCCAAACGAAGCGCCGGAGGCGCGACACAACCTAGCCCAGCCCGTAAGGGCTGGGTTCAAGCGCCACAAGAATCCAAAGCGCCGTAGGTGCGGCACCTCCACCATACGCGTCTGACCTCACCACCCCGTTTTCCTCTCCCTACCTCAACCGCAACTCTGTACAGGATTCAAGGTTGCGCTCCTCTTGAAAAATGAATCAACTGCAGCTCATGAGAAGGCCCCGCCCGTACCTGTGTCCCCTGCGCACATCCACTTTCCGTCTGATTGACAAGACTCCCGCCCCGCGTCTACTGTGAACTTGTATTTCAAATCCTTTTTCGAGCGCGCATCTCAAATCCCCATGACCGAAGACGCGAAGCAGTCCCAGCCGATTCCCGCCCGCTATCAGAAAGTTCGCAAGGCCGTTTTGCCCGCCGCTGGTCTCGGCACGCGCTTCCTTCCCGCCACCAAAGCCCAGCCCAAGGAAATGCTTACCGTTGTGGACAAGCCGCAAATCCAGTACGTCGCCGAGGAGTGTGTCGCCTCTGGCATCGAGCACATCATCATCGTCACCGGCAAGGGCAAAAACTCCATCGAAGATCACTTCGATAACGCTCCCCTCCTCGAACAGTATCTCGAACATAAGGGCAAGCACGCGCAGGCCGAACTCGTTCGCCGCATTTCCAACATGGTCCAGGTCAGCTACACCCGCCAGAAGGAACCCCTCGGTCTCGGTCACGCTGTTCTGGTCGCCAAAGATCTCGTCGGAGATGAGCCTTTCGCCGTTTTACTCGGCGACGTTCTCATCCCCGGCAAGAATCCCGCCACCAAGCAGCTCATTGACGTTTACGAAGCCACCGGCACCGGCGCAATCGCCGTCGAAGAAGTGCCCTGCGAGAAAACGCATCTGTATGGCATCGTGGACGGCGAACCCGCGCCCATCGCGCCCTTTGGCGAACGCCTCTTGCGCATTCGCGACCTCATCGAAAAGCCCGCAACCCAAAATGCGCCCTCGAATCTCGCCATCACCGGGCGTTATGTTCTTCCGCCCGCCATTTTCGACTGCCTCGAACGCACCAAGCCCGGCGCCGGCGGCGAAATCCAGCTCACCGACGCCCTGCGCCTCCTTGCCAAGGAGCAAGGCTTGTGGGCTTATATTTACGAAGGAATTTCCTACGATGCGGGCGACAAACTCGGCTTCCTGAAAGCCACCGTCGAGCTCGCCCTCCTCAACGATGAATTCGGCCCCGCCTTCCGCGACTACCTCAAAACCCTCAAGCTCTAAATTCTCGCCGCACCGCGCCTTTGTAGGGATCGCCTTTTGAGGCGGTCCGCAAAATCTACGCAGGCACACCCATCTGTCTCGACTCGTACGCTACCTTCCAGATGATCCAAGATTCAACCGCGCCGGCGACGGAGTCGACGGAGGCGCTTCCGTGTTTCCAGGAAATACACGGTAACACCCGCAACCACAGCCAGCGTAGAGATCAGGAAGCGGTTATCCGCGAGAGCGAAAGCCCCGACGATGTAAAAACAGTTATGAAAGACCAAGGAAAAGAGTGCATACCTCAGTTCTCTATCGGAATACAGGGGCCCCAGCAGCGAGTAGACCAGCAGAACGACATTGAAGATGGTACCGGCAACGCCCACGATGAACATAGGAGGGAGTCCGACTCGGATCCCGTGGACGACAAAAATTCCTACGCTCAAAAGGGCGACCACGAGTAACACCAATGCCCATGCATTAACTGGTCTAAGTGTGTGGCCCGGCTTGAGCGAACTGGACTTTATTAGCATGACCAACGCCAAGAGGATACCACCCCAACACTTTCACCGAAAGTAAAGTGAGACGGAGGGTGCCCCAGGCACAGCGTGTGTGCCTGGGTCTTGTGTTTCCTGATGCCGGTCGAACTGAAATGCCTCTACGTCTTTCACCGCAATTAACTTTTTTTCTTCTCCGTCTTCTTTTCCTTGCTTTCCTTGCTCTCTTTGGTTTCTTTCGCGGCGGTTTCCTTTGGAGCTTCTTTCGACTCCGTCTTGTCCGTCTTCGCCGCCTCCGGCTCTTTCCCGCCGCTCTTCCCCGCATAGTCCGTCACATACCACCCTGATCCCTTGAACTGGATCGCCGGCGCCGACTGTAGCCGCTCCACCTTCCCTCCGCAGTGCGGGCACTTTTTCAGATGAGGCCCCGCGACACTTTCAATCTTCTCCGTCCGCCGCTTACACTTGGTGCACTGGTATTCGTACAGTGGCACAGCCTGCCCTCCCACAAGTTTCACAAACCGCAGATTATACCACGCGCCCCATACCCTCCTGCCCGCCGTGCTAGACTCTTCAGCAGCAAATCCCATGACCGAAAACGCTCATCCTGAGGACTCGCGCCAAGGCTGCCTCTACCTGGTGGCCACGCCCATTGGCAACCTCGAGGACATCACCCTCCGCGCCCTGCGCATCCTGAAAGAAGTGGACCAGATCGCCTGTGAAGATACGCGCCACACCCTGAAGCTCCTCAATCACTACGACATCCGCAAGCCCCTGATCAGCTATCACGAACACAACGAACTCACCCGCGCTCCCGAACTCGTCCTGGCCATGGAAAACGGCGCTACCATCGCGCTCGTCAGCGATGCGGGCATGCCCCTGGTCAGCGATCCCGGCCATCGCCTGGTCACCCTGGCGATTCGCCACCACATCGCCGTAGTACCCATTCCCGGCCCGTCAGCGTTGCTCGCCGCGCTATCCGCCTCCGGCCTACCCAACGAGGAATTTCTTTTTGTAGGATTTCTTCCCGCACGCAGTGGCGAACGCCGCCGCGCCCTCGAGCATCTGCGCATCGAAGAGCGCACCATGATTTTCTACGAAGCACCGCACCGCATCGCCGATACCGTTGCCGACGCCCTGGCCATTCTCGGCAATCGGCCTGCCTGCCTGGCGCGCGAGGTGACCAAGCTCCACGAGGAATTCCGCCGCGGCAAACTTTTTGGCTTGGTGCAATCCCTCGGCGATCATCCCGCCAAGGGCGAAATCACCCTGCTCATCGGCCCGCCGGAACCCGCTGCGCCCGGCGCCCACGCCGACACCTCCCAATCCCTCGCCGCGCGCGTCGAAGAATTGATCCATCAAGCCAAACTCGACCGCAAAGAAGCCCTCAAGCTCGCCGCCAAAGAACGCGGCATCACCCGCCGGGACGCCTACCGCCAGCTCCTCGACGACACTCCCCCCGAATCCTCTTGACTCCTTCCTCTTCTCTCTTTTCTTACCTCTGTGATCTCTGTGTCCTCTGTGTTCTTCACTCTGTGAACGGCGCCTGCCCCGACCCGGTCGGGGTGTTACCGTCCTTCTTCTCTGCCGGGTGCCCGCGCCGCAGCAAGCGATGTCATCCCGACCGCAGCGGCCCGATTTTCTCCTTCGCGCCGCCTTCTGGCGCGTCGGGCCGCGCAGTGGAGGGATCGTGGCACCCACCAACCGCCACAAGCACTCCCACTCTTCAACTCTTGAACTCTTCAACTTTTAACTTTCAACCTGTTCTCTATGATTTCAGCGTCCTCTGTGCTCTCTGTGTAACCCTTTCCGAACACACCCTAGCCATCGCCGATCCCACCCGCTCACGCAAATTGTCTGGAGTAACCTTCCTACGCCGCCGATTCCGACCGGAACACCCTCTGGAATCTCGGCCCTACAAACCGCACGCCCACCAACCTCTCCCCATCGGGCTGCGAATCGCTCACATGCACCACGCGCCCCTGCGTCTCAAAATCATTTTCATACCGCCGCGAAGGATAGCTCGACATCGGAATGCGTATCTCCAGATTCGAGCCGATGGCCAAATCGAAGCGCGAGCGAAAGGCCGCACCGCTCCGGCACAAATTTTCACTAGCAGTATCTTCCTCGAAGGCAAACCCCCGCGTATCGCGGCCTTTCACGCGCAGGGGCAAGTGTACCGATATTCTACGTTCGGACCTCTGCCGCACCATTGTTTCGCTCGTCTGGCTCATGGCCTGGGCTCCCCCCATCGGCCGCTTTCCGCTCGAAGAAGCGTTCCACATTCTCCACAATTTCCGCGGGCGTGCGTGCTGTATGTACAATCCGTCTAAGCTCGCTGCCGTTCCCCACGCCATGAGTAAACCAGCAAGCGAACTGCTTCATTTTTCCCACGCCGTCGGGTAGATTGGCGCTAAGAATTTTCCCATAGTAGCCAGAAAGTAAACGGTAGCGGTCCTGCTCGGTGGGCACATGGTAGCTGCCCGTTTCCAGGAATTCTCTCATCTGCGCGAAAATCCACGGATTCGTGGCCGCCGCCCGCCCGATCATCACCGCGTCGCAGCCCGTTTCCGCCACCATGCGCGCCGCATCCTCCGGGCAGTGGATATCGCCGTTCCCGATCACCGGAATCTTCACCGCCTGCTTCACCGCCGCGATCAAGCTCCAATCCGCTTTCCCCGCGTACCCCTGAATCCGCGTGCGCGGATGAATCGCGGCCGCCTCGATGCCCATCTGCTCCGCCATTTTCACCACGTCCAGCGCCACGATGGATTTTTCGTCCCAGCCCGCGCGCAGCTTAATCGTCAGCGGAATTTTCACCGCCGCGCGCACTTGCCGGAAAATCTCCTCCAGCAGCGGCAATTCCCGCAACAGCCCGGACCCGCCGCACTTCACCACTTTTTTCGCCGGGCAGCCCAGGTTGATGTCCACGGCGTCGTAACCCAGCTCTTCCACCAGGCGCGCCGCGTCGGCCATCACCTCCGGATTCGCGCCAAACAATTGCGCCGAGATCGGATGCTCGTCTTCCTCGTAATACAAATACCGCAGCGTCTTCTTTGCGCTCCGCGTGATTCCCTCGGAACTGGTGAATTCCGTCATCAGCAGCCCGCAGCCGCCCAGACCGCGAATCACGCGCCGAAACAGCGTGTCCGTGACGCCTGCCATGGGCGCCAGCACCGTCGCCGGCCGTATCACCAGATCGCGTACCTTGTACTCAGTCGGAATCATGTGTCTCTGGGTAGTTTAACAGACTGGAAATGGGATATCAGATGGCTGATAACCTTTTCCACTTTCAACTTTCAACTTTTAACTCTAAACTCTTCCCGACGAGCCCCCACTATGCCCTACGAAACCCTCCTCCTCGAAACCGACGGCCCTCTCGCCACCATCACTCTCAACCGCCCCGAAAAACGCAACACCATCACCACGCCCATGATTGCCGATATCCAGACCGCTCTCGACGACCTCGAAAAAACCCACGTCCGCGTCGTCATCCTCACCGGCGCCGGCAAATCCTTCTGCGCCGGCATGGATCTGGAAATGCTCCAGAGCATCGCCAGTCAATCCCCCGCCGAGAATCAGGAAGACTCCCGCCGCATCGCTAAATTCTTCCGCCGCATCTGGAGCTACTCCAAGCCGCTCATCGCCGCCGTCAACGGCCACGCCCTGGCGGGTGGCTGCGGCATCGCCACGCTTTGCGACTTCACCCTCGCCGTTCCCGAAGCCAAATTCGGCTACACCGAAGTCAAAATCGGTTTCCTCCCCGCGATCGTTTCCGTTTTCCTCACCCGCCAGATCGGCGAAAAGCGCGCCCGCGATCTTCTCCTCACCGGCCGCCTCGTCGAAGCCGCCGAAGCCAGGGAACTCGGCCTCGTCAACGAACTCGTCGCCCCCGAATTGCTCATGGACCGCGCCCGCGAACTCGCTGCCTCCATCATCGCCGCCAGCCCCGCCAGCGTCACCCGCGCCAAGCACCTGCTCATTTCCTCCGAGGCCGCCAGCCTCGATCACGACCTCGAACGCGCCATCCTCGAAAACGCTCGCATGCGCTGCACCCCCGACTTCCAGGAAGGCCTCGCCTCCTTCCTCGAAAAACGCAAACCCGTCTGGCCCTCCGATTAGGCGGAGCCCCTAGCCAACAGTTCACAGCCGACAGCCAAAAGCAGGCCACTGGACAGCGCGCCCGCATAAGTTCATACTCATGAATATTATTAATCGTGGAATATGCAGCACTATAGCAAGCTTGAAGTCTGGCGGCGCAGTCACGAGCTGGTGCTTGCGCTCTACCGCTGCACAGCCTCTTTTCCCGTCACCGAGCGTTATGGGCTGACAGCCCAACTCCGCCGAGCCGCTTCCTCTGTTCCGACGAACATTGCGGAAGGTTCCAAGCGAGCCACCCCAAGTGACTATTCCCATTTTCTGAACATAGCTGAGGGCTCTCTTTCCGAAACGGAATACCTTCTCCTTCTCAGTCGCGATCTGGGCTACATTCCTCAAGAGGCAGCCAGAAATCACCTCGCCGAAGTTTCGGAACTTCTGAGAATGCTTCATGCCCTTCGAAAAACAGTGCAAAAGGATGCAGCACCCAAAACAATCTTAAGGAATCCCATAAGCGCTTAATAGCACCTGACCGGCTACCAGCCAGCGGCCATAGGCCCTCTGCTGCAAGCTGTACCCTCTTGGCTGTGGGCTGTCGGCTAATGGCTGTCGACTGTGGACCGGCGGCTGCTGACCATTTTCTCTCCCGCCAAATTTCCGGCATACTAGTTGTGCTCGATGAAAACAAATACGCCCGAACATCACGATGTCACCGTCCGCGTCCGCTACGCCGAAACCGATCAAATGGGTGTCGTCTACCACTCCAACTTCCTCATCTGGTTCGAAGTCGGCCGCGTCGAACTCATGCGTTCCCTCGGCTTCGACTACAAGCACTTGGAAGCCGAGCACGACACATACCTGGTCGTTGGCGAAGCTCACTGCCGCTATCACCACCCCGCCCGCTACGATGAACTCCTCATCGTCCGCACCCGCATCCTTGAAGCAAAAACTCGCACTCTCAAATTCGGCTACGAAGTCTTCCGCCAGTCCGACCAGAAACTCCTCGCCACCGGCTACACTACGCACATCGCCTGTTCCCGCGTAGGTCGCGTCAAGCACTTCCCCGAAAAATACAAATCCGCCTTCCTCGCCCTGGTCCCCACGTCCGCCCGGAGCTCCTCCTAACTCACCCTTTCCTCTCTGCGCGCTCTTCGCAACCCATCCAATCCCACCGCCATTTCGAACGGAGTCCGCGAAGCGCGGGGTTTGCGCCCCGCACGCTTCGTCGGGGTGAGAAATCCCTCTTTCTTTTCCTCATTTCGCCTTTCTCTGTGCTCTCTGCGTCCTCTGTGGTGAACGTTTTTCTTCCCTACCTCGCTGTCTCCGTTATCTCTGCGACCCCTCTGCTACCTCTGTGGCAAGCCTTTCTCTCCTCCGCTCTTCCCCCGAAACTGTAAACTGTCAGCTGTAAGTTGTCAGCTCTACGCCCTCTCACCCCGCAACACTCTCGCAAGCACTTCCCGGTCCACATTCGCTCCACTCGCCACCACCGCCACGCGTTTCCCGCGCAATTGCTCCTTTTCTTGCAACGCTGCCGCCAGCGCTGCCGCCCCCGCGCCTTCCACCACGTTGTGCGTATCGGTGAACATGCACCGCATCGCTTCTTCCACCTCTTCATCGCTCACCCGCACAATGTGCTCCACATTCTTCAGCAGAATCGCCAGCGGCTCCTCGTCCGGTTTCCGGCACGCCATTCCGTCCGCTACCTTCGTTGTCACCGCCACCTCCACCACTCTCCCCTGCTCAAACGATTCCGCGTAGCTCGGCGCGCCCTCCGACACCACGCCAATCAACTTCGTCTTCAGCCCCAACCCGTTCCTCACTGCCACTCCTGAGCAGATCCCCGATCCCATCCCAATCGGCACGTACGCCACATCAATCTCCTTCACCGACGAAAACAGTTCCAGCCAGTAAGTCGCCACGCCCCTCACAATGTCGTAGTGGTACGGCGGCACCATGTGCAGCCCCTGCTCCGCCGCCAGCGCCATCGCTTTCTCCCGCGCCTCCTGAAAGTCTTTTCCGTGTTCAATCAACGTCGCTCCCTGCGCCCGCATCGCCGCATTCTTCTCCTGGCTGTTTCCGTGCGGCACCAGGATTGTCGCCGTCAGCCCAAACCGCCTTGCCGCCAGCGCCACCGATTGCCCGTGATTCCCGCGCGTTGCGGCGATCAACCCGCGCGTCCCCGGCTCCCGCTTCATCAATTCGTCCACATACACCACCGCCGTTCTCGCCTTGAACGACCCCGTGGACGTCTGGTTCTCCTGCTTCACCCACACCTCCGTCCCCACTCGTTCGCACAGCAGCGGCCAGCAATACTGCTCCGTCGGTCGCATGAACCGGTAAATCAACTCCCCAGCCGCTCTCACTTCCTCGATCGCAGGCAAATGTGTTTCCACGTCCCCATTCCTCCCAGTCATTGTAGTGGCCAACCCCGCCCCGCGGGGTCGGTTCTTCTTCCGCCTCTGCTGCATTGCTCTTAATCGCCGCCATTCTCACACACCCCTACACCCTCCCCGAACAGCCAATTTGCCTTTTCAATGAATTAAAGGTCAGGAAGGAACCGAACATCTCGCGGGCCTGAAGCCTGAACCGCCCTCACGCCAACCTATTCTATCGCTGCCCGGATATCCGTCTTCCGAAAATCCGCTCCCTTGAAGAGCAACGGCTCTCCCGACACCTTCGATAGCGCATACGAAAAGCAATCCCCCAGATTCAACCCCGCCGCATGCCTCCCCTTTCCAAAATCCGAGTAGGCCTGCCTCGCTGCCAGCGCCTGTTCCTCGCTCACTGGTTCGATGGAGATTCCCGCCGTTCGAATGAACGCATCGAGCTGTCGAACGCCGCCGTCACCGCCGTTCGACTCTGCGATAATTGATGCCTCGACGAACGAAACAGCAGACAGAAGACAATCGTCGCTCTTCAGGATTTGCTCCGTGAAATCATCTGCCTCTTCCTCGCCCAGCAAAACGGCAATTATCGCAGAGGTGTCCACAATCATTTGGGCAGTCCCTTTTCATCGTAAAGAAAGGTTCCATGGTCCACGACCGGCCCCTTTAGATGGCTCCGGAATCGTCTGGCAATTGCGCGCAATTCTTCGGCCGTTGCTTTGGATCGCTTCGCGCGCCGCACTCGCGCAAGTTTCTCTTTAATGGCAACGGTCACAGCTCGCGTCATGCTCTCACCGGTTTCTTCCGAGAGGCGTTGCGCAAGCTTATGGGCTTCGGGATCTTTGATATTCAAACTCATTTGTCTACCTCGGTAGAATATTGTCTATAATGGTGGATTGTACCCCCAGAATTGACCTTCTGCAAGGCTCTCAGCACCCTAATGCCTGAAGCTCACCCCTTCAGGGGTGAGCCCTTCCCCTCCTTTACCTCCCCTTTGCCTTCTGATCGCTGATATCTGATCGCTGATAACCCTTCTTTCAGCGCCTCCTTGCCCCGACCTTCGAGGCGCACGTTGTCTTTATCTCTTCTCCGAAACTTAAAACTGACAACTCCTTCCCCTTTACCCCAGCGCCGCCAAAAAATACGTAAACATCCTCCACCCCGCCACATAACTGAACGGCGCCAGCTCCAGCGAATAATGCCCCACCGGCAACTCCAGCGTCCGGGTCTCCGCCCCATTCTTCCGCAGCGCCCTCAGCATCTCCTGCGTCAACTCCGGCAAAAACGTCGGGTCATATTTCCCGTACACCATAAACGTATTCCGCCGCGCTCCCATCCCCCGCTCCACATACGGCATCGGACTGATCGGCGCCCAAAACTCCCGCAACTCCTCCACGCTCACCTCGTGCCGCAGACCTTCCCACACATGATTCGTCGTCATCCCCTGGCTCACTACATCCGCAAAATAGGTGGACACATGGAAAAATCCCCCCGCCCTTACCCTGCGGTCATGTACCAGCGTGATGTATCCCACCGACGACCCAATGCTCGTCCCCAAAATCCCCAGCCGGTCATATCCGTGCCGTTCCAGCCACGTCAAACACGCCCGCGCATCTTTCACCGCCTGCCGGTTCGCCTGCAGCGTCAACCCGATATTCGGCCCCACCAACTGGTCCGCACGCTCATGCCCTTTCGCCATTCGCCGGTCGTGGTACGGCAAACTCATCTTCAGCGCCGAAATCCCCATCCGTTGCAGCCAGTGGCAGAGCGCCACTTGCCCCTGCCATTTAGCATTCCAGTTCGGCAAAATCAGCACTGCCGGCCCAATCTTTTTCCCCGGGAAAAATTGCGCGTGCACAATATTGTTCTCCGCCCAAGCCGACTCCAGCGGGCTCGTAAACGTCAGCACACTCTCCCCATCCAGCCGGTAATCCCGCACCTCCTCCGCCGCATACCACTCCTCGCTCTTCGCCGTAGCCTCCCGCGCATACTCCCGCACAAACGCCCGCGGCTCATCGTGCGCCGCGTCGCCATTGATGTGCTCCAGTCCCCACTCAAACGGCCGCACCATCCGGTTATCATCGGTCGTCCACCGCCGGTGCTCATACCGCCGTATCCAATGCTCATACCAGCTCATCGCCATACCCCAAGTTTACCCCGCTTCCCCTCCCGCCTTCCCCTTTCCTCTTCTCTGCGAACCCCATGCGCCCGGTGAACTCGGTGCAGGCCTTTTCTTGCCTCCTGATCGCTGGTATCTGATCGCTGATAACCCTCTCCCAATCGCTATTGACTGTTCCCTCTCAACTTTCAACTTTCAACTTTCCACCTCTTCTTCTCCTATGGCACAGTCATTCCTGATGATCCCCCTCTTCTTTTTCCTCTTCGGCATCGTCATCGGCAGCTTCCTCAACGTTTGCATCACGCGCATCCCCGAAGGACTCTCCATCGTCCGCCCCGCCTCCCGCTGCCCGCGCTGCGAAACTCCCATCAAGCCCTACGACAACATTCCCATCCTCAGTTGGTTCCTCCTGCGCGGTAAATGTCGCCAGTGCCACCTCCCCATCTCTCCGATGTACCCCATCATCGAGTTCCTCACCGGCGCCTACTTCGTCCTTACCTACTGCGCCTTTGGTGTCACGCTTCCCACCTTCAAGTGGCTCTTCTTCGGCTGCCTCTTGATCGTTCTCATCGTCACTGACCTCCTCGTTCGTCTCCTCCCGGACGCCGTCAACTTCTTCGGCCTCGGCCTCGGCTTGGCCTTCGCCACGCGTGTTTTCCCCAGTTCGTTCCTGGGCATTTATGGCCTGTGGTTCCGCTTGCCCCACAAGCTCCCGCACGGCGTCGCCGGAGTCATTGACTCCCTCCTCGGCGCCGCCTTCGGCAGCTTGCTCCTCCTGGCCGCCGCCGTCGTTTACAAACTCGTCCGCAAGCGCGATGGCATGGGTATGGGCGACGTCAAAATGATGGCCATGGTCGGCGCCTTTCTCGGCCTCCGCGGAGCCTTCCTCACCATTCTCTTCGGCACCCTTCTTGGCAGCATCATCGGCATCGTTACCGTCATCGTTCTCTACGCCAGTGGCTGGAAACGCGATCTCGCCGCGCGCGCCGCTCGTCGCGGCCTTGGCAACGGCAACGCCAGTTCTCTCCGCCTGGTCATCGCATCCCAATACCAATTCCCCCTCGGCTCCTTCCTCGGCATCGCCGCCCTCTTCGTCGTCTTCCTCCTCCCTCGCCTCCTCCAGCACTTCCTTCTCTAACCCCGCCTCTTAAATCTCCGTTTACTCTGCGGCTCCTCTGCTATCTCTGTGGTAAGGCCTTTTCCCTGTCCGCTCTTCAACTGTTAACTGTCAACTGTCAACTGTGAACTCTTCCCCCTCTCTCTCCTCCCACAATCGCGCTACAATACCCGTAGGCATTGTTGTCTCGTCCTGGGAGTTCCCAGCGGGTCCCGAGCCTTTACGCTTGCTCCGTTGGAGGTTATTCGACATGCGTTCCATAACACTCTTGCGGCTCGCCGCTCTTCTCGCTCTCGCTACCTTCGCCGCGCTCCCCGCCCTCGCGCAGCAGGACCAGTCCGCCGATCCCGTCGCCGACGCCGCCCGCAAAACTCGCGCACAGCAAAAGAACGCCCCGCCCCCCAAAAAGGTTTATACCAACGACGATTTCTCTCCCGCGCCCCAGCCTGCCCCCGCGCCAGCCGCCAAGCCCTCCGGCGATGCCTCGCAGACCGCCGGTGCCGAAACGCCTGCCGGCCCCGACGACGAGAAAGTCAAAGACCCCCAAGCCTACTGGCACAAACGCTTCCAGAAGGCTCGCGACGATTTGGCAAAATCAGAGAAGGAATTGGACGTTCTTCAGCGCGAACTCGACAAAAACCAAGTCCAGTATTACAGCGACCCCCAGAAGGCCCTGATGCAACAGCATGATCGCTCCGACATCAATGACCACCAGGCCAAAATCGACGCCAAGAAAAAAGAAGTCGATTCTCTCAAGCAGCAACTTTCCGACCTGGAAGACGAACTCCACAAAGCCGGCGGCGATTCCGGCTGGGCCCGCTAACCCCGCTCCCCACATCACTCCGGCTTCTTGTGGCACAGCCAGACCCCTGACTGTGCTCTTGGGTTTGCTCTTTCTGCCTGTAGGGGCGCAGCACCCGCCACAGGCGGGCGCCCCATGTCCGCACGGTCACCGCTTCTTGTGCCTTTTTTTCGTTTGTGCCTGCCGCGTGCCCCGCACGCCGCTTCGCGTGTGAGTTTTGGGTTTGCCCCTGTAGGTGCCGGTCTTCAGACCGGTTCTTGGGTTACTTACGACTTCTAACTTCCAACTTCTAACCTCTGCCTTCTAACCTCTGCCTTCTAACCTCTGCCTTCTAACTTCCGCCTTTTCTCAATTCACGCTTCCGCCCGCGAACTCTCCGCCAATTCCTTCCATCTCTTCGCTGCTCTCCAAACTCTCCAGCAGCGCCAACCCTTCCCGCAACCGCGCCATTCCCTTTTCCAGCGCCTCGCACGCAATCCGCCCAGACTCTTCCGCAATCAGTCCCAGGCAATCATCCATCGTTTCCGCGTCCGAAAGAATCCTCGTGTCCAGCAGGCTCACCAGTTGCTCCAGCGCTTTCTCCTGGATCCGCTCCAATGCCTGTTCCGGCTCCACCTGTTCCATGCACAACTCCGCGCACATTCCCGCCAGCGCGTCAGCCATGTGGCTCGCGCGAATCCGTCTTCGCAATTCTGTTCGTGCATCAAGGGCCAGAGCGATCGTCATTGGCGTTCCCCTTCCAATCGCAGGTTCCTGCTCCGCCGAGACTACTCACCGCCCCTGCCCTGCACAATAGACCATACGTATCAGTCAATACCCCTCTACGCACACTCCCGTACCCCTCCCCCGCGTACCCAAATCCCCGCCTCCAGCCCGCATCTCCTCCCTTGTTGTTGTGGCAACGTGATTTTGTCACCCTAATGGCAACATGAAAGTGTCACCCCCCTGGGGCATTGGTGTGTTCGAGGCGGGTATTGCCGTAGTAAAGCGATACCCTTCCATCGAGAGCATGGT
>Ga0116116_1001770_pt1 | contig 14934 bp, 9 predicted proteins | sample June2015DPH_10_1_FD_89722 | JGI IMG/M metagenome (GOLD analysis project Ga0116116, IMG submission 89722) | Peatland microbial communities from SPRUCE experiment site at the Marcell Experimental Forest, Minnesota, USA - June2015DPH_10_150 | ecosystem: Environmental > Terrestrial > Soil > Wetlands... | reverse complement strand
CCTTTCTGTGCTTTCACCAGAAATAACAGGCAGATAATGCCCCAGAACATTCAAAGGTCAATCATCTATTTTGTTACGTACAGCTGGCAAGAAGTATGAACTTTTCGCGGAGCCTACGCTGGCAGCTGTTTCAAAGATCTATTACGTACAGCGGCAGAGCACTATAAGCTTTGATTTTGCCATTTTGCCCGACTCCTGCATCATCCCAACATCTTGCTGCATAAGAGGGAACTATGGGAGAGTGTCAAATCCTCGGCCTGCCAGCTGGTCTTCGGCGGCACTTTCATCCAAACCGTTTTCGTTGCCATTCTTGTTCCTTCCCCTTTTCCTGAGCGACCAAAATTTGTCTCCCACCAAGAACTTTTCTTTCCCTTGAGGACCCATTGGGCTCGGAATTTCGTATTCTCCAACCACCCTCCCCATTCATCGCAGCCCGCAGAACGTTGGAGCACTTGAAAGTCATCACTTTCCTCGGCGGCAGCGTCATCGGCTCCCCCGTCTGGGGATTTCTGCCTCTACGCGCCTGCTTTTAACGAAATTTTACGAAAAAGATCGAAAAAGAAAGATTTCAACCTGTGCTGTTTTTGCGAATGCCGGACAGGATTGACGGATACCTTTGATTTTACAAGGAAAAGGGTTTCCGGCCATTTTCCTTTCGTTGCAGTTACTTAGATGGTCGTCCTGCCTAACATCCGTACATCCTTGGTCTATTTTTCCTCTCATCCCGTTTCGTGTTTCTCGCCCAAAATTGGGGAAATCAACTTTGACGAGCCCGTGAACATTCAATAAAAAAGTGTAGGGAACAAAGGTAACATCTCTCCGGAGTACACAACTTTTGAATTCTTCACCCTTTCTTGCCCGTGTCTCCTGATCAAATTACCTTCCTGTTCCAGCCGAATACTGCTTTGACCTTATTGGAATCTCAGAGCCAAAGCAGATGAAATGCAGTGCCGGCAAGCCATCCTCTCAGCGAGGAGTAGACGATGAAGAAAATAACAAGAACCGTTGGCTGGTGCGCTGTTTTTGCTTTCTGGGCTTTCGGCGCCCTTCTTTTTCGGCAAATATGGATTTATCAAAAATCGCTGCCCGATCCGCTTGGCTCCTACATTGAATTCTCGATTATGTTTCTGGTTACTTTCTACGTCTTGGCGCTGCTGCCCATCAAACATTGCGTGGATCGGTTTCTCTGTCGTAGCGGGCTCGTCGAGAAAACGAGCCAGGGTTTTCAATAAGAGAAAATACGCAGACGCTGAGACGATGATTATAAGGGCATGGTCAAAAGGGAAAAGAGGGTTAAGTTATGCCGAAAATCCTTGCTGCCGATGACGATGAGTATATAAGGCTCCTATTTTCGTTGGAACTGAACGAAGCCGGATACGAGGTAGTCACAGCGGATTGTGGTTACAAGCTTCTGGAGAAAATCGAAGAAGAAAAACCGGATCTGGTCATCTTGGACATAAAGATGACTGACTACAACGGTCTGGACATTCTCCTGAAGATCCGAAACCATTTTTATGACCTGCCTGTTATACTCTGGACTGCATGTGATTACTTCGAAGGTGAAACGAAATCGATTGAAGTCAACTTTCATGTTTTAAAAAGTTTTGACTTGACCGAACTGAAGGAAAAAATCGTCATGGCGCTCGAAATAGGGCGCCCCAGTTGGCAACCCGTTTGGCAGGACTTGCCCGATTTGTCGAAGTGGTTATAATCGGCTGATTGGGATTCCGCGTTCCAGAAAAGGTACTTCCCTTTAAAGAATCTGAACTGAAAGTGCACAAATTGGTCTGTTTTGGAGTCTTTCTGGCGGGTTTTTGATTGGGATATCACCACAATTTATCCCGACTGAATGCTTTCTACTTCTCTGCCCATGTATCCCCAATAATAATTCCCACTTCAACAGGAACTTTGGAAAGACCGATTGAAGTCTCTTCATTCTCGTTTCCAAGCATTGGGCGATTGACTTTTTCAAACTAAGGCCCATCAATGGAAAAAGTGGTGCTGGCACTTCAAACCGGCATTGAGCAGACGAGCTATGAGCTGCTGGAGATGATCGAGTGTTTTGAAAATGCCCAGATCGGCCTCATTGACTTATCACTTGCACGTTCGATTGGGAAATCGTATGATTTCTCATGCTTCGGTGGCGCAACGGAAGTTTTTCGGGCAAAAATCCGATCCCAAAATGCGGTTTGGATGCATAGCACGGGACTTGATACATTATTCCGGTTCACTGCTCACTGCTGACTGTCTTGGAGTGCCAATAAGGGCAGGCAGATCTATCCAATAATAGTAACTATTTACTAACTTATAACTACATGTTTTATAAGTATAAAGGGTCAAATAAAACAGTATAAACTTATGGCGTTCATTTTACGCTGATTCATGTAGGCAGAGTTATCAAACCCTTCGTCAATATCATAAGGGAATCGATGAGCAGATTTTCTAAAAGAGAGCGGTCGGGGATCTGCACAAAACGGAGCGACTTTTTGTCGGATTTCGGACCTCATCAGGGAATGTGCTTAGTTTGCGGCTTGGATCTGCCACAGGCCTTTCCGGATCGAACGCAGTCGTCTCTGCTCTTCGTAAACTCCGGTGGGCCCAACCTTAAGCTATGATTCAACTATCACATCAGGAGGACCTTGAAATGACAAAAACCGTAAGTATTTTCATCGTCGGGCTATTTGTCCTGTTTATCGCAACCGCCGGCAGCGCTTTTGCGTATGGATCCTCATCTTTGAACGGGACAACATGGGTTGGAACAAATGTCACCTTGATTACAACTGGCGGCACCGTTACAACTACAAACACCTTAAGCATAGGTCCCTTCACCGCGAGTACTACGGACCACGACCTGCTGAGTGGAACATTGACATTTACGCCTTCAGGGTCCAGCCCAATTCCCTTCTCGGCCATCCAGGATGAAGAGTCGCTCTCCATAGTGGCAGTGGGCTCGGGATTCAGCTACATAATCCATGCTCATATCATCCATCAGCACCACCACGGTGGAAGAAATCACCAACCCGCAACCATGTTTATCAAGGGGACCAGTCTCTCGGATGGCAGCCAGTTCGAGGGCACTTTGACCGAACAGTAGGTGTCGTAAGGAAGTCAGATGGCAGATGTCGGAGGTCGGAAATCCACCGTTTTCCGTCCTCCGTCTATTCACTAATCACCATTCACCCTGATTTTTCCTTTTACTTTTGCCTTGACAGACGCCCTCCCTCCCCCGTCTTTCGTCTATCCACTATTCACTAATCACTGTCTTTTTGCCGCTTCTATTGCCGTTTCTATTTCCACTTCTATTGCCGCTTCTGGTTTTATAATGTCTTTTCGGGGAGTACGTCTCTCAGGAATGGAGCTTAAAAACTTAAAGAGATGTAATACAGATTGATGGATTTGGCTATGGATAAATCGTCAATCGAGGGGTATTTGGGCGGGCATATATTGAGTATTTCGACCATCCATTCTTATATTTAATAAGTTTTATTTCAATAAAATGTACAAGATAGCCTAATGATTATCGCCTGATTCCGATTTCCACTTTTCAGATTTAAGGCGGACTTTGACACTTTGCCTTGAAAGAAATTGATCTTACAGCGCCCAAAATCGCTTTCGTTACTACACCTTAAATTGCAGCTCTATTTCCCAGGAGTGTGGACGGCAGAGAAACACCGAGCGCTTCCCTATATGGCTTCGATCTCTTCTTCAACTACATTGGCAACCGTAACAGCTTGCCCTGCCTGTCGTGTAACCTCCACCCCAAAAAGAGTTTTCTGCATCGCTGGTTTTGATTAATTTCGGTGGATATGCAGCCCAACGATAAATGGCAAGGTTGAAAAATGCAAATTCAACACAGCTCCTATGTTGTTGAGAAACCAGCGCACTCAAAAGCTCAAGATGTTCGAATCATTCTTTTTATGCGAGGTCCCCCTGGCCAAATTCTACCTTCTGGCAAAATGTCACAGTTCTTTTGCCCTTCTTTTTCAACCCCGGACGATCACGAGAACGCCAACCGAACTTCCGGGCATAACTTTCTGATTTGCTTGAGTCTGCCCCGCATTTTCCGTGAAATCCTCTCCTGAATCCTGACAGCGATGTCACCTTTCGTTTTCTTGAGAAGCCGTACTGCGGCAGCAATATTGTTTGGATCGCCTGTAGCCGCCAGTTCCTGTGCAAGTATGCCGGCGTTTTTAAACTCGGAAAGAATCCAGTATTCCTTGTCCGCGATAAAAGACTCGAGTTGAACGTAGGCGATTTCGAGATCAGTTCGCCGGTCGTGGGTGGGATTATCCACGAGTTCCTGGTAAATTGCCGCGGCAATCAGGTTCTTGGGAAAAGGAAGGACCGATTCAGGGGCTACCGGTGCACGCGATTTTTTGAGAAACTCTTGGTACGAGGCAATGGTTTTTCGGCGCTCCCGGCAAAGCCGCTCGAAATCACGGTCAAAGGCCCTGCTTTTCTGGGTCTTCAATTCAGACTCTGGATGGGGTGCTATGGGAGACACAGCTTTCCTAGCTTTCCCTATCTTTCCCTTTACTGGGCGGACCGTCCGGGGAGCAACCATCACAATATTCTCCTTATAGGCAACAAGGCCGAGTGAGAAATCGCACGGGGATTAAATTCGGAGAGCAGGAAAGGACCCGGCCAAAAGTTGACAAACAATGCCGGAAATGAATACATTTTATCGGAAACGCATCGCTGAAAAATCAGGGTAACAGGTTATTTCACTAGACAGGAAAGCTGTATTTGCCGTTAGGCCTGTGGTAAGCAAGTTTGCCTTGTTAGTACGCTATTACGGACATATTCGAAGGTCATTATGCCTACTGTTTCGGGTGTAGTAACAGGCAGACACAGTGTGACATAATAGAAAATAGAGTTAGGAAAGGAGGAGGGCCTGAGTGCCCTATGCGGTATAGGTTTCGGGACTTTCAGCGTCGCGGAAAGGTCTCAACGTGAAGGCCGCAATCCCAGGACCTAAACTCAACAGTTACGATCTTCAGCAGCGATAAAAACGGTTGAATAGTGTATACTCATTAAAGTGCAAACCACTCACTGGTGGGCGAACAGTATGTCCGACCCAAAAAAGACAAGACCCGTCTTGGTAATCGGTGCAACCGGATACATCGGGGGCCGCCTCGTGCCAAAGCTGCTCGAACTCGGGTATACGGTGCGGGTGATGGGCAGGTCCATGTCCAAACTGGAATCCCGGCCGTGGGCCACTCATACCAGGCTCGAGGCGGTGCAGGGGGACGTGCTGGATGTCAACTCCCTGAAGAGAGCGGTCCGGGGGTGCTGGGCAGCCTTTTACCTGGCCCACTCCATGAATACGCCAAGGGGTGATTTTGCGTATTTGGACCGGCTCGCGGCGTGGAACATGGTCGAGGCATCCGGCGGCTCAACTCTCGAGCGCATCATTTACCTCGGGGGACTGGGGGACGAGAAAGACCCAACGCTCAGCAAGCACCTCCGCTCGCGGGTCGAGGTGGCCAGAATTCTGCGCTCCGGTCCCGTCCCTGTCACAACGTTGCGGGCTGCGATGATCCTCGGATCTGGCAGTGCCTCATTCGAAATTCTGCGCTACCTCGTCGACCGGCTCCCGGTAATGCTCACGCCGCCCTGGGTGCACACACCCGTCCAGCCCATCTGCATCCGAAACGTGCTCAATTACCTTGTGGGCTGCCTCGAATATGAAGAAACGGTTGGGCAAGCCTTTGACATCGGGGGGCCTGAAATACTCACTTACGAGCGCCTGATAAAGATCTACGCCCAGGCAGCCGGCCTGCGTAAACGGGTTGTTATCTCGGTTTCTTTCATATCCCCGCACCTGAGCGCGCGGTGGATTTCCTTGGTGGGCCCTGTTCCGGCGCCACTGGCACGGGCCCTGATCGAAGGGCTCCTGAACAAGGTGGTGTGCAGGGACGAACGCATACGCAAGATAATCCCGCAGGAACTCATGACCTGCCGGCAGGCGATCGAGCGCGCGCTCGAGAAGATCGAGCAGCATCGGGTCGAAGCCTGCTGGACCGATGCGGGCGAGCTTCTCCCCCCCGAATGGAGCTACTGCGGAGATGAGCCCTATGCAGGCGGAACCGTTTTGGCTTGCGCCTATATGGTGCGGCTCAATGCATCGCCCGGGGAAATCTGGGAACACATAGTCAGGATCGGAGGGCGGACCGGCTGGTACTATGGCGGGCCGCTCTGGAGAATCCGCGGGGGGATGGACAAGCTGATTGGCGGAACCAGCCTCCTGCGCGGAAGGCGGGACCCCATGACGCTTTATGTCGGCGATGCCTTGGATTTCTGGAGAGTGCTGGAAGTCTCCGCCCCCTTCCGGTTGCTGCTGCTCTCGGAGATGAAGCTTCCGGGCGAGGCTATCCTCGAATTTAAAATTTGCCCCGTTGGTCAAAGGGAATGCGAGCTCCAGCAGGTTGCGCGGTTTCTTCCCAAGGGTTTTTCTGGTCTCCTCTACTGGTATAGTCTGTACGGCGCGCATCGGTGGCTTTTCAAGGGAATGCTTCGCACCATTGCGCGCGAGGTTGGAAAGCCGTTGGTAAAAGGGCCTGAGCGGTTTGAGCCAACGCTTCACCTCGTCTGCCGGATGGATTAGAACTGCTTGGTTATTTTGAATCCACGCTCCTTAATGAAAATCAGATACCTAATTTGAGCGATACTTTGGCAGAGATCATGAAAAACACAGTGGCAAGATCAAGGAGAAAGCGGAATCTTCTCTCAGAAAAAACTCCATTCATAACGTCTAGGGAAACCAAGGTGCAATGAAGATGATTCACAGAAATTATCTATTAAAGCAATACTAATGGCATTAGTATTTATAGCACTATAAGAAGACTTTTAGTCTGCCCTTGCTATATTTTGTGCTAACCAGTTACTTTTTTTATGTAGCAAGTTAAATGTAAACTGAATTGAATAGCTGGAAATCTTTTTTGGCTTCTTTTTGGTTATTGAAAAAACAGATTTAAAGAGCTCCACTCTTGTCACAAACAAAGATGGTATCCAGGAGAAACTTTGTGGACCATCGTTCTCCCTACCCAAATCCAGAAAGGAGGAACATATGGAAGGGCTCATAATGGAACTAGTTCTGGATAAGGCAAGGAACTTCGTGGAGGAGGCGGTAGCCTTTTACAAAAGGATGCTCAAAGCAATCGCTTTGGCCGAATTCTCCACCCCTCAAGGACGCTTTGTTAAAGGCGACCAATATGTTTATGTGTTGGATTCCACCGGCGTAATGATTGCCCACCCACTCAATGAGAGTTTTGTGGGCCAGGACTTTTATTACATCACGGATTGTGATGGTAGGAGCTTTATCAAAGACATCGTCGATACCGCCAATGCTGAAGGTTCTGGCTGGGTGGAATATAAATGGCTCGACCCCGTAACCAAAACGGAGCGACCTAAAACCGTGTATTTTGAGAAGACCCATGGTGTGATCATTTGCAGTGGAGTCTACGGAGGGAATCCGGCCTCTAGCATTCTGGAACATCCAGCTGATGAAGATGCCGTTCTTACCCCTCTCACAAATGTCTTTCCATCCAGCGACCTAGCGATTGACACCCAAATGGAAGAGCACCTGGTTGAGCCAGTTCTGGATGACGCTAAGCGCTTTGCGGAGGAGGCGATAGCGTTTTACAAACTTAATGACAAAGCAATCGCTTTGGCAGAATTCTCCAACCCTCAGGGACGTTTTGTTAAAGGCGAACAGTATGTTTTTGTGTTGGACTCCACCGGGGTGATGCTCGCCCACGGCATGAATAAAAAATATGTTGGCAAGGACTTCTATCGCATCACGGATTTTGATGGTAGGAGCTTTATTAAAGACATCGTCGATACCGCCAATGCTGAAGGTTCTGGCTGGGTGGAATATAAATGGCTCGACCCCGTAACCAAAACGGAGCGACCTAAAACCGTCTATTTCGAAATGACAAACGGAGTGATAATTTGCAGTGGAATTTACAATTATTAAGACATCCTCCCGAGAGCGTGCAAGAGATGGCAGAATAGTCAGGGCGATCATTGGCTGGGGAAAACGATGGTGAAAGAGATACAAAGCCTCCTGGGTTTTCTCGAAAATGAGTTAAGAAAGATTTACCCCTTTGTTTGCCATCCAGTTAGAACAAGAGCCAGGCAATTCTTATCTCTCTGAGCGCTTTCAAGGCGCTTCCGCCTAGCTCTTGCGCTCATCCCGAACAGAGCCCCCCTGGGTAACAAACCCCTAAAGGTGACAACCGGCTCAGGCTCAGCGAAAGTTCCACACAGCTCTCCTGAAGTTCAATTTCACAAGGGCACGATCAGCCTTTCCAGATCCACTTCATTTATGAACCTCAAGGGCTGACATCAGGATCGCTACCGGTCAGCACCAACTTTTAGGCGGCATTCCTCACGTCAACTGAGCAAGTTTAAAACTTGCTTAACTCCCTCTCCATAAAAACGGGGAAGTTGACGATGACCATTCAAAGCATCAGCGAATTCACGACAAGAAGAAGCAGCCGCTTGTGTTGAAGACTAAACTGCCCTTTCAATAGCTTCGTGACTGCTGATTGCCGTGGAAAGGGCAGGAGTTTTGTCTCTGGCAGCATTGCAAAGAGCAGCAACAATGAAGCCGACTGCACAACCCAGGAAAAGTCCTAGTAGAAATAGCATGGTCCCCCCCCCAAAAAAAACGGCTAGAGCGTTCTCGGGTAAAGTCCAAGGCATGGGTCATACCAAAAAGTAGGTGGGGGTGGTATTCGGATAGAATATATTTATCGGGCTGTCAAGTGCTTTATTTCGGAATAATGCATCAAGTCGTGCACTATGCATCCAAACCAAATTTGAGTTTGGATTCTGCTCGAAAAACTCTTGGGAAGCTAATTCAATTATCCTTTGTCCCAATCAAAACACGCAAGTGAAATTGGATGGATCATTTATTGAACAAGTCAAAGCACAAAGGCGCCCGGATTCGGGTAGGAACTCACATACCTCTGCCTGTCATTGAGAAATGAGGTTCTGAAATCCTCAGCGTTTCCGAATCATACATTCAACAGATTAGGTAACTTGGAATTCTCAAGCAGTGGCAAGGGGTGTGAACTTGCGCGGAGCCTGAGCCGGCAGCTGTTTCAAAGATTTGTTACGTACAGCGGCAGGGTAGTGTTTAAAGTCTTCGAGAATTGTCCAGCGGCAACTGGATGATGAAGCTTGTCCCTACACCGGGAGTGCTCTTCGCTGTAATACTTCCTCCATGCCTCTCGACAATTTTTTTGCAGATAGCGAGACCCATACCCGTTCCCTTATATTGGCTGCTCCTGTCGTGGAGCCTCTGGAAGGGGGCGAAAATCATGTCGAGATACTCTTCTTCAAAGCCAATGCCATTATCCTCAACCACGATCTGGAGTTCGCTATTATCGATTACGACGCTCCGCACTTTGATGACAGGCTTCTCCCCTTGTTTGTGGAACTTAAGAGCATTGCCAATCAGATTTTGGAATAACTGCCGCATCTGTGTAGGATCGGCTTCAATGGCCGGGAATTCTCCGATTCGCACTTCCCCTCCCGTCTTTTTGATTCTAATTTCCAAATCGGAGAGGACTTCATTAATAATGCCGTAGAGATCAACTTCTCTGAACGGTTCGGGATTTGTTGTGATTCTTGAGTATTCGAGAAGCCCTGTGAGCAAAGACTGCATGCGCTCAGTCGCATCGAGCATCCGGTTCAGGTAGTCATTGCCAGTCTGCCCGAGCGAATCTTTATGCTTTTGCTGGAGCATGTTGCCAAAAGAGATAACCTTGCGAAGAGGCTCCTTCATGTCGTGTGAGGCTATGAAGGCGAAATCCTCAAGCGCCCGGTTGCTCTCCTTCAGCTTCGCCATATACCTCTTGAGCTCCCGAGTGCGGTCCTCAACGCGCAATTCCAATTCATCGCGTGATTTACGTAATTCCCACTCCATCTGCTTGCGGTCGCTGATATCACGTGCGACATGAACCGTACCCATCATGATGCCCTGCTCATCGAATAGCGGGGTGGTGCTGACAAGAAAATCCCCGCCGAGGCGTTCCTCATGAACTTCGGCAATGTGTTCCCGCCCGTCCTTAAGCGTCTGGCTGTGGGGGCAAGACTCAGGTGGCAGAGCCGAACCATGCACGTATTCGTAACAACGCAGACCGACACAATTTTGCGGTGTGACTCCCAGCCGCCCGGCCATCTCCCGGTTGGCGCGGACAATCCGGTGTTGAGTGTCCAGAATGGCGATCAGGTCCGGCACACTGTCGAATGTACGCTCCCACTCCTGCTTGGCCCGCAGCAGTTTAGTCTGCGCCAGCTTACGCTCGGTAATGTCCTGAACAGTCCCGAACCCACCGCGAAGTGCATCATTCTCATCGAACTCCAATTCAGCTTGCTCATGAACCCATCTAATAGTGTCGCCCACAACGATGCGGTGTTCTATATCGTAATGCTTTCCGGAAAGAGCCGCCTGCCACGACCGATCTATCAACTCCCTGTCATCAGGGTGGACGGCGGCGAGGAACGCCTCGTACGTCATGGGTACACTCCTGGGAATGCCGAACATCCGGTATGTCTCGTCGGACCAGTGCAATACATTGCGCCGCACATCCATCCGCCAGCTTCCAATACGCGCCACAGCCTGGGCCCGGTTAAGGTCTTCCTCTCTTTCCTGAAGTTGCCTGTTTTGAACTTCGAGACCCCGTTGAGCCTCTCTCAACTCCTTTTCTATCCCCAACTGTTCCAACTGCTTGAGGCCCTGGCTTGCTATCATTTCGGCAAACAAGGTGAGAAATGAAAGGATGGAAGGCAGGGCATCTTTCGCTAAAATAGGCACTTCGGGCAACGCGTCCAAGTAAGCCGATTCATCAAAGGCAAACTCTTTTGCCTGCCGGCGGAAGAATCCCAGGTCAGGCTCTTCGATGAAGAATTGCCCGATGAACGCATTTGCAAGGTGCTCCCCTTCAATGATAATCGGGGACGCTGCATCGGTGAGGCCGTTTTGACAGCGGTAAAGAGAAAAAGGCTTTCCATCCAGCAATTGGTTGGCAAGCACTGTATCACTTTCGATACACCTCTTGCGCGTTACCTCGTTTGCTCTGTGGAAGTCGGTGCATAACCTCTGCCAGCGGGAGGTAACGAGGACCACTCCCTCAAGATCAATTATGGCCGCAGCAACTCCAACCGCGCTATGGAAGTTCTCAAGCAGCTTTTGAGTCTTTTCGATGTCTATCAGATCGGTGAGTTTATAAGTTATTGGCTTCATAGGGTCCAACCCCAAAATTATCGAAGAAGAATTAGAATAATCTGTCGTTTCTCCGCAATATTAAGCCCATATTGGCGGCAGTCAATCATAGCGTGTCCTTTCCCTAAAATTCTGCACAGAAGGCGGGTATTTTTACCCTTGCCGAAACCGGCCTTTTGCCGGTTGCGGGAGAATATACATAGAGCAGAGAAAACAAGGGCAGCTTTGGGCCAGCGGCCAGTTTCACTTTTCTTCCGAGCCGTCCCCTTCCAGAGGGGCGAAGAGAGTGGGGCCGGGGTAGAGCTCATTCAATTAGTCTTTGTCCCAATCAAAACACGCAATTGAAATTGGATGGATCATTTATTGAACAAGTCAAAGCACAAAGGCGCCCGGATTCGGGTAGGAACTCGCACATCTCTTTTTGTCACTGAAAAAATGAGGATCTGAAATCCTGAGCGTTTCCGAATCAAACATTCAACAGACCAGGTAACCTTGAATTTTCGAGCAGTTGGCAAGTAACTATGATGCAAATAAGTCACGAGATATCCGGGTCTTGAGTGCTATTCTCCTTCCAAACCAAGGATAGAAGGAGGCAGGAGATGAAGCGACAGGTCAAGGGTTTGGATTCCTCGGAGGCACTCTTTGTCGGGATTGATCTGCACAAGGCAAACTGGCATGTGACAATCCGGACAGCGGATGTCGAGCTGTTCAGCGGGAGCATCCCAGGAAGATGGGATGTGCTTCGCGTCCTTTTGCAACGGTATAGAGGCTCTACTATCCAGGTGGTGTACGAAGCAGGCTGTTTTGGTTTCTGGCTGCATGATCGTCTGATTGAGCACGGAGTGGATTGCATGATCACTCCACCCAGCCTCATTCCCCAGGAGTCCGGGAATCGCGTCAAAACAGACCGCAAGGATAGCCGAAAACTGGCCCATCTCCTTGCGAAGGGCTTACTCAAACGCATATTCGTTCCGAGCAAGCAGGAATGTTACCATCGGCAGGTGGTTCGCCGTCGCCGGCAGCTGATCGGTGATCGGATACGGGTACAAAACCGAATCAAATCAGAGCTTCGTTTCTATGGTATCGACCTCCTGGACCCGGTAGGGAAATGGACCAAAGGGTTCATAGAAAACCTTGGGAGGTTCCGCTTTGAGGACAGGTTCATGCAAGAGAGCTTCAATCGCTTGCTCGACCAATATCGATTCCTTATCGAACAGATCAGTAAACAGGATGCCTTGATCCACGAACTTTCGGAAAAAGACCTATATCGCGAAAGAGTTGAAATCCTGAAGAGTGTTCCTGGAATCGGAACGGTGGCAGCGATGGAATTACTTCTCGAACTCCACGATGTGGCTCGCTTCCGCCATGCAGACCAACTGGCCGCCTATGTAGGTCTTACCCCCTCTCAGTACTCGAGTGCCGATAAAGTCAGAATGGGACGCATCACAAAGATGGGAAAGCATTCTCTCAGGGCAGTACTGGTCCAGGCGGCATGGCAGCTAATCAGAAAAGACAAAGTCATGAAAGAAAAGTATGAGAGAATCAAAATCCGCTCTGGGGGAAAGCGTGCAATTGTGGCAATTGCTCGAACCCTTCTTTTGCGTGTGAGACGGATCTGGCTGGATGCCGTTCCTTATCAGTTAGCTTTGAGTGCTTAGAACATCCGATCGGTTGGGGGATAGCGTCCTACACTCCTGTGCGTGTCCCATGGACGACCACGTTGGCAAGTTGGCTCACCCCCACACAAAGGACCTCGGATGGATTACTTGCGGTTCCAAGAAAAAGGAAACCACGAATAGGAGATTGGTTGGCTTTCAAGCACTGAAGGTGGCGCTGCTGCAGGCCGCCTCCGACGGGTTACAGTTGGACCCATTCTCGGCGCCCTTTGCAGCTTGATTCGTCGAATTGTGAAAATTCTTTGAAAAACCATGTTTACGAATAGCACTATTTATCCCGTAGTTGACTTTGCACATAGGAGGAGTGTTCAGTTCGGTGACAGCCAACATCGAGCGTTTGGCCGAAGAAATTCTCGAACGACCTGCGACATTTCTCTGATGGACAGGCTGAATGAAGCTGCAAAACAAATCCGGACATTGCCTTTAGAGGCTAATCTCTGGAAGACTCAGAACATCTGCTACAAGATCCTTCACACGAATTGGTACGACTCTAAGAAGAAGGCCGACTTAGGCGACAATAACGCTCAAGAATGGATACGTAACTACATGGTCGTGGCCGATGATTTACGGCTACGGGTACCTTAGGGCAGTGCGAATTGCAGACATGCATTGAATCACAAGCCACGGAATGGCGGAATGCCATCACGAGCGAAGCACTTTCCTCAGGCAAGGCACTGCTTGTGGGAGACGTATTTGCTTAGTTTGGGGATTCCGGAGATTTTGCAAACAGTTATGGGATCAAGAAACTAAATGTATTCGCAGTTCTTGAGTTGATGCACATTTGTACAGACAGCCCGGACGACAATAAGCCCCATGGCCGCCGTAAAAGAGTCCAGCTGTGACTTGCCTGGGTGGTCATAAGGGTACCTTTCTCTTGGATTGTTTGGCGATAATCCAGAGGGTACCTGACCACCCTTTTTTATGCAATGTGTCAACTCAAGTCCGTCTTCGAACAGTTTAATACACAATTATGACCGGGGAATGAGCACTCTGAAGGTAACTCCCCTTTTAGGGTTATCGAAAATCCTCACTTGCCCCTTGTGGGCCTCAATAATTTTTCTCACAATAGCCAACCCCAGACCTGTTCCCTCCTTCTTGGTGGAAACGAAGGGATAGAAGATTTCTTCCCTCTTCTCAGACGGAATGCCGGAACCCTGATCAACAATATCAATGGCTAGATTTTCACCCTTGTAATGGCTGCGAACTATAACGGTTTCGCCTTCGGGTGAAGCTTGGACGGCATTTATGACAAGATTTATGATGACCTGCTTCATTCTCATAGCGTCAACGGAAATCAATGGAAGATTCGATGATGACTGGCTCTGGATCTGCACCATCTTCTCCTGAGCCGCACTCTCAACCACAGCAAGGCTATCTTCTATCACCCGCTCGATGTCCTCACTGGACCGGTCCAATTCCAACGGACGCGCAAAATCCAGCATATTCTTCACCATACTTTCCATCCGTTGCGTTTCCTCAAGGACAACCTCCAGCTTATTCCAGTCGGGATTATCTTTTCCCATGTGCTTCTGTATCAGGCGAGTAAATCCGCCTATAGCGACAATTGAAGTTCGTAAGTCGTGAGCTAAACCGGATAGCGCTTTTCCTATTGCCGCCAGGCTCTCTGCTTCCCGCAGGGCTTTATCGGACCGGCGACGCTGTACAAGTTTCCACATACCATCCATGAGCAATGTCAATTCGCTAAGATCTGAGTCATCGTACTCTTCCTCGTGGTTTCCCACCAAGGCGATGGCCACTATCCTATTTTCCTCAAATACCGGAACGCTCATAAAGCGATAAAGTTCAACAGGACATTCCGGAAATACCTTACCTCTCAGACTGGATGCGGAGAAGTCATTGACAATCAAAGGTTTGCGCTCGCGCGCGGCTTCTGCCCAAAGGCCCGTGCTTTCTATGGGAACCAAAAGGTCTGTACCATCCTCCATGGAGCATTGTCGACTGATCTCCTTCGACCATGCCTGGAATGTCAAAGCGGTCTCGTCCTCATTGAGAAGGCTGATT
>Ga0116116_1001755_pt1 | contig 15009 bp, 15 predicted proteins | sample June2015DPH_10_1_FD_89722 | JGI IMG/M metagenome (GOLD analysis project Ga0116116, IMG submission 89722) | Peatland microbial communities from SPRUCE experiment site at the Marcell Experimental Forest, Minnesota, USA - June2015DPH_10_150 | ecosystem: Environmental > Terrestrial > Soil > Wetlands... | reverse complement strand
GCGCCGCCGCCGGAATCGGCGAGGCGCCATGCGTTCGTCCCGCCCGCCGGGTCCGCGATTCCGCCCGCAATCGAAATGAACGGCTCCTTGGCCCAAGCCGCATGGTCCAGCTTGCCGCTCCAGGCGAAAAGGTTGGCGGTTGGATCCAGGAACGTGAAACTATTGAGGGTTCCCTCGGTGGCCGCGAAGAACTGCTGCAAGGCGGCAACTTCGTCATCGGTCAAACCCGCGTACGCCAACTGCCATTCGGTGATTTCCGCCCCCGGATCGGCCAGCTTGATCGGCCTCCCGTCCAGAGACGTATTCACAATCGTTCGCAAACGGCGCCGCTTTCGAACCGGAAACTGGATCAAAGCTCCGGTGGCGAGTTGTGGGTATACCAGCATGTGCTATCCCCGGTTCTCGATCACGGTCAGCGAGGTCTTACCCTGCATTTCCGCCATCGCGGTCAGGTCCAGTTCGTCGCTCGCCAGGCTGCAATTGGCGTATTGAGTTCCGTCCCACGGATCGGTGAATGCGAAGTTTCCGAAGCCTCCCTGGTTGTCGGCGAAGAATTGTTCCAGCTCCGCCATTTCGCTCTCATCCAGCGCATCCAGGCGGATCTCCCAGCGGCGCAGCGGCCCGGCCGAGTCCCGGTAGCGTTGTTCCACTCCGTCCACGAATCGCAGCGGCTGGTTTTGAAACCGGAAGGCCCTGATGGCCGGATACTGCGCCACCGCGTTCGTCTTTAGCTTGGGAAAGGTGGGCATGTTAGAGATCGTTCACCACGTCGTTGATCGAATTCAGGTTCAACATCGCGTCGCGAACCGCTTGCGCGATTTCGCTGCTATGGTCCAGAAACGAGCGCGAGTCCATGGCTTGGACGTTCACGGTGATCTGCGGCGCCGGAACGCCGCCGGCCGCGCTCCCGCTGCCGCTGCCCGGAGCTGCCATCCCGCTGGCCTGCGCGCTCGTTGCACTGGGCGCCGCGCTGTACGCCCTCGGCATTCCCATCTGGTCGTAGTCGGCGCCGCTCACGTCACTGCCGGTGTCCGCACCCTCGAAGTAGATCGGGTCCGGCATCGCATATTTCACCAGCGCCGGCGGCACCGGCGTCCCTCCGCCTCCGAACAGCTCCAGCAACCCGACGACCAACGGGACCATGCCCAGCCCGCTCTCCAGAACTGTGGCTGCGATTGCCTCTGGCGTGACGCCGCCACCGGTGGCTGTGCTCGCAGGGGAGGCGCCGCCGCCGGTGGCTGTGCTCGCAGGGGAGGCGCCGCCGCCGCCGGTTGTGCCCGCGGTGGTGCTGCTGTCGCCGCCGCTGGTTGTGCTTGCAGTGGCGCTGCTGCTGCCGCTGGTTGTGCCCGCAGTGGCGGTGCTGCTGCCGCTCGCCGCTTGCGCCGCGCTGCTTCCCTGGAGTTCGCCGATTTGCTTCACCATGTCGCTCAGTGAGGCAGCAATCTCCGCGCCGCTATCGAGCGTTTCATCCAGGTTGGAATCTCGTTGCCCCGATATCGCGACAAAAGCTTCGTAGAGCTTATCTTGTGTTGTGCTGGCCATGGTTGATCTCCGCGGCAAAAGCCCTTTCCAGAATCACGAACGCTTCCACTTGCCGCGCGCTCAGCTCCGCAAAATGCATCCCTCGCAGCCGGCGCCGCACAAAGAACTCCTCCACCAGCGTCTGGCTCTCAGCCGTGATATAGGGCTTCGGGCAGGTTCTGAGCGCCACATCCCTTCTCGCCCAGACCAGCGGCCCGCTGGGGTCCTCGCCCATCGCCAGCCACCCGCACCGGCGCTTTTTCTCCAGGCCGGACTTCCGGCAGACGTCGCACTTCCAACCGGCCTGGTTGGAGAATTGAAAGTGGAAGGCGACAATCAGTTTTTTCGTTCCGCCTCGGTCAGTCCCGTCTCTGCCCGCACCGCCGCCAGCGCTTCCCGGAACAGGTCCTCCGGCCCGGCTTCCGCCAGCAGTTGGGGTGTGGCATCCGCGCCGTCCAGCTCCAGCCCCGATATGGCCCGCAGTCCCCACGTCAGGAATAGCCGGTCGATCTCCGTCTGGAGCAGCGCCGCGTCCATCTTGTCGCCCGGCACCTGGCCAGCCTCCAGAAACTCCATTTGCCGGGCCAGTTCCCGCACCCTGCGCATCAGCTCCACGCGGCGCCCGAACGAGATCTTCGCCAGCGTGAAAGTCACCCCGTGCGCGACCCGCGACTCCACCGTTTTCAGGCTTTCGTAGGTCATGGTTATGCGAACGCCACCGCGATTTCGTCGTCCACCGTGCCCTGCGCGCGCGATTGCCGGAATTTCCACTGCAAGCGGTTCTGGCCGTCATCGAACTCCGGCACCTCCGGAATCACGCTCTGCAGGTACACGCCCATGACCTGTCCCTCGGCCACGCCCAACTGAAACATGACGCTGATCGGCGATTGCTGCCGGGCGGCCTGATAGAGACCTTTGGTAGCGTCGTCGTCCTGGCTGAAGAGCTCGAAAGCCGCCGTCACGGACCGCTGGCCCGGAGAAATGCTGCGCGGCAGGCTCGATCCGAATTCCCTGGAGCGCGTGTCCAGCTGGTTCTTTAGAACGATGGATGCGCTGGTGATGGTGAGGAACTGCGACGGCGAAGATCCCAGCCACGCCTGGCCCATGTTCCCCGGCACAATCGAATAGTCGAACGCGGCCAGCGCCGGCTCCGCCGGAAAGCTCTGAAGTTGTCCGACGCTGGCGGAGGAAAAGCTGCTGCTATCGAGCACGTCCTGCGCCAGGCCGCTGAAGTGGAACTCGTGGTAATCGCCGTTCACCTGGATTTCCAGTTGGTCGACGGCCGCCCCGCACAGCAGCCTGTGCACCGCCGTCGCCGGGTCCCAGTAGTCGAATATGCTGGCGCTCGGCAGCTCCGTCGCGGGCCCGTAGGTGACCGCGGCGCCCAGCGCCGCGCCGGTCCCGGGCAGGATGGTAAACGGCGCGTTCAGTTGCACTGTGCTGGCATCCACGATCGCGGCCACGAACCGGATCTCCCCCGCGTATGAGACCGCCTGCCCCGCGCCGAGCCCGTGTGGTGCTGCGAACCCCAGCCTTCCGCCAGCCGTGCTGGATGCCGCCGTCCCGCCGGCGAACTGCAGCGGCGCGCCCCCTAATGCCGCCTGAAACAGCGGGCCATATCCCGGGTTGCCGCCCGTTTTCTGCCAGCTCGTCATGTAGGTATGCAGCTCGAAATTCGTGCGCCGTCTGCCGCCCGGCGCCTCGCCGGGAAACGTCCGGCTGCCCGTCTTGTCCTTCCGCTGCGCAGCGTCGAGTTTCTGCTGGACCGTCAGCTTCAGAGCCGGAATCCGGTTACCGGATGTGATCGATCCCACCTGGCCGTAGCTCGTTTCTAGCGCCGTGTAGAACCGGTTTTCGTTCGAGGAAATATAAGAGGCCATACTAGCTTTTACTCACTCCAATCTCGAAGGTGACCTTGGCCACCTGGATGAAATTCTTCCCGCCTTGCTTGACGGCTCCGAAAGACGCTTCGTACTCGCCGCCGTAAAACATCCCATCGCCCCAATCGCCGCGGCCCGAGGCCAGCACCTGCGTCACGGCGTCCGTGTAGAGCTGCAGGCTGTCCTGGATCCCCTCGAGCCGGTCCTGGGAATGTCGAACCTCAATGGTCATCTGCGCCGTGCCGGAGAATGTCCGAAACTTCTCCGTCAACCGGTTCGTCACCTTCTCGCAGTACACGTTCACAACCGGGTACTTCACCGTGCTGCTGCGTTCCGCCAGGTCCGCCGCCACGTTCTGCGCGCGTACCTGCGCCATGTCCAGCGGACCGGCCAGCGCCTGGTCCGCTTGCGCGAGCGCGGCTAGGCTCGAATTCACGCCGCTGGCGCCCGTGATGCGTTCGATCACTTTGGCCGTTGTTGCGCTTCCGATCTTCGCCGTCATCAGCCCCTCTGGATCACCCGTGGAACCGGCTTCAGATAACTGGGGCATTGCCCCGGTCCCGGCGGCCGCCCCGCCGCCAGGGCCGCCGGTTGCAGCCAGGTTTGCCCGATGGCGATGGGCGATCCATTTTGTAGCGCCATCGAATCGGGACCGACGCCTACATAGACGTTCCATCCCGCCGCGGTTTTTGGCGGAGCGCCTGCCGGCTGGACCAGCAGCGAGCTCCCCGTGGTCGCGATGGTTGCTGGAACGGCGCACGCCCCGTCTTCGCCCGCGGCGTTGACCCAGGCCATGGTCACGTAGTAAGTTTCGTCCGGCAGCGGAACGCCCGGCGCCGGGGCCGCCGCTGCCGTCACCGCCGGAGTTGCCGCCCGCGGCACGGGGACCGACGCCACGCCGATACCGGCCTGAACCAGCGCTTCGTAGGCCCACTTCGCCCTCGAGTGGAACTGGTCGCGCTTGCCGGCGTAGCGGTCATTCAACTGGCTGTTGAACGCGTCGCTGTAAACCATTTCCAAACTGCGAAAGGTGTGCCACAACTTCAGCGCCGGCGTTACCACCACGCTGCCGAGGTCCGGCTGGGGCGCAAGCCAGAACAACTGGTCCACGTAGCTCAGCCTGGTCAACAGCGCGTTCAGCTCCAGGGCGAGTTCGCCTTGGGCCAGCGCCAGTTTCTGGGTGACGTCGATTCCCTCGACGCTGGCCACGTCGAGAAGCTGCGAATCCTGCGCCGCCAGGTCTTCCATCGACGAAGCGGGACCGTCTATGAACAGAGCCATAGTTGTTCGCCTAGTCTTTCGAGGACTTCGAAGCGCCCTTCAGTTTGTTCAGCTCCGTGGTCGACAGCACCGTGAACTGCACTTTGGCCGCCGCCGCCTCCTGATCGGCCACTCGCTTGGCTTCCGCCTGCACCGCCTGGAACGCCGTCGCTTCCTCGGCGGTAGCCAGGCGCGCCACGCCTTCCACCAGCATCTTGGCGGCGATTCCGGGCGTCACTTCCGTCAGGACCCCCGGCTTTCCGCCGTCCGCCGTCTCATTGCTCACCACGACTGGAAACGCTTCCGTGATCTTCGATTCCATGTCGCGAATCTTCTGGTAATAGAGCCTCAGATCCATTGATTTCTCCTGAATGAAACCGGGGCGAGACACCCGCGTCCCAAGGCGCGGGGGTGCCCACCTTGGGGCCCTGCGCCGCGCGGACGCTGGTGTCTGTCCCCGAATTTCGCGGTTGCCTGCTACGTGTTGACCTGGACGCCCGAGCTGTTGCGCAGCACGCCACAGCCGTACAGCACGTCCACCGTGAATTGCTGCGCCAGCGTATTCGGCTGGTAGCTCATCACCACGCGCATCCCGAAGTTGCCCAACTCCGCGTATTCCGCGATGGCGCCGGTTCCGGGCAGCGGCTGCGGCAGCCGCCGGATCACCAGGCCGAGGGCGTCCTTGGTGAACGCCATGTTGTGGGTGGTCACCGTGGGGGTGCCCGTCTTCTGTACGAACTGCGAGCGGAAGACGAAGAAGTCTTTGATCTTCCCGATCGTGCCTTCGATGATGGCGCGAAGGCCGGCTTCTCCCGAATTCTGGAATTCGCTGAAGCGCGGAATCTGCCGCCAGGTCGAATAGGTCGCCGCGTCCACCACAATGAACTTCTGCTCTTGCGGCGGAACCTTCGCCAGGAAGAGCGCTGTCTCCGCCGCGTCGATCACGGCTTCCGTAATCGGCGTCGCTGCCGTTCCCACCGTGGTGGAGAAACCGGCGTACAGGCTCAGAAGGTCGGTCTCGATTCTCTGCGCGATGGCGGCCACCGACGGCTGCATATAAATCTTCAGCAGGTCGGGAACCGCCAGCACCTTGGTCACGTCCGGAATCTGGAAAGTCGCTTCCACGTGCGTATTGAGCACGATCTGCGCGTTTCCCAGACTGGGGGTTTGCGTCTGCACCGCGTAGCCTTCGAGAATGTTGTTCGCCAACATCGTCGGGGGAATCGGTACGTTTACTGTGTCGCCGGCATTTGCCAGCACCGGCTCGTAATCGCGATTCACCAGGTTCCCCATTACGAGGTTCCCGACCAGCACCGGCAATGCGTCCGCCGCCACCAGCTTGACAATCGCGTTTGCGACGTTAGTTGAGGTAATAGCTGCCATTCGTTCTCCTTGACTTGATTGTTGTTGCCGGCCGCCTGTGTTTGGGCCGGTTGTTACTACAGACCCCGAAGAGTCTGCGACGCCACGCGCACGATTTCCTCTCGTACCCGCTGCATCTCTTCCGCGCTCATGCCCGGGCGGATCTGTTCGATGCTCACCGTTTCTCTGCCCGTGGACGGCGCTTTGAAGGTGGCGGTCATCCCGGTTCCTCCGGCTATGCGAGCCGGCAGAAACTCCGGATTCTCATTGACGAACGCCGCCAGGTGCTCCTTCAACGGCGTTTCGCCGGCCTCGCTCCGGGCCACCAGCCGCCCGTCCTCGGTCCGCACGATCCCGTCCTGCACCGCCTTGAACGCAAGGTCGATCTTCGCCACGCCCAGCCGCTGCAGTTCGGCTCTCACCGCCGAGCTGCGCTCGGCTTCCGCGGCCATCTGGCGGCTGCGCTTGTTCTCCGCCACCAGCTCGTTCAGCCTGCGCTCCAGTTGCTCCCTGCGCTTGCGCTCCTCCTGCAGTTCCGCCTTGTAAGCCGGCTCATTCTTGGACTGCTCATTGGTCGCGAACTCCTCGATTGCCTGCCGCACGATCGCTTGAACGTCGATGCCTTCCATATGCCTCCTAAGAAACTCCCTCTTGGTACTTCATCCGATCGATCTCCTCCGCCACCTGGTTCTTGACTTCCTGCCGCGCGTCGCTCAGGTACTTGAAAGCCAGCCTCTTGAAGAGCTGCTTAGTCAACGTCTCCGAGCCGATCCCCAGATCCAGCAGTTTTTTGGCGTCGTCCAACTCCGTGCTGAGATCGTCGATGTCGAATTCGTCCAGCCCCGAGACGCCGATCGAAATCCCGTCCTGCCGCGCGGCCGCGATGGCCCACAAGACCTGCCTCATGGTCTCTTTCACGGCATCGCCGTACCCGCGCAGCACCTCCTGCGTGGTGTTGAAGTCCAACTGCTTGCTCAGCGCGGACTGCCGGCCTCCGCCGCCCGATTCTCCGGCCTGGATCGTCAGGTAGCAGACGCGGTAGATTTCGTCCTTCAACTGGTTCAGGTTGTCGGCCGCGATCTGGTAGACCTTTCCCTCCGGCTCCGTCCATCCGAACCGGTCGTCCTGCCCGAGCTGGATGTAATAGGACTCGCCTACAATTTGCTTGAACTCCCGGTCCGAATAGACCACCGGACTGGCGAACAGGCCCATGGTCAGCGCCCACGAAAGCGCGTTGGACTTGTTGAAGTGTTCCAGTTGCAGAAGCGCGGCCTTGTTCAGCAGCCACAACCCCTCGGACACCTTCATCTGGAACATGGGCACCCGCCGTAGCGAGGCCAGGCCGTGCCGCCCCTGGTCCATCAGCTCGATGGGGCTGGAATCGCCCGTCTGGCGGTACATCAAGAAGTTCTCGCGGTCGTAATAGATCCAGCGCGTCTCGCGCTCCCATTTCGCATCCGTGACCTGGGATTGTTGCAGGCAGGAGGTGCGGATCACCGCCCACTCGAGACCGCCCGACGGGTCGTAGTTCCAGTTGATGACCTCGTCGGGTCCGTAGTCCACCAGGTAGGCGCGCGACCGTCCCGAAGCGTCCTCTTCCGCCCGCGTCAGCAGGGCGGGGGATCCCTCCGGACCAGCCCGCGGAAAGTCCACCACGATGAAGCTGCTGCCGCACACCATGGTCTCGACGAATCGTTGGCGGAAGAACTCGCTGAGGCTGGTTCCCTTCAAATCGCAATCGTCCGCCAGCGTGGTGTAGAAGCTCTTGGCGGCGGTGTCGGTTCCTTCCAACAACAGGATCGGCTCACGCCGCATCAGCGTCGCCGCATACCAGTCGACGATCGACCCGATATAGTTCTCGTAGAACACGCGGCTCAGCCGTTCCTGGTAGATGTCGCCGGGCTCTTTGTGCCGGCGCACCAGGTATTCCGAAGCGTCCGCGCGCAATCGCTCGCCGCCCGCGTAGAGGTCTTTGTACTGCTTCCACATCGCCTTGCGCGCGATGTACTCGGGATGTTCCCGGTTGATGTTTTGCATGGTTATAACAATGGCTCCTGCCGCTCGCCGACAATCGGGAGCGGCCTGCATTCCTGCCAGAGCAGATACCCCAGCGCGTCGGACAGGTGCGTTCTCAGCCGGTCCCGGTCCTTGTCGATCTGGTAGGTGTCGGCCTTGAAAGCCACCTGCTCGAAATCCATGATCAGTTCCTTGCACTTGCGGTCCACCAGCAGCCCGATCTCGCCGGCGGCCGATCGCAGCTTGGCGTTCGTGAGATTGATCCGTTCCCGGACGCCCGGATTACATTTCGGCACCTTGTATCTCACCGGCATGGTGGAGTGGACTTTGAGGTACTCGCGGATCATGTCGTAGTCCGAAGCTCCGGTGGTGTGTTGCTGGTTCCCCGAAGCGTCTCCGTAGACCACGACGCCGGGCGGGTGTTTTGGGAACCGTTTCAAAAACTCCCCGCAAGCCTCACGAGTAGTGGCGTGCCGCATCACGATTTCATCCAGCACCAGCACCCTGCCGCGCTTCAATTGCAGGACTACCGAGCTCATGGGATCCACGTTAAAATCCAGCGCCCAGAGCAGCGGCAAGCCAGGATCGAGGCTCAGGTCCGCAAGATGTTCATTGCGCGTGAAAGAAGCATATACCCGCGCAGCATCCAGGCTCAGGTACAGGCCCAGTACTTCCTGCTGATAGAACCGATCGTCGTAGCTGCCTTTGAGTCGGTCGTAATAATCCGGAATGCGTTCGAGCAGGTACCGGTTCTCGCGCGGCTGGGCGATGATCGCTTCGTACCCCTTGACCGGCTTCGCCAGAAACCTCCGGTAGACCCAGTCGTAGCCTTTGGGCGTCCACGCCGCAAAGCCGCAAAGGCGCTTAGCCTTGGGGTCGCGCAAACGCCCCTCCAGGCGTACCCACGCTTCTTCCTGGGTATAGGTCAGCTCGTCGAGGCCGAACCATGCCAGGTTGGTGCCGCGCAGCCGCTCGAATTCGTCCATTGGCCGGAACAGGATCTTGGATTGCGTGTCGCGCATGATCAGCGTGTTCTCCGCCTTGTTGTGATCGAACGGAATCTTGTTCCCATCCAGAATCTCGAACAGCGTCGCCTGCGTCGTATCCCGCAACATGGGATAGGTCGGTGCGCCCAGCAGTCCCGTGCGCCCCTGGTTCTGATAGCTGAGGCGGACGGCCTCCTGACAGAGCGCCTGGCTCTTCCCGCTGCCGATGGGTCCCGAGAAGCCCTTGAATCGGGCCGCCGAGTCGTGAAACTTTTTTTGCGAAGGCAGCGGGTCATAAGCTATTTCGCGGAGTCGGACGTCACTGGCGGTTCGACCCATGTGACCTTGATCTCCTTAATTTCTTCCTGCTCGAGTTCCTTTTCGATCTGCAGTAGTTTGAGGTAATCCCCCATGGTCGGCTTGAAGTCTTTGGCCGTAAGCCGATCCTCGATCCCGTTAATGGCCTTCTCCAAGAGCGCCGAAATCCGGATTCGCTCTTTCATCTCGTTCCAACGGGTGCATTCCCTGCAAGCTTTGGGAGCCTTCTCTTCTTCGTTCTCCATGGTTTCCATTCGTGCTCCTCAAAAAAAAACGGCTTCGCGAATCCGCGAAGCCGCGCAACCCTGTTCCCAATTCGAGAGTAGCACCCCGGATCTCCCCTTCAGCCGGGTCCAGATGTCCAAGTGATTGAAAACAGGGGTACGATTGTTTCAATTTTTTTGTGAAGAGGAATTTGCCATGGCTCGCGGCCACCATCGGTGGCCGCATCGCCTGTGGTATTCTACAGTCGTTTCTTGGCGGCATGGTTCGACTTAGGGGCATTCTCGCGTTCGGCTTCCTGTCGCTGGTGCTATGCGCGCAGGTGAGCAGGGTCCGCGTGTGGCAGGACAGCATCACGCTCCCCACCTACCGCGAGCGGCCGCCCGACGCGGTACCCCCGTTCGACCAACTGGCGCTGGCGGGAACTGGAAACCGCTCCGTCTACCCGTACACTCTGCGCCTCAACATGACCAGCGAGAAGTACAACGCATCCTGGCGCGTTCTCAACCTCGAAAACGAGTACCTGCATTGCCGCATCCTGCCAGACCAGGGAGGCCACCTCTATACCTGCCGCGACAAGTTGTCCGGCGCCGATATGTTCTACGCCAATTCCGCCATGAAGAAGGGCGACCTGGCGCCGCGCGGCGCCTGGATTGCCGGCGGCATCGAGACCAGTTTTCCGATCGCTCACAGCCGTTTGACCGTGTCGCCCGTGAATTTCGCCACGGCGACCCATGAGGACGGCAGCGCCACGGTTTTTGTCGGCGCGCGCGATCGCGTCAGCGGCATGGAATGGCGGGTGGCCTATACCCTGCATCCCGGCAGCACGGTCCTGGAAGAAAAGGTCTGGCTGAGCAATCCGGGGTACGTGCGCCAGCCCTTTCAATGGTGGAGCAACGCCGCCATCCGCCTGCCCGATGGCGGGCTCCAGTTGACTTACCCGATGTGGGTGACGGCTCCCCATGGCGCGGGCGTCCTGGATTCCTGGCCGGTGAACGCAGCCAGAATCGATCTGAGCAACACCGCCCGCTTCGCCGGAGACCTGGGCCTGTTCGCCTACGGCAGCCGCGAACCTTTTTTTGCCGAGTACAACGCCCGGTCGCGCACCGGCGTGGCGCATTGGGCCGCCCCCCAGGAACTTCCCGGAAAGAAAATATGGGTTTGGGGGAATCGCAACGAAGGCTATAAGGACAGGCTGAGCGACGACCACAGCGGCTATATCGAAATCCAGGCCGGCCTCGAGACCACGCAGGAAATGATGGAGTTTCTCGAGCCCCAGCAATCCCGTTCGTTCACCGAACTCTGGATCCCCACGCGCGACACGGGTGGGATCTCGCGCGCGACCCGTGACGCGGTTGTGTTTCTCGAGCGCAAGCCGCAACCCGGCGGCAGCGTCAAGGCCGCCATCGACTTGAACGTCACGCGCCTGGCACCGCATGCCCGCCTGACCGTGACCAAGGGCGATCGGATCGTCTACCAGCAAGACGCCGACCTGGACCCCGCCGCCGCCTTTCACGCCGAGACACCTTCTGTCAGCGCCGCCGGAAAATTCCGGGTCGAGTTGAAAGACGCCTCGGGCCAGGTGATGCTGGCTCATCAGGAAGACACTTACGATGCCGTGAGGCCCACGGAAGTGAAAATCGGCGGCCCGGTCAATCCCGCTCCCGGGGGACGCACGCCGGAACAGGAGGCGCTGGCCGCGGGCGAGCAGGATGAACTCATCCGGCTGCTCGACCGGGCGGCCCGCGGCTACCGGGCCGCTCTGTCGGCGGCTCCCCAGAGTCTCGCGTTGCGCAGAGCGGCCGGGAGGTTTTCCATCACGCTGGGCCGGTGGGCCGAGGCGCTGGAAAGTCTGACTGAGGTTCACAAGGAGGATCCGTCCGACGGGGAAGTCACGTACTACCTCGGCGTGGCCCGGTCTGAATCGGGTGACGATAGCGCCGCCCGGCGGTTGTGGCAATCCGTGCCGGGCGATTCGCGATTCGGTCTGGCGGCCCAATACCAACTGGCCTGCGCCACCGCGCGGGCGGGCGACCGGAAGACCGCCGTGGAGACGATGCATGCCCTGGCGGCTCACGGCGCCGGCCATGCCGCGGGTCTGGAGATCGCATTGCTCCGCCGCCTTGGCCGGACCGCCGACGCCCAGGCCGCGCTGGCACAGCACCTGGCAGCCAATCCCATGGACTCGCTGCTGCGCGTCGAGGGCACCCTGCTCGGGCGGGAAGATTCAGCCATCTGGCTACACCTGGCGGCCGATCCGGAATGGGTGCTGGACCTTGCCGACGACTATTTCGCGATCGGACTCTATGAAGACGCCATCGCTCTGCTGGACCGCGGCTATCCCCAGGTGGCCGAGCTGGAGACCGAGCCCGGAGCTGTGTCGCCAAACGCCTATCCGCTGATCGCCTACAACCGCGGGTACGCGCGAGCGCGGCTGGGACAATCTCCGGCGGACGATTTCCGCCGGGCATCCGGGCAGTTGGCGCTCTACGTGCACCCTTATCGTGCCTCGTCGTATCCCGTTTTGCGCGCGGCCATCGAGCACCAACCCGTGGACTACACGGCGCATTATCTGCTGGGCTGCCTTCTGTTCAACCGCCGTATGACGGAGGAAGCTCTGGCGGAATGGCAGAAGGCGCGACCGGCTGCCGAGGGCATCGCCTCCTATTACGGAACTGTCGCGCGCGTGCTGATCGGCGCCCAGAAGAACGATCTCGCCGAGGGCCTCATCCGGGAAGCTCTCACCAGGCATCCAGATGACGGCGATTTCAAGCAGTTGCTGGCGAGTGTCGTGAAAGGCTCCGGCGGCAGCCGGCCGGCGGCGCCGCCTCCCGCGTCGTTCTCCACACCCGCCGAAGCCGCCAACTTTGCATTGACGTTGCTGGCGGCAAACGACCTGAACGGCGCGGCCAACGTGTTTCAGGAGAAGAATTTTCCCGAAGAGAAGCAGCCGGCGGAAGTCCGCCAGGCTTACGCCGAATGGCAACTGCGGGCACTTGTTTCGGCCGCCTCTTCAGGCGACTGCGCCGACCTGGACGTGCGCATCGACGATTTTGCTCCCGAGAACAAGGCTTTGCCTTTCACCTTTTACGGATTCGGCGGCTGGGCCAAGCAACCCCGCATGCAATTCTATTTCGGGCTTGCCGAGTGGCTCTGCGGCGACAAGAAGGCCGCCTCCAAAAGATGGAGTAGAATCGCCAAAGCCAGCGCTCCGCTATCGTCCCCCGACCACGGATTTCCGTTATTGGCAGCCAGCTTGACCAACCCGGCAGGGTCGTCGCGGGCCATCGAAACCGCCCTGGAGGGCATTCGCACCAGCGGCGGATCGACAGACAAGAGCCTTCTTCTATATTCGGAAGGCATCTTGCTGCGGGCCGACGGGCGTGAGGAAGAAGCCTTCAAGTGCTTTGCGGAAGGCGCCAAATCCGAATCGCCCTTCGCCCGCTATTTGAATCGATCCGTGCAGTACGACCCGCCCTTGCCGCGGTAAGCGTTTTTCCACGCCGCCGCCCGGCGGGTCTCTATCTATTTGTGAAAAGGAATTTGCCGCCGCTCGCGGCCACCACGCGCAAGGCCGTTTTGCCTGCTAACTTCTCGAGCCGCGGCGCCTGCGGCCCTTCCGCCACCAGGTAGTACCGCTCCGGGCGCGGCCAGCGCTCGGCCAAGTCGCGATCGTTGATGAAAACGTCTTTCGGCGCGTCCGGCGCGTAAGACCCATATACCAGGTTATTGACCCGCCCGTTCAGCAACAGCGCGCGCCGGTTGGTGTAGAAGAAAACCGAAGAGAAGGTGTAATACTGGTCGTCCACAATCAGCTTTCCCGGCGGCGCTTGAAGCAGCGCTTCCGCCAGCGGACGCGAGGACATATAGGGATCGAACACCACCAGCGCCAGCCGCGCGGCATGGAAGAACAGCACCATCATGGCCGCTAACGCAGCCAGTGGCACCAGCCTCCGGCCGGCGGGCCGCCAGGCCCCCGCCGCGCCCACCGCAAACGCCACCCCCGCCACCGCCAGCGGCAGCCGCAAATAAGCAAACGCCCGCAGCGTCAAGTCCGTCATGTGGCCCAGCGACAGCGTATAGACCTCCGGGTTCTGGCTCAGCGTCCCCGCAATGTCACCGGGCGTGGGCAGCCCGCGAACCATCCACAGGATGGCGGCGATGGCCGCCGCCGCCAGCGTGGCCACCACCGCAATCGCCCTGGTGCCGTACCGCAGCCACGGGTCTTGGCCGGCGATCGCCGATCCCAGCAGAAGCGCCAGCGCCGGATAGCACGGCATGGAGTAATACTCCTGCGTGGTGGAAAACGTGAAAAACACCAGAATGAATCCGCTCCAGCACAAGGCCATCAGCCGCACCCTCGACGCCCGGTCCGGCTTACGGTAACTCAGTCTGAGCGCCGCGGGGAAGTACACGCTCCAGGGGAACAGCCACAGCAGGTGAAACAGCCAGAACCAGGCCCGCGGCACGGTGTTGTAATCCCGCGGATAGCGCAGGTTCAGAAACCGCAGAACGTGCTCGTTGATGAAGTAGAACCAGAAGAACCCATGGTAGGAGCCCCTCTCGCTGTGCATGGTGAAATCGAAATATGGAGGGTTGCGCAGCGTAGCCAGCACATGCCAGGGCGCCGCAATCGCCAGGAACAGCAGGATGCCGGAGAACGGCCGCAGCCGCGCCCAGGTTCGGCGACGGAACAACTGCCGGGTGAAGCCGAGGTGCAACAGCCCGGCGGCCATTGGGAAACACGCCGCGATCAGCCCCTTCAGCAGCAGCCCGGTTCCCATCGAGGCCCACATGAGCATGGCCCAGCGCGCCGGATGCGGCTCGTCTTCCTCGATGGCGCGCAAGAGGCTCCACAGCGCGAGGGTGATGGCCAGCGTGAGAACCACGTCCGGGATCAGGATGCGCGTGAAGAGAAACAGCCCCACGCTGGTGGCCAGCACGGTGCCCGAGCACAAGCCCGCGTGGCGCCGGAGCCCAGGGGGCGCGCCCCACGCGCCGAAGCGCGCCGTGACCCAGCACAGCAGCACCGTGGAAAGCGCAATGGGAATCCGCGCCGCCCAATCATGCACCCCGAAGATCAGGAACGACACCGCGATCATCCAGTATTTAAGGGGAGATTTCTCCAGGTAGGCAACGCCATCCAGGCGCGCCGTCACCCAATCGCCGGATTGCAGCATGTTGCGGGCAATTTGCGCCTGCACCGAGTCCACGTCGTCCATCAGGGAGGGCGGACTCACGATGCACCCCACGAAAATCAGGGCCGCCAGCAGCGCGACGATGACCTGATAGCGAGCACTCGAATCAGCGGAAACGGGCATGGATGCGTCTCTCCACATGATCGCGTATCGGAAGGCGGATGTGGCGCAGCCTCTCAGGCTGCCGTCTCCGCACTCTCCAGAAACCTCAGCGGGCCGACTCACGCTGTCTTCGGGATAACCAGT
>Ga0116116_1001721_pt1 | contig 15289 bp, 10 predicted proteins | sample June2015DPH_10_1_FD_89722 | JGI IMG/M metagenome (GOLD analysis project Ga0116116, IMG submission 89722) | Peatland microbial communities from SPRUCE experiment site at the Marcell Experimental Forest, Minnesota, USA - June2015DPH_10_150 | ecosystem: Environmental > Terrestrial > Soil > Wetlands... | reverse complement strand
TCTTCGGCATTCGGGAGGGGTTGTGGTTAGCCTTCTTGCTCCGTTTCTGCTCGTACATCCGCTCGTCGGCTCGGGCAAGCAGCTCTTCGAGTGAGGTTTCAGTAGAGACCGCGTGTGTTTCCGCCCCCACGCTCAATGACAGGGTGTACGGCCGATGCTGGGCGCGATTGCATAAGTCTAGATGCATCTGAAGCCGGGATATTAGGAGGTCAGGGGATACCCCCGGAGGCAGGCTGGCCATGGCGACGAATTCGTCCCCCCCGATTCTCGCCAAAATATCCGACTGACGAAAAGTCCGTCTCAGGATTTCGGCCGTGTCTTTCAGAGCCAAGTCCCCCTCTTGGTGCCCAAACCGGTCGTTGATCTGCTTCATCCTGTCCACATCAACGAATAGCAGCGTGATAGTCGCTTCGAGCCGTTGAGCAATTCTTATCTGTTGTTTGCCCAGAATGAGGAACCCCCGACGGTTGTGGAGTCCACTGAGTTCATCCAGTAGCGACGTAGTTTCGAGCCGGGTCTTTAGCCGGTGGCGCTCGATGGCAAGGCGCATCGAGCGCACGAGCAAGGAACAATTGATTTCAGACTTGACGAGATAGTCCTGCGCGCCACCCTGAACGGCTTGCGCCCCTAGAACGTCGTCTGCCAGACCCGTGAGGATCACGATGGGTACGTCCGGGGCGTGCTCACGAACGGTCCGTAAGGTTTCGATTCCCTGGGAGTCGGGAAGCGTGAGATCCAAGAGAATCAGGTCGAAGCGCTCTTCCGCCAGTTTGAGAAGGGCGGAACTCACTCTGGCTGCTTCGACCAGGGTTCCTCCGGAAGCGAGGCACTGTCGGAGAGCTTCACGGACCAGAAGCGCATCCGAAGGACTGTCCTCGACTAGCAGGATAGCGGGCTGCCGAGGCACGCGGGATTCTCCCAGGGTTGGATGGGGGAAGGACCCAGACCCGAGGGTGGGACTGCTAGGGAGACATTTTTCCGGAAAATCGTTCATCCTGATACCCTCGGCTATGCGCCGCCGGGTGGAGGTGATTCCTTGCCACCTGGGCTTGTGCGCATGGATTTCTGCCGAACATGCTTGACTGACGGAGGCGGAAGGCTGACGACCGAACTGTCCTCGACCATTAGAATGTCCACGGGTCTCATGCCGTGACTGCTCCTTCTGAAACTCCCCTCGGTGAGGCTCACGATCGGTCGCAACCCCCCTTGCCGGCGAAGTTCCCTTGTTGATGACCAAGCCACTCTTAGCTGGTCCTTTGAAACAAGAACCTCCGTATATGTCTATCGGCTGAGAATGAGTCATTTCTTAGGTTTTTTCCTGGCCGACCGGAAAAACTGGGAAGAAACTACAGTCGGCTTAACCGGCCGGTATCCTGACCAGGTTCAACAGTTTGACGAAAAACCCCGCATAGATGTCAAGCTTGTCCCACCGGGCAGGAGAAGGGATCTGCTGTTTAGCCACCCGGGGTACTGCAATTTTCCTGTTGATTACTGACAGGAGAGGGTGTAGGGTAAAACCGACTGCAATTTTCCTGTTGATTACTGACAGGAGAGGGTGTAGGGTAAAACCGGTTGTCGATAACTGAGGGGAGTGACGATGAGCAAACCAACCGATTTGGTTCAAGGCACGTTGGACCTCCTGATCCTCAAGACCCTGGCGCTTGAGCCGATGCACGGCTGGGGCATCGCCCAGCGAATCCGGCAGGTGTCCAAGGAAGTGCTCCAGGTGAATCAAGGAGCGCTGTATCCCGCTCTCCATCGCCTGGAGCAAAGCGGATGGATCAGGGCGAAGTGGGGCGAGTCGGACAGCAACCGCCGGGCGAAGTTCTATGCCCTCACACTGGCGGGGCGCAAATACTTGGAGCATGAGGAGGACAACTGGCAGAGGCTCTCCACGGCCATTGGTCTTGTGCTGGAGACATCCTAAATGAAGCGGTCAGCGATCAGCAGTCAGCGGCCAGCAAAAGCCTGTGCGTCAAAAAAGCTGACAACGGTCAGCATTCAGGTAGATCGGCGTGGCCGGTTTTCTTGCTGGGTGCTGTGGGCTGAAGGTTGGCAGGTGAGTGCTGAAAGCTGAACGCTGATAGCTGAGGGCTGAGACTATGCGCTGGTTTAAAGGTTGCTGCTTCGACTGCGGTCGCTGTTCCGTAAGAGCCATGTCGAGCAGGAGTTGACCGAGGAACTCCGGTTCCACCTGGAAAAGCTGATTGAGGAGAAGGTTGGAAAAGGACTGAGCCCGGAGGAAGCCCGTTACGCAGCCCTGCGCGAAATAGGTGGGGTCGAACAGATCAAAGAGGAGTGTCGCAACATGCGCCGGGTGAACAATATCGAGAACTTCTTTCAAGACCTTCGTTACGGCCTGCGCATGCTCGCCAAGAATCCCGGCTTCACGGCGGTTGCCGTTCTCACGCTCGCGCTCGGCATTGGGGCAAGCACCGCTCTTTTCAGCGTCGTCAACTCGGTGCTGCTTCGGCCGCTGCCTTACAAAGACCCAGACCGGCTGGTGATGCTTTTTGAAAAGGATAAAACGTTCCAGGTCGATATTCTTCAGCCCAACCTGCACGGCCTGCTCTCAACCTCCGTGCCGGGCTTGCTCGACTGGCGGGCCAGGACCGACGTTTTTGACGAAGTTGGTGCGTATTACTGGTTCCCCTCGCGGTTCGTCTTTACCGGCGCAAGTGAACCTGAGGAGGTTTTTGGCGGCAGGGTGACCGCCAATCTCTTTACCCTGCTCGGCGTCCAGCCGATAGTTGGGCGGTCGTTTCTGCCCGGTGAAGATAGGCCCGGGGAAAATGACAAGGTGCTTCTGGGATACGGGGTCTGGCGGCGGCGTTTCAGTTCCGATCCGGGCATCGTCGGGAAATCCGCAGCCCTTAGTGGCAGAACCTATACCGTGGTTGGCGTCATGCCACCCGGTTTTGAATTTCCGCGCGGCGAGCAATTGTGGATCCCGTACGCACTTGAGATCGATCCAAAAAAGCAATCGCGTAGTGCACTGAACATGGAGGTGATAGCGCGATTGAAGGCCGGTGTCTCCCTTGAGCGCGCTGAAACGGTACTCAAAACGCTGGCCGCGGTGCGTGAGGACAGATTTCCCAGTGAACAGAAAAACATGACCGCCGCCGTGATTCCGCTGCGCCAGCAACTGCTGGGTGACACCCGGGCTCGGCTGCTACTGCTTTTCGGCGCCACTGGCTTCGTCGTCCTGATCGCCTGCTCCAACCTGGCCAACATGCTGCTGGCGCGGGGAGTGCTTCGCACCCGGGAAATGGCCATGCGCGCCGCGCTGGGTGCCGGGCGGTTCCGGCTGCTCTGCCAGGTGATAGTGGAAACAGTTTTGCTGGCGGTTCCGGGAGGCGCCGCGGGGCTGGTGATCGCGATTTGGGCGGTTCGGACGCTCGTAGCGCTTGGTTCAGCCGCGGTCCCCCAACTCCAGGGCGTACATCCCGATTGGCGGGTGCTGCTGTTTGCACTCGGCTGCTCACTCGTCGCCGGGGCAGTCTCCGCACTGTTCCCCGCGCTGCGGGCTTCGAGAACCGACGTAAACGAAGCTTTGAAACAAACACCGGCGGCCTCGGGCGCTTCGGGTTCAGCCCAGCGCCTGGGGGGTGCGCTCGTTGTATCCGAGTTGGCTCTGGCGCTGGTTTTGCTGGCCGGCGCGGGCCTGATGGTTAACACGTTGGCGCACCTGTACACGGTGAATCTGGGCTTCGAGCCTCAGAACCTACTAACGATGCGCATCACCCTGCCGGCCTACAGATACGGCGACTTCGCACACTTCGACACCGTGCGCGCTGGCGCGTTTTTCGATCAGATGCTCGAGCGTGTCAAAGCGTTGCCGGGTGTCCGGTCCGCAGCATTGATCGACGCTCTCCCATTTAGCGGCGTGCAATGGGGAACAGACATGAGTGTTGAAGGAAGAGTGCAGGAGACGTTTGCGACCCATGAACGCGTGGCGACTTCGGAGTACTTCAAGACCATGGGCATACCTTTGCGCGCAGGGCGCTTTTTTGCCGAGCAGGATAATAACGCGATGGCACCGGTGGCGATCATCAACGAGACGCTGGCTCGTCAGATCTGGCCCAACGAGAACCCGATTGGCAAACATATTGGGCCGCCGGACAATTGGTGGACCATCGTGGGGGTCGTCGCAGCTGCAAGGCACCTCGGGCTCGATTTACCGGCGGGGCCTGAAACGTACCGGCCGCAGGCACAGAATGTGAGCGGAGAGATGTTCCTGGTGCTGCGCACCTCGGGTGACCCAACTCGCCTGGTGCCGGCCGTTCGCCAGCAGATCTGGAGCATCGACAAGGACCAGCCGGTCGAGGACGTGCGCATGATGGAAGAGCGCATCGCTGGCTACGCCGCGGCGCGGCGGTTTTACACGTTGCTGCTCGGCATCTTCGCGGCCCTTGCCGTTGCTCTGGCTGGGGTTGGCATCTACGGGGTCATTAGCTATTCCGTCTCGCAGAGGCACCATGAGATTGGCATCCGCATGGCGCTCGGTGCCGACCGAACTGACATCTTGAATCTCGTCGTCGGTCAGGGATTCAAACTGACATTGATTGGCGTGGTTGTGGGGGTAGCCGGCGCGCTCTCTCTCAGGCGCTTTGTGTCCGGCTTGCTCTACGGCGTCAAGCCGGCAGATCCCCTGACGTTTATCGCCGTGTCGCTGATTCTGACCGCCGTTGCGCTGTCGGCGAGTTACATCCCTGCCCGCCGCGCGACGAAGGTTGACCCCATGGTGGCGCTGAGGTACGAATAGCAGGCGACAGGTGACAGGTTGCAGGGAACTGGGCAGGGAAACGGTCAACGGGTAGCCAGCGTGTCGCCGCGGCGACCCTTCCTGACCGTGGGTTCTTGTCGATGGGAAAAGATCACGTTCAATCAAGAAGTGATTGACCGTGGCAACCGGCTCCCGCGACGGGGAGGCCAGTCTGCTTGAGGGCCGCGATATAACCCTGAATGGCTTCCTTGACATTCTCAGCAGCTTCTTGCCGGCTTTTCCCCTGGCTAACGCATCCCGACAGGCTGGGGCACTATGCGACCCAATAGCCGTCCTCGCCGGGGCGAATCACGACTTGGCGCGTTTCGCCTTCCCCTCAAGACTTCGTGCCAACCGCCACTCTACGGTTCTCGTAGAGCGGGAATTTCTCCGTCAGTAATTCGACTTGGCTGCGCACGCGCTTCACGATGGATTCGTCTGCAAGGTGATTCAGGACTTCGGCGATCCAGTGAGCGATCTGCCGCATCTCGGGTTCTTTCATTCCGCGCGTCGTGACGGCCGGGGTCCCCACGCGAATGCCGCTGGCCACGGCCGGCGGGTTGGTGTCGAAGGGGATGGCGTTCTTGTTCACCGTGATGCCGGCGCGCTCCAGGGTGTCCTGAGCCTGCCTGCCGGTGACTTGCTTGGAGAAGACATCGACGAGCATCAGGTGCGTGTCGGTTCCGCCGGAGACGATGCGGAAGCCTTCCGCCGCGAGCGTTTCCGCCACCGCCTTGGCGTTGGCGACGATTTGCTTCTGGTACTCACGAAACTCCGGCTGCAACGCTTCCTGGAAGCAGACGGCCTTGGCGGCGATCACATGCATGAGCGGTCCGCCCTGGATGCCGGGGAACACAATCCTGTCGAGCTCTTTGGCGTATTGGGCTTTCGAGAAGACTGCGCCGCCGCGCGGGCCGCGCAGGGTTTTGTGCGTCGTCGTGGTGACGAAGTCGGCGTGCGGGAAGGGGCTGGGATGCAGGCCCGCAGCCACCAGACCGGCAATATGCGCCATGTCCACCATCAGCACCGCGCCGCACTGGCGGGCGATGGCGCCGAAGCGCTCGAAATCCAGGATGCGTGGGTAAGCGCTTGCTCCCGCCAGGATGAGCTTCGGGTGGTGCTCCATCGCCAGGCGTTCGAGCTCGTCGTAGTCGATCGTCTCCGTGTCCTTGCGCACGCCGTAGGAAACAATCTTGTACAGCTTGCCGGAGAAGTTGAGCGGGTGGCCGTGGGTCAGGTGGCCGCCGTGCGCCAGGCTCATGCCCAGCAGCGTGTCGCCCGGTTTCAGCACGGTCATGTAGATGGCCTGGTTCGCCTGGCTGCCGGAGTGCGCCTGGACGTTGGCGTGTTCCGCGCCGAAGAGTTTCTTGGCGCGCTCGATGGCCAGAGTTTCGGCCACGTCCACGAACTCGCATCCGCCGTAGTAACGCTTGCCGGGCAAGCCCTCGGCGTATTTGTTGGTCATCACCGATCCCAGGGCTTCCAGCACTGCCTCGCTCACGAAATTCTCGGAGGCGATCAACTCCAGGGTACGGGCTTGGCGGTCTACTTCCTGGTCAATGGCGCGCGCGATTTCCGGGTCCACCTCGTGGAGCGGGCGCAGGTGAGAGCGTGAAGGAGCATTCATGAGCTTTTCTCCGCATGAAAGTGTTCGTCGATGGCGTCGATCTTCTTGATCCGCCGTTCGTGCCGCCCACCCTCGAAAGGAGTGGCAAGCCAGGTGTCGACAATTTTCTCCATGGTGGCTTCATCCAGGAGCCGGCTGCCCAGCGTGAGGATGTTGCCGTCATTATGGGCGCGAGCGAAATAGGCGGAAATCGTATCGGTGCAGGGAATGGCGCGGATCCCCGGGACCTTGTTCGCCGCCAGCATCATTCCCACGCCCGTTCCGCAAACCAGGATGCCGCAATCAACCTGGCCGTTCGCGACTTGCCGGGCGACCCTTTCGGCGTAATCGGGATAATCCACCGCCTCCGGCGACTCGGTCCCCAAGTCCCGGACTTCGGCGCCCCGGCGCGCCAGATACTCGCGGACTTTCTCTTTCAGTCGGAAGCCGGCGTGGTCGGACCCCAAAGCAATTTGGATTTTTCCCGGCAACGGCATGCTCCCGACGGAATCGTTGGACTGAGCGGCGAAGAACCCGCACTGGCATTCTAGCGGAGGAGCGCAGGCGGCGCAATCTTCTCCGCTCGACTCCCCTTCCATGCCGTGCTTCGCCATTGCATGACGCGACACCGCGGTCAAAAAAAAGGCCTGCGCTGAACTGGCGCAGCGCAGGCAGGGGGAAAGTCCCAGCAACCCGTCAGGACTTAACCACTCGAAGGTTATTCACCACTGAGAAGGAGAGCCCCGCACCGCTGGCAGCCAAGTAGGCCTTGGCGCGGTCGAGCGCCGAAGCCACAGCGCCTTCCAGGGTTACTTTCCCGTTCTTCACGATGATGTGGATCGGGGGCAGCGCCTGGTCGGCGTAGTGAATGAAGAACGGATCGCCGTAAATGGCGCGCGCCACCGCAAAGCGCAGGCGGTCGTCGAACGTCGAGGTGGGCAGGACTTCAAGGTTGTTCTGAACCGCCGCAACTCCCTTCACACGAGTCAGGATGTTCCCGATATCCGTCTTCTTGAAGGGTTGAGTGACCTGGCCGCTGACCACAAGCGTGTCGCCTTGGGCTTGCAGGTTCACGTTGTCGAAAATCCCATAGGCGTAATAGATCACGATCTCGTGGCGAGCCTTTTCGAGTATCTGCCCTTCGGTTACGTCATCCGCTCGCACCTGAATGTTGTCCACAACGGAGGACACGCCGGGGGCTTTGCGCGCTGCTTTCTCCGCGTCGAGTTTGCTTCCCAGGTTGTCCACCGTTCCCGTGAGCGTCGCGATGCCGTTCGCATACGTCACCTGGACGTCGCCGTGCTTGTAGACCTGCGCGTGGTAGATGCGGGATTGAATACCCGCCGTGGTCTGAGCGTCGGTGGTGGGCTCTCCGGCCCAGCACACTCCCGTCGCCAGGACCAGCAATAGAGGCAGCAGTGATAGTTTGTTTCGCATGGTCATCCTCCCACATGATTTGCCCTGAGTCTTAGGCTTGACATTGGCCTGTTGTTTGAAGCCCCGCACAACCGTCCTTTCCCGAGTCATCGCTCTCGTCATCTTCCGAAACCCTTGCACACCTGCTTATACGAAAGATGATGCAGTCCAGTTACAGTCTATAAGTGCTATTAAACGCAGTCCGGTGAAGACGTGCGGATTCTGTCGTGTTTCGAATGAGGTAGGAATAGATGAATTGCAATATTGGTCGTCACAGCCCCTAAGCCCTCTCTAGTGCTTAGATGCAAGACCAGGGTCAAAAGGAAGCCTGGCCGCGTGCGCCCCCAGAATTGGACACAGATACAACCTCCCTGGGCCGGCGGGCGCGCACCACCGCGGGAGGAAACACAGCGGTCCAGAACTTGGACCTCGGTAGCGGGTCGGTTTCCGAGTGCGCGACGATACAGGAGTTGAGCGACTTCGCTCTACCCTATGGCGTCAGGCGGGACCGATCACCTTCGGTTCCGCGGGGGATTGTCGCCGCGAGCCCCTGTGGGACAACTTCCGAGTAGCGCGTGATCCGCCCGGAATCGCCGGTCTTTGTCGGAGAATACCGGGACATCCGGAAGCAAACTACTCGCATAAACATCCCCATCGACTGTGATATCTTGGCGAGGTTTGGGAGGTGGCGGTTGGAAGATCAAGTCCTGCCAATGCTCCGCGACCAGCTCGAGCACATCATATCAGGGGCAGTTTTGCTGTTCATCGGATTGGCAGCTTGCTCCATCGCTGGCATCCGTCGGCGCAGCGGAGCGCGGCTCTTTATCTGGCTCGGAACCTGGAGCGCGATGTACGGCGCCTCAGTACTGACCCGATCGCCGGCCGTCGTTGCGGCTCTGCCGCAATCGATGCAGATAAGCGTTCCCTACGTGAACACGGGGGGCGCGTACCTAATCGTAGTCGTTGCCTCGTTGGCCTTCTTGGAATTAAGCCGAGGTAGACTTCGGCTTCTTATTAAGATTGTCCTCGTTGTTGGGACGGCCATCGCTGTAGCCGGCATTGGCTGGTTCGTGTACGGCGGCTCCGAGGACAAGTTCTTGCCTTACAACCATCTCGTCGTGGTTTGCTTCCTTCTCATCGTCATAACCGTCGTCGGCGTGAAGAAGTTGTCCGACAGATATGTGGTTCTCCTCAATCGCGGGGTTCTAGCCACCGGCACGCTGGTATTCGCCATTGAGGCTCTTTGGGTCCACCTGGCACGTCGCCTGGATTATCCGCCCCCGCCGCCGCTCCTGGATCATCTGGCATTTGCCGCCTTCCTGCTTTCGTTTGGCTACGTGGCTGTGCAAATCTCCTCCGTTACCGAGCGCCGCTTGTTGTCGATTGAAAACGAACTCGAACTTGCCCGGCAGTTGCAGTTCTCGATCCTTCCCACCACCATCCCCGAGGTGCAGGACGTACGGATTGCGGTCGCCTATCGGCCGATGACCGCCGTCGCTGGCGATTTCTACGAGTTCGTTCACATGGACCAGAGGCGGGTTGGCTTTCTGGTGGCGGACGTCACCGGACACGGCGTGCCAGCCGCGCTGATCGCTTCGATGATCAAGGTGGCGATGCAATCCGTCGTGCCCTGTGCGCACGACCCGCGTGAAGTGTTGCGCGGGTTAAACCGCATCCTTTTCAGGCAAATCCATGATCAGTTCGTCTCGGCGGCCTATTTGTGGCTTGATACCGAAAAGCGCAAGGCATGGTATTCAGCCGCCGGGCATCCGCCGCTTCTCCGCTGGCGGGAAGGAAAGTTGGAACGTATCGAAAGCAACGGCCTGTTGTTTGGAGTCATCCCGGATCCCGACTATCCCGTTCGTGACCTACCCATTTGCTCGGGCGACCGCTTCCTGCTTTACACGGACGGCGTGATTGAACCCGAGAGCGCCAGCGGCGATTCGTTTGGCGACTGCAAGCTGGAAGAAGTCGTTCGTAACCATCAGTCGCGCTCCCCTTCGGAGTTATCGGATCAAGTGCTCTCCGAGGTACGCCTTTGGCAACATGCCTCGCTGGCCCAGCAGGACGACATCACGCTAATTGTCATCGACGTAGTCTAGCTTTTGTGAATGCCAATGGGACGCAACCCCCAAAAGCCAGTTCTGGCAAGTCCGCAGATTCTGATTGGATGGTCGGCCACTTTTCCATAAATCGATAAGGGAAGAGTGGATCGTAATTGGGGAGGAGCTCCGAAGAAGCCGTCCGATCGGTTAGACCGGCAAATCGGTGCAGGCGAGCTTACTTTGGTTTCATTCCTCGATGGTCCCGGCGCTGTTGAGTCATTGCGCCGGCGCGTGTTCTCGCGGCGTCTCGGATGCAGGGCTACCCATCAGCGCCATCAGGCCATCGGCGAGTGTGCCACGCCAGTTCAGGTAGTCGTGTCCGCCGGCAAACTCCTGAAAGTGGACCTCGTAGCCCTTGGCGCGCAGCACGTCGCGTAACGTGCGAGTGCATATCAAGATGGCGTCAGCCCCTCCCGTAGCGTTGAATTCCGCGCTGCCGGCATCCAGGTAAAAGCGCAGCGGCTTTTTGGGGCTGGAGATGAACTGGCGCGCGACCCAGTTGGGTTCCGAGCTGGAATCTGTGAGACCGCTGCCCGGCGGCGGCGTCCAATGGAAGGAGCCGGATTGCGCGAGGACATTTCCAAATGTCTCCGGATGCCACAGACCGGCGCAAGCGGCGGCGAGGCCGCCATAGCTCGACCCGGCCACAACCGTCTGGCGAGGATCGCTCGTGAAGTTGTACAGGCGATGCGCCCACGGCAGCACTTCGGTGACCAAGGCCCGGCTGAACTCCGGATTGCAGGGTAGCTCGTGGTTGCGCGCGCCCGGTGCGTTACCAACCAACAGCGCGACCACGGGCGGAATTCGCGCTTCCGAGATCAAGTTGTCGAGGATCGTGGGCGTGGGAACGAGAGCCATCTCCCCCGCTTCGCCAAGATAGGCGTCTTCGTCGAATACGACGAGCAGTGGATAGGGCTCGGCTTGCGGCGAATACCGGGGTGGCAGATAGACGGCAATCTCCCGTTCGTTGTTCAGTGCCGCGCTCTTGAATGGATGCCTCTCCACTCGTCCCGCGGGAACGCCGGGCCGATAGGCGCTCCACGGCTGCGGCGGGGCGCCGGGCATCTCAAGGACCGAGCTCCCGCGATATTCCGGCGCATCCACGCTCTGCGGGTTGTAGCGCCAGCGCTTGGGGTTCAGCGGATCCGGCCGGGCCGCTGCCGCGATCATGGTGATCGCGTCGGCGTCGATACCGAGCGACAGTGGATGCAGCCGTGCGGCGTTGGGAGCCAGGGTATACGCGAGCCGCATCTTCCGGTGCACCTTGACCGTTTTGTACCAGACGTCGGTCTCGCCCAGACGCTCCATCAGGAACTCTTCGGGTGCGGCGCCGGCGTATGGAAGCCAGAGCACCATGACGTTGTGCGTATCGGGCTTGCCCTTCCAAAGGAAAGTGACAGCCATGTTCTCGCGATCGCCGGCAATCGGCTCGATTAGCGGCGCGCCTGCCTTCTTGACCTCTTCCCAAAACGAGTTGACGCTCTCCCGGTCTCCGCGCTCGACCGCGGCCCGCAAGGCTCGAATCCGCTTGCTCTCTACTACGGGCTTGGGTGGCGCGAGCCGGGCCTCGAGCGTAACCACTTTATCGAGCGCGATGGTGTAAGTCACCGTCGCGCGCTTGTCCGCAGCGGCAACCTCCACGCGATAGCTGCCCGGAGCTTCGGCGACCAAGTTGAGCTTGTCCTCCTCTGGCCCCAGATAGGCGCCGCGAAAGGGCTTGCCGGAGGGATCGTAGGTTTTGACAATGAGTGTCTGCCCGCGAGGGTTCACGCCGATCTGGGCAAAATCGCCGTCGGCGAGCGAAACCACAAACGACTGCGCTTGGCCGGGGCTCAGACTGCCCTCGAGAATCTGCCCCAGCTTGAGTTCGGGCTCGCCCGCAAGAGTCGCCCTACTCCAAACGGCGACCACAAAGAATGCAATTACGGATGCACGTTGCGCGTACACGAGAGCTCTCCTTCGTTCCGTATTATAAGCAGCCCAGGAACAATTCGAAAGGCGACTGCTCCTTCGCAGCGTAGCGCCACCAAGGCAATTACGCGCGTGGCGCCCCGACGTTCCCGAGGGAAGGCTGACCGTTCAATCAAAGCGCCGGTCGATGCTGGCGATTCCGTCCGTGTGGTCGGCGACTCGGAAGTTGGTCGACCCTTTCGCGGATTACTCCTCGCTAGTCGCCAAGGGTTTAGTAATCTTCACGGCGTACTCGGAAACTGACCCACTACTGGGACCTCGCATTCCTTGACAATCTGTGGCTGCATCTTCAACAATGACGGCTACTCAATCAAAGCTGTCAGCAATCGGCATTCAGCCATCAGCATGAGAACCGACATACAAGCTGATCGCTGAAAGCTGAGGGTTGACGGCTAGAAACGAAAGGTTGAACTCATGCGTTGGAGTCAAATCTTCATCCCCACGCTGCGGGAAGATCCCGCTGAAGCCGAAGTCCCCAGCCACCGCCTGCTCCTGCGGGCGGGTTACATTCGCCAGGTCGCGGCGGGCGTTTATGCCCACTTGTTTCTGGCGCAGAGATCGATGCTGAAGATCATGCAGATCATCCGCGAGGAGATGAACGCCATCGGGGCGCAGGAATTCTACCTGCCCGCGCTGAACCCTGCCGAACTCTGGAAAGAGTCCGGGCGGTACGACGCCTACGGCCCGACCATTTTCAAGTTCAAGGACCGGAACGACCACGAGATGGTCCTGGGCGTGACCCACGAAGAGGAGATGACCAACATCGCGCGCGGAGAACTTCGCTCGTACAAGCAGCTTCCCCAGATCTGGTACCAGATTCAGGAGAAATTCCGCGACGAACCCCGCCCGAAGTCGGGCCTGCTGCGCCTGCGCCAATTCTGGATGAAGGATTCGTATTCTTTCGACCTCGACGATGCGGGGTTGGACGTGAGCTATCGCAAGCACTATCAGGCATACAGTCGAATCTTCGACCGCTGCGGGCTGAAGTACGTGATTGTGGAGGCGTATTCCGGGACGATGGGCGGGACCCAGTCGCACGAATTCACCGCGCCCACGGACGCCGGCGAAGATTCCGTCGCGCTGTGCGATTGCGGCTACGCTGCGAACCTGGAGAAAGCGGAAGGGAAAGCGCCGGCGGTCGCCGACCCGCCCGGCGATGCCGCGCCGGAACCCTTCCCCACACCGGGACAGAAGACGATTGAGGACCTGGTAAGATTCACCGGCCAGAGTGCCGACCGCATGATCAAAACGTTGGTCTTCGTCGCGGAGAGCAAGCCGGTCGTGATCCTGCTGCGCGGAGATCACACGCTGAGCGAGACCAAGCTGGCAGCGACCCTCGGCACCGACGTTTTCCGTGCGGCCACGCCGGAAGAAGCCCTGGTGGTGCACGGTGCGCACCTGGGCTCGCTCGGCCCCGTGGGCGTACGGGGTGTCAGAATTCTTGCCGACCACGCGCTGGAGGGCCGCAAGAGCCTGATCACCGGCGCGAACCGCGACGACACCCACCTGCGCAACGTAACGCCCGGTCGCGATTTCACCGCTGAGTACCACGACTTGCGGGTGATTTCCTCCGGTGATCTCTGCTTGAAGTGCGGCAAACCGCTGCGGGTCAGCATTGCCGTGGAGTTGGGTCACATCTTCAAGCTGGGGCGCCGCTATTCCGAGGTGATGCACGCCAGGGTGCTCGACGAAAGCGGCCGAGAGGTTCCGTTGGTGATGGGCTCTTATGGCATCGGCGTGGAACGCATCCTGAGCGCCGCGGTGGAACAGAACCACGACGCGGATGGCATGTTCCTACCGCTGCCCATCGCTCCGTTCGAGGTCATCCTGACGGCTGCCAATATGGATGACGCGGGGCTTCGCTCCGCCGCGGAACAACTCTATGCGGAGATGCGTGCGCGCTCCATCGACGTGCTGTTTGACGACCGCGACGAAAGGCCAGGCGTGAAGTTCAAAGACGCTGATTTGGTCGGTGTGCCTTATCGCGTGACGCTCGGCAAACGCAAGTTCGTGCAAGGGCTGGCGGAGATCTTCCAGCGCTCGACAAAGCAAATTCAGGATGTTAAGCTGGAGGCGGTTGTACCGGCTCTGCTCGAAAGACACCTGCGTTAGCTGAGGTGGGAGGTTTCCTCCCCAGGGGAAGCGATGCGACGCCTTGAGTCAGGCAAGGGAAGCGCCAAAGCCATCTTTGCTCTCGCCTTTCTTGCGGCGGTGATCTTTTCCTGTTTCAAGATCATTCCCGTTTACGTGGACAATTACCAGCTCCAGGACTACATTCAGAACCAAACCCCTTTCTGGTTGACGCAGCGGGTCCCGGCGGACGCGATCCGAAACAATATCCTGGGGAAGGCCCAGGAATTGGGCCTGCCCCTAGCTGCGGAACAGGTGAATGTGGAGGCAAGCGGGAGCCGCGTCAGCGTCCACATCGATTACATTGTTCCCGTCGATCTGAAGGTCTACACCCTGCGCCTGCACTTTACTCCCTCATCTGAAAATCGGTCGATATAAAACGTGCCCGCCTTTTCATCTTCGGCATCGCAAGGTTCTTCCGGTCCACGGGCCCACCTGAAACCCGGGGCGGCGAGGAAATCGTCAAGGCGGAAGTGGAAGAAGGTTCTGCTGGGTGCCGTGCTCCTGGTGTTGGGCGTGGCGGTGGGAACCTTCGTCTACTTTTACGTGCGTTTCTCGCGAGTTATCGACGCCCGGCTGAGCGGTGACATCTTCAACAACGCCTCCTTGGTGTTTGCCGCACCCACGCCCGTGTTCGTGGGCGAGGCGGTGGCTCCGGGGGACGTCGCCGCGCGCCTTCGCAAGGCGCTTTACGCCGAATACGAGGGCGGCTCGCAAGTTGGCACCTACCGGCGGGTGGGAAATCGTCTGGAGATCCGGCCAGGGCCGGCGTCCTTCTTTCAGGGCGATGTCATCAAGGAGGGCCCGGTGGCGCTGGAGTTCCGCGACGGGCGCATTGCTTCTATCACCGTGCTTTCCGCAACCGGTCCGCTGGAGAGCTATCAGCTCGAACCGGCAGTCATTACCACGCTGTTCGACAATTCCCGCTCCAAGCGCCGGCTGGTGCGCTACCAGGACCTTCCTAAATGCGTGATTGATGCCGTCCTGGCGGCGGAAGATCACCGGTTTTTCTCTCACCACGGGGTGAACTTTTACCGCATTATCGCTTCCGGGCTTGCGGACGTCCGGGCAGAAGAAATCGTGCAAGGCGGCAGCACTCTCACCATGCAACTGGCGCGGAACATCTTCGGACTCACGCCGCAGCGCAAGTTCGACCGCAAGATCAGAGAGGTTTTCCTGGCGCTCCTGCTGGAGCAGCGCCTGACGAAGGAACAGATCTTTGAAATGTACGCGAACCAGATTTACCTGGGCCAGCGCGGGAGCTTTTCCATTTACGGATTCGGCGAGGCGGCAGGC
>Ga0116116_1001686_pt1 | contig 15543 bp, 11 predicted proteins | sample June2015DPH_10_1_FD_89722 | JGI IMG/M metagenome (GOLD analysis project Ga0116116, IMG submission 89722) | Peatland microbial communities from SPRUCE experiment site at the Marcell Experimental Forest, Minnesota, USA - June2015DPH_10_150 | ecosystem: Environmental > Terrestrial > Soil > Wetlands... | reverse complement strand
GGTTGACGGACAATTTCTCTTGGCGTTGGGTCTTTTACATCAACCTGCCGGTGGGTTTGATTTCTGTGATCATGATCAAATCGTTCCTGAAAGACCCACCGTATATCCGGCGTTCCTCAGCACCCATCGATTCCTGGGGGCTGGCAACCCTGGTTATTTGGGTGGCCGCGCTCCAGATCATGTTGGACAAGGGGCAGGAAGAGGATTGGTTTGATTCCAGATTCATCGTGGTCCTGGGGGTGGCCTTTGTGGTGGGGCTCCTGGCCTGGGTGGCGCGCGAACTAACTACACGAGATCCGGTTGCGGAGCTTCGCATGTTCGCGCAGGTGCCCTTTGCCGCCGGCACCATAGTGATGGCACTCCAGGGCTTCGTGATGTATGGCAGTCAAGTCACCATCTCGATATGGCTCCAGACGCTGATGGGTTATCCGTCGGTGCAAGCGGGCGTAGCCATGGTGGCCATGGGGATAGGAGCGGCTCTCGCCATGCCCATAGCCTCCTTCCTGGTAACCAGGTTTGATCCTCGCAAGGTGTTCGTGTGCGGAGTACTGGGATTCGTGTTCTCGTTCTATCGGTTGATGGGGTTCAACTTAGAGATCGGTTTCTGGGATGTATTCTGGCCGCAGTTCATTCAAGGTCTTTCGCTTGGGCTAGTGTTTGTGCCGCTCACGGTTTTGACCATGGCTTTCATCCCCAGAGAAAGGATGGGGAACGCTACAAGTTTGTTCAACATGATGCGGAACATCGGTGGGGGAGTTGGCATTTCGATAGTGGCCACCATGCTGACCCGCATGGGGCAGGAGCACACCAACTTGCTGATCGCCAATATCACACCTTTCTCCCCTTCGGCGCAGCCACTGCTCGGGGGTTTGAGGGGTTTGTTTGCGGGTTCCGGCCCGGTCTGGGGCGACCAGCAAGCTTACGCCACCCTCTTTGGTCTGGTGCAGCGTGAAGCCACCATGGTGGCGCTGGTTCGCGTTTTTCAGTATCTGGGAATCCTAAGTCTCATTTTGATTCCCCTCATCGCCCTGACAAAGCGGCCGCACAAGGGCCAATCTTCCCAGCCCCTTGCACATTGAATGCTGTTCTTTACAGAAGGAGACGCACGCCAGTTCGAGAGTTCGTGAGGGGAATCGATGGAGAGACTAGCCGTACAGGCGTGGTAGTTGTCCGCTGACCCATGCAGTTTCTGCAAATTAGGCGAAGAATACGGCGTATGGTAAGAAACCTGGAAGATGGTTTCACAGAATCGGGATGGCGTCCTCGAAGCAATTCAAAGTATAATTATCCCGCGTTTAAAGCCCACGCATCCAAGTGCTTGATGCTCGAAAACACCCCACGCCTAAGGCCTGTCAGTTTGGCTGCGCTTGCGCTGTTGGGCACATGTTTAGCTTCCCGGGGCGCGTTTCCTGAGACCCAATCCCTGCGCGGGGAGGTGGTGGACCAGAATAACGCCCCCCTCGCCGGCGCCATCTGCACCTTGATGGGCCCTACCCTGCCCGAACAGGGACGACCTCAAACCACCGGCGAGCGCGGCGAGTTTGAGTTTACCGGGCTGGTCCCAGGTTCGTATCAGTTGACTTGCGCTGCGGTGGGTCACGAACCTGTGGCTCAGAATGATATTCCCGTGACTGAAACGCAGGCCCCGACCCTGCAAGTCACGCTTCCCTCCGAGGTCATTCTCCATCAGAGAATAGAGGTTACCGCTCAGGCTCCCAGAGCCACCACCCAGACGACGGCTCCGCCTGCCATTATTGGCGGCCAGCAACTGCGCTCCCTACCCCTGGTCGAGCAGAAATTCAAAGCGGCGCTCCCGCTAATCCCGGGTGTGGTGCGCACGCCGGACGGGAGAATCGCCATCAAGGGCGTCATCGAAAATCAGGGTACGCTGCTGGTGGATTCCGCCGAGACGGTCGACCCTGTAACCGGGAGTTTCTCCATCGATGTTCCTCTCGACGCCGTGGAATCGGTGGATGTTTTCAAGAGCTCTTACCAGGCCGAATACGGGCGATTCTCGGGGGGGCTCACGACCGTGCAGACAAAGGCCCCAGCGGGCCAATGGGATTTCGAACTGAATGACTTCTTGCCCACCCCACGCATCCGCAACGGGCAGGTGCTGGGTCTCGAAGATGACTCGCCGCGTCTCTATTTAACGGGGCCGATTTGGAAGAACAGGCTCAGTTTCTCCGAGTCTTTCACCTACAATTTCAGCCGCCAGCCGGTCCGGGGATTGGCCTGGCCGAACAATGAGACCAAGAAGCAAGGCTTCGACTCATTTACGGATTTTTACTATGTCTTTTCGCCCCAACACGTCGCCAGTTTCAACGTCAAGCTGTTCCCGATCCGGCGGCAGTTTGACAACATCAATTCCCTCATTCCGCAGCCCGCTTCCGCCGACTACGCCCAGAGCGGTTATTCGCTTGGCGGCAACGATCATTATTTGTTCAAAGGCGGCGGAATCCTGACTACCCTCGTGCAGCTCACCCAATTTGACAGCTACTCGAAAGGCCAGGGAGCGCAGGACCTCCTGGTGACTCCCAACGGCTGGCAAGGCAACTTCTTCAACGCTTGGACGCGCTCGAGCGCCCAGCAGGAAATCCTCCAGAACTACCAGTTCGCCCACAAGCAGTGGCAGGGCCGGCACGATTTCAAGGCGGGAGGGGACATCGTCCATCGCTCCTATACCGGGACCTCTCATTCGCACCCGGTCGACCTGCTCCGTGCCGATGGCTCGCTGGCGGAGCAAATTGCCTTCGCACCCGCCGGCCTGCTCACCACCCAAGACACCGAACTCGCCGGTTTTATCGAGGACCACTGGGCTTTCAATCGTCACTTCGCCATGGATTACGGACTGCGCCTATCGGGCCAGACGCTCGGCGAAAGCGCGGCTGTTTCGCCGCGCACGGGGCTGGTCTTTTCACCGGGTCCCCGGGGCAAGACCGTCTTCCGCGGCGGCGTCGGCGTTTTCTACGACCGCCTGCCGCTTCTGGCGGGAGATTTCACGGAGGGCCCCACCCGCGAGGCGACGCTCTTTGACACCCAAGGGGCGCCGCTCGGGCCTCCCATCATTTACCGCAACTACTACGTGAAGTTCAACGAGAAAGGACAGCAGACCGTCCCCTCAAAGGAGGAGCTCGGAAGCACGCCCTACAACGTCACCTGGAACGCGGAATTTGACCAGGAACTGCGCCCCGACGTCATCGCGCGAGTCAGCTACCTGGCCAGCCGCACCCATAACGAGTTCATCGTCAATCCGGAAATCCTCTCTCCCACCGACGCGGTGCTGCTCCTCTCCAACCAGGGCGGCACGCGGTATCATGAGTTCGAAACCACCCTCCGCGTCCGCCCCCATGAAAAGGCGGATTTCAGCATTTCCTATGTCCGTAGCCAGGCGCGCGGCGACCTGAATACCATGGCGTCCGTCTTCGTTCCCTACGAGGAGCCGGTCATCCGCCCGAACTTCTTCGCCACCCTGCCCACCAACGTTCCCCATCGCCTGGTAACCTGGGGACGGTTCAGAGCGCCCTGGAGGATCACTCTCGGTCCGCTCCTCGATTGGCACTCGGGGTTCCCCTATTCCTCCTTCGACGTGCTGCAGAACTACGTGGGACCTGCCAACAACCGCCGCTTCCCGTCGTTTCTTTCGCTGGACCTGAAAGCTTCCAAGGACTTCACTATTCCCTTTCTTCCCTGGGTTCGGCACCACACCCTGCGCGGAGCAATCCGAGTTTTCAACCTGACCAACCATGGCAATTTCCGCGACGTGTACAACAATGTGGCCTCACCGTTCTTCGGCGACTATGCAGGCTTCCAGCATCGCTCCTACGACCTGGGACTGGATATTGTCTATTGACTGGGGGCGAGCCGAGCGGCCCGCCAGGGAAGACGGGGTCAACAGCGAGCTCGAATTTCTCACCACGCTGGAATAGTTTCGGGGGTGGCCGTAACGGCGGGGCTAAACAGGCTGCGGAAGAACCCCTCACACTGTCATCCTGAGGAGGCGAAGCCGGTCCTGAGTGAAACGAAGGAAGGACCTCTGTATTTGCTTGAAAATTCAAATGCAGGGGTCCTTCGCTTCGCTCAGGATGACAACATCGGAGCGTTTTCCCGCAGCCTGTAAAGCCCTGCCCCTCCAATTCCGTGGTGAGAAATCTGGGTGAGCGGAGTTCACAGGGAAGGAGGCCTGTGCCTGCACCTGCCAGCGGGTGAAACACGGGGAATCGCCAGGAGAGGAAGTCCACCGCAGGCCGCACAACCGGTAGGCCCATCATCCTGCCGAGAAACTCACTTGGGCTTGCGGGGGAGAAGTGAAGCTCGAGAGGGCCGCGCCCTCGTCGTCGAACATTTCGATGAAAGTGGAGAGGCGGGTGATTTCCAGTACGTGCCGCACGCGCCGCGAGGGTCGAAGCATCTTGACCCGGCCACCGCGCTTGGAGGCCGTAATCACGCCGCGGACCAGGGCGCTGATCCCCTGGCTGTCGATGGCCTCCGTCTCGCTGCAATCGAGTAATATTTGGATGTGACCCTCCCCGATCAGTGCCTGCAGTTTCTCGTTTAACGCGACGCTTGCTTCCCCCAGCACGATCCGGCCTTTCACCTTGACGACCCTGATCGCGCCCACCTGTCGGTCCCCGATTTCAAGAGGTTCCATGGTCGACCCCACTTGGAGGTAGGACGGCGCCGGGGCATTCTCGGTCTACCGCAACCCCCACTCCGCGCCCGCGGACTTCGCTGCCGTCTGCCCCGGATGCATGGGACAATAGAATCGGCAAAGCGCCCTGTCAACAGAAAAATAGCGGGGCAGGAGTGAAGCGGACGGGTTCCAGGCCTCCCGCCCGCCGAGCTAGATGGACCGCAAAATCCAACCCAGGAGGTAGAGTGCGGCGCCGCCCAACAGGAGCAGGGGCTCAAGCCAAGCGCGGATGGCGGCGAGCGTGGGATTATCGATGGTTGGCCAGGGTCCGCGGCCACCCCAGTAAACCTTCATGAGCAAGCCCAACACGATCAGGAAGAGCGCCCGGTTGCGCAGAGAGCGGGCACGGTCCGGGCCGATCAGATACTTGCGGGTCCGATAGACCGTGCCGGGTGCCGCCACCAGGGAAGCTTCACATTTGCGGCACGTATGGGCGAAATCGTAGTTGGCATGACCGCAGTACGGGCAGGCTTTCATGGAAGCAAGAGCCCCTCCTCAGGAACGGTTACAATTTCATCGCGGGGTCAGGTTATTCGCGGGCATCCCTTCCGGGGGCAGGAGCCGAACCCGTGCCTTGCGCAACCCGAGTCCCTGGCCTTCCCCGGAGGATTATTCCCGCACCGTGGCGTCCAGGAACGCCCGCAGTTTCCGGCTGCGCGAGGGGTGACGCAGCTTGCGCAAAGCTTTCGCCTCGATCTGCCGGATGCGCTCGCGCGTCACGGCGAAGCTCTGCCCGACCTCTTCCAGCGTGTGCTCGCTGCCATCGTCGAGGCCAAAGCGCATCTTGATCACCTTTTCCTCGCGCGGCGTCAGGGTTTTCAGAACCGACTCCGTCTGCTCTTTCAAATTAATGTTGATGACCGCTTCCGCGGGCGAAATCACCCCGCGGTCTTCGATGAAGTCCCCCAGGTGCGAGTCTTCCTCTTCCCCGATGGGGGTTTCGAGCGAAATTGGCTCCTGCGCGATCTTCAGCACCTTGCGCACCTTGACCACGGGGATCTCCATGCGCTTGGCGATCTCCTCCGAGGTGGGCTCGCGTCCGTACTCCTGCACGAGCTGGCGCGAGGTGCGAATGAGCTTATTGATCGTCTCGATCATGTGCACCGGGATGCGGATGGTGCGCGCCTGGTCGGCAATGGCGCGGGTGATCGCCTGCCGGATCCACCAGGTGGCGTAAGTGGAAAACTTGTAGCCGCGACGATATTCAAACTTGTCCACAGCCTTCATTAACCCGATATTGCCTTCCTGAATGAGATCCAGAAACTGCAGGCCACGGTTTGTGTACTTCTTGGCAATGGACACCACCAGCCGCAGGTTCGCTTCGATCAGCTCGCCCTTGGCGGCTTCCGCCTGCTCCTCGCCGTTCATGATGTTCTGATAGCTGCGGCGCAGCTCCATGGCCGAAGCCTGAATGCGCCCCTCGAAATCGCCCAGGTTTGACCGCGCCTGGCGCAGCTCTTTGCGCAGCTCGCGGTTGCCGTTGGCGCGGGTGGCCTCCACGCGCTTTTCCAGCCGGTTGGCCTCGCGCTCCAGCGGCCGCATTTCGTCCGCCGCCTGGCGGAGCGCCCCGATCAGCGCCTTGCGCTGCGTGTGGGTGTAAGGGATAGAACGTACCAGCTTCGAAATCAGGATGCGGTGCTCGGCCGCCACCCAACTGTAGCGGCGATAATCCCGCGGCCGCTTGCTGCGCGGGATCGCGTCGCGTTTGGCGCGCAACTGACCGAGTTTCTTGTAAAGCCGCTCAATCTCTTCGATGGTGGCGACGACGTCCTTCAGACGCTCGCTGATCCGGTCCTCGGTCAGCTCGTCGTCATCAAACACCACCACTTCCTTGATGGACTTCTGCCCCAGCTTGAGCCGCGCGGCCAGCTCAAACAGCGCGTGGATCACGATGGGAGAACGCGAAAGCGCCTTCAAGACATTCAATTGGCCGCGCTCGATGCGCTTGGCGATCTCAACTTCCCCCTCGCGGGTCAACAGCGGCACCGTGCCCATTTCCCGCAGGTACATGCGCACCGGGTCGTTGGTCTTGTCGAGCGCTCCGGGGGTCAGGTCCAGTTCGACATCCTCACCAGCCTCCTCAGCCTTGACCTCGTCGGGCTTATCGAGCGCCAGGCCTTCGGCAGCCTTAGCCCGCGGGGAGTCCACGACCTCAATCCCCTCGCTGTCAAACATGGAAAGAAGATCGTTCAGGTCTTCCGCGGAGTGCACATCGGAGGGCAGAAGATCGTTGACCTCGTCGTAGAGGAGGTAACCTTTTTCTTTCCCCAAGCTGATGAGCTTGTTTACTTGATCAAATTTCTCGTCGAACGCCAAAGCGATGGCCTCCCTAAGGGCAGCAGGCTAGCAAGGTCGGATACATGAAAATGAAAACAGGCGACACCCCACCCCTTGCCTGGGCAGTGCCACCTTCGGCAACCCTGAAGCCAAATTAGTATAAGCCGTCAATCTCCTACGGCTCCAATGAATTAGATGTAATATACCTCAAATCGGTCAACCTGCGGGGGAGTTTTTTTGGGTGCGGGAAATCGCACCCAACTCCTTTCGTAACTTTAGCTTAGTAATATTGAGTTGCGTGACCTGGGCTGGGTCGCCCTCCCGCAAGGCCCGCTCGATCTCCACCTGAACGCCGTGCAGTTCGCGCTCAAGCTTATCAGACTGCAAAGAACGCAGCGCTCCCCTCGCCACTTCCAGGTTTGGGGAGTCGCCCGGCCAGAAGAGCGCGTCAAACACCAGCTTGCGTTCTGCCTCCGAGAGGTTGACTTCCGTGCCGGTCACATCCAATTTCTCGCCTCTCTGGTGGGCTTCCCACAAGCGAGTGAAGATTCCCTCCCCCACCAAACCCTGGGCGGCGCCGGTTTCGAGCAACGCCGGCAGGACCGCCTCCGCAATCCCCGGGCTTTCCAGGCACAGGCGCAACAACTGCTTGACGGCATGGTTCGCCTGCGCGCCGGCCACCTCTTCGGACACACGCACTTCGACGCGCCCCGCACCTGCGGCGCGTTGCAATTCGCCGCGCAACAGGCGTTCGTCCAGGCGCAGGCGTTCCGCCAATCGTCCTGCCAGTTCGGCCCGCAGCAGGGGGTTGGGAACCTTGACCAGAAAAGGCATGACCGCGTTAGCAGCCGCCACTTTGCCTTCCGGCGTGCGCAAGTCGTGGGTTGCCGCGGCGCGCTCGGTCAAATAATCCAGATAGGCAGGGGCGCCGGCCAGTAAGTCGCGATAGGCCGCTGCCCCCTGTTTGCGAATGAAGGCGTCCGGGTCGAGCCCCCCGGGCAGCGCCAGCACTTTGGCCTCAAATCCCCCCTCCAGCAGCAGCGCGAGCGAACGCTCCGTCGCGGCCATGCCGGCCGAGTCCGGGTCGTAATTCACCACCACCCGGCGCGAGTAGCGGCCCAGCAGCCGAATCTGCCCTTCCGTCAAACTTGTGCCGCACGACGCGACGACCTGCTCGATGCCGCTCGCGGCCACCGCGATGCAGTCCATGTATCCCTCGACCAGAATGGCATAGTCGAGCTTGCGGATCGCCGGCCCCGCGCGGTCCAGGTGATAAAGCAGACGGCTCTTGGTGTAGATGGGCGTCTCGGGTGAGTTCAGGTATTTGGGCTGCTCATCCCCGAGGGCTCGGCCCGCGAACGCCACCACCTTGCCGCTCTCGTTGGCAATGGGAAAAATGATGCGCCGCCGGAAGCGATCGTAAGACTTCTGGCGTTCCGCATCGAGGAGGATCAGGCCGCTCTTGTCGAGCGCCGCCGCTTCAAAACCGGCGCCGGAAAGATGCCGCGTAAGACCCTGACCGTCCCCCGGCGCGTAGCCCAGGCGGAAACGGCCGATCACCTCGTCCGTAATGCCGCGATCGGCCAGGTAGGCGCGCGCCAGGCGGCCTTCCGCCGTCCCTCCGAGCTGCGCGGCGAAGAACTTGCCGGCAACTTCGTGCAGCTTCAAGAGCGCCGCGCGCAGCTTGGTCGAGGCGTCGTAGGTCTCATCCCCCGCCGTCTCTTCCAGGCGCACCCCCACCTTTTCCGCCAGGCGCCGCAGCGCTTCGGGGAAGGAGAGGTTTTCGATCTGCATCACGAACTTGAAAACATCCCCGCCCACGCCGCAGCCGAAGCAGTGGAAAATCTGTTTGACGGGATGTACCGCGAAGGAGGGAGTTTTCTCCTGGTGGAACGGGCACAGGCCCATGTAGTTCGCACCCGCTTTGCGTAGCTTGACATAGTCACCCACAACCTTGACGATGTCGGCCGCGGTGCGAACTTGATCGACTTGGCTCATGGAAAGAAGAAGTCAGAAGTCAGGAGACAGGAGCCGGAAGCCGGTCGGCGGCATCCGAGATACGGGGTTACACTACCATTCTCGCACGTCTGTCTGCCGTCTACCGTATCCCGTCTACTGTCTCCTGACTCCTGGCTCCTGACTTCTGGGTTCAAGGCAGCAGGATACCCGACGCGGTTTTTTGAAATTCCTCCTCCGGGAACTCCGCGCGCAGCAGGTCAAGATAAGCACGGCCCTTGGGCCGGCCGTTGCTGCGGGTGGCGCCAAGCTGGGTGAGGAAGATCAGTGCGTCGCGGATGTCCGAATCCCGGGTGGTGGTCATGCCGGCGCGCTGCGCCTCGTCCTTGCTAAAGTCCGTGATCGCTGCCTTCAGGGCCGCGTAGATGCCGCGTTGCAGGGAGTGGTCCGGAATCCTCTCGTAATAAATCCCGTTGCTCAGCGTGCGGTAAGCTTCCCCCAAGCTCTGGAGTGCCGCCAGGACGTCCGCATCGACCACTTCGCGCCGGCTGGCAGCGAAAGCGCAAATCGCATAATCGAGTGCCGTCAGCAGCGTCCCGTGCGCCTGCGCGAAACTCGGGGTAAGTTTCACTTCCCCAAAGGGCAGATTCGACCAATCGATTTCCCGCCGGCTGGCATCGTAGTCGCGGCTGGCGGCCAGGTAAGAACACTCACGGGGGCAATCGATGGTCACTTCGCGCTCCGTGCCGCAGCAGATGGCGCAGATGCTCTCGGCGCGGGCCGGACAGAGCCGCTTGGCTTTACGTTTCTCGCAAATCGGACACGCCAAAGTTCTCTCCTACTCTTGCCCCAGGGGGCCTCGCGTCTTGTCGGAGCGGGTCGCCCGCCCTCATATTCGTCGGACCGGCGCGGGCAGCAACTCCCCGGCGCCACCGGCCTCGGCCACGCTCACGACAGGGAACAACCAGCGGCTGTGGCTCGTGCAAATCAAAACCGTTATTATGCCACATTTCCGCAGGTAGGGTTTCTGAAGCCGGTCGCGGGTGCTGGTGTCATTTGGAATGGGATCCCTTTCGAAACCCTGGTCATTCCCGCGAAAGCGGGAATCCAGTCCGTCATCAGCGCATTTCCAATGGCTTGCGGAGTAGATTCCCGCTTTCGCGGGAATGACTGCACCTCGGAGCGCCCGTGTCTCGCAAATGACACCAGTACCCGGTCGCGGGTAGCCCTAGTGGTGATGCCCTGCCCCTCATTCGCGGACCCTTGCCATTTCTTGCACGGCGGGATGCGGGCTCCGGCATCGCGAGCCGGCCATGGCGAGTCCCCTGACGGGACGGCAAATCATTTTGCGTGATTCCTCTGAGAACAGATAAACTAATTCGGCATTCAGAGGAAACTCCTGGAGGATCACGTGAGCAAGCAAGCCATTACCACCGCGCAGGCGCCTGCGGCCATCGGGCCGTATTCGCAGGCGATTCGATCTGGCAACCTGGTCTTCGTTTCGGGCCAAATCCCCCTCGATCCGGCCACCGGCCGCCTGGTGGAAGGCGACGCCGCGCTTCAGACTGAGCGGGTACTGCGGAACCTCGCCGCGATTCTCGAAGCCGCGGGCTCGAGCCTGGCACAGGTTGTGAAGACCACGGTCTATTTGAAGGATCTGGGGGAGTTCGGAAAAATGAACGAGGTGTACGCGCGCTTCTTTCCGGATTGCCCGCCGGCACGCGCCACAGTGGAAGTGGCACGGTTGCCACGCGACGTGTCCGTGGAAATTGAGCTGGTCGCCGAAGTGGAGGGGTGACAACCGGGGCGCCGCACGGGGGGCGGACGGCACCGGCTTCGGACGGCAGAAGGTCAACTGATCTTGATGACTTTCCCCGAGCGAATGCACGCCGTGCACGCCTTGATGGTCTTGTGCGCGCCGTTCACCAGCGCACGCACGCGCCGCAGGTTGGGATTCCAACGGCGCTTGGTCACGTTGTGCGCGTGACTGATGTGGTTTCCGTATTTGGGACCTTTTCCGCAAAGGTCACACGTGCGAGCCATCGTAACACCTCGTCTGATTTCTACAACTAGACTGCCGCAATCCTTCATTTTACCAGACCTTAGGAATTTTGCCACCGGGAAAGCGCGCCACGGGTTAAAATGGGTCCATGAACAATCCCCATCGTCATCGCTACAGTATGGCCGGGTGCGGAGCGCTCGTTTGCCTCGGCGCCCTCGTTTTGCTGCCGGGGTGTGCGCGCAAGCCCGCACCGGGCCGGGAGTTATGGGCCGAAGTGGACGACCAGCCCATCTACCGCGAACAGGTGGAGCGCGTCTATCACGGCCGCACCGCCCAAGGCACCGAAGCCGCCAGTCCCGAGGAAGCGGCGAGCTTCAAACTCAACATCCTGAACGAACTGATCAACAACCAGATCCTGGTGGAGCACGCCTCGCACTCACGTATTACGGCGTCAGAAGCCGAGATCGACACCAAGGTGGCGGAACTCAAAAGCCCCTATTCCAAGGATGAGTTCCAGAAGAAACTTCAGGAGCAGGGTCTGGACTCCGAAGCCCTGCGCCGCCAGGTCCGCGAGGGTATTATCATCACAAAGCTTATTAATAAGGAAATCGTCTCACATATAAACGTCACCGACGCCGATATCAGCGTCTACTATGAGAAGAACAAGGCAAACTTCAACGTGGCGGAGACGACTTACCACATTGCCCAGATCCAAGTGACGCCGGTTGCCGACGCTGAGGTTCGCAACCTGAAGAACGACGATGCCAAAACTCCGGCCGCCGCCGAGCGCAAGATCCAGGCGCTGTATGCACGCCTGGCGGGCGGCGAAGACTTCGCCACCGTGGCCCAGGAGTACTCCGAAGACCCGCGCACGGCGGCGGGCGGCGGCGACATGGGTTTTATCCCTGCCTCCGCGCTCAATTCCGCTCCCCCCTTGAAGCAAATGGTGACCTCGCTCAAGGTCGGACAGATCTCCCCCATCATCACCTCCGGCGGCGGCTTCCACATCATCAAGCTGCTGGGGATGGAAGAAGCGGGCCAACACACGCTCGCCGACCTGCGCGTGCAGAGCGCCATCCGGCAGACCCTGCGTAACGAGAAGGAGCAACTCCTCAAAGCCGCCTATATCGAGACGCTGCGCAACCGCTCCAAGGTGGTTAATCACCTGGCAGAAGATATCGTCAAGGCCGGCGGCGTTCCGCCCAACCGGGGATAACGGCGGCGCGGACTATCGCACCGTCCAGCCGCCGTCGATCACCAGCGTGTGGCCCGTGATGAGGGAAGCCGCTGGCGACGCCAGGAACACCACGGCTCCGGCAACTTCCTTCGGCTCCCCGATGCGGTGCAAGGCCGCAATGCGCTCCACCGTGTCAGCACGAAAGGCCGGGTCCGATAGGGCCTCTTCAGTTCCCGGCGTAAAGATAAACGTGGGCGCCACAGCGTTCACCCGAATGTTGTACGTGCCCCATTCGACCGCGAGACATTTCGTGAGATGAGCGATGGCGGCCTTGTTAAGGCAGTAGACCGATTCCGTCGGCAAGGCCACAACCCCCGCCTGGGAGCTCATGTTGATGATGCAACCACGCCCTTGGCGTCGCATCACGGCTCCGGCAGCCTGGCTGGCAAAAAAGGTGGCCTTTACGTTTTTGGCAATCGTCTGATCAAACTCCTCTTCCGAGACATCTTCCGGAAGGTTAACCCATCCTCCGCCCGCGTTGTTGACTAGAATATCGAGCCGGCCGAAACGTGTGAGCGTGTCGTCGACGGCGCGGGAGATTTGATCGAGGCGGGTCACATCCATCTGGAGAGACAAGGATTGGCGGCCGAGCGCGCCAATCTCGGTTGCCAGTCCTCCGCCCGTGTTAACATCGCGCAATCCCAGGGCCACCTCGGCCCCCGCCTGCGCCAAGGCCAGCGAAATGGCGCGTCCCAGCCCCCGCGCCGCGCCCGTCACCAGGGCCACTTGCCCGTTCAGATCAAACTGCGAATAGGTGCTCATCTCAGCTCCTTGGTTTGAGTTTAGCGCTCGAAACGGTGGCCGCGCCAGCGTCCCGGCCCGGCCAGTTTTCTACCATGAAGTTTCCGTTCCAAGCATCGGAAGATTGACGACTTTTAGACTCAGCAGACCGGCTCATCTTCCCACCTCACTCTACCGATAACCGATATGGGGAAGTGTGTCACGGGCGCAGGTGGAATCGGGAGATCGGGTCATTGGGCGATCGAGCGATCGGGCGATTGTGTGATCGGGTGATCGTGCAATGGAGCGATTGGTGATTGAGCGATCGGGCGATTGTGTGTTCGGGTGATGGTGCAATGGAGCGATTGGTGATTGAGCGAGTGGGTGATTTGATACCCGCGCGTCCTTCTCTTCCCATGCTGAATCCGGAATTCTAACCCCGAATTCCTCACCACGGACTGGGGAGGGCGGGGTGTAACTCATTCCGCGCAGGCGGGATTCCCCCGAACCGTCATTCCCGCGCCAGCGGGATTCCCAGGAACAGTCACTCCCACGCAAACGGGATTCCCTGGAATAGTCATTCCCGCGCCAGCGGGAATCCACCTTGACCGCCACCAGCAATTCGCAATTAGCCCCGACGATGGAATTCGCCAAACCTACCACGCTTATTTTCAGTAACATATTGCCATACAAGCATATAAGCTATTTATCTTCTATAATATACTGGCATACCTCACATACGTTAGCCATTTTCCCCGTATTGTCTGCTGTTCGCACTAGCTATATTGTGTTTTTTCATAAACATATCGGCTTTTTGGTTTAAGCGATTTGTTTTCATAAATATATTGGGATGGAGGTTCATGGCGGCGAGTGGCGAAGGCCCGAGCACCTCTTAAGTATAACATTAATAGGCTACTTGTCAATCAAAAAATCGTGCGGCGCGGCTAATCCCGGCAAGCGAGGGAGCGGGCCCGGGTCTTACGGTCAACCCTGGAGTGGGACGGGACGCTATGGCCGGGGGGCGTACGGTGTCAAGCGCGGGGCGTGTTTATGGGCTTGGACAGGGAGTTGGGTATTTGCGCTGGAATCACGGGCCCACGTTGCGGGGGAGTCGTGCAGGGGGGGGTCGCAGACCCGGAAGGGCCTGCGACCTGCCAAGAAGGGCTGACTGTTCGCTGTTCCCTGCCCGATACGGTTTAACCGGCCAGACTAACCTGTCCGGTTCCTGACTGTGTCGCGACCGCGTTCCAGCCGAACTGCTGGAGATCCTGCTGCAGCGTCGTGTAGGCCGACTGTGCGGCCGACAAAGTTCCCGACTGGAGAGCTTGTCCCAAGGCGCTGAAATCCTGGGTAAGGGAATTGGTCGCAGTGGAATTGGCGCCCGCGGAGCCACCCCCGTGGTGATGATGATGGTGAGGTGTTTGGCCGGCCGACTGCTGTACGTCCTGCTGAATGGTTGTATAGGCTGTCTGCGCGGCCGACAAGTTCCCGGACTGGAGAGCTTGCCCCAGGGCGCTGAACGCCTGAGCCAGGGGGTTGCTGCTGCCGGCGTTCTGGGTCGAGTTCGAGAGGTACTGGCTCAGGGTTGTGTAGTCTGCCTGTGCCTGGGTCACGTTTCCGGCCTGCAAATCCTGTCCCAGTTGATTAAACGCGCTTTGGATTCCTTGTTGCGCCTGGCCAGCCGACTGCTGTACGTCCTGCTGAAAAGTCGTATAGGCTTGCTGCGCAGCCGACAGGTTCCCGGATTGCAGAGCTTGTCCCACAGAGTTGAGCAACGGGACCCGGGGATTGTTGCTGCTGGCCTGAAGCACGGCCGGGAGGGATTGGCTCAGGGTAGTGAAATCTGCTGCTGCCTGGGTCAGGTTGCCGGCCTGCAGATCCTTTCCCAGTTGTTGAAATTCACTTTGGACATTCTGGCCTTGCGTCCGCGAACTGTGCAAGGCCTGATAGATATAACCAACTAACGAGAGACCAGATACTGACATTGTCCACCTCAACGACCTGGATGCGGGTTAGAAACCAGCCTTTCACCGGCGCTGCTGCCCGTTTTGGACGGTCGGCCCATCTTCGGAACGAGCAGGGCACTGCGGCGCAATAGTTTCCCCCAAAGTCTGACACGGGGTACATCGGCAATATCGAGAAACACATAAGCCCTAACTCGACACTGCCCCAAATACCGGGTGGCCAGGTGCTGACCTCGCAATCCCAAACAAACACCACCCACACGGCCGAGCCCCGCAGGCTGGGCCATGCCGACCATACTGCACACAAGCACGCGAGGGTCCGCATTGCCTTTTGGGTGGTGGGCGCTATGTAGCTGGAAAATAAGACGTTAGCGCGCCCGGCCTTCCGGCCGCCGGCGCACCGCAGGGTTACTAGGCAGCAGCAGCCTATCCAGGGGCCGGGATTCGGCAGATCTTGCCTCTCCGTGAGCAGAAGGTCAGGGGCAGAAAACAGGCATTAGAAAACTGCGAACTGAGAGCTGCAGATTGTTCTCCTCCTGGTCGTTTGAATCGGTTACGGTAGGAAGCGCGAGGGGCTTTACAGGCTGCGGAAAAACGCTGGTTTTTTGCTTTCCGGTTCTCTGGCGAGCTGATCGCTGGCCGTTTTGGGCTGATCCGCAGGGATCTGCGAGGTTCGTTTGGGTCTCTGGAGCCC
>Ga0116116_1001658_pt1 | contig 15723 bp, 10 predicted proteins | sample June2015DPH_10_1_FD_89722 | JGI IMG/M metagenome (GOLD analysis project Ga0116116, IMG submission 89722) | Peatland microbial communities from SPRUCE experiment site at the Marcell Experimental Forest, Minnesota, USA - June2015DPH_10_150 | ecosystem: Environmental > Terrestrial > Soil > Wetlands... | reverse complement strand
GGCAACGTGGTGATTCTGGGCGGCGGTATTGTGGGCACCAACGCCGCCAAGGTGGCCATCGGAATGGGCGCTCACGTCACCATCATCGACCGCAGCCTCAATCGGCTGCGCGAGCTGGACGACATCTTCAACGGGCAGGTGGCGACGCTGGCATCCAACGCCTGGACCATCGGCGAGAACCTCAAGACGGCGGACCTGGTGGTGGGCGCGGTTCTGATCCCCGGGGCCTCGGCGCCCAAGCTGGTGCGGCGCGAGATGGTCGCCGGCATGAAACGGGGCGCGGTGATGGTGGACGTGGCCATCGACCAGGGCGGGTGCTTCGAGACCTCCCACGCCACCACCCACACCGAGCCGACCTACGTGGTGGATGGCGTGGTCCACTATTGCGTTTCGAACATGCCGGCCGCCGTCCCGCACACCTCGACGTTGGCGCTCACCAACGCCACGTTCCCCTACCTGCTGGAGCTGGCGGACCACGGACTGGAGGGCGCCTGCGCGCGCCATCCCGGCCTCCGCCAGGGCGTCAACACATACAACGGCCACGTGACGCACCGCGGCGTGGCCGAATCGCAGGGACGGGAGTGGCGCGAACTGGCGGCAGTGGAGTAAGCTGCGGATAGAGGGCCCAAATGCGTGGAATCGTTCTCTCGGCCGCAATCGCGGCGGTGTGCCTGCCCATGTGGGCGGCGGACGACCAAGCCGACAACATCAACGCGGATGAAATCATCCAGAAGTTTGCCGCCAAGGAGACCGAGTTCGCCCAGGCGCGCAACAACTACACTTATCGCCAGAGCGTGAAACTCGAAGAACTGGACGGCGGCGGAAACCCTACCGGTGGGAAGTGGGAGCTGGTGGAAGATATTATTTTCACGCCGGAAGGCAAGCGCATGGAGAAAGTAACTTATGCGCCGGTCATCTCGCTGCGCAATATCCTGCTGACGCCCGAAGACGAGCAGGATTTGCGGAATGTGCAGCCGTTCGTCATGACCACGGCGGAGATTCCGGAATACGATGTCCACTACCTGGGCCGCGAAAAGGTGGACGAGATCGGCTGCTATGTCTTCTCCGTCAAGCCCAAGAAACCAGTCCAGGGCAAGCGGTATTTTGAGGGCCAGGCTTGGGTGGACGACCGGGACCTGCAAATCGTGAAGACCTACGGCAAGGGCGTGGGCGTGATCCGGAAAAGCTCCGACAATCAGTTCCCGAAATTCGAAACCTACCGCGAGCAGATCGACGGCAAGTACTGGTTCCCCACCTACACCCACGCCGACGACACGCTGCACTTCAAGAATGGGGATAACGTGCGCATCCGCATGGTGGTGAAGTATCAGGACTACAAACGATACGAAGGCCGGTCCACCATCAAGTACGGCGACGTGGTGGATGACAAGACCCAGACGCCGCCGCCAGCGAAAAAAAAGTGATGGCGGCGTTTTTCCGGTTGGGTGGTGGTGGGAGACCCAGTCTCTGAAAGTTCCAAAATATGTGCCTCGAGAGGGCCATTGTGGGCGGATTGGGGTAACATTGATATGAGGCTTACCGCCAGTTCTAAGGTACAAGTTCGATTTATGTCTATACATTTATCCCATGGGTGTGAGGGGCATAGGCGATTCCTGCAAGCGCTTCGGAATCTATGCGTTATCGGAGTGTCACTGCTGTTCTTATACGGTTGTTCGAACGGCGGCGCATCTACCTCCGGGGCTCCCGGCGGCGGGGGTCCGGGCGGCCGGGGCGGCAGGAAGGGCATGGGGGCCGGCGACGTACCCGTCACGGTAGCGGTGGCCTCCCAGAAGGATGTCCCGGTGGAGATTCAGGTCATCGGCAACGTGGAAGCCTACTCGACGATTTCAGTGAAGGCGCAGGTGGGCGGCCAGTTGACCAACGTCTCCTTCCGCGAGGGAGATTACGTCAAGACCGGCGATCTGCTGTTCACCATCGATCAGCGACCGCTGGAAGCGGCGCTAAACCTGGCGATCGCCAACCTGGCGAAGGATGAGGCCGCGCTGGGGCAGGCACAGGCCAACCTGGCGCGAGACACGGCGCAGAACAAGTACACAGAGGCGAATGCCACCCGCTATGCCGAGTTGTTCCAAAGCGGCGTGGTCTCGAAGGACCAGTCCGAACAGTTGCGCGCGTCCGCCGATGCCTCCGGCCAGGCGTTAGCCGCGGACAAAGCGGCCATCGCCAGTGCGCAGGCCGCCATCGGGGCCAGCAAGGCGGCGGTGGATAATGCGCGCGTCCAGCTCAGCTACACCAGCATCCGCTCGCCCATCGACGGCCGCACCGGCAACCTCAGCGTGAAACAGGGCAACGTAGTGATGGCCAACAGCCAGGAGCTGGTGACCATCAATCAGGTCGAGCCCATCTACGTCACGTTCTCGGTTCCCGAAGCCCAATTGCCGGCCATCAAGCGCTACATGGCGGAGCGGAAACTCGCGGTGCGCGCGGGGCCTCAGGACAACCCCGCTGACGAGGAGACCGGGGTGCTGACGTTCATCGACAACGCTGTGGACATGACGACGGGCACCATCAAGCTGAAGGGCACCTTCGCCAACTCCGATCGCAAGCTGTGGCCGGGGCAGTTTGTGCGTGTCACTCTGCGGCTCACCATCCAGCCGAACGCCATCGTGGTGCCGAACCAGGCGGTCCAGACGGGCCAGAACGGTTCCTATGTCTACGTGGTGAAGCAGGATCGGACGGTGGAGATGCGGCCGGTCACTACCGGCGCCCGAGTGGATCAGGACATGGTGGTGGATCAAGGTCTCCAACTGGGCGAGACGGTCGTGACGGAGGGGCAGTTACGGTTGGCGCCGGGCAGCCGGGTCGTCGTGCGCGACGGCAGGGGCGGGGGACGGTCGCGGAGCTAGAAGAGGGCTCGGCGTGAACATTTCCGAAAACTTCATTCGCCGGCCGATTGCGACCAGCCTGATCATGGCGGGTATCGCCATGTTCGGCGTGATCGCTTATCGAGCGCTGCCGGTGAGCGACCTGCCACAGGTCGACTACCCCACCATCACGGTTTCCGCCAGCCTTCCGGGCGCCAACCCCGATACCATGGCCTCCGCGGTGGCCACTCCCCTGGAGCGGCAATTCACCTCCATCGCGGGGCTGGATTCCATGGTCTCCAGCAGCAGCCAGGGGTCCAGCAATGTCACCCTGCAATTCGATCTGAGCCGGGATATCGACGGAGCGACCGTGGATGTGGAGACGGCCATCGCCGAAGCCATGCCGTTGCTGCCGCCCGGAATGCCCACGCCGCCTTCGTTCCGCAAGGTGAATCCGGGGGACATGCCCATCATCAGCCTGTTCCTGACGTCCCCCACGATGCGGCTCTCCGACCTGGACGAATACGCCGAGACCATGGTGGCGCAGCGCATCTCCATGGTGGACGGCGTGGCCCAGGTGCAGGTATTCGGCGCCGCCAAGTACGCAGTCCGGGTGCAGGTGGATCCCAACGAGCTGGCCTCGCGCCGTATCGGCTTGAACGAAATCGACGCCGCGCTGCAAAACTGGAACGTCAATATTCCCACCGGCACGCTCTACGGCCCGCACACCGCCTACAATGTCCAGGTCAACGGCCAGCTCATGCGGGCCTGGGAATACAGGCCCATGATCGTCGCCTACCGGAACGGCGCCGCGGTGCGGCTGAGCGACGTGGCGCGCGTGATCGACAGCGTGGAGGACGACAAGAACGTTTCGCAGATTTACGGCGGCGAATACGGGACACGAGGCACGCGCGGAGTGAACCTGCAGGTGATGCGCCAGCCCGGCAGCAACACCATCGAGGTCATCGACAACATCAAGCGGCTGATGCCGTTCTTCCAGGCGCAAATGCCCCCCACCGTGCACCTGGGAATCCGCGGCGACCGCTCCAAGAACATTCGCGAAGCCTTCCAGGATATCCAGTTCACCATGGCCGCCACTTTGGTGCTGGTCATCCTGGTGATCTTCCTGTTCCTGCGGAATTTTTCCGCCACCATGATCCCCGCCATGGCGCTGCCGTTCTCCATCGTGGGCACCTTCTCGGTGATGTACCTGCTCAATTTCAGCATCAACAACATCTCCATGATGGCGCTCATCCTGTGCATCGGGTTCGTGGTGGATGACGCCATCGTCATGTTGGAGAACATCGTCCGCCACATCGAGCACGGGGAGAAGCCGTACGCGGCGGCGCTCACGGGGTCGAAAGAGATCGGCTTCACCATTGTCGCGATGACGCTCTCGCTGGCCGCGGTCTTCATTCCGATCCTGTTCATGTCGGGCATTCTGGGCCGGTTGTTCCGCGAGTTCGCAGTGACCATCTGCACCGCGATTCTGATTTCCGGCATGGTCTCGATCAGCCTGACCCCCATGCTGTGCAGCCGCTTTCTGCGGGAAATGAAACCCTCGGGCCACGGATTGTTCTACCGCGCCCTGGAGTGGGTTTTTCAGGGCATGCTGAGCACCTACAGCACCAGTCTCCGCTGGGTTCTGAGGCACCGCCCCGTCATGCTGGGGATGTTCGTGGTGGTTCTTGGCGTTACCGGCTGGCTGTATGTCGCGGTGCCCAAGGGCTTCATTCCGGACACCGACAACGACAACTTCAACGTGCAGACCGAGGCTGCGCAGGGCACCTCCTTCTACCAGATGGTGAAGTACCAGCAACTGGTGTCCCAGATCTTGGTTGAGGACCCGGACGTTGAGAGTTTCTACTCCAGTACGGGCGGGGGCTTTGGCGGAGCCGCCAACACCGGGCGCTTGATGGTCAACCTGAAACCTCGCCGGCAGCGCGTGGCCACGGTGGCCGATATCGTGAACCGCTTGCGGCCGAAAGTCTCGAACTTTCCTGGATTGCGGGTATACACCTCGATTCCGCAGGCCATCCGCGTGGGCGGGCGCATGTCCAGGAGCAGTTACGACTTCACGCTCTATGGACCGGACACGCAGCAGCTTTACGAGGAGGCCCCCAAGCTGGAGCGCATCGTCGCACGCCTGCCGGGCTTGCAGGAAGTGTCGAGCGATCTGCAAATCAAGACCCCGCGCGTCAACGTGGTTCTGGACCGCGACCGGGCGGCGGCGCTGGGTGTGAACTGGAACAACATCTCCAGTGTGCTATACGACGCCTTCGGCCCGCAGTTCTCTTCGACCATCTACGCGCCTACCAACCAGTACCGGGTCCTGCTCGAGATGCTGCAGAAGTATCAGGAACACACCGACGGGTTGCAGATGATCTATCTGAAATCGGACAGCGGCCAACTGGTGCCCCTGAATGCGGTGGCGAAACTGGTGATGGATGCCGGCCCGCAGAGCATCCCGCACTCGGGCCAACTGCCCTCGGTGACGATTTCATTCGCTTTGAGACCCGGAACCTCGCTGGGCCAGGCTACGGACGAGATCGGCCAAGCGGCCAAAGCCAACCTCCCCGCCACCATTACCGGCGCGTTCCAGGGCACCGCCAAGGTCTTCCAGGATTCCATGAGGAACATGGGGATTCTGCTCATCGTGGCGATCGCGGTGGTCTACATCGTGCTCGGCATGTTGTACGAGAGCTACGTCCATCCCTTGACCATCCTCTCGGGATTGCCTTCGGCCGGCTTCGGCGCGCTGCTCACGCTGCTGCTGTTCAAGATCGATCTGAGCATTTACTCGTTTGTCGGCCTGATCATGCTCATCGGCATCGTGAAGAAGAACGCCATCATGCAGATCGATTTCGCCCTGGAGGCCGAGCGCCGGGAACACCTTGCGCCGGCCGAGGCGATTTACCAAGGCTGCCTGATCCGCTTCCGCCCCATCATGATGACCACCATGGCGGCGCTGCTGGGCGGCCTGCCCATCGCGCTGGGCTACGGCGCGGGCGGCGAAGCGCGCCGGCCGCTGGGCATGGCGGTGGTGGGCGGCCTGGCCTTTTCGCAGTTGATGACTCTGTATCTGACTCCGGTGGTTTATACCTATATGGCGGCAATCTTAGAGCGGTGGAATGCGTGGAAATCCCCCAAGGCCTTGGCCCCCGCGATGCAGGCCGGAGATTGACGCATGAATATTTCCCAGACCTTCATCGAGAGGCCCATCGCCACCAGCCTGCTGATGGCGGCCATCGCCCTGTTCGGGGCGGTGGCCTACCGCGCGCTGCCGGTGAGCGATCTTCCCAACGTGGACCTGCCCACGCTGCTGGTGACCGCCAGCCTGCCCGGCGCCAGTCCCGACACCATGGCCGCGGCCGTGGCCACCCCGCTCGAAAACCAGTTCTCCACCATCGCCGGGCTGAATTCCATGTCTTCGTCGAATTCCCTCGGCAACACCCAGATCACGCTGGAATTCGACCTCGCGCGCAAACTGGACGGAGCGGCGGTGGACGTGCAAGCGGCCATCACCCAGGCCTCGCGCATGTTGCCCCAGGGCATGCCCACGCCGCCCACCTTTACCAAGGTGAACCCGGCCGACCAGCCCATCCTGTACATCGCCCTGACCTCGCCCACGCTGCCGCTGTGGACCCTGGATGAATACGCCGAGACGCGCCTGGCGCAGCGGGTTTCGATGATCTCCGGCGTGGCGCAGGTGCAGGTGCTGGGCGCCCAGAAGTACGCCGTGCACGTGCAGATGGACCCGCACGCGCTGGCCTCGCGGCAGATCGGCATCAACGAGATTGAAACCGCACTGAAAAACTGGAACGTGAACCTGCCCACCGGCGCCATCATCGGCCCGCAACGCGCCTTCACCCTGCAAGCCAGCGGGCAGTTGATGAGCGCGGCGGCGTATCGCCCCGTGGTAGTGGCTTACCGCAGCGGCTCGCCGGTGCGGCTGGAAGAACTGGGCAACATCATCGACAGCGTCGAGGATGACAAGACGGCGTCCTGGTACTACACGCACAACGGGAGCAGCCGCGCCATCGTTCTGGCTATCCAGCGCCAGCCGGGGACCAACACCATCGAAGTGACCGACGGCGTCAAGAACCTGCTGCCGGTGTTCCGGGCGGAGATGCCTCCCTCGGTTCACATGGACATTCTTTACGACCGTTCCGACACCATCCGCGAGTCGTACCGGGACGTAGAGTTCACCATGGTCCTGACGCTGGGACTGGTGGTGATGGTCATCTTCCTGTTCCTGCGAAACTTGTCCGCCACCATCATTCCCAGCCTGGCGCTGCCTTTCTCCATCATCGGAACCTTCGCGGTGATGTACCTGCTCAACTTCAGCCTGGACAATCTCTCGATGATGGCCCTGATCCTTTCGATCGGGTTCGTGGTGGACGACGCCATCGTCATGCTGGAGAACATTGTCCGGCACATCGAGTTGGGCGAGCAGCCCTTGGTGGCCTCGCTTAGAGGCTCGGGCGAGATCGGCTTCACCATCGTGTCCATGACGCTGTCGCTGGCCGCTGTGTTCATCCCGGTGCTGTTCATGGGCGGTGTGCTGGGCCGGCTATTCAAGGAATTCGCGATCACGATTTGCGTCGCCATCCTGATCTCCGGTGTGGTCTCCGTCACCCTCACGCCGATGCTGTGCAGCCGGTTCCTGCGCTCGGCCCACGAGGAGAAGCGAAGCTGGTTCTACCGCGCAACCGAGAGGTTCTTTCAGGGCATGCTGCACGTCTACGACGTGTCGCTGACCTGGGTGCTGCGCTACCGGCCGGTGACCATGGGCGTCTCGGCGGTGGTTTTGGCCGCGACCCTGTATATGTTCGTGACCATTCCCAAGGGCTTTATTCCGGACCAGGACACCGATCAGATGCAGGTCTATACGGAAGCCTCGCAGGGAACTTCTTACTACCAGATGGTGGATTACGAGCAGAAGATCGCGGACCTGGTGTCGAAGGACGCCAACGTGGATTCGCTGATGGCCAGCGTGGGCGGCACGACGGCGTCCAACCTGGGGGGCCCGAACTATGGGGAACTGGTGGTGCACCTCAAGCCGCGCAGCCGGCGCCGCTTGGGGGTGAACGACATCATCAAGGAGCTGCGTCCCAAGCTGGCCGGTTTGGCGGGCATGAAATCTTATTTGCAGAATCCCCCCACCATTCAGATCGGCGGCCAGGTCACCAAGAGTCTGTACCAGTTCTCGATGCAGACGCCGGACAAGCCGGAACTGTACGCCCAGACGGACAAGCTACTGAAGCAGGTGGAGCAAGTGCCGGGGGTGGACGACGTGGCCAGCGACGTGGCCGTCCAGACGCCACAGGTCAACGTTACCATCGACCGCGACAAGGCGGCCGTGATGAACGTGAACGCCAACCTGATCGAAAACGCCCTGTACGACGCTTACGGGCCGCGGTGGGTATCGACCATCTATGGTTCGGTGAACGAATACAAGGTGCTGCTGGAGTTGGAGCCGAAGTACCAGGCCGACCCGCGCGCGCTGTCGCTGCTGTACTTCAAGAACAGCAATGGCAAACTGATTCCGCTCGACACTATGGCCCACGTGGTGACGGAAACGGGGCCGCAGACCATCAACCATTACGGCCAGCTTCCGTCGGCCACCATCTCGTTCAACCTCCAGCCGGGCGCGTCCCTGGGAGAGGTGGTCAAACGCATCCAGGGGCTTGCCGACCGCGAGCTGCCGCTCACCATCGGCACGCAATTCCAAGGCGCGGCGAAGGCCTTCCAGAGCTCCCTCGGAAACCTGTGGGTGCTGCTGATCATCGCCATCGCGGTGGTCTACATCGTGCTCGGTATTCTGTACGAGAGTTACATCCACCCCATCACGATTCTCTCGGGTCTGCCTTCGGCCGGTTTCGGCGCGCTGATGACTCTGCTGCTGTTCCACATCGACCTGAACATCTACGCGTTTGTGGGCCTGATCATGCTGATCGGCATCGTGGAGAAGAACGCCATCATGCAGATCGACTTCGCCCTGGAAGCCGAACGCCAGCACAACCTGGCCCCCCGAGACGCCATCTACGAAGGCTGCCTGATCCGCTTCCGGCCGATCATGATGACCACCATGTCGGCGATGCTGGGCGCCGTGCCCATCGCGCTGGGCTACGGCGCGGGCGGCGAGGCGCGCCAGCCGCTGGGCCTGGTGGTGGTGGGCGGTTTGCTGTTTTCGCAGCTCGTGACGCTGTATCTCACGCCGGTGTTCTACACTTACATGGCCGCGCTGCAGGAGCGGGTGCAAAGCTGGAAGCGGGGGAAGAAGGAAGTAGAAGCGCCGGTGGCGGGGTAAACGGATCGCCATGAAAATCCTCAAGGCGGGTTTGCTTGTTACGTTTCTCGTTTCCGCCCTCGCGGCCGCCAGTACGCTCGACGTTTATACCGTGGATGTCGAGGGAGGCAAGTGTGTCCTGTTCGTTTCTCCGTCCGGGGAGTCGCTGCTCATCGATGTTGGCTGGCCCGCGTCAAATACCCGGCCGGCATCGACGGATCGAATTCTGGAAGCTGTCAAGGCCGCAGGTCTGCGGCGCATCGACCACCTGCTGATCTCGCATTTCGATGTCGATCACCGTGGAGACGTTCCGGCGCTCGAGGCCAGGTTCCCCATCGGGCATATCTACGATCACGGCGACCTTCAGTTTTCAACCGCCGTCGCCGCTGAGCCGGAGTGGTTTAGAGCCTACGATGCGGTTCGCCGGAAGGTCGGTCACACGGTAGTCAAGCCCGGTGACAAGATTCCGCTCAAGGGAGTGGATGTGGAGGTGGTGGCGGCAGCGGGGAAGTTCATTCAGAAGCCGCTTCAGGGTGCTGGCGCGCCAAATCCGCTCTGCTCGACTAATCCCCAGCAGGCCGTGATTGAGAGAGACGTGGAAGACAACCTCTCCGTCGGTCTGCTGATTACCTTTGGGAAGTTCCGCATGTTAGACCTCGCGGACCTGGAAGCGCACCACAGTCACGAGCTGGTTTGCCCCGACAATTTGATTGGCACGGTGGACGTGTATCACGTGAACGTGCATGGCCAATTCAAGGGGATCGCGCCGGAGTTGATCGGCGCGGTGCACCCGCGAGTGGCCATCATGGGCAATGGGGCGACAAAAGGCGCCGATCCGCAAACCTGGCCGATTCTGCGCGCCACCCCCGGCCTGGAAGACATCTGGCAGGACCACTACTCGGCCAACGGGACCAAAGATATGAACCCGCCGGACGATTTCATTGTCAACCTGGAGCCGATTGACGAGTTTAAGTTGATCAAACTGTCGGCGGAATCCAATGGGACCTTCACCATGACCAACACACGGAATGGTTTCAGCAAGACGTATGCGCCTGTAAGCGGCGGATCGCGGGCGGCCGCCCCAGTGCCCATCCCGATCGTGCTCGCCAACGACAAGATCGAACTTACGACCCTGGCCAATGGCGGCAGCTTCACCAAGCTTTTGCTGCGCGAGGGAGAGCCTCTCAGCCCGTTTGGCACGGTCCCTCACATGCTGGCGCTGGATGGCTTTGGCGCTCCGTCTCCGGAGGAAGCGGCTCTGGGCATGCCTTTTCACGGCGAGGCCGGCAAGCAGATCTTTAAGATCGTCGCCACCCATGAATCCGGGCCGGTGCACTCAGTCGTCATCGAGGCCACGCTGCCGCTGGCGCAGGAAGTATTCACCCGGACCATCGAGCTGGCCGAGGGCGAAAGCGTGGTCCGCGTCACCAGCCGCCTGGAGAGCCTGCTCTCCGTGGACCGGCCCATTTCCTGGGCCGAACACGCCACCATTGGTCCTCCGTTCCTGGAGAAAGGCAAAGTCGTGGTGGATATGCCGGCTACTAACTGTCGCGTCCGCCCCTACAAGCCCGGAGAGATTCCCGGACACCTGGTTTATGGCAAGGATTTCACGTGGCCCATGGCCCCCACCCGTGACGGCGGCCATGCCGACCTGCGCGTAGTTCCCACGGATCATAATTGGCTGGACTTGGCCACTTGCCAACTGGATCCGTCCCGCAAACTGGCATTTGTAACAGCCTTGCATTTGGAGAAGCACCTCGTATTCGGGTACATGTTCCGGCGCGAGGATTTTCCCTGGCTCATGAGCTGGATGAACTTCACGGGCGACCTCCGTGCGGCGCGCGGTCTGGAGTTTTCAACGCAGCCGTTCGACATTTCCCATCGGGAAACGGTGGCCATGAGCCCGCTGTTCGGGACGCCCACGTTCCGCTGGCTGCCGGCCAAATCGAAAATCGAGACGCGTTTCCTCATGTTCTACACGAGGGTGCCGGCGGGATTCAGCAGAATAGACAACGTAACTTTCGAGAGTGGGAAGATCACCGTTCTGGACCACTCCGGCAAGAGTGTGGCGCTGGCGGCCTCACAGGGTTTGTAGCTCGGGAGATCTACTCGCCCGCCCCTTACGCTGTGCGTCCGATCAATCCGAAGTGGGGCGCGGCCGCCAGCATGTGCCGGTCGCTGGTCCAGACTTCCAACTCGCCGATCTCAAGCGCGGTAGCCAAGTGCACCGCATCGCCGCTCCGGAGGTAAAGCGAGGCCGGCGCAAGCCTGAGCATCCGGCTCACGCGGCGGAGCACACGATCATCGACCGGCGCCATCGACCACGCTCCGGCTTCGACGTGCTTCAGAAAGGAGCCCAACACCTCTCGAAAAAGATCTCCCGTGAGATTTCCCTCGCGCCAGCGGCGGTGAAAAGCGCAGGTTACTTCAGCGATTGCCAGAGCCGATGAGACCGGCGACTCGGCCTTACGCAGGATCTCGCGGACTGCGGCCGAGTTGGGCTCATGAAGGTAGTACTTCACAATGTAGGCGGAGTCTATATACATCGATCGCGGTCTTCCGAGATGATATCCGTGCTGTCGCCGGAAAGCTGGGGGAGTTTCGCCCAGAGTTCCGTCATGCGGGGCAGCTTGACTTTCTTCTTCTTGGAGATCGGCCGCAGCTCCGCCACCGGTTCGCCGCGCCGTTCGATGACGATGACGGCCCCGCCCGCCGCGTCGCGAACCAGTTCCGAGGTGCGGATATGCAAGTCGCGAACGGAAGCCTTCTCCATGTGCTACATGGTAGCACATTCTGACGGCTACTCGCCGATCTCGATATCCGGCCCCGTCTCTTTGGCCGCTTCCCCCGCGCGAGCCACCGTGTTCCTGGCCAGTTCGAGGAACGGCTCGCCTTCACCCTTTCGCAGCACGATGGGGCTGCCCGTGTCGCCTCCGATGCGCACCTGCGGGTCCAGCGGCAGCTCGGCCAGGAGATGCACCTGCATCTCGTCCGCCGTGCGGCGCCCGCCGCCGTAACTGAATACGTCGATGCGCTCGTGGCAGTGCGGGCAGTTCAGGTAGCTCATGTTCTCGACGATTCCGAGGACCGGCACCTTGACCTGGCGGAACATGGAAACCGCCTTGCGCGCATCTTCGAGCGCCACATCGGATGGCGTAGTCACCACGATCGCGCCCGTGATCGGCGCCGTCTGTATGAGCGAAAGCTGCACGTCGCCGGTGCCCGGCGGAAGGTCAATGATGAGGTAGTCGAGATCGCCCCAGTCCACCCCGCGCAGGAACTGCTGGATGACGCTGTGCAGCATGGGGCCGCGCCAGACCAGCGGTTTGTCTCCGGGATTCAGGAAGCCCATGGACATGAGCCTCACGCCGTACTGTTCCAGCGGCTGGATGCGCTCGCCGGAGGCCATGGGCGTGCGGTTGATGCCCATCATGAGGGGCACGTTGGGGCCGTAGACGTCGGCGTCCATCAGGCCGGTCTTATAACCCAGCGAAGCCAGGCCCACCGCCAGGTTCACCGCTACCGTGGTCTTGCCCACGCCGCCTTTCCCGGAACCTACGGCAATTAGATTCTTCACGCCAGCGATGGGCAACCGGGGCGTCTGGCCGGGCTGATTGGGGGGCATGCAATCTATGGTAGCAGCGGCGGGGCATGCTTGAGCTTGCCTTTTGTCCTCCCCAAACCCCTTCCTTTACTTTTCACCCCTCGGAATGGTAGCCTAAGTGTCTCATAATGCGTACAGTTGACTTGATCCAGCGGAAACGCGATGGGGAAGAGCTCGCTCCTGAAGAGATCGAGTTCCTGGTGGAAGGTTACACCAATGGCGACATTCCCGATTACCAGATGTCGTCTTTTCTGATGGCCGTTTTCTTCTCGGGGATGTCCGACCGCGAAGTCAGCCGCCTCACGGAATGCATGCTGCGTTCCGGCGACACCGTCGATCTGTCCTCCATTCCCGGCGTCAAGGTGGATAAACATTCCACCGGGGGCGTCGGCGACAAAACCAGCCTCATCGTGGCGCCCCTGGCCGCCGCCGCCGGCGTGGTGGTGCCCATGATGTCCGGCCGCGCGCTCGGCCACACCGGCGGCACCCTCGACAAACTCGAATCCATCCCCGGCTTCCGCACCAGCCTCACCGCCGAGGAATTTGAAGAACAGCTCTCGGAGCTGGGGCTGTGCTTTATCGGGCAGACCGACCGTCTGGCGCCCGCGGACCGCAAACTGTACGCCCTACGCGACGTCACCGCCACGGTGGAATCGATTCCTCTGATCGCCTCCTCGATCATGTCGAAGAAGCTGGCCGAGGGAGTGGACGCGCTGGTGCTCGACGTCAAAGTCGGGAGCGGCGCCTTCATGAAGAAGCAGGTGGACGCGCGCCGCCTGGCACAGATGATGGTGGGGATTGGCCGCCGCATGGACAAGAAGGTGCAGGCGCTCATCACCGACATGGGCCAGCCGCTGGGCTACGCGGTGGGCAACGCCCTGGAAGTGATGGAGGCCTCGCAGACGCTGCAAAACGCCGGGCCGAACGACCTGACCAAGCTTTCCATCGAGCTGGCGGCGCGCATGATTTACCTCGGCAAGAAGGCCGGTTCGCTCGAAGAGGCGCGACGCCTCGCCGAGGAGAAGCTGGTGGACGGTTCGGGTTACCGGAAGTTCAAACAAGTGGTGGCGGCGCAGGGCGGAAATCCGCAGGCGCTCGACAAGTTCGAGCTGCTGCCCAACGCCACCGGCATGCGCGAGGTGGCCTCGCCGCGCGGCGGCTACGTCAGTTCCATCGACGCCCAGGACATCGGCGCCGCCTCGAACATGATCGGCGCCGGGCGCGACAAGAAAGAGGACGCCATCGACCCCGCCGTGGGCATCATCCTCGAAGTCAAGGCCGGCGAAAAAGTGGACGCCGGCTCGGTGCTGTGCCGCCTGTACTACACCAAGGAAGACCGCGTGGAAGAGGCCGCCGAGATGGTGGAAGACGCGTTCCGCATCTCCGCGCAGAAACCCGAGGAACGGGAACTCATTCTGGAAGTTGTGGGGTAAAATGGGCCGCTACACGGGGTTCCTGGGCCTAGCTGTCATCCTGGCCGTCGCCTGGCTGTGCTCCACCCACAAGCGCCAGGTCAAGCTGTCGATTCTGGCCTGGGGCCTCGGCCTTCAGTTCGCGTTCGCGGTGCTGGTGCTGAAGACGGACTTCGGCAAGATTTTCCAGGCCATCGGCGCGGGCGTGAACGCCATGCTGGGATACACCGAGGCCGGCTCCCAATTCCTGTTCGGGCCGCTGGGCATCCAGAAGGGGCCGTTCGGCGTGATCTTCGCATTTCAGGTGCTACCGATCATCATTTTCATCGCGTCGTTTTTTTCCATCCTGTACTACCTGGGGATCATGCAGTGGGTGGTGCGGGGCATGGCGGTGCTGATGCAGAAGGTGATGGGGGTGAGCGGCGCGGAGTCGCTCAACGTCGCGGCCAGCATCTTCATGGGCCAGACGGAGGCGCCCCTCACCATCCGACCGTTTCTCGCGGGCCTGACGGAGTCCGAGCTCTTTGTCGTCATGACCGCCGGGATGGCGCACGTTTCCGGCTCGGTGATGGCGGCTTACGTGAAGGTGGCGGGGGTCAGCATTGTGCACCTGCTCACGGCCGTGATCATGACCGCGCCGGCCACCATCATGCTGGCCAAGATTTTCATCCCGGAGACGGAGAGGCCGGCCACCGCGGGCAAGGTCGAGATCCAGGTGGAGAAGACCGCGGTCAACGTGATCGATGCGGCGGCGCAGGGCGCGGGTGACGGGCTGCACCTGGCGCTGAACGTGGGCGGGATGCTGATCGCGTTCCTGGCGCTGATTGCCATGTGCAACGGCATCCTCGGCTCTATCCACGCCCTGCCCCTGATGGGGTGGCTGCCGGAGTCGCTCGAAAAAATCTTCGGCATTGTCTTCGCGCCGGTGGCGTGGATCATGGGGGTGCCATGGCACGACGCCTCGGCCATCGGCAACCTGCTGGGCACGCGCCTGGTGACCAACGAGTTTGTGGCGTTTCTCCAACTGGGGCCGATGAAGGGAAAGCTCGATCCGCGCTCCTTCACCATCGCCACCTATGCCCTGTGCGGGTTCGCGAACTTCAGTTCGATCGCCATCCAGATCGGCGGCATCGGCGCGCTGGCGCCTAACCGGAGATCGGACCTGGCGCGGCTGGGAATCCGGGCGGTGGCCGCGGGATCGATGGCCAACTTCATGTCGGCCTGCATCGCGGGAATGTTGCTGTGACGGGCGAAGCCAAACGATATATTGAAGAGCGCACGCCGCTGCGGCCGTCCATCGGCGTGGTGCTCGGCAGCGGCCTGGGCGCATTCGCCGGCGAGTTGAGCGAGCGGACGGACATCCCCTACGGCGAGATTCCCGGATGGCCGGGATCCACCGCCGTGGGCCACGCGGGCAAGCTGACCGTCGGCAAACTCGGCGATCGTGTCGTGGCGGTGATGGCCGGGCGCTCCCACCTCTACGAAGGCTATTCGCCCGCCCAGGTGGCTCACGGCGTGCGCGTGCTCGGCGCCATCTGCGTGCGCTCCATGGTGTTCACCAACGCCGCCGGCGGCATCAACCTGGCGCTC
>Ga0116116_1001656_pt1 | contig 15736 bp, 28 predicted proteins | sample June2015DPH_10_1_FD_89722 | JGI IMG/M metagenome (GOLD analysis project Ga0116116, IMG submission 89722) | Peatland microbial communities from SPRUCE experiment site at the Marcell Experimental Forest, Minnesota, USA - June2015DPH_10_150 | ecosystem: Environmental > Terrestrial > Soil > Wetlands... | reverse complement strand
GTCTGTGGCTGCATGAGCGTCCTGACGGCTGCTGCCGCCACGATACAGGCGGCACTGTACAGCGGCGCTTCCTTTGCCGACTACTTGGGCAACGCCTACGCTAACGGAGCCACGACGGCCCGCGTTGCGTTCAGTGGCATCTTCGCTCTTACCGCCAGTCAGGCATACCAGCTAGAAGTGGCTCTCTCGGGTGCAACCGGGACATTTGCGACCGGCGCTGGCGTGAGTTATGTCTCCATCTCGGAGATGCCATGAGCGAGAAGATCAGCGGCGTGATCTGCACGAAGAACGAGGAGCGCAACATCGTGGCCTGCATCGCCTCGATGGCGGGCGTGGATGAGGTCGTGGTCGCCGACGACGGCTCTGAGGACCACACCGTAGAACTAGCCCGGTCGATGGGCGCCAAGGTCTATCGCCGCAAGGACTGGTCAACTCCTGTGGAGAAGGAGGACGTCAGCGGCTTCCTCGATCGCTTCGGCTGGCTGCCGTCCTACAACTACGGCGACCGCATCCGCAACGGTCATCTCGAGTCACGCGAGGCCCACTCCTTCGCCAGCCACGACTGGCATCTGTCGCTCGACGCCGATGAGCGCGTGAGCTGGAACATCGACAACATCCACAACGCCACGGCGGTCGCCGACCAGATCGAGTCCGACTTCGTGCATTCCCACGACGAGGAGGGCAAGCCGATCCGCGTCTCGACGATCACCAAGCTGTTCCGCGTCTCCCTAACGCAGATCGTCGCTCGCACGCACACCTGCATCATCCCCGCGGGCCGGCAAGTGCACTGCGAATCAATGAGAATCGACCACTACCAGGCGCCGGGCCATTCGCAAGGCTACGTCCTGCCGATCCTCGAGTACAGCGTGCTCAAGGAGGACGACCAGCGCAGCCGGTTCTATTTGGGGCGCGAGTACTACTACGCTCACGAGTACGCCCACGCGATCGCGCTGCTTGACCTCTACCTGACCCACGCCGACTGGCACCGGGAGATCGCCCAGGCGAGACTCTACAAGGCGCGCTGTCTCTGGGAAGACGGCTCCGGCCGCGGCGACGAGGCGCGCAAGGAATGTCTCGAGGCGGTCATCCTCAACCCCGAGCACCGCGAGGCGCTGGCGTTCATGAGCGAGCTGTACCATGAGCCGTGGTCTCATAAGTGGGCGCACCTGGCAGCGTGCGCGACAGACGAAGACATTCTCTTTTAGGGAGAGACGGTGACCGGCCAAGGATTCTTTGGAGGCAGGGAGGGAATCGGGTACTACACCGATGGCGAAGCCGACGTCATTGTCACGACGCCGACCGTCGTCGTCGTGGCCGATACGGTTGTCGCCACGTATTGCGACATCGCCGTGCATATCGTGACAAGTGTGGCAATAGCCGTCGTGTCGGGCACCGGCCTCTCCGCGCCGGCGCCGACTCCTCAGGGATCGGCGCCCTACTCCTCGGGCCTCGACGTGATCCTTACGTCGCCCGATGGCGCAGCGACGCACATCGGTGCGAACTGCGAGAAGCTGACTACGCAGCGGGCGCGCAAGTACGGCTTCGAGAGCTGCACCTTCGAGCTTCCTGACCACCTTGTCTCGTCCTGGTACCACGAGCTTCAGATGATGACCGACATCCAGGTGGTCCGTAACGGCATCACCTGCTTCCACGGGCGCATCACCGACCCCGGACTGACGGTCGGCACCGCCGACCACCGCCGCAAGATCACCGCGCGCGGCTACTTCGACTCGTTCTCTGACGACGAGACAGTGCGCGCCTGCTTCGCCGACTCAGACCCGACCAACTGGAGCCGGCCGGTGAAGGTCCCCAAGCACGATTTCGGTGTCGACGCCGGAACCGCAGTCACGACCGACGACAACGGGCACACCATAGACGGCCTCGTAGCACTGGCGAAGTACGGCACGACCTACAGCGCCAGCAAGTACCTCGGCAACGACGTGGGCGCCTGGGGTGACGTCTGCTGGAAGCTCTACGGCGGTGTGCCCACGACTCACGAGATCGCCGGCATCGAGTGCCACGCGAAGTGGAATGGCCTGCTCGACGAGTCGCTGATCGTGACATCGATGCTGCCGCGCTACAACCTGTTCGCAGACCCGCGCGGCATGAGCGGATCGAACCCCTGGAAGCGCACCAAGGACAATCCCATCTACGGGTTCGGTGACCTCGAGACTGGCGCTGCGGTTGAGAAGGCGTCCACCGGATACTTCCACTATGACGTTGGCGACAACCCGTCGGAGTACGTCGTCTGCGGCGAGTACAACGCCTTCACGTTCATCGCTCCAGGAGGAGCCGGCCCGTTCCTCGGATCGCCCGTCTGGGGTCACAAGATGGCCCTCCCGGCCGACATGAAGAAGGCCCTGGCCGACGGCCAGACGGTGCCGATCAGCGTGGGCATGTACATCGCCGCCTACAACCAGGCAGTGGGGTCCGAGTTCGACGATGCCGGCGTTCTGTTTGTCTACGACGGTGCCGGCAACCTGCTTCAGACCTTGACCATCTTCGATGGGCTGGACAGCTACGATGGTGTCGGGTCGTGGTACTACTACTCGGCCACGCTGGACGCTCTCGACCCCGCCGCTGCCTATCTCGAGCTGTACATCACCTGGCAGAACAACGGGTCGGACTACATGATCTATCGCTACCTCGCCCTGCCGTGCGTCTCCAACACGACAGACCCCGACAACGTCGAGGGCAGCATGTTCTATGCCGACGGCGACACACCGGGCTGGCAGTGGAGCAGCGCGGCGAACTCCTCGCCTTCCCGCGAGCAGGACTACATCGTCACCTACCGGGCTCTCGGCGAGGTCTACGTCTTCGACCACACTGGTCCGCTTTGGGCGACTCTATTCGCCGCAGACGATCCCGACGCGGCGCCCAAGAATGGCGTCCCGGCGACCAATGATCAACTCGCCATCTGGCGCAACTACAAGCAGTCGGACGAGCACCTGAGTTTCACCTGCGGGCGCCGCGGCATCGGTCTCTCGGCGGCCATCGTAGGCTGCCCGTGGACGTTGCAGTTCAAGCAGCCCGACACCGGCTACGGGAACCCGCCCTATGGCTTGGTCATCAATGACTTCACGATCTACGCCGACGCCGGCATGGGCGACAATGGCATCGGCGTGACCGACTGCGTCAAGGCCGTCCTGACCGCCATGGGCGTTCCCGCCGCGCAGCAGGTCGTCAGCGGCAGCAGCATCAGCGCTCGCCAGCTCGTGTTCAACTCGGCGACCACCTGGGCCGCGGTCCTGCAAGGGCTCGACGCGCTGCTGGACTGGGAGTACGGATTCCGCGAAAACGGCGTCTTCTACTACCTCGATCCGGCGGACTTCCGCAACGATCCGCGCCACGTCTACCAGATCCCCTACGCGCAGTCGGAGGCGGACCTTGCCGTGCAGCTCGACGACATCTGCAACGGCTGCGAGGTCGAGTGGACCGATGCCGACGGCGTGCCGCACTCGGTGCTCTACACGCAGGATTCACCGTTCCTGCCGGCCAACCCCGACGGCTCGAGGGTACAGAAGTACCACCACGTCGACTTCACCAAGGCGGTGTGGATGAAGAACGGCGCCACCTCGGACGACGCGATGGCGCTGGCGGTGGCCTACGTCGCCGACCACATCGCGCCACAGACGGTCGGCACGATGAACCTCTCGGTCTCGACCGTCCTGGACGGCAACGGCACGCCGCACGACGCGCTGGGCATTGTGGAGGGTGAGTACGTGCGACTGGTCGATGCGCCGGTCGAGGAGCAGGGCTACGGGCTGCTGCTGGTAACCAGGGCGATCGTCGACCACGACCAGTTGCAGGTGAAACTTGAGCTCGGGATGAACCGTAAGAAGCTCGATGCCATGTTGGCGCGGTTGAACGCCCGGGTGGTGCGGCGATGAGCGTCCTGAAGCGCACCCTCAACGAGACCGTCGCCTACCCGCCGCACGATCCGCGGACCGCGTCGCGCGAGTACCGCCAGCTCCACCGCCAGCTCGTGGTCGTTCGCGACGAGCCGTGCTGGATATGTGGTACAACCCATAGCCAAGGCGGCGCGATGGAGACGCACCATAGCCACATCGAGTGGGCGGCGGCAAACGGCGTAGACCTGGCAAGGGTAATGGCGGACTTCCCCGCGGTCACAGACGAGGCGGCGTTACGATCGTGGCTCGACAGCGAAGGGAACATGTTGGTGCTCTGCTCCGTCCACCATCGCGGCGCCTACGAAGGTATCCATATGGTCTCCTATCCGGCATGGCTGCTTCAGCGGTATCAGGGCTCGGGCTGGAGCTTCATTCGACAGGAGGCGACATGATCATGAATGGCGACGACCGGAAGGTGCTTGGCATCGAAACGCCCGAGGAGCTGAAGGGCATTCAGCAGATGGTCGCGATGCTCTGGGAGCAGTCGGAGCGCCGCGAGGTCCGCGACGAAACCCGGCGCGTTGCCGACGAGTCGCGCTTCGCAGCACTGACGCTGTCCATGGCTCGTCTCCCGGATGAGATGCGCACTGCGGTTCGAATCTGCCGCGACCAGCGCTGCCAGGAGGTCGCCGCCGAGATCGCTCCGGTGGCCGCGGACGTCAGGACGCTGATGAAGGACCGCGAAGACGCGCACGCCGTGGTGTCCTGGTGGCATGGTCGCTGGCGCATCGTAAGCGGCGCCGGCATGGTCGTAGTGGGTGTGGCAACCGTCGCCTACTACTGGATCGAAGCTCTTGCGCACGCGGTGCACTGATGAGGCACCCCGTCGAGCGAATCGTGAAGGTCTTCATCCGCGACCTTGACACCAATCCGCGCTGGCAGCTTCGCATTCACACCATCGGGTTCTGGTATTGGACGGCCAACTTCGTCGCTGTGCCTGCGTTGTTCCTGTTCTGGTCGCACGAGTGGCTCAAGATCGGGCTGTTCGTGACCTTGATCTACAGCGTGTATGCCAACTGGACCAGCGACTACACCGGCATGTCCGCCTCGCAGGCCGTGATCCAGACTGAGGTTGACGTCACCGCAAGCGGCGACGAGGTAGACGTCGAGGTTGACGAGCAATGATCGTCGCTCTGGCTGCCGGCTGCATGGTGGTGCAGGACATTTTGGCCGTACTGCTGACCGACGCCGAGGCTCGCAACCGCGGCTGGCTCGCCGGCATACTTGACAGCGCCGTCTGGATATTCATGATCGCCACGACGACGATCGCGGTGACGGCGCTACAGGGGCACAGCCTGGCGGGCAAGGTAGAGCTGGTAGTCTTCGTGACCGCCGCCAACCTGATCGGCATGAGGCTCGGCGTGTGGATCGGGAAGAGGTACATCCACAGCGACAGCGACGAGCAGTAGTGGTATGATTCGCAGGTCTATCCCTAGGAGGTCACGATGTGGCTCGAAAGTCTGGCCAAGAAACGCCCTGTCAATTTCGCCGCGTCCATGCCGGCGCGCGAACAGTCGAAACTTTGTGTGCTCCACACTAACGGTGGTCCGTGCGATCACGGCTCGCTGTTCTCGTTTTTCAACAGGGCTGGAAACGACATCTGCTCTCACTTCCAAGTAGCAAACGACGGCTCGGCAGAACAGTATATCGCGACTGAGCACGTCGCCTATGCGGCGTTTGCAAGCAACGCTTACGCCGTACAGATCGAAACCGAAGACGATGGCAACCCCGCGACGCCCTGGACAGCCGCGCAGATAGCCAAGATCGTCGCCATCCTGCACGCCCTCAAGGTGCCGGCACAGGTCGCGCCGGATGGGCCGGGCTCGGGCGTCGGCTGGCACTCGCTGTACGCCGACTGGAACCAGGACCACCACAACTGCCCCGGCGCGGTGCGCGTCAGCCAGATCCACAACTTCGTCATCCCGGCGCTGAGAGAGAGCTACGTCGACTTCCGGGCGCTCAAGGCGGCCGGCATCAAGGTTGCAGGCGAGCTGAGCATCCCACACCCCGGCGTCAACCCGACGACGTCAACGCTGGGTCCGCCAGCTCGCAAGATGCTCATCGACATCGCCAAGTCATGATGTACAAGCTCGGCAAGCTCCCCGCGAAACGGCCCGATGCTTTCAGGCCCCTGCGCTCCTACCTGAACGGCACCTTCCCGACGCCGCCCGACGCCGTGACTCCGCCAGCTGTCTTGGATTGGCGAATGCTGGGTAATGACACGGTGGGCGACTGTGGCTGCGCCGGCTACCTGCACGCCGACATGGCGGACGCCGCGCGGCTCGGCGAGACGGAGGTCTGGCCCACAGACCCTGCTGTTGTTGCCGGCTACCTCGCCTACACCGGCGGCCAGGACTCGGGCGTGTGCCTGGCAGACTTCCTGAAGTTCGCCCAGACCAAGGGCTTCCTGGGCTTTCAGTGCGAGGGCTACGCTCCGGCGCTGCTGGCGCAGGTTCCGGCGGTCGTCAACATCTTCGGCAACTGCTACATCGGCCTCGAGCTGCCCGACTCGGCGCTGCCCACACAGAACGGGATACCGCAGTGGATCATGGTGCCCACCGCCGGCCTCAACTCCCCGAACCCCGCCAACGGCCACTGCGTGACGATCGTCGGCTACGACCAGAACGGCCCCTGGCTGGTGACGTGGGGACAGCTCATCCAGTGCTCGTGGGCGTTCCTGACCGCCTACTGCGACGAGCGCTGGGCGATCTTCACCGCCGAGTTCCTGAAGGCGAACCCCGGCGTGGTCAACATGGAAGCGCTGCTGGCCGACCTCGAGTCCCTGGACCCGCCCATACCTCCCAATACGCTGCCGTCAGCGGGTGGTTGCTGCGCGCGACTTGCGCGGAGGTACTTCGGGTGGTAACCTGACGTCGCGGCTGCATGGGATCGTCCATGCACAGCGCCGGGCCGGCAACCATGGGGATGGCGGCCGGCCCGGCCCACTAGGAGGAGGATGTATGGAACTGCGAACCGTCATCGAACCGTGCTCGTTGGGACAGACCTTCACGTTCATCCCGATGGGCGACTTCCATCTAGGCTCGGCGAACTGCGACACCAAGGCGCTCGACCGCTGGATTCGGCGCATCGCCGACGACCCCGACGCGCGCTGGGTCGGCATGGGCGACCTGCTGGAGAGCATTGCGCCCGACGATCCGCGCTGGAACCCCGGCGACATCGACGACGCCTCGAACTACCAAGACACCGCCGAGAGCCGCATGGAGATCACCCTGCGGCGGACCCAGTACATCGGCGACTGGTACGTTGACCGGCTCACTGAAATCCTGCGGCCCATCATCGGCAAGTGCTGGTCGTTAAACGACGGCAACCATGAGGACAAGTTCAACGCCAAGTACTTCACCTGCCTACTCGACCGCGTGCGACGCAACCTCGGCCAGCCGGCCGACCTCTATGCGGGCTGGGCGTCGGGAACGCGCGTCGTCTTCGAGGACAAGCATGGCCACCGCCGGCCGCTGAAGGTCTTCCAGCAGCACGGCTACCAGGCGGGGCGCAAGGACGGCGCCAAGATCAACGGTCTCGACGACCTGATCGCCTTCCAGGAGGGCTACGACATCTACCTCGTGGCGCACAGCCACAGCCGGCTGCTCAAGACGCACACCGCGTTGGGCACCAACAACGAGTTTAACGACCTGGTCGACCACGAGGTCTTCGGTGGTCACACGGCCAGCTTCCTGCGCACCTACCAGCTTCACCGCGTCGGCTACGGCGAGAAGAAGGGCTACCCTCCGGTCAGCATCAAGCCAATCCGCTTCGCAGTCACGCCGCGCAAGGGCGGCCTCGAGATCGAGGGGATACTCTGATGGACGACTACCCATCTTGGGTCTGTGGCATCTGCGGCGAGAAGTACGGCAAGGTGTCCATGGCCAAGCGCGGCGGAATCGCTACTTGGCACGAGGACGAGTGCGGAATCTGCGGCGACTTCACGGCCTGCACAGAACCACGCGACTTCGGCCACCTGAGGAAGGGCTGGCGCCAAGCGCGAGCATACTATCGACGGAGGAGAGAACATGGTCACCTGGCATGAACAACACGAGTCGTTCGAGAAGAACCGCGTGTGGGCCGTTGTAAGGCTCGTGTGGCTGCTTTGCCGCCACTGGCGGACCATCCATGCCATGGCGCGCCGCCGACACCTGGAGGGCTTCCAGACATACGGCGACGAGATGTACCTTTGGAAGCCGACCAAGCGGCTCGTCAACGTCCTGCAAGAGCTGGCCGATGCGATCGTCTACCTGACGTCGGGCAGCGTGGCGCGCCGGCGTCTGCGCTTCATACAGACGGTGACCAGCGACGCCAGCCGCCACTTCGGCGAAGACTGCAAGGACCCCACGTCCAACGACTCGGTGGCGCGCTGCAAGGCGATCATCGACGATGCCTACGTCGACCACGAGCAGCAGTGGATCGCTGAGCAGAACCGGCTACACGCAGTCGAGGGTGCGCTATGAGTATGCGCAAGGTCGTCTACCTCTCGGGACCGATCCGCGACGAGGACCTCTTCCAGGTAGCCCGCAACCTGCGGCGCTTCCATGACTTCCACGCCCTGTTGATCCACTGGGGCTTCGCGGTCGTCAATCCGGCGATCGACTGGGCAGCCCTGGGATCGGGGCCGAGGCTCACCGTCGATGAGCTGCTCGACAACGACCGCGCCCTGATCCAAGCATCCGACGTCGTGCTTCAGCTTCGCGGCTGGGAGAGAAGCCGGGGTGCGACGATAGAGCAAGTCTGGGCGCTCGAGTTCGGCGTGCCCTGCGTTCCTGAGACGGGCAAGGTCTCCACACAGCTCGCACTGTACGACGCGCTGGGCACGACGGCGCTGGGACCGAAGAGGCCACGATGATCCTGCACCTGTTCCTCATCTTCCTGGCCCTGGTGGTCTTCCTCAGCGCCGCCTTCGTGTGTGTCATAGCGCTGATCTACGCCTGGGGGGTCTGGTCGTCCTACCTCTGGTGGCGCGGGTCGGGGTGGCGCCCGTGAAGACGACCCGGGAGCTTGGCCACCTGCGCCACTACCCGTGGATGGATCCCCGGCGCCAACAGCGCTGGCTAGTATGGCAGGAAGGGGGTGTTGAAATGATCAAGTGGCTCGAAGGGAAGAAGACCTACGGCATCGCGCTCGTCTGCGTGGTGTACGGCATCCTCGCCTACGCCAAGGTCCGCGACGTTCCGGGACCGCAGGCTCTCGGTGCTATGCTGGTGGCGATCGGCGCTCTGGCGGCCAGCTTCCGCAACGCGCTGGCCCAACTCGCATCGACGATTGGAGCGCTGAAGGGCGGCTCCTAAGGCTGGGCGCTCATCCTCCGGCGCCCGAGGGTCGGCAGCCTCAGTGCTGCCGGCCCTCTTTGCGTTGCAGTACCATCGAGGAATTCTGCTTGTAGGCACACTCGGGACAAAGCCTCTGCGACGCGATCTTGCGCAGGTACCCGATGTCGTCGCCGTTGGGGGCTTCGTAGCAGACGCGGTGTCCGCAGGAGAAGGCGGCGGTGTAGACAATGATCGTGTCGACCGGAATCTCGGTGTTGGTGTCTACCATCATGGCGTCTCCTTGGTTGCTGGTTCGTCTATCGACCGATTCTACCAGGACTTGAGCGGCTGGCGTATCCTAGTTTGGCGACGCTTATCGCTTGCTTGTTCGGCAGCCGGGTCGATGATAGGAGCAGGCAACCGAACGGAGGACTCATGAGATATCGCTACACCGCGACCGACCCCGACGGCTTCGTGCACGTGCGATACCTGCGCGCGGCGAACTTTGCCAAGGCTTGCGAGGCCGCGCAGCAGTACATCCCCTGGTACGAGCTGCTGCTGGGTGTCGACCACGTGACCGATGAGCCGCAACGGAGGGAGCAGCCATGACGAAGGCGACCAAGCAGGACACGATCAACGCTCTGCGCGACGAGATCATCCAGCTCGTCTGCGAGCGCGACGCCTACCTCGAGGCATGGCACCACGCCTGCAAGACGGCCGGCGCCACGAGGCTGAAGCTCAGCAAGCTCAGCAAGCCGCGCAAGCGCCGCACGGCGAAGCCATGAAGCTCCTAACCAAGGCGCTCGAGAAGGCGCTGCCACCGCTCTACTCGCAGGAGGACGTCGAGGACCCGATGGTGCTCGCGCACTTCTTCAACCCGTCGGGCGCCGGAGACTGGTACATCTGCGAGGGGGGCCGCGACGGCGACGACTACCGCATGTTCGGCCTCTGCGACCTGGGCTGGCCCGAGCTGGGGTACGTGAGCCTGAACGAGCTAGCCGGCGTCCGCGGCCCGTTCGGTCTCGGGATCGAGCGCGATCGCTTCTGGACGCCGAAGAGGCTGTCTGAGATCAAGGAGGAGACATGACCAAGCCCATCATCGACCCGGAGTTCGCGGCGCTGATACCGCCGCTGCAAGAGGGCGAGCTTGAACTGCTCCACGCCAGCCTGGACGCCGAGGGCTGCCGCGAGGCGCTGATCGTCTGGCAGGGAGTCCTGCTGGATGGCCACAACCGATTGGCCTACTGCGAGGAGCACGAGATCGCGTACGAGACGCGGGATATCGAGCTGGAGGACAGGGACGCGGCGAGGTTATGGATCGCAGAGAATCAACTCGGGAGGCGCAACCTGCACGCCTATACGAAGGCGAGCCTCTGTCTCGTCGTCGAGGCGATATACGCCAAGAGGGCGGCGGACAACCTCGCTGCCCAGCCCCGTGATGCGAGCGGCCACTTTAGCCGTCTAGGCCCCGAGTCCCATGCGGTCGGAAGCTCTGCCTCTATGGCCGCGCTGAGTGCCGGTATCTCTGGGCGGACCCTCAAGCGAGTCAAGGTCATCAACAGCGCCCCCCCCGAGTACGTAACCGGCGAGGTAAAGGCGAACCTCGAAGCTGGCGAGGGGTCTATCGGCGCCACGGCTGCCATCGTACTCGCCGCTCCATCCCTCATCGCCGCCCGGCTCCGCGAGCAGGGCAAGCCACCAGCGCAGGTCGACCTCGACACCGCCGCCCTCGTCAGGCAGCTTGTCCTGAAAACCTCAGCCGGCGGTGAGCTTGGCGTCGTCCGCAACAAGGCCGACGTGGAGCGCGTCGTGCGCCGCGAGATCGGCGGCGGCAAGGTAGACGGTGTGTGGCCGTGGACGGCGAAGGGCGAGCACTTCGAGGAGAAAGAGCCCAAGCCTAAGCGCGACCCCGACTACGCGGCCAGGGTGAGCAGGATGCTCAACCTGCTCCGGCAGGCCGTCGATATCTTCGCCGAGGTCAAGGATGACCTCAGCCACGAAGACGCGGAGGCCGTCGCCGACCTGCGCGACATGCTCTACGAAGCAGGCGAGGCCGTTCGCGGATACAAGCTCGCTGGCTACGACAAGGCCGTCGCCATGACGCCCGCCAGGGGAGAAGGGTGGGAGGACTTCTGCGTACGCCAGCAGGCCGCCGTCAAGACGGCGCTCGAGCATGGCAAGATTGAAGTCACGGGAATCGATGGTAAGATCACCACTAAGGAGGTCAACTGACATGGCAGACATCGTCGACATGACGCAGGACGGGGAGTTAGAGGAGTTCGGCGTGACCTTGTGTGAATCCTGCGCGAGGATCGCCAGCGGACCGAACCACTGCCCGCACGGATACGACCCGACCGACCCGGCCTACTCGTGCTGGGACCCCCAGCCATGGGTGCTGGACCCGAAGGCGCGCAAGCCGCAGTCATGACGCTGAGCCCGGGGGTCGGGCAGCCGGCCCCCGGGACTGGAGGAGGACATGAAACCCGGCATCTACTACGACCTGCCCTATGACGCCTACGCCGCCATCGACGCCGTGCGCTGGTCTGAGCTGCGGCTGCTCGGCGAGTCGGCGCTCAAGTACCAGCACGGCCGCAAGCATGAGCGCGAGGACACCACGGCGCTCAGGCTTGGCCGACTGACGCACACCGCGGTGCTCGAGCCCGAGCGCATCGAGACCGACTACGCCGTCTACTTCGGCGCCGTGTTCCGTGGCAAGGAGTACGACGCCTTCGTGGATGAGCACCCGGGCAAGACGATCGTCCACGTCGTCGAGATGGCCGAGGCGCTGGCCATGGCGCGCTCGCTGCGCAACTATCCGCCGGCGCGCAAAGTGCTGTGCTCGGGCCATGCCGAGGTCACTATCGTCTGGCGCGACACCGCGACCGGCATCCTCTGCAAGGGGCGCGTGGACTGGCTACGGCCGCGGGCGCTGGTAGCCTCTGACGTCAAGACCACCCAGACGATCGACGCCCGGCGCTTCGGCATCCAGGCACACGACCTGCTCTACGAGGCGCAACTCGCCTTCTACCAAGGCGGCCTGTTCGAGCTGGGCATGGACTGCCAGTTCAAGGTCCTGGCGGTCGAGAAGAAGCCGCCGTTTGAGCCGGCGGTGTTCGCGCTGGGTGGCGACCAGCTCTACGCCGGCGAGGTCGTCGTCTCGCTACTCATGGCGGAACTCGCCAAGTGCCAGACAACCCGCAGATGGGGGCCGCGCTATGCTTGCGAACAGCCCCTCGATCTGCCGTCATGGGCGTATCCGAACGAGGACGAGGACACAGAATCGACATGGAGGACAGTTGAATGACCAAGTGGCGCGAGTACTTTGACGCGACGTTCCTCAAGGCTGAGGAGATGTCCAAGGACGGCGAGACGTTCATCTTGGAGCACGTCGACCCCGGCGCTGTCGAGGAGGAGGAGACGGGCGCGGTCAAGCACCAGCCCGTGCTGATCTTCGCCGGCGGTGCCAAGTGGGGCCTGAACGTCACCAACCGGATGCTGATCGAGGCGATGTTTGGCGACGAGATCGAGGCGACAGTCGGCAAGCAGATCACGCTCTACCAGACGCCCTGCGAAGTGCCTGGCCTCTACAAGGGCAAGCCGTCGATCCGCATCCTCGGCTCGCCTGAGCTGACGAAGCCGATGCAGGTCGAGATCACGCTGCGCGGCCGCAAGGGCAGCCGCAAGCCGTTCACCAGGACGCTGGTACACACCGAGCCGGCGAAGGTCGACGACGATCAGCACGGGCCCGGCTCCTCGGCGGAGGCTATCCGCGAGGAGCTGGCTGAGAAGTTCGATGGAGTCGATCCGGAGACGGGCGAGCCGAAGGACATCGACCCGGCGATCGCTGACCCAGAACAGAAGGAGGCGTCCCTCACGCCGGAACAGATCAACCAGCTCAAGGCCGAGCGCAAACGTCTAGGCATGAACTCGCCCGACTGGCACGACTTCTGCAAGAAGAACCTCGGCAAGATGTCGGCCATCGAGTTCACCTATTCAGAGGCGGAGACGGCCATCGACCTGCTGTCGCTGATGTCTATCGACGACAGGATAGGGCCGTGAGCCGCTGTAGGGCGATTCTAGCCACTTTGGGGTCGTAGGTCGACTGGGCAGCCGTGTGGCCGCTTTTGGAGTCACACGGCTTAGGAGACGAAATGGACATATACTGCGACTACCCCGGCTGCATCACCCTGCTGGGCCGCCTGTCGCCCGAGCCACGCGAGGACGGCCACCGCTACTGCTTCATACACGACACCAAGGCTGACGTCTGCGAAGGCGTCGTGGCGAGCTTTGAGTGGCTGGCACCGAACCACTGGGGGCGCACGAGGGCCGGGGGCCAGCTCTCGCAGGACATCGCGCTGGACATCGCGCTGTTCGGCGCCAAAGTCTGCCCGACGTGCACTCGCAAGCTGGCCGCCACGACGGGCTACTTCCACGTCGACCGCAGCCAGACTGACGGTCTGACCAGGGTGTGCAAATCCTGCCGCGGCAAGAGGGACAAGGCATACGCTGCAGCCAATAGGGAGCACCGCAGTGCAGTCCGCGCTGCGTGGGGCCGCACGCACCGCGAGGAAAGAAACGCTTCCGACAGGGCGCGGCGGGCGGCGAGGAAGGCGGCATCATGACCGGCGGCGTCATCGTAGAGGGCAACGACATCTTCGAGTACGACGTCTTCGACGGCCATGTGACGATCGCCTGGGTGGGCCAGGGCTCGGTGTGCTTGCCTATCGAGGTCTTCGGGCGTATCGTTGAGGCCATGAAGGAGGATGAATGAACTGCCAGTACTGCTACGAGCACGACATGCCGCACTCCTGCCGCGAGTTCTTCGGCGTGCGGGGCTACTGCCGGCACGACAAGCGGTTCAGCGACGCCGAGCTGGCGCTGGTCTGGCGGAGGATCGCCGAGGACGAGCGGGCCAAGCGACAGGTCTCCGAGTACATCGCCCAGACCAGGGGCGACGCCCTGATCCGGCACATGAAAGAGGACAAGTGGCGCGACGCTTGCGAGGGGGTGCGGCTGTGACAGAGAAGCCGCCGAGGCACTTCCAGAAGACAGACCCGCACCTGCACAGCCATGCCGGCTTCCAGAGGTTCTGTACGCAGATACGATGCAGCAACGCCCCGCACTCCATGACGCACGGCCTAGAGTTCGATCGTGCTGTTCCAACCATCGCGGACGGGATGCTGCAGCGCCTCTGGCGATGGGCTTTCGACCATGCTCCAGACGGTGACATCACTGACCTAGGCATGGACGATCTTCGAGAGTTGACAGGCTGGGCAGACGAGGGGGCCGACCTGCTGGCGATGCTGCTGTCGTGTGGGTTTGTCTACACATCAGACGATGGCCGAACCCTCATCTCCAAGTGGCGCGATTGGGGTGGGGCGATGTTCGCAGAGAAGGAGCGCAGGGCCACGGCGGAGCGCGTCAAGGATTGGCGTCAAGGTCAGAAATCTCTCGATGTAACGCCATGTAACACCGATGTAACAACAAGAAGTAGAAGTAGAAGTAGAAGTAGAAGTAGACCAAAAGAACCCATTCTGTCCGATTGTGACCAATCGGACTTCGCTGTCTTCTGGAAAACCTACCCCCGCAGAGAGAAGAAGGCCGGCGCACATTCTCTCTGGCTGAAGATGTCAGAAGAGGATCGCCTGGCTGCTCTCGCCGCGTCGAAGCACTACGCCGCCTGGTGCAAGATGAACACCACAAGCCAGGTTATGCACCCAACCACATTCCTGTCGCGGGTGGAGCGTCGCTGGGAGGAGTGGGTCAACGGCCCGCCGCCCGGTAGGAACAACGGCGCGCGACCGGCGCCGGTTGAGAAGCCGATCTGCAAGTGCGGCACGACGCTGACCACCGACGAGCACGGCGTGGTACACTGTCCGATGTGCGGATGGGAGGAGATATGAGCATCGATCCCGTCTTCGACTTCGAGAACTCAGTCGTGAAGGTGACCCCGCAAGCGAGCTGGGGACGGCTCTCGCGGATGAGCGAGCGCGACTACATCTACGAGTTGAACGAGATCAAGGACCAGGTCGACCGTCACGTGGACGGCGACGCCGAGCTGGTGGTATCCTACGAGTGCGGAATCTGCGAGGAGCACGGGTTGAGCTACCATAGGGCGCTCGCCCACTGCGCCAACGGGGAGCTGCCTGATGAATGAGTGCGTGTACTGCGGGAGATGCTCGTTCTGCGGCGGCAGGCTGGTTGAGGCTGACGAGATCAAGACCGGATGGAACGGCGCCCTGTCAGACGAAGGCACGGGCCGCACGATCTGGATCTGCGAGGTGTGTGGGGAGGTGGCGGAATGATTCTCTTCAAGCCGGAGCACCGCGAGATGGTCCTCAGCGGCAGGAAGACCGAGACACGCCGGCGCGGCGAGAAGCGCTGGAACGTCGGTGCCATCCACGCTTGCTACACCAAGCCGCCGTTCGCGCGCGGTGGCGCCGAGCCGTTCGCCAAGGTGCGGATCCTAATCGTCAAGCCGACGGAGCTGTGGAAAGCGACGCCAGAGGATGCGTTCCGCGAGGGGTACGGCGACGTGGCCAGCTTCGTCTCGGCCTACTGTCGCAT
>Ga0116116_1001641_pt1 | contig 15850 bp, 10 predicted proteins | sample June2015DPH_10_1_FD_89722 | JGI IMG/M metagenome (GOLD analysis project Ga0116116, IMG submission 89722) | Peatland microbial communities from SPRUCE experiment site at the Marcell Experimental Forest, Minnesota, USA - June2015DPH_10_150 | ecosystem: Environmental > Terrestrial > Soil > Wetlands... | reverse complement strand
CTGAGGCTGAGCGCAAAGCCGTCCTGGTTGCCTATCCCCGTTGTCTGAAACTGGCCGACATTGACGTCCGGCCAAAAGAGCGTGCCCCCGCCTAAGAAGCCAAAGCGCGCCTCATTCACGAGCCTGGGCGTCAAAGTCGAACGCAGTGCCACGGAGCCTGAAAAGCGGGGCCCGCCCTGGGTACCGAAATTCGGAAACCCCGGATAAGCATGGTCAGCACTGTTGGTAGTGTCCTCGGACTGGGGGTACTGATTGAAATACCAGCTCGCCTCAACCCGGTGCTTGCTCGTGAGATTGAAATCCCCACGCAATACCAGGGACTTGCGCATACTCATGATATGGTTGGTAAAGGTGTAATCCATCAAAGCAGGATTGGTCTCCTGTTTCGTACTGCCGATGGTATTGGTGACGTTGCGGATGTCCCCCAGCAGCTTCTGGATGGTCGGATCCCAGGTAGCCGTCTGTCCATTGGCTGCTGCCAGACTAAACAGGTTTACTGTCTGGGTAGTGCTGCCAACAGTGTAGGGGAATATTCCCTGATCCAGTAACGGATTGAAAATCGTCCGCGATCGCGTCGTCTGCCCCGGTTGACGCATTTCTTCATAGTTGACGAAGAAGAAGGCTCGATCCTTGCCGCTGAAGCCCAATGGGCCGAAGAGCTTCTTCGGAGCCGTAATAGGCCCGCCCCACCGGAAGCCGTACTGATTGAGGATCAAGGCGTTGCGCGGCGCCTTGCATTTGTCAAATTCATTGGCCAGTTGAGCTGCCGTACAGGGCACGCTGGTGCCATTGTACGTGGGGGTCAGGTTCCGGTTATTTGCCCAGGTGTTGGCATTGAGCCACGCGTTTTGATGATATTCGTAGAAGCTTCCGTGGTAGGCATTGTTTCCCGAGCGGGTGACAAACTTGATCTGGACCGCACCCTGACCGGCTGATTCCGATCCCGGCGTGGCCGTGGAAAGAGTCACTTCCTCAACGGCGTCGATACGCGGCATGATCATGCTGAACATGCCGTCTCCACCGACGCTGCCCTTGAGGTATTCATCCTGCGTGTTGGTACCGTCTATGGTGATGTTGATGGTGGCGTTGGGCATGCCCATTATGGTAGCACTGCGAGCAGTGCTCGTAGTGTTCACGCCCGGCAGGTTGATCATGAAGTCCAGCGCACTGCGGGTTGACAGCGGCAGTTGCTGGATCTGACTGACATTCATCGTCGTCGTGATGTTTGGCGAGGATGCCTGCACCAATTCGGCGTTCGCCTGCACAGTGACGGTTTCATTGCTGCCGCCCACCTCGAGTTTGACATTGATCGTGCTGGGTGTGCCTGCAACCAGCACTACGTCCTTGACGATCGCCTGCTTGAAACTGGGCATCGTGACCGTCGCAGTGTAAGTGCCGGGAGCAAGAAACGGGATCGAGAAGGTGCCGTTCTCTGAAGTGACGGCCTTGCCTTCCGCCCCGGTAGCATTATTTTTGACCGTAACGTCTGCACCTGGAATGACGGCGCCGGACTGGTCGACAACCGTACCGGTCAGCGAGGAGGTCGCGCCGCCCTGGGCATAGCCTAACAGGCTGACTGAGGCAATCAGGAGCAGACCCAAAACTACTTTGGTTGCAAATTGTTTCATAAAGGTTCCTCAGGTTGAAAATGGTGGTCCTTTGAGCTGGGCTTGAGAGCCCAATTTCGCTCTCACAATCTCTCTTCATTCAAGCAGAGCTTGCATGAATGAAGTTCACCTCCCGCGAGTCTCGCGGGGAGCCATTGGTCCATCGAGAGATCGGCCGCGCCAAATGAACCACGAGCTTGCGTCCCCTTCATAACGCTACCCACAGCCCGTGCTATCAAGGTCGCTGGATCGCGCAGTGGAACCTGCCGCGATCGAGCCATCATCCGGGCTCCCGCTTTGCGAACTTGCAATGAGAGAGCGACCGGCATGATGGGCGTATTGATGGCTGGGATCACGACCGTTTCGTTTTCCTCACTGCCTGAAGGCGATAAGCTGATCCTTCAGATCGACAGTTTTCTTGAGCAACACATTTCCCGTGAATGGCAGCCATCATAGCGATCCCCGATGCGCCTGGCAACAAAAAAGTTAAGGAAATTCTTATGTTTATTCCATGAGGATGTGTCGTCTCTAATTCGTTTAAGTCATCCACTGCCTGCGGCGGCGAGACTTGAAGGAGCTTTGCCGTCCCGGCGTTGCCCGTCGTACCTGGCTGTTACGCCACGAACCTTCGGAGAGCTTGCGGGCCTGAGTCAATGACGGACAGGCTTTGGAATGCGTCCCGCTACGCGGATTCTGGTTGGGGCACAGGAAACCCGAAAGCGGCGCAGCGTCTCAGATCTTGGAGGGGCATCGTGTTTGATGCCGTGTCGCTGATTATTGAAGATTAATGTCGGTGCTTTTGTATCTTATAGTCGTCTAATAGATGAAGTCGGCAGCGCCGCGCTATGACTTCTCTGCGCTCTGCGTGGCGGGCTGTTTCCGAGAGAGCACGAGCTGCCGGCAGGCCTCTTTGCGGGAGATTCCGCGCTCGCGAGCATAGGGCATCTTTACCAGGGGACTGACAACATAGTTCATTCCTTTGGGGTAAATCGTCCGGAAAGATTGCAGGGAGGCAACGTCCAGACCGTCTGGACTGATCTTACATTCCACCACATCCACTGTTTCTCTGGGGCGCCGGATCACGAAATCCACCTCGCGATCCGACTTGTCGCGCCAGAAATACAGTTTGCCGGGATCAAGTCCTGCGCGCAGGTAGTCCAGAACCAAGTGCTCCCATAATATTCCTCGATCATCTTCACGGATGGAATCCCAGCCGCGGACAAAGGTGATGAAACCGGTATCAAAGGCGTAGCACTTTGGCCGGCGGACGATTTCCCGGCGCCCTCCTCCATGGAATGGCGGGAGCAGAAACACTGCATGGGCAATGCTCAGGGCGCCCACATGGGACTTGACCGTTGGCCGGCTCAGACCGCTTAACTGGGACAGAGAGGAGTAGAGGGATTCCGGCTCTTCGAGCTGTCTGTGAACAGAAGGAAGGTTACAGTTGAGGTATAGAGCCCCGGAGAAGATACGAGAGAGGGTTGTTTTTCCCGACCTGCGCACGCCGGACAACTGTGTTAACCTTATTTATTTGAAGCATCAACTGATGCGGTTCTGGGATTCAGAAAGGATGCCATGGATGACACGCTATTATCCAACCTTCCGGGCACGAGGGATATTCTTCCCGAAGAAATGAGCTCCTGGCATTTGGTAGAGGATGCGGCCCGAAAGGTTTTTGCTTGCTACGGATTTGAGGAGATTCGTACGCCGCTGTTCGAAGCTACGGAATTGTATGCGCGCGGAATTGGCGGCGAAACCGATGTCGTCGGCAAGGAAATGTACACATTCAGCGACCAAAGCGGAAAATCAATGAGCCTGCGGCCGGAAGCCACCGCTTCGGTCGTGCGCGCCTACCTGCAACATTCCATGCATCGGGGCGCGGGACTGACAAAGCTCTACTACATTGGCCCGATGTTCCGGCACGAAAAAAAACAAAAAGGACGGTGGCGGCAATTCTATCAGATCGGCGCGGAGGCGCTCGGATCCGAACATCCCGCCGTGGAAACGGAAGTCATAGAAATGTTGCTATCGTTTCTCTCGTCGCTGGGAGTCCAGTCACGCCTCTTGATCAATTCGGTCGGCGACGCAAACTGCCGGCCGCAGTACATCGACACGCTCCGTGCGGAGCTGCGGAGCCGCCAGGGAAGCCTCTGCGACGACTGCCGCCGGCGAACCGAAACCAACCCCCTGAGAGTCCTGGACTGCAAGGTGGAGACTTGCCAGCCGACCATCAACGATCTTCCTATGATCGCCGACCACCTGTGCTCAGAGTGCGCACACCACTTCGAGCTCGTCAAACAATACCTGCAGGAGGCGGCGATCGCCTATGAGATTGTTCCCAGGCTGGTGCGGGGCCTCGATTACTATGTCAGGACAGCCTTCGAAATCGTCAGCGGGGATCTGGGCGCTCAGAATGCGCTCGTCGGGGGCGGCCGATACGACGGGCTTGCCGAAGTGCTGGGTGGATCCCGCGTGCCGGGTTTCGGTTTCGCCATGGGGCTGGACCGGCTTGTCATGATCCTCCCGCAGGAGATTCAGGCTCGCGGAAAGCACCCGCCTGATCTGTTTCTGGCACATCTAGGCGAAGCGGCATTCCATCGGGCGCTGGAAGTGGCCCGAATCACCAGGGGAAATGGGATCTTCTGCCAGCTTGAATTCTCGGACGGCAGCTTGAAGAGTCAGTTGCGACAGGCGAATCGCATAGGCGCCCGCACCGTGCTCATCATCGGAGAAGAGGAGATGGCTCGGGGAAGCTATACCCTCAAGAGCATGGAAAACTCAACCCAGACGGAAGTTACCATCGATCAGCTAAAGAATCACTTTAAGAAATGACGAAGGGATTCTGAAAGATGAGCAAGATACGGGTTTTGCCTGAAATCCTCGCCAACAAGATCGCGGCCGGGGAAATCGTGGAGCGCCCGGCTTCCGTGGTCAAGGAGCTTCTGGAGAACTCGCTGGATGCTGGCGCCCGATCTTTGTTTGTTGGAGTGGAAGCGGGCGGCAAGAAATGCATGATTGTGCGTGATGATGGGGAGGGCATGAACCAGGATGACGCCATCCTCGCATTTGAGCGCCACGCGACGAGCAAGCTCCGAACCGTGGAGGATCTTGGAGCGATCTCCACACTCGGATTTCGCGGAGAAGCTTTGCCCTCGATAGCATCGATTTCGCGTCTGACCCTGCGCACCCGTCAGCAATCGGAACCGGACTCAACGCCCGGAACCGAGGTGGAAATCCAGGGTGGGACGATGCGTTCAGTCAAGGCGATCTCCTGGGATCGCGGCACAGAGGTCACGGTTCGGGATCTGTTTTTCAACGTGCCCGCGCGGCGCAAGTTTTTGCGCGCCCACGACACCGAACTTGGACACATCACGAGGCTCGCCACGCATTACGCGCTGGCGCACCCGGAACTTCGCTTCACGCTGGAGAGCGAAGGGCGAATCCTGATCGATGCGGCTGCCGTGGGTTCTTTGCGGGAACGTGCGTATCAGCTCTTTGGAGACGAATTTCTCAAGAATCTTGTGGCTTTCGAGGGAAGGTCGGGGGACGTCGCAGTCCACGGTTTTGCCTCCCTGCCTCATGAACAGCGAACGAACGCGTACTCGCAGTTTTTCTACGTGAATAGGCGCATGGTGCGTGACAAGGTGATGACCAGCGCCGTAAGGCAGGCTTACCTCCATTCGATTCCTTCCTCCGCATATCCTGTCGTTTTGGTTTTTGTGGAGCTGCCGTGCGACCAGATCGACGTAAACGTCCATCCCGCCAAGACAGAGGTCCGGTTTCGCGACCAGAACGTGATCCATGGCTTGATTCGTGAGAGCATCGAGCGCGCGCTGATCGCGAAGCGCTCCATTCCTGTTTACGAATATCATGCCGCGGAGATGCCGCCCCGCGCCGAGGATGCTGCCGTTGTCGATACAACTGTTTTGGGAAATGACGCGGGAATGGCGACAAGCGGCTTCCATTTTGCATTGCCGGCGCCCATATTCGACCCGTTTCAGAGGGCTTTCAACTACCCGTTGCGAGAGGTTCCGCAGCCTGCGCTCCTGCATGCTTCCGATCACCACGCGCTTAGAATGCGACCCGACCTGCTGGTGGGATCGCAATCGGATTCGGTGCCGGAGAGCTTTCAGGCGGCGGGCGTGCGCATCCTGGGACAGATCCAGGAGAGTTACATCATTGCATGTGACGCGCAAGGCCTCTTGATCGTTGATCAGCATGTGGCGCATGAGCGCGTGCTCTATGAGAAGGTTGCCATCGCGATGCAGCGCAACGCCGTGGAAACCCAAGGGCTGCTCGTGCCGGTGACCGTGGAACTGGCTCCTCATCAAGCCGCCTTGCTTGCAAGTGCTCTCCCGGATTTGAACAAGAACGGGTTCCAGGTTGAGCAATTCGGCGCCAACACGGTTTTGATTCGATCGGTTCCCGCAGTTGCGCGCGACGTCGATTGTGAGAAGCTGCTGCGCGAGATCCTGGACGGACTCGAGAGGGAAGAACGGACGGTCGATGTCGAACGCATCCGTGACCGGCTGGCGGTGAGCATTGCCTGCCGGGCGGCCATCAAGGTGCACATGCCGCTGACTTTGGAAAAGATGCAGTGGCTCCTGGACGAACTTGGGCAAACGCGGATTCCGACCAACTGTCCGCATGGCCGGCCTATCCTGCTGCGCTTCAGCCTGTACGAGATCGAGCGCAATTTCGGCCGCGCATGACTTCGTACTGCGATTCATCAATATGGCAACGTCAGGCGCTGCTTCAGCGGGTTTCCACGGCGCCCATGCGGCGGAACTTCTGATAGCGCTGCTCTTGAAGATCAAGAGCGGATTTCCCCAACAGCGTTTCCAATGCGGGCTTGAGCTTCTGGTCGAGCGCCGCGGCGGCGGCGTCATAATTGGTGTGCGCTCCCCCTGGTGGTTCGGGAACGATTTCGTCGATGAAACCAAACGAGAGCAGATCCTGAGCGGTGAGCCGCAGCGCGTTAGCGGCTGCCTCGACGTGCTCCTGATCCTTCCAGAGAATGGCGGAACAACCTTCGGGCGAGATGACGGTATAGATGGCGTTTTCCATCATCAGGATGTGATTCCCAACTGCGATACCCAGCGCCCCGCCGCTTCCTCCTTCGCCGATTATGCAACAGAGCACAGGCACCTGGAGGCGAGCCATTTCGCGAAGGTTGAAGGCAATGGCCTCTGCCTGGCCGCGTTCTTCGGCGCCGATGCTGGGATATGCGCCGGGCGTGTCGACTAAGGTGATAATTGGGCGCGAGAACTTTTCGGCGAGCTTCATGACTCGGAGGGCTTTGCGATACCCTTCGGGCTGGGCGCAGCCAAAGTTCCGGAACTGCCTTTGTTTGAGATCGCGTCCTTTTTGATGTCCCACGAGCACTACCGAATGTCCGTGGTAACGCGCCATTCCGGCCACGATCGTCGGATCGTCCGCGAAACGGCGGTCGCCATGAATCTCCGAAAAGCCCTCGAAGAGGCGCTCGACGTAATCCAGGGTATAAGGGCGCAGTTCGTGCCGCGCCAGTTGCGTTCGTTGCCAGGCGGCCGCAATGCGTTCCTTTTCATTGCGCAGGCGCTCGACTTCGGCGCGCAGATCTTCGATTTCCGCCTGGTAAGACTTCTCATCGTCCATGCGACCCTCTCCCATGGCGAATCAGCTCATGACTTGCACACAGCCGCTGCCGCAAATATCTTCAATCCGGCGAATCAGCTCGGGACACGACTTCACCCTGACAAAATCAGCGGATTGGATGGTAACACGGAAATCATTGAGTTGATACAGCTCCAGTTCGACTCCGGTCTCGCCGCGGTTCTGTTCGAGAAGGCGATACAGGTCGCCCGCGGCATCGGGACCGAGACCAGCGACCGGAACGCGGATGCACATCAGGCGGGCATTTCGCTCTGCAATGCCCGTCAGCGGCTGGATTTCGGAACACAGAATCTTGGCGGCGTTCTCGTCGACCTCGAATCTGCCCGTGATCAATACCGGCGAATCAGCTTCGAGGCATGAGCCATACTTCGCGTACGCCCCGGGAAAAACTACGGTCTCCATCGTGCCGGTGAGGTCCTCGAGCGTAAACACTGCCATGAGTTCGCCTTTTTTGGTGCGGCGGGTGCGGCAGTCAGTAACGATGCCCGCGACTTTGCACTCCGTGCCTGTGCTCTCGCCGGCAAGTTCGGCCAGCGATTTCGGAGAGAACTGCTTTAACTCCGCAGAGAAGCGGTCCAATGGATGTCCGGAAACATAATAGCCGAGCGTATCCTTTTCGAATGCCAGGAGCTGCTCTGGCGGCCATTCGGGGATATTGGGAGGCTCGGCTTGCGACAGTGCCTGAGGTCCCATCATGCTGCTGAAGAGGCCCTTTTGGCCGCTGCTGCGGTCGCGTTGCGCCTTTTGGCCTTGTTCGATGGCGGCGTCGGCGACGGCCATGAGTTGCGCGCGCTTCCAGCCCAGGGAATCGAGCGATCCGCTCTTGATCAGGCTTTCAAGGACCCGCTTGTTGACGGCGCGCGAGTCGACGGCTTCGCAAAACTCGAAAAGACTGGTAAAGCGGCCGTGCGCCTTGCGGTGCTCAAGGATAGACTGAATGGCGCCGGCGCCGACATTGCGGATGGCAAGCATTCCGAAGCGAATCCTTCCCGCAAGTGAATGAAACGGAAGCTCGCTCTCGTTGACATCCGGCGGCAAGACGGGAATCCTCATGTCCTTGCACTCGGCGATGTACATCACGACTTTCTCGGTATTGCCTATTTCACTCGACAACAGAGCCGCCATGAACTGCACGGGGAAGTGCACCTTGAGATAAGCGGTCTGGTATGCGAGCAGCGCGTACGCGGTGGAGTGCGACTTGTTGAATCCGTACTGCGCAAACTGCTCCATGAGGTCGAAGACCTGAACCGCAATCTTCTCCGGTATTTTGTTCGCGCGGGCGCCGGCCAGGAATTTGTCGCGCATGGAGACCATCACCGAGGCCAGTTTCTTTCCCATCGCCTTGCGCAGGATATCCGCTTCTCCCATGGAGAAACCCGCCATTTTGCCGGCGATCTGCATCACCTGTTCCTGGTAAACAATGACGCCGTAAGTTTCGCGGAGGATCTCTTCCAGCGCAGGGTGCGGATACTTGACGTCCACGAGGCCGTGTTTCCGCCGGATGAAGTCCGGGATCATTTCCATGGGCCCCGGCCGGTAAGAGCGTTAAGCGCGATCAGATCCTCGAACCGCTCCGGCTTGAGCCGGCGTAGCTCCGCCTTCATACCACCGATTTCAAACTGGAAGATGCCATTTGTCCTGCCCTCGGCAAACAGCTCGTACACGGCCGTGTCGTTCAGCGGCAACCCCAGGAGGTCGATACCGGTCCCGGTCTCCTCGCGGATACGCTTGACTGCATCATCGAGGACGGTCAGCGTAGTGAGAGCGAGAAAATCCATTTTCAGGAGCCCGATCGACTCGAGATCCTTCATGCTGTACTGGGTGGTGAGTTCCTCCTTGTTCGACTTGGCAAGGGGGATAAGCTCCGTGAGTGGCTTGGGTGCAATCACAATGCCGGCTGCATGCGTCGAAGCATGGCGCGACAAACCTTCGAGGTGTTTAGCGATCTCGATTAGATTCGCGATCTGGGGTTTCTTCATCTCCTCGCGCAGGCGTGGCTCCTGCGCGAGCGCCTTGTCAATCGTGGCATTGAGATCGTTGGGAATGAGCTTGGCGATCCGGTCCACTTCGGCGTAGGGGATATTGAGGCTCCTTCCGACATCGCGGATGACGCCTTTTGCGGCCATGGTACCGAAGGTGATGATCTGGCAGACGCTGTCCCGGCCATACTTGCGCGCCACGTAATCGATCACCTCGGCGCGCCGGTTCATGCAAAAGTCCATATCGATGTCAGGAGGGGCGATGCGCTCCGGATTCAGGAATCGCTCGAAGAACAGCGCATATTGAAGCGGATCGATGTCGGTGATCCGCAAACTGTATGCCACCAGGCTTCCCACAACCGATCCGCGCCCGGGGCCAACCGGAATACCCTGGTCTCTTGCGTACTTGATCAGGTCCCATACGATCAGAAAGTAACTTGAGAACTTCATCTTCTTGATCATCTCGATCTCGAAGGTGAGGCGTTCTTCGTATGCTTGCAGGGAATTCTTGAGCGCGCCCTCGCGCGCTCTCGTTTCGAGATGAGGACGGCGCGCCCGAAATCCCTCGCGCACTACCTTTTCGAAGTAAGAGTCGTACGATTCTTCCGCAGGCACAGGAAATGGAGGAAGAAGATAATCGGAGGTGTTGAGTTGGAGGTTGCAGCGCTCGGCGATGCGCAGCGTGTTCTGAAGCGCCTCCGGCACGTCCTTCCAGAGCTGATGCATCTCCGCGCTGGACTTGAAGTAGTACTGGTCGCTGGTATAGCGCAAGCGATCCGAATCCTGCACCGTCTTGCCCGTGCCGATGCAGAGCAGAACGTCATGGGCGATATGATCGTCCTGCAGGAGATAGTGCGTGTCGTTCGTGCAGACCAAGGGAATGCCGGTGCCGGCGGATATTTCCATGATCGCAGGATTGACGCGTTTTTGAGCCTCCAGGCCGTGGTCTTGCAATTCGAGGTAGAAATTTCCTTTTCCGAAGATGTCCTGGAGCACCCCCGCTTCCTCGAGTGCGGCCGGCCGCTGCTCCATCGTTAGGAGCTGGGCGACGCTGCCCTTCAAGCACGCTGACAGCGCGATCACGCCTTTGCTGTATTGCGATAGAAGTTCCTTGTCGACGCGAGGTTTGTAATAGAAGCCCTCGAGGTAACCGAAGGATACGAGCTTGCTGAGGTTGGCATAGCCCGTTTCATCCTGGGCGAGCAGCACGAGGTGGTTGGATTGGTCGGTGCCGCCCGTCTTCTTGTGCCGGCTTTCTTTAGCTACGTATACCTCGCACCCAAGAATCGGTTTGAGCCCTTTCTTGCGCGCTGTGAAGTAAAACTGCATGGCGCCGAAGAGATTTCCGTGATCGGTCAGGGCCAGCGCGGGCATCTGCATGGAGATCGCGGTCTCCACGAGTTGTTCCACCTTGGAGGCGCCGTCCAGCAGGCTATAATCGGAATGATTGTGCAGGTGTACGAACGGTCCCGGCTGCGTCACGGCTCACTCCCATTCAATGGTTCCCGGCGGTTTCGAAGTGATGTCGTAGACGACGCGGTTGATGCCGCGGACTTCATTGACAATACGGCTGGATATGCGATCCAACAGCTGGTGAGGAAGCTTGGCCCAGTCCGCGGTCATGCCATCCTGACTCGTAACCACCCGCAATGCCACGACATTCTCATACGTGCGGTCATCGCCCATCACGCCGACGCTCTGGATGGGCAACAGTACCGCGAACGCTTGCCAGAGCTCACGCATCAGGCCTTCCTGCTCGATCTCCTCCTGAACCACGGCGTCGGCTGCGCGCAGGATTGCGAGGCGATCGGAACTGACCGGGCCAATGATGCGCACGGCAAGTCCGGGACCGGGAAAGGGCTGCCGGTGCACGAAGCGCGGATCCATCCCAAGCTCCTCGCCGACGCGGCGCACTTCGTCCTTGAACAACTCGCGCAACGGTTCCACCAGTTTGAGTTTCATATCCCGCGGCAGGCCGCCGACATTGTGATGGGATTTTATCACCGCTGACGGTCCGCGCACCGAGGTCGACTCGATGACGTCGGGATAGAGGGTGCCCTGGACGAGGTACTTTGCATCCCCGAGTTTTCGCGCTTCCTCTTCGAACACGCGGATGAATTCCTCGCCGATGATCTTGCGCTTTCGTTCCGGATCGGTGATGCCGGTGAGCCGGGAAAGGAAACGATCGGCCGAGGGCACGCCGATCACTTTCAAGTGGAAGCGGTCGCGGAAGCTCGCGAGCACGGATGAGTATTCATCCTTTCGCAGCAACCCGTTGTCGACGAAGATGCAGGTTAGTCGGTCGCCCAACGCCCGATGAACGAGGAGGGCTGCAACGGCGGAGTCAACGCCTCCGCTTAGCCCGCAAATGGCCTGGCCGTCGCCGATCTGCGCGCGAATCGCCGCGACGGACGCATCGACGAACGCCGACATCGTCCAATCACGGCGGCAGCCGCAGGAACGAGTCAGAAAGTTTTCAAGAATTCTGATCCCGTGATGCGTGTGGATGACCTCGGGATGAAATTGAATTCCCCAGATGTGACGTTCTGCGTTGCCCGCGGCCGCGAGGATGTTTCCGGAACGGGCCAGAGCGCGGAATCCCCGCGGCAGCGATTCAACTCGATCTCCGTGGCTCATCCACACCTGGAATTTTCGCGGCAGCCCCACGAACAGTGCGTCATCCTCCTGAACCTCTATAAAAGCCCTGCCAAATTCGCGTTGATTTCCGGGAACGACCTTTCCCCCCATGCTCTGTACGATCAACTGGAGACCGTAGCAGATTCCGAGGATTGGGATCCTCATTTCGAACAATTCGGACGGCACAGACGGGCTCTGGGCCTTGCAGACAGAATCCGGCCCTCCTGAAAGCACGATGCCCACAGGTTTCATCGCCGCAGTCTGCTCCAACGCGCTCGAGAAAGGGGCGATCTCGCAATAGATGCTCAGCTCACGGATGCGCCTTGCAATCAGTTGGGTATACTGCGAGCCGAAATCGAGGATGAGAATGCTTTGGCGGCTAATGATAATCTCCCGAGTTTTATTTGCTAGTCAATTGCGGCAGCCATACAATATCGCAGCAATTGCGAATTTGCAACGCACGATTGGCAAGCTCACATCGGAGGTCGGGTGGCTGCCTTAAGTTTTTCGCATCCGTGGCTGCTCTTGTTGGCGCTGTTGCCGCTTGTGTTGTTTTGGCTGCGGGCATGGCCATCCTTTCAAAACCGGCGCTGGTTGTCCCTGTCAACCTTTGACTGGTTACCGCCCTCCGCGTGGAGGTCAACATTTCCGCAAAAACTTGCGGACCTGTTGCGTCCTGCCGCAATGCTCTGCCTGGTGGCGGTCGTTTCAGGAATCGGCTGGAGTGTGCCCGAGCGCTCCGCAATACCGCGGCCTGACGCTCTCGTGATTGTATTGGACGTTTCGAGTTCCATGACTGCCCAGGATTATATGCCCGGCAATCGGCTGGAGGTGGCAAAGCGGCTCCTCAGCGAGTTCGTTTCCTCTCAATCGACTTTGGAGATGGGATTGATTCTGTTCGCGGCATCTCCGCAACTCGCCGTGCCGGTAACGACGGAGAGGCATGCTCTCCTGCAAGCTATTGGCGAAGTAATGCCGGCCGGTTATGGGCAGGACGGCACCGCAATCGGCAGCGCCATCGCCAGCGCGATCAATAGACTCAGAAACAATACCTGGGGGAGGCGGCGGATTCTCCTGGTGACGGATGGAGTGAACAACCGCGGGCCGCTGTCTGCAGAGGATGGAGCTCGCATCGCGGCTGGAATGGGAATCAGAATCGACACAGTCGGGATAGGAACTGACACGGTTCTACCCTACTGGGTGCCATCACCTCAGGGAACAGCGATCCAAGTCCGGGCACACATAGCGATCGATGACAAAGCCCTCCAAGAGATAGCCTCAATAACCGGCGGAAGCTACCGGCGCACGCACAATCCGGCAGAATTGCGCGCTGCTTTGCTTCCGCTCGTGGAGGAGACCGGTCCGCGCCCTGCCGCAACCTCGCGGCGCAGCAACGATTCTCTCATACAACTTCTCGGCGCGTGCTCGATCCTGTTGCTCTGCGCTGAATTTGCGCTGAAGCGTGTCCTTTGCCCTGAGCTGCCCGGTTAGCGCTGCTCGGGGGCTCGCGCCCGGATTTCAGGAGGAAGGATGGTTTGGAGGCATCCAGTTTACTTGTGGGCTGAGTGCATTCCTGCGCTTGTTTTCGTGGGCTGGGCGCTCGCCGCGTGGCTGCAGAGCCGACGGCTGAAGCGACTCGGCGATCCCATGGTGCTTGGAGTATCAGCTGCATGGTTCCGGCGTCTCGTGGCCCTCGTGTTGCTGACGGTGGGACTCATGTTCGCGGCCGCCCTGCTTCCTGTGCCTGCAAAGCAGGGGGCAGATGGAGGTTCTCCCGATCCCAAGGTCATGATTGTCATCGACGTGTCGTCCTTCGACACCGCGCAGGATCGGCTTTGGTCCACCCTTGAAGACACGATTCAAACCATTGTCGATCGCGCGCCTGGAGCGCATTTTGGAGTGATAACTCCGGGCTTGCCGCCGGAGGTGCTGGTTCCGCCGACGTTGGATAACCTGGGCCTTCTGATCATCGTGTCCCGCCTTCCTTTTTATCCCCAGCAACAGAGCCGTTCAGATATAGTAGAAACGCTCGCGCGCCTGGCAGAGGGCCGCGCAGCGGAAATTGCGAATGCGCGCTTGCTCGTGTTGACGGCGGCTCCAGCCGAAGAGATCCCTCGGCTTGAGACGCTCTCCCGTGGCGGCTCGCCTGATACCACTTGGGTGAATATCTCTCGTGGAGCCGGATCGACGCTGTACGGCCGCGAGGGAGCATCAGGGAAGTGGACATGGTCGCCCGACCCTGGAGTCCTGGATGCGGCACTGTCCCGTAGTCTTCCCACGATGGGCGGTAGCGGTGCAATCAACGTGGTGCAGTATTGTGCCTTGGCGGCCTTTCTGTTTTTGTCGGTCGAATCCATTTTGGGATTGACATTGAAATCGAGATAAGGCGGAGGCTACGTTGGCGGGACGGGTGCGGGCATTGATCTGCGGGTTTTTAGCCGCGGTAATGGCAGGTGCGGCGCTGTCGGGGAATGCTGGAACCGATCTGTCTCGAACATTTGTTGCTCGGGTTTCTCCCGACATGGCGATTGTCACTGAGATAAGTGTCGCTGACCCGTATGTGGGGGAGCAATTCAGCGTCATTTACCGTCTGCGCACGAAGCACGCGCTTGCGGCCGTGGACATTGACCCACAGCAGTACCCGGGGTTCTGGACAGAGGCGGCGCCCATCGATCCGCAGGCATCCGCGAATGCGCGGGCATCGAAAGACCAGGGGGTGATCGAGTACCTTTTGCGTCAGGTGATACTGTTCCCGCTCATGGAAGGCAAGCAGAGAGTGCCGCCGTTATCGGTCAAAATCAGGAGTGCACGCAGCGCGGCGGCGGCTGATGATTGGGATATCGTGGGCAGTTCGACAGCCGTTGAATTGAATGTCATGCGCGTCCCGCCGGCGCCGAGTGGAGGGGCGAAGCTTCCAATGGTGGGCAAGATTTCGGGAACTTTAGTTGCGGCCCAGGAAAACCGGTATGCGGTCGCGCTGGATATCGAGGGAAGTGCCAACTTAGGAATGTTCCAGCCGCTCGATTGGATGCGCCCGCCGGCAGGGATCAAGTTCCATGCCCATCTCGGAAGTGCCAACCACATAACGCAGACGATTGAGAAGGAAGGAAAGCGCCAGGTCGCGCTGCTGGAACGACAACATTGGCTGATCAGTATTTACGGCGCCGCGTGGGGCCAGAGAATTGAAGGGTTCGTGCTGCCGGTATTCGATCCTCACGACAAAGTCTGGCGGGAAGTGTCCATTGGCGGCAGTGCTCTGGCAATCTCCCATAATGTGCTACTAAGCGAAGAACGCGGAGGAGCGGCCGATTCCGGGAACAGCGGCACGCATGTGCCGAGGGTCTGGAATTCACTCACACGGGAAGTGGGAATCCTTGCCGGCGTAGCGGTTGCGCTGGCTCTAGCATGCTGGCTGACGGCAAGACGCCGGCGGACGCTCAAAAACCCCGGAGTTCGTATTGAGCGGATATGAGTTTTGGCCTCGATAGGGTATGCTGTCGACTTTTGTTCACGTTGCACACCGATGGGGGGATGATTGCCTATGTTTGCAGCCGCAGTCTTAGGTATTGTGCAAGGCTTGACAGAGTTTCTGCCGATCAGCAGTTCGGCTCACCTGATCCTCGTGCCCTGGTTGCTGGGATGGAAGCCGGAAGGAATCATCTTTGATGTCTCATTGCATGTGGGAACGGCCGTAGCCATCCTGGCGTACTTCTGGAAGGACTGGCTTGCGCTCGCCAGGGAGACAATCACCGGACTGGTGCGTAGAGACCCATTCGGCAATGCCGAGCGAAGACTTGCCTGGTATATCATCGTGGGAACTCTTCCCGCCGCAATTGTGGGTGCGCTTTTCGAAAAGAAAGTTGAGGGAGCACTGCGATCTCCGAGCATTATCATCGTGACCCTGGTGGTGCTTGGCATCGTCCTCTATATCTCCGAATTGCGCGGGCGACGGACACGAAAGATGCAGGATCT
>Ga0116116_1001634_pt1 | contig 15885 bp, 15 predicted proteins | sample June2015DPH_10_1_FD_89722 | JGI IMG/M metagenome (GOLD analysis project Ga0116116, IMG submission 89722) | Peatland microbial communities from SPRUCE experiment site at the Marcell Experimental Forest, Minnesota, USA - June2015DPH_10_150 | ecosystem: Environmental > Terrestrial > Soil > Wetlands... | reverse complement strand
TATACGCCCTGAGAAACTCGCCGTTATTGGTCGCGGTAACGATGTCGAGCTTCTTCGCTACGTTGATTCTTTCACCTCGCAGAGCAGGCCAGAGGTCGCCATCGAAACCTATGAAGACGGCATTGGGAGCGGCCCTTCGCATGTGTTCGACGGTATCTCCATCGAGCGCTCTCGGGAAGCTGATGTGAACAACGTCGGGCTTGTAGGCCTTGATTTCAACTGAGAGGAGATGGTCGGCTTTTCGCTTGTAAAATAATCGAGTGAGGGTTTTACTTTTGAAACAGCTTAACTCATTGAGAGCGCCGGTGTAATTAAACAGGCGAACGTCGTGGCCGAGGCGAATAAAGCCCTTGGCCAGTTTCGGCGGCTGGTAAATAAACGTCTTGGCTGGCTTGTGAAGCAGGTCGGCGACAATCAAAATGCGTCTGGCTTTGCCGATGACTTAGCCCCCCTCACTTTCAGCAAGAACGAAGAATAAAAAAACAATGATAATCATGTTTTAGAAGTCGATACTGTTTTTCAATCTTAAATCCCGCATCTTTTATCTTTCTAACGACATCTTTTGTGTTCGTGCCTTTATAGCCGATTTCCCAGTAATGCTCGCCATTAAATTCGAATTTTTCTCGCGATAACTTACCTCTTGCCGGATTCCATGCGAAATTAAGCCAGCCTAACCAGGGAAGGCGGGCGGTTAAAAAGTAACGATGTCTCCTGTCCGGCAGAGATATAATCGCTTTATGTCGGGCAACTCGCCTTATTTCCTTCAAGGCCGGTAGAAAATCCGCGAAGGGCAAGTGCTCCAGGACCTCACAGCATACAACCAGCTCAAACTGCTTATCTTCAAAAGGCATATTGGTGACCGACCCGAGGAAGTCGGGATGGAGGTCTTCTGCAATATCAAGGGTTGTGAGGGAAATTTTCGGGAATAGCTTGGCGCAGTGCCTTAAAAATCCTACGCCAACCCCTATCTCCAGAATATTGGTATAGCCGCTGTAACAGATTTCACGTAATTGCTCGGTAACGCTCTCTATTCGTATTGGCTGGAACGCTTGTTTTTTGTAATGCTCCAGGGAAACCTGAGGTTGGTACTTGCTATTCATTGCGCATCTTTGTCCCAGCTTATAATATTCGGTTCTTCTAATATCAATGTTTTAATTTTATGCCTCTGGGTATGCAAATGCAAGCGTCAGATGCTCTTTGCGGGTTGGCCAAGTACATCAGGCATCTTCCAATCAGGCATTCTGTCATTTCGAGGATTCAGCAGAAGTGCCCGGAGCAAGTTAACGTAAAGGCGTAAATCTAACGGCTGATAAGACAAGGCCTTTTTGAACTGGGCAATTGAAGCTGTCCTGTTTCCCATTTTATAATGTTCCAGGCCGGCTCTGCGATATCGATGACTCATATTCCGAAACGCTGGTTTCTTCGGCACATAGGAACTGCCGTCCAACCGGAAGTAAAACCTTTCCATAACACGAGTATCTTCGGAGTTTTGTCCCCGTCTTGCGACAGCGCCGATGCCATTTTCGGTGCTGCGATACATCGCATATATTTCCGGGACGAACATAAACTTCGTTCGTGTCGATATGCGTAAAAAGATGTCGAAATCCTGACGGTTCCTCAGCGCTTCATCCCAGAAGACGCCGGCCCAGACGTTTTTTCGAAATATCGCAGAGGAAGGCAGAACAAAGGGTTTGCCGCTGAACAAGTCAGCCGTAATATTACCCGAAGGGAATCTCGACATTGCCACGTATTGTCCTCGAATTTCTCCATCGACCAGCAGCATAATCTTCGAGTAAGCAGCGTCGAAATCGGGTTTTGCCTGCAAACTCTTCACCATTGTCTCGATATAGTCGGGAGGCCACAGGTCATCGCTGTCAAAAAAACCGATGAATTCGCCGTTGGCCTTCGTCAACCCGAAGTTCCTTGCCGCCGGCGCGCCAAGATGAGGTCTATAAGAATACTTAATCCTGCTGTGTTTGCTCATTATGCTCCCGATAGTTTCCTGTGTATCGTCAGTGGAACCATCATCCACGACGTGTATCTCCAGGTCGCAATACGTCTGAGCCAGAAGTGATTCAACGCATTCTTTCAGGAGCTTGCTGCGGTTATACGCTGGGACAATTATATTTACCGTCGCCATTCTTACTCGTCATAAAAAACTTTATACAACCAATACTTAACGCTTCCGAGCTTGAATTCGCGGACAAAACCCAGCCCTTCAAGCCGGCTTTTGTCCAACTCCGCGGGGAGCGTGACAAGATGACTTATGTGGCCCTTTCTAAGCACATCAGCGATACCATCGGGATGCTGGTCCGGAACAATCTGGCCAAGATATCGGATATCAGCGATTACCGCAAGATTGCGCCCGGCATACCAGCAGGAAGACGTTTGTGACAGGTTTGTAACGCCTTCTGTCTGCACAAGCTCTTGGGCAAGCTGTGCGTGCGTCAAAGATTCTCGTCGCCAATCTCTAATACAGCGTATCGAATGATAGCCGCCCATAAGGAGTATGGATATTACCTGAAAAAGCAACAGAGCATTGATAAGAGAGAATTTGCCTTTTGCGTCCCCCGCAATTGGGCTTTGCGACAACCTGAGACGAGCCGACTCATACCCTTTGGCGGCAACAACTACCAGAAGAGGGACAATCGGCATCAGGAATCTCTTTTCCATACGCATACAAACAATAAGGTATAATGCCACCCAGAACAGAGAGCCCAGCATTATCAGCAATAACCGTTTGTCCGTCTTAATGGCTGACAGGCAAAGAACAAATCCTATAATAATGGGAATACACGCGAGGCGGAACATTTTCCAGGGGAAGCGACCCGACACCATCAGGTTGGCGAAGAACTTCTTGACCTGTAGTCCGGGCTTTATGTCGAGTACTGAATACGTGTAAATCACGTCGCCCGGGGGGCAACAGTCGTAATGACCGGCCATACGGTTGTCCATGGAAAACGTTTGGGGATTGAGCCACATCGCATCCTCTTTGGGTGGAGGCGTTGGCAATTGAGCGTAAGGGCCTTCATAAAAGAGATTGACTTTTCCTACTGAACCTGACATCCAGCATCCATACTTATAACGAAGCGCCGACAGCCACGGCAGGGATACTATTATAAAGACCACCATCCCTAAAATCAGCGGTTTTGAGACGGCTATCAGCCGCCGCCATTCGAAAGGGAAAACCGCCAAAAGCCAGAGAAGCATAAAGAACAGCCACGCAAAGACAAAACCAAATGACTTGGCAAAATATGCCAATGCCCACGATAATCCTATCAATACGGCCGATTTATACCCGGGCTTTTCGAGGAATTTCATTCCATAGAAAAAAGCCAACATTACAAAGACACTAAACATAAGGTCCGGGGTAATCAGGGCTGTCGTATCGCTAAGCAGCGGCATAAACATTATTGTCACAATAGCAACCCGCCTGAGAATATCATCACGGAGCACATATCTGACTATGCACCAGGAAACCAGGACGGCGGCTACGGAACTTGCCGTTGTGATGATACGGACCGCGAATAATTCAGGCAAATGAACGCTTAACGGAGCAAGCAGCCAGGAAATCAGGGGGCCGCGTTCCCCCGAGATGGAATCATACCAGGCGTGAAGCTTGAGCAGACGCGCTATCCCAATGTAACTAAGCCCGTCCGGATTTACATTGTAATAATTGCTCCAGCCCACTAATGCAACAAACAGCAGGAAAACAACAGATAAAAGTCGAAGATTTATCCAGGCGATAAACTGTTCATTGTTTTTTGGTACAGCCCCAAAGCCCTTTGAGCTGTGCTCGTCTGTTTGATGATTTTGATGTAGTTCGTAATTCATATTTTGGTTTTCTTTGCTTCCTTAAAAACCTGAAAATTTTTAAAAGAAGGAATTCAGCAACCACAAAGCAAAGTACTAAACTGTGTGCATTCGTATTATTCAGCGGTTCTACCTGTTCTTGTACATCGATTCGTAATACTTCTGGTATTCACCTGAAACGACGTTTGCCAGCCACTTGCGGTTTGCCAGGTACCAGTCAATCGTCTTGGCAATCCCCTGTTCAAAAGATACCGAGGGCCGCCAGTTTAACTTGTTGATTATCTTTGACGCGTCGATGGCGTATCGTCTGTCGTGACCCGGTCGGTCGGTAACGTGTTTTATTAGTGATTCCGGTTTGCCTAAGCGACTGAGTATCAGCCGGACGACGTCGATGTTGGCTTTCTCGTTGCAACCACCGATATTGTAAATTTCGCCCGGTGCCGCGTCGGTGAGAACCTTCCAGATAGCGGTGCAATGGTCGTAAACATAGAGCCAGTCGCGGATTTGCATCCCGTCGCCGTAAACCGGCAGTTGCCTGTCATTCAGGGCGTTGTTAATCATCAGCGGGATGAGTTTTTCAGGGAATTGATACTGGCCGTAATTATTCGAGCAGCGGGTAATGTTGTATTGCACGCCGAAAGTGTGCCCGAATGCGCGAACAAGAAGGTCGGCGGAGGCCTTGCTGGCCGAATAAGGCGAATTGGGACTAAGCGGGGTATCTTCGGTAAACATACCTTCACGCCCAAGGGCGCCATAAACCTCGTCAGTCGAAATCTGGACAAATCGCTGAAGCTTTTTGTCTCTTGCGGCCTCTAAAAGAGTCAGTGTCCCTGTAACGTTGGTTTCGATGAATATTTTCGGCTCGGAAATTGAACGGTCAACGTGGCTTTCCGCGGCAAAGTTTACAATAGAATCAATCTTGAACTCGTCGATGATGCGCTCAATCAGTTTGGCGTCACAGATATCGCCTTTTATGAATTTATGGTTCTTGTGATTTTCAAAGCCGGCGAGATTTTCAAGATTTCCTGCGTATGTGAGCTTGTCGAGATTGACCACGAAACAATCGGGCTGTTCGGAAAGAGCCATTCGCACAAAATTGCTGCCGATAAAACCTGCGCCGCCTGTAACGAGCAATCTTCTCATAGTTGTTTAAGGAATTCCTCTAAAGGGACCTGCCAGGGTTTAATCGGGCCGCTGAGCAGGGGCCTGATTTTGCTGCAATCAAATTTGCTGTTTAGCGGCCTGACCGCTGCGGAAGGAAAATCACTGGTTTTGCAGGCGGTCAGCCGCACATCCAGGGCGAGCTTTTCGGCGATGAACTGCGCGACATCGAATCGGCTGACGTATCCCTGGCTTGCGAAATGATAGATACCCGTCGGTTTTTTATGTATAAGGTCGCAAACGGCTTTGGCTGCCTCGGTTGTTGCTGTCGGCGAGCCGACCTGGTCATCGACAACCTTCATATCCTTTTGCCCGGCTTCGCCCGGCTTCGCCGAGGCAAGTGTGCGTGCCTTTTGCAGAATTTTTTTTATGAAGTTATCGCCTTTCATCCCGTAAGTCCACTCGACCCGCATTATACAATTGTGGCAGTGGTTTTCAACCAGCAGGCGTTCGCCCGCCAGCTTGGTCCTGCCGTAGGCGTTTATGGGATGAGGGATGTCCTTCTCGGTATATGGCTTGTCGGAAGCGCCGTCGAAAACAAAATCGGTGCTTATGTGAAGGACCCAGGCGCCGGATTTTTTCGCGGAGGTTGCGAGCAGGCCTACGGCCTCGGCATTGACGCGAAAGGCAAGCTCGGTTTCGGTCTCGGCCTTTTCGACGTTGGTATATGCGGCACAATTGACTATCGTATGGGCCGGATGAATTACGCTCAGCAACTGGCGTTCGTTGGTCATATCGAATTCGGGCAGGTCGAACACTTCGAAATCAATGCCCCGGCTTTTGCACTCCGCGGCTACGTCGGTGCCTAACATTCCCTTGCCGCCCAGGATTATCACTTTATCAGGTGAATCGCTCATTTATTTTCACCATATTTTGGCAGTTTGTTTTTAGGGATATCCTTTAGCCGGGGATAGTTGGTGTCTTTTTTAGATATCTTTGGGGTATCAGCCGGCCAAGTGATTGCAATATCCGGGTCGTTCCATATTATGCCGCCCTCAGTTGCGGGGCTGTAGTAGTCGGTGCACTTATAGGAGAACAAGGTGTTGTCGCTGAGGACACAAAAGCCGTGAGCAAAACCCGGCGGGATATACATCTGTTTGTGATTTTTCGCCGACAGCGTTTCACCGAACCACTGTCCGAAAGTTGGCGAACCGACGCGGATATCTACGGCCACGTCGAAGACCTCACCGGACAGCGCCTGCACCAATTTACCCTGCGAATGCGGATACTGAAAATGAAGACCACGCAGGACGTTCTTTTCTGAAAATGAGACGTTATCCTGCACAAACGGCAATTTCAATCCCGCCTCTTCATAGCGTTTGCCGCTGAAGGTTTCCGCAAACCAGCCGCGTGCGTCGCCGAACACGTCTGGTTCAAAAATCAGCACACCGGGGAGTTTTGTCTGTGTCACCTTCATTTAGCGGTGCTCATCCACAAGGGCAAGCAGGTATTGCCCATACCAGTTTTTGGCTAATGGTTCGGCGAGCTTAGTCAATTGTTTAACGTCGATAAGGCCAAGATGAAACGCTATTTCTTCGGGGCAGGCAATCATCAGGCCCTGTCTTTGCTGAACGGTCTGGACAAAATTGGCGGCCTGAAGCATCGATTCGGGTGTCCCTGTATCGAGCCAGGCTGTGCCGCGCCCGAGCAATTCGACCTGCAGATTGTTGTTTTTCCGGTAAGCGTTGTTGAGGTCGGTGATTTCAAGCTCGCCCCTGGCAGAGGGTTTGATGGTCGCGGCAATGTCGCAGACCTGCGAGTCGTAGAAGTAAAGTCCTACGGCCGCGTAATTGGATTTCGGTTTTTGCGGTTTTTCCTCAATCGATATTACCTTGCCGGCTTTGTCGAATTCAATGACGCCATATCGCTGCGGGTCTCTTACCCAGTAGCCGAAAATTGTCGCGCCGGTTTCGTTACTTACGGCTTTTTTGAGCGAATCTACAAGGCCGTGACCGTAGAAAATGTTGTCGCCGAGAATCAGGCACGCGGGAGAACCCGCGAGAAATTTTTTGCCGATGATGAATGCCTGAGCGAGTCCTTCGGGCCTGGGTTGTTCTGCGTATTCGAGCCGGATACCCCACTGCGAACCGTCGCCGAGGACCTTTTTATACATTGGCAGGTCGGTTGGCGTGCTGATGACCAGAATCTCTTTTATGCCCGCCAGCATCAGCGTAGTCAGCGGATAATAAACCATCGGCTTATCATATATGGGGATAAGCTGCTTGCTTATGGCCTTTGTGACGGGGTGCAGCCGGGTGCCGCTCCCGCCAGCCAGGATTATGCCTTTGTAGCTCATATCGCTGTCTCCGCAATTAGCGATTCAATTTTAGAACTGCTGTAAGAAGCGAAGGTCGTTTTCGTAAAACAGGCGAATATCAGTAATACCGTATTTTCGCATAGCTAAGCGTTCAATGCCGAACCCGAAGGCCCAGCCGGTATATTTTTCGCTGTCGATACCCACTGCGTCGAAAACGTTCGGGTCAACCATACCGCAGCCGCCCATCTCGACCCAAACCTCATTGCCCGTCTTGTCAACTAACAGCAAATCTACTTCCGCGCTCGGCTCGGTGAACGGGAAGAAGCTCGGGCGGAAACGCCATTTTGCGTCTTTGCCAAGGAATACTTTAATGAACTGGTCGATGGTGGTCTTCATATCGACCATACTAATGCCCTCATCGACGACGAGCGCTTCGAGCTGGTGGAACATAAACATATGGGTCGCGTCAACGGTATCTGGCCTGTAAACCCGGCCCGGTGCGACGACGCGGATGGGTGGCTTTTGCTTTTCCATCACGCGAATCTGGATTGTCGAGGTCTGACTCCGCAAAAGGGTTTGGTCATCGACGTAAAAGTTATCCAAGGGGTCGCGTGCGGGATGCTCCGCGGGGATATTGAGTGCCACGAAATTGTGCCATTCATCCTCGACCTCCGGCCCGTATGCGACTGAAAAGCCCATCCGGGCGAATATCTCAAGAAGTTCGTTTGTGGTCTGATTGATGACGTGCCGTTTGCCGATTCGGGGTCGTGTCCCAGGCAGGGTAACGTCAATCAGGTGCCGACTTTTGGCTTGTTGGGTTTGTGTGATTTTACCCTTGAGCTGTTCAAATGCGGCGTTTACCTCGTTTTTGATTTTGTTGGCTAATTGGCCCGCAGCCGGTCTTTGCTCGGCTGAAACTTTTCCTATCTGCGTTAGTATCTGGGTGACAAGACCTTTGCGGCTCAGGTATTTTATGCGGAATTGCTCCAGTGCCGCGGAATCGGCGACAGCTTTTAGCTCCTCAAGGGCGTCTTGACCGATTTTGGCGAACTGTTCGAGCATGCCAATCTCTTTTTACCGCGGAGACCACAGAGTACGCAGAGATTATTTTATTTTTTCTTTGCGGCCTGGGCGTTCTCGGCGGTGATTTTTAAATGGTTGCCGGTTTTGCCGCCGCGACGATTGCGTCAAATGCAACCGGGTCGGCGATTGCTATTTCACTGAGCATCTTGCGGTTCAGGGCGATATTTGCCTTTTTCAGGCCGTTGACAAGCCGGCTGTACATAATGCCACGCTGCTGGCAGGCGGCGGTCAATCGCGTAATCCATAAGGACCTGAAGTCGCGTTTGCGCAGTCTGCGACCGGCACGCGCGTAAACGCCCGCTCGCACAGCCGCTTCTTTCGCGGCACGATAAAGATGGCCAGCGGAGCTGCGATATCCCTTCACCAGCTTAATAACCCTTTTGTGCGCCTGCCGTCTTGCGGCGCCTTTCCTGATTCTTGGCATACCCGGTTTCCTTTCTCAACTCACTGCTCAGCCGACCCGCCGCGAACTCTCGATTTTCCAGGCAAGGCGGGCCGAAATAAGCTATTTGCCAAACATCGCCTTGATTTTCTCAGCGTAAACCCCGGTAATAATGGCGGGGTGGGCTATCCTTTTTCGCCGCTTGGCGTTCTTGCTGTTCATTAAGTGATTGCCGGAAGGATGCTTGTACAACAGCTTCCCTCTGGCGGTAAGCTTGAATCTCTTTTTTATTCCCTTATGGGTCTTCATTTTATTTTTAGGCATTTGTTTCTACCCTGAAAAATTTCACAAAATCGCGGCGCATAACCAAATTGTCTGCCACGAGCGAAGGGGGAAGTATACACTATTTGCGTAAGCAGGTCAACCGCCTTGATTTACGATTTTCAATTTTCTATTTTCGATTCAAACGCCGCCCGGCCCCGGCGACCAGGCCGGCGATATCTAAAGAATTGAAAATCGCTACTTGGGCGAGACTACAAGGGTCATTCGCTTGCCCATCATCTCATTGGAGCGGTCCACCTTAGCTACGTCGCCTAAGGACTCGACTATTTTGCTAAGAACCTCGGCGCCCTTGTCCTTATGGAGCATCTGGCGACCGCGGAAAATGAGCGTAAACTGAACCTTGTGCCCCTTTTCGATGAACTCGCGGGCGTGCTTGACCTTGATTTCGATGTCGTGTGCGTCGGTCTCTGGCCGCAGCCGGACTTCCTTAAGAGAACCGGCATGGTGGGTTTTTTTGCGCGCCTCGCGGACTTTTCGCTTCTGCTCATAGACCCACTTGCCGTAATCCATTATCCGGCATACGGGCGGGTCGCTGGTCGGCGATACCTCAACGAGATCCAGATTGGCCTCGCGGGCCTTTTCCTGTGCGAAAAGCCGCTCAACTATGCCGACCTGATTGTTTTCTGCATCGACGAGCCGAACCTTTTCAGCCCGTATCCCTCCGTTTATCCTCAAACCCTTTACTTTTATTATCACTAACTATCACCTTTCCAAAAACTATAAATATGGTTGCTTATCAGAATCTTCAAACCTGTCGGCCTACAAGGCCAGTTCTATCTGCTTATCGGCAATTTTCTTTACCGCGATTGCCGCAAATTCATCGACTTTCAGCGTTTTTGTCTGCTCCTGCCCGCGAATCCTGACGTTGACGGAATCCGACTGCGATTCCTTTGGCCCGACCACAAGCATATATGCCGGCTTGTCGCCGTGCGTTCTGGCGATTTTTGCCCCGATTTTCTCATCCGTCAAATCGCAGGAGACACGCAATCCTTGTGCCTTTAGCCGGGCCTCGACCGCTTTGGCGTAATCGTTGGTCTTTTCGCTTATGGGCAGTATTATCGCCTGCTGGGGAGCGAGCCACAAGGGCATATCACCCGCGTAATGCTCAATAAGAATCCCGATAAACCGCTCGAAGGAACCCAGCACCGCGCGGTGAATCATAACCGGCGTCTTTTCGGTATTGTCCTTGTCGGTATAGACAAGCTCGAATCGCTGGGGCATTGAGAAATCAAGCTGGATGGTGCCTAATTGCCAGGAGCGTTTCAGTGAATCCTCAATATGGAAATCAATCTTGGGGCCGTAGAAGGCGCCGTCGCCCTCGTTGACCTTGTAATCAATATTCTTGTGCTTAAGGGCATTGATTAGGGCGTTGGTGGCGGTCTCCCAGATTTCATCGGAGCCGATGTGGTTTTCGGGCTTGGTGGATAGCTCGATGTGGAAATCCTTGAAGCCGAATGCCCGGTATATCTCGAAGGTCAACTCGATAACGCCCGCGATTTCCGCCTCAATCTGGTCGGGCGTGCAGAAGATATGCGCGTCGTCCTGGGTGAACTGGCGAACCCTGAAAAGCCCGTGTATTACGCCGCTCGCCTCGTGGCGATGGACAAGCCCCAGCTCGGCGACCCGCAACGGGAATTCGCGATAGGAGTGTTTGCGGGTTTGATAAACTAAGCAGCCGCCCGGGCAGTTCATCGGCTTTATCGCGTAGTCGGTGTCATCGAAGCGGGTGAAATACATATTCTCTTTATAGTGGTCCCAGTGGCCGCTTCTGTGCCATAATTCCTTATTGAGAATTATCGGCGTTTTGATTTCCTCATAGCCAAATCGCTTGTGAACGCCCCGCCAGAAATCGACTATCGAATTCCAGATAATCATCCCCTTGGGGTGCATAAACGCAAAACCCGGCCCTGCGTCGTTAAAGCTGAACAAATCGAGTTGTCTGCCGATGACGCGATGGTCGCGTTTTTTCGCCTCTTCGAGACGGGTGAGATACTCGTCAAGCTCTTTGCGGTTTCGCCAACTGGTGCCGTAAACCCTTTGCAACATTTTTTGCGTCGGGTCGCCGTGCCAGTATGCTCCTGCGACCGACATAACCTTGAATGCGCCGACCTTGCCCGCGCTTGGGACGTGCGGGCCTCGGCAAAGGTCCTCGAAACCGTCGCCGGAGGAGTAAAAACTCATTATGTCGCCGGTCGCGCGGTTGACGTTGTCGGTTTTGTATTTTTCGTTCGCCAGTTTGGCAATCGCCTCGGCGCGGGTCATTTCCTTCCTGACGAAGGGCTTGTCGGCCTTGGCGATTTCACCCATTTTTTCCTCGATGCGTTCAAAGTCGCCCGGGCGAATCGGCTCATCGAGGTCAATATCGTAATAAAACCCGTCGTCTACGGTGGGGCCGTAAACGAGTTTTGTTTTGGGCCACAAGCCGCATATCGCCTCAGCCATAATATGCGCACAACTGTGGCGCATTATTTCCAGCCCTTCGGTATCTTTGGAGGTGATGATTTGTATGCCCGCGTCTCCGTTTATCGGCGTGGAGAGGTCAACGAGGTTGCCGTTGATTTTTGCCGCTATGGCCGCCTTCGCGAGTCCCGGGCCGATTTTCTCTGCTATTTGCTTTGCCGTTACGCCGTCATCGGCTTCTATAATTGAGCCGTCCGGCAGTTTAATTCTCGCCATTAGTCAATCCGATAAACCAATCCTGATTCAAAATGATCGCCAATAATCGTCATTTTAGTCCCCCCGCCCGTCGCCGTCAAGCAAGCTTTAACCTTATCCAGGCGGTTTTGAAAATTGACTTTTCCGGCGTTTACGCTTATCCTGACGGGCCTTAAATACCTTTTTGGAGTTCCGGATAATGGTCGTAACACGATTTGCCCCGTCGCCGACGGGTTATCTGCACATAGGCGGAGCAAGAACCGCCCTATTCAACTGGCTTTTGGCCCGGAAAACCGGAGGTAAATTCATCCTGCGCATTGAGGATACCGACCTCAAACGCAATACCCCGACCGCAACCCAGCAGGTTATCGACGACCTCCGCTGGCTGGGAATAACCTGGGATGAGGGGCCTGAAATTGGCGGCCCAAACGCACCATATTTCCAGTCCCAGCGAAGAGAACTCTACGATAAATACGTCGGGCAACTGCTGGAGCAGGGCAGGGCATATTATTGCTTTGAGTCAACTGAAGAGCTTGGACAACTCCGCGGACAGGCCGAGGCGCAGAAAAAAGGGTTCGTATATCAAAGGCCTGCCGTGTTGCCGACCGAAAAGGATGTCGAGAACGCGAAAGCCCAGGGTAAACCCCTTACAATTCGCTTCGCGATGCCCGAAGGAACCATTGTCATCAATGACCTTGTTCGGGGCGAGGTCAGCTTCAATACAGCCGAACTCGGCGATTTCATCATCATTAAAAGTGATGGCTTCCCGACGTATAACTTCGCCTGCGTAATCGACGACCACCTTATGGGCGTTACCCACGTAATAAGGGGTCAGGAGCATTTAATGAACACGCCGGGCCAGCAGGCATTGTGGCAGGCGCTCGGTTTCGGCAATCCGCCCCAATATGCCCATATGTCCGTAACCATCAGCGAATCAGGCGGCAAACTATCGAAACGCGAACGCCCGCAAACCCTCCGCAAGGCAATCAAAGCCCGACCGGAAATCTACCTTGGGAAGCTCGCTGACATCGGCGGAATCGGCACAGATGTGTTAAAGGATTTTTTAGCAGGCGACAGCGTCCCGGATGTCCCCGCAATCGAGGCAATGGCAAAATACTTAGGCGTGGAACTGCCCGAAATAAACGTCGTCGATTTCTTCAAGAGCGGATATGTCCCCGAGGCGATGGTCAATTTCCTCGCATTGCTCGGCTGGAGCACGGGCGATACACGCGAAGTTATGCCCTTAGATGAGTTGATTGCCGCTTTTGATATCACCCGCCTGACTAAATCAAACAGCTTGTTCGACCGGGGCAAACTCGTCGCCTACAACACCGAACATCTGAAAATGCTCCCCAAAGAAAAGTTGCTTGCCCATTTCAAGGCGTATTTGAAAGTCGTCGATTCGCCGGTTGCCAAAGCTGACGATGAGACATTGCTTCGTCTTATTAAAATCTGCGAAGGCGCGAGAACGCTTGCTGATATTGAGCACAAGTGCAAATTCCTTTTTGTCGCCGATGACCGGATAGAATTCGATGAAAAGGCCGTGCAAAAGGTTTTGCTGAAAGATAACGGTCTTGCGATGTTAAAACTCGTCCGCGAAAAATTGGCAGCGATGCCCAAATTAACCGAGCAGGGTATTGAGGATATGCTGCGGGCGTTGGCCGAAGAGCACAAGGTCGGCCTGGGCAAAGTCGCCCAGCCCCTCCGCGTCGCTATCACCGGTTCAACCATAAGCCCGCCAATCTTCGACTCCGTCCAATTGCTCGGCAAACAAAACACATTAGCGAGAATCGATAACACGTTGAAAAAATTCGCAGGCAAATAAGGAGAAAACGCTCGTGTCACTATTAGTAACCGGTTCAATCGGGATAGACACTGTAAAGACGCCGTTTGGCGTGAGCAAAGATTGTCTTGGCGGCTCGGCTGTTTATTTCAGTATGGCGGCGAGCTTCTTTACGCCGGTGCGATTCCTCGGAGCAATCGGGGCCGATTGTCCGTTCGATTTGAAAAAAATCTTCAAAGGCAAAAAGGTTGACCTGAACGGGCTTGAACTGCGGCACACAAGCAAGACCTTCCGCTGGGCCGGCTCATACCAGGGCCCGATGAACGAGGCCATAACAGATTTCGTCGAATTGAACGTCCTCGCGGAAAACCCGCCCCAAATGCCCGAGGAATACAAAGACAGCAAATTCGTCTTCTTGGCAAATACCGCGCCGATTCTGCAAATCCAGCTTCTTGACCAGCTCGATAAGCCCAAATTTATCGCAGCGGATACGATGAATCTCTGGATAAATAACAATCTCGCTGATTTGAAACGGCTCCTGAAAAAAATCGACTGCCTCATACTCAACGAAACTGAAGCAAGGATGTTAGCCAATGAGCATAATCTCATAACCGCTGCGGCAAAAATCGAAAAACTCGGCCCATCCGTCGTGGTCATCAAGAAGGGCGAATCCGGCTCAATAATCAGGCATGTGGCACGGGCTTCCAGCCCGTGTAGTCACGGCCAGGATGGCCGTGCCACAAATTTATTTGTCCTGCCTGCCTATCCAGCCACTATTGTCAAAGACCCCACCGGCGCGGGCGACAGCTTCGCGGGCGGTTTTATGGGTTACTTGGCGGGCCAGAACAAGACCGATTTCGCGACCCTCAAAAAGGCAGTCGCGTATGGAACAGTCGTCGCGTCTTTCACAATCGCCGATTTCTCGCTCAAAGGCCTGGCTAAAACAACAAGGCGCAATATCGATAGTCGGCTCAATACCCTTCGCAAACTCGTAAAGTTTTAACCGGGACATAATATGCGTTGCTTTATCGCAATCGATATCGACGGCAAAATCCGGAAGGCAATCGCGGATTTGCAAAAACAAATTGCCTCGAAGGTTGACGTCAAAAAAGGTGACCTCAAATGGGTCGAGCCGAATAATATCCATCTAACGCTGAAATTTTTGGGCGAAATAAGCGATGAGCAAGTCGCCGAAGTCAGCGAAATCGCAAAAACCGTCGCCCAGGCCCACCAGAAATTTAACCTCGAAATCGAATCCGTCGGCTCATTTCCCCCTACGGGGTCCCAAAAGGGAGGCGGCAGAAGCGCAAAAGTCGTCTGGGTTGGCGCAGGAAAAGGAACTGATGCGTTATTGGCATTACAAAAAGACCTCGACGACCTCCTCGCCCAAGCCGGCTACCCCAAGGAAGAAAGAGAATTTTCCGCGCACCTGACGCTTTGCCGGGTCAATCACCCAATGGCGGGCTTTAAGATGGGCGAGGCAATCGCACAATTTTCGCATCTCAAGCTCGGCTCAATCGCCGCCGAATCGCTTTGCGTTTACCAAAGCCAGTTGACACCAGCCGGCCCAACCTATACTCTATTAGGCGAGTTTAAGTTGCGGTAAGGATGAGATGAAAAGCCAGGGAACGTTTCCCTCACACTACCCACATAGGAGCCGAGAAAAATGACAAAGACAAAGACCACCCAGCAAACCAAAGGTGCGGTTGAACCCCTCAGGCCGCAGGAATCCGGCGCAGAATCGGCATTGCAGCGAGTCATCGCTCAAATCGAAAAGCAATATGGCCGCGGTTCGATTATGCAGATGGACGAACACAAATATGCCAGAATCGCAGGCATACCCAGCGGTGCGTTATCACTCGATATCGCCCTTGGCGGCGCGGGCATACCGCGAGGAAGAATCACCGAGCTTTTCGGCCCCGAATCATCAGGCAAAACAACCTTGGCCCTGCACATCATCGCCAACGCCCAGAAAGCCGGTGGTGTCGCGGCATTCATCGATGCTGAGCACGCCCTCGATACTACCTGGGCAAAGCGTCTCGGCGTTGACGTTAGCTCGCTTCTCGTCAGCCAGCCCGATACGGGTGAACAGGCCCTCGATATCGTGGAAATGCTGATTGCCTCCAACTCCGTTGACGTCGTCGTTGTCGATTCCGTTGCCGCTCTCACCCCCAAGGCCGAAATCGAAGGCGAAATGGGCGACAGCCACATGGGGCTTCAGGCACGACTGATGAGCCAGGCGATGAGGAAACTCACCGCCATAATAGCCAAAAGCAAAACCTCGCTGATATTCATAAATCAAATCCGTATGAAAATCGGCGTAATGTTCGGCAACCCCGAAACCACCACAGGCGGCAACGCCCTCAAGTTCTACTCCTCGATCCGCATCGACCTGCGACGCATAACGAC
>Ga0116116_1001587_pt1 | contig 16342 bp, 15 predicted proteins | sample June2015DPH_10_1_FD_89722 | JGI IMG/M metagenome (GOLD analysis project Ga0116116, IMG submission 89722) | Peatland microbial communities from SPRUCE experiment site at the Marcell Experimental Forest, Minnesota, USA - June2015DPH_10_150 | ecosystem: Environmental > Terrestrial > Soil > Wetlands... | reverse complement strand
TACGCTTCGCTCCGTGCCTCGCAGCACGTAGCGCAAAACTCGGGGCCGAGTGGATCGCTACTCCTTCCTCGTGAGAATCTTTCATTCTCTGCTTCCTGCCGGTTTATCCCGGCGCACCAGACCTCCGTCGCTGAGGTCTGCGGTTCTTCCTTAGATTCACGCCCCTGAATCCGAGGGCCGACCCCCGTTTTTGAGATTTGCGGTTTTTCCTACCGAAGAACCGCGGACCCCAAGGACGGGGGTCCGCGCTACGCGCGGTGTGCCTTTGCGTGATATGCTTTTGCTCATCCAGGGATTTCTTCACAGCTTCTTGCGCAGTGGGCTACGACCTTTCGCCCGCTGCGCGGGCTACGATTCAGAGCGGGCAGAGCGAGATCCTTCGCGGAGTTTACCCTGAGCGGCAGGGCGAGATCCTTCGCTGCGCTCAGGATGACAGCGAAGGGCGCAGGATGACAGCAAAGGGCTCAGGATGACAGCGAAGAGTTCAGAATGACAGCGGAGCGGGCAGCGACGACGGCCAAACCCCCGCGTGACACACTCCCCCACATCGGTTATCGGTAGGTTCAGGTGCGAACATGAATCGATTCGCTGACTTCGAAAATCGCAAACCACAAATCGCAAACCACATATCACCCGATCACCCGATGACCCGATGATCTGATCCCTGCCGATTCCCTCAATTGCAATTTCTCTGACCGCCGACTAGAATCAAGAATGAGGTGAGGAAAATGGAAAACGACGTCCTGCGGATTGCGGGAAAGGAATTCCGTTCGCGCCTGATTGTGGGCACGGGAAAGTATCGCAGCTTCGAGGAGATGGCGCGCGCTCATGAGGCCTCCGGCGCGGATATGGTCACCGTTGCCGTGCGCCGCGTGAACCTGACCGACCGCAGCAAGGAGTCGATGCTCGACTATATCGACCGCAAGAAACTGTTTATCCTTCCCAACACCGCGGGCTGCTATTCGGCTGACGACGCCATCCGCACGGCGCGCCTGGCGCGGGAAGTGGGCCTTTCCAACTGGATCAAGCTGGAAGTGATCGGCGACGAAAAGACGCTCTTCCCCGACAACTTCGAGCTGCTCAAAGCCACCGAGACCCTCGTCAAGGAAGGCTTTGTGGTCTTGCCCTACACGAACGACGATCTGATTGCTGCCCGGCGCCTGATCGACGCGGGCGCCGCGGCCGTGATGCCGCTCGGTGCACCCATCGGATCGGGACTGGGCATCCAGAATCTCACCAACATGCGCATCCTGCGTGAGATGGTTACGCAGGTTCCCCTGATTGTTGACGCGGGCGTGGGCACAGCCTCAGACGCCGCCATCGCCATGGAACTTGGCGCGGACGCGGTGCTCATGAACACCGGCATCGCCGGGGCGCAGGACGCCATCTTGATGGCGGAGGCGATGAAGAACGCTGTGCTCGCCGGCCGCCAGGCGTACCTTGCCGGCCGCATGCCGAAGAAGCTCTACGCCACGGCTTCAAGCCCGGTGGAAGGCGTGGTACGGTAAATCAGGGCACAGGTCCGAGGTCCGTATTGATCTGCCATCCGCGCTGAATCCATGATTTGAGTCAGCCCCTGACCGCCGCGCGGCAAAGGCCGGGAACTGCCTCGCGGGGGGAGGCCTTCACTGTTTGGGAGGGGTTTGCTGGGCGGAGGAAGGTGGCGGATTCGCTTGCGCCTTATCGGGTAGCGTGTAGATTTTCTCGCCGGGCTTCACCAGGTGCATTTGCTCTCGCGCCAAGCGCTCAATCGCTGCGGGGTCCGACTTCAGCGCCTTGATCTGCTTATCCAACTGCTCGTTTTCCAGCTTAAGCTGCTCAATCTGTTGCTCGAGCGTTTGGAGTTCCTTTTGCTGTCGCCGCAGCGCCAGGTAACCGTTCTGTCCGAAGATGTTGTGAACAATCAGCGCGATCGAGGCAAGCAATAGCACCAGGGCGCCGTTGCGATAAAGCGTGGCTTTGTCGAAGTGAAAATCCTTCATGGCCTGAAACTAATGCTCGGGCTCGAGCCGCCCACCGTAGCTCCGAAGGGTAAGGCGTTGCGTCCCCAATCCGCCTATTGTATCTTCTGGTGCAAGTCCCTGCAACCAAGCGCCGCGCGGCCCAGCCCCGGCCGCCAGGAGGACCCGTGACCGACAAAGTCGTAATCATGGTGACCGCCGCGAGCCAAGAGGAGTGCCAAAAGATCGCCCGGCACCTGGTGGAAGCGAAGCTCGCTGCCTGCGTCAACATCACGCAGCCCATGGAATCGATCTACCGCTGGGAGGGAAAAATCGCGGACGACCAGGAATACCAACTTCTCATCAAGAGTACGCGCGAGTTGTTCCCCGAAATCGAAGCGGCGATTCATAAACTGCATAGCTACCACACTCCGGAGATCATCTGCCTGCCCATCGTCGACGGCTCGCGCAACTACCTCGAGTGGGTGGGCGACTCCGTCAAGCCTGCCGGCCCCGCGGGGGAAAACTCCGCCGGGTAGGGAACCGCGGGATCGTGTTCTGCGTAGGAGACTGTAGACCTGCTGCGAGGAGGCCACTTGCCCGCTGTCATTGAGATGACCACGCTGCGCAAAGAGTTTGACGACCTGGTCGCGGTTCAGGACCTGGACGTGTCGATTCCCGAAGGCGAGATCTACGGTTTGATCGGCCCGAACGGCGCCGGGAAGACCACGACGATTCGCATGGCCTGCGGTCTGCTGGAGCCCACGGGCGGCAGAGTTGCGGTCTCGGGTGTAGACGTGCACGAAGAGCCCGAGCGTGCCCAGCAGTTCATCGGCTACCTCTCGGATTTCTTTTCGGTCTACGAGGACCTGAAGGTTTGGGAGTACTTGGATTTTTTCGCGCACGCTTACGAGATGCCGGAGCCGGGAATCCCCGCGCGCATTGACGAGGTCATTCACCAGGTCGAACTGGAAGTGAAACGCGACGCCATGATTAAGGGGCTTTCGCGCGGCATGAAGCAGCGCCTGGGCATTGCGCGGGCGATCATCCACCGGCCCCGGATTCTATTCCTGGACGAGCCGGCTTCCGGCCTCGACCCCAAGGCGCGCCTCGATTTGCGCAACCTACTGCGCTCCCTACGCGACCAGGGGACGACCGTGCTGATCTCCTCCCACATTCTCACCGAACTCGAAGGCTTCTGTACTTCCATCGGGCTGATGGAGAAAGGGCAGATGATTCGCAGTGGAACGATTGAGGAGATTGCCGCCGCCGAAAGCCAGTTCCGTGTGGTGCGCCTCGGTTGGTTGGGAGAGGGGGGTGCGACGGTCCGCGCCAGGTTGGCGGAGAACGCCCAGGTCTCCGGTCTAACGGTGCAGGGTTCGCGGGCGGTCTTCAAGTTCGCGGGCTCGGAAGAGGAACTCGCCGCTGTCCTGGCCGGCCTGGTGGCTGCCGGCGTATCCGTTGTGAACTTCGGCGAGGTTAAGCAGACGGTGGAAGATCTCTACCTGAAACTCTCCCATCACGAGGTGATGTAATGCACAGGTTCTGGCGCAACCCTCTGCTGATCCTTCACGTGCGGTCGGAGCTTCGTCCCACCCGCGCCGTGATGGCGGCTGCCATCACCCTGGTGGTCTGCATCCTGATGGCCATGGGGTGTTGGTCCGCGGACCATAGCACTGTTTACGAGTTCTGCCGCGATCTCTACACGTGGCTGCTGGCGAGCCAGTTCGTGGTGCTGGGGGTTTGGTGCGCTCTGGCGTGCGGGCAGGCCGTGGTCCGGGAGCGCGAGCTGAAGACATTTGACTTCCTGAAGACCACGCGTCTCACCGCGGCCGAACTCCTGGTCGGCAAATTGCTCGGCGCGCCCATCCTCGCGTATTTCCTGGTGGGTTGCACTCTTCCCGTCTCGATTGTGGCCGGCCTGGTGGGAGGCGTTCGCCCGGCCGCCGTCCTGGGTTCGGTCGTTCTGCTGCTTGGCTTCAACTTTTTCTACAGCTTGGTTGCCCTCTGGGGATCCATGCTGGTGGAGAAGGCGAACGCGGGGGCCGTCGGCATACTCGGGCTCTTGGTGAACCTCATCGCTTTGCCGTTTGCCCATAGCGCTTTTCCGGGGTTTGCCGCCCTCAGCGTGGTTCCCGCGCTGTTCTCCCTCCATCGGCTGAAGGACTTCGATGTGGGGAACGTGGCGCCGACCGTCTTTGGCGTGGAAGTTCCCCTCTTCGTCCTCTCGTTGGTTCTCTATGCGCTGGTGGGCGCGTGGTTTGTACTGATGATTGTGCGCAACCTCAAGCGGGACCTCCCGCAAATTCAGCTTCTCTCGCGTTGGCAGGGCGTCGGGCTGGTCGCCTTCTGGAATCTCCTGTTCTACGCTTTCTTGAATCCCCATTGGGTGGGGGCCGGCCACTCTTCCCGCTTCTCCAAGATTCGGGCGCCTGAGGTCTTGGCCTGTGCACTTGCCTGGAACGCCACCTTGCTCTTCCTGATCGGCGTCGCGGCGCTGAGCCCGCAGGAGAAGCTCAAGGTCTGGTACCGAAAGTGGGCTGCTGGGAATGAATCCTACCTGGCCCCGCAGGGCTTGCCGTGGCCGTGGCTGGTTGCGGCGGCGGTGATTGCTTACGGCATGCTGGTGGCAGAGGTTTTGGGGCTGGCCTCCGCGGTTCCACTCGGTGAGTGGCACCTGGGGTTCGTCGCATTAGTCTTCCTGGCTTTCCTGATCTTCACCGCACGCGATGTCCTTTTCCTGCAGTGGTGCCTGCTCACGCGCCTGAAGCACCCGATAATGAAGGGATTCCTGTTTCTGTTCCTCTATTACGTGGCCGCCACGATTGTGGGCATCATGGTCGCTGTGTTCTCCTCCGTGGCTGCTCCCCGGGTCATGACTTTGCTCACGGCATACGCGTTGCTCCAAGATTTGGAAATGGGGTCGAGCGCTCCAACGCTCATCCTGGTGTCCGTGGTCCTGCAATTGAGTGTCTGCGGTCTGATTCTCTTCGCCATCCAAAAACGCCTGGCGCGCCCGCTGCACGCCTCCGTCGCAAGCGTGGCCTGAAGCGCAGCATCGTTCTCTTCGCCAGGTCGGGTCCGCGGCCGGTGACACAGTCTTCCCTATCCTTGAATCTCAGGGAGATGCGCACCAAGCTGTCCGTGATCCCCGGTCGCTGGCGATTCCCTGCTGGCGCGCTAACGTGCATCATGGCTGCAGGGTGAAGTCAATGGACCAGGAAGACCTGGGCGGCGAGGTTGGGGGGACTTTGATTTGACCCGAATTGAGTTATGATTATCAGTGGAGGGCTTTGTTGCACCGGACCGGCGTGCTGGCGTCGCGTTGGCAATCAAACTGCTGGCTGAGCAACGTCTTGGCGCTGCCGCAGAAGCTTCGCTGTACGCTCGATGGCATCAGCGTTTCAGCATGTGACACATGCCTTTGATGTGTTAGCTGCCGGACGCCCCCCGAGGAGGAGGTTTCATTTCATGTTTTCATCCCATTCCCCGAGATTCTTTATGGTGGGGTTGGTCTGCGCCGGCTTGGTGCTGACCGCAGAGCTGATTCGACCGGCCCATGGCCAGACCCAGAATCCCACTAGTGGTACCGCCAATCTGATTGTGGACGTTAAGGACTCTGAGACCGGTGAACCTATCAGCCAGGCCCGTTTGACTCTGCAGTTTCAGGAGCCCGGGAACATGAGCAGGTTCAAAGTACCGAAGAAGTTGGCTTACAGCGCCAAGACCAACGCCCAAGGGCGGTATAAGTTCACGAACATCAACAAGGGAACCATCCACGTGTTTGTCACGGCGGAGCGGCACCAGAGTTTCGGCAAAGAATATGAATTGACAGAAAACAACCAGGTCGTTGAAGTCAGGCTGAAGAAGCCCCAGCCACTGCTCTAATAACGAGAGATACTTCATCTCGATCCTGCCTTTCTGATGTGCTGGAAGCGTGCCTGCTGTCAGTCGACAAATCATCCTGGAACTTGTGATAGATGGTTACGAACCGTTTGGCCCAGAGGAGGCGTGACTGGCAGTGCCGCGATGTGGGAATCCATCGGCGGAATGCCTCAGGTTGGTGCAAAGTGTTAAAAGTCGTTCAGGGGTTTAACGTTACCGTAACCTTGGGGTAGGTTATCCACAAAGTTTTCAACAGACTTGTTGAAAACCAGATGCCGGGCGCAATGAGCGACACAAACGCCAACGAAACGCGTCCCAGATCCCGCCACAATGTCGCGTTGAGATATAGTTGTTATCTCTTCTTATACTGGCACTTCATAGCTGCAAGAGAAACAATGGGTTCTCTCGCCAGCTTCTCTTCACGGTTTCGCTGAATTCTTACTGGCGGGCTCGCTTGGCCCTGCGCCTGCCGGAGGAGTGACCGGGGCAGCGAAGTAGTGGTCGTCCATCCAAACCGTGGTCTTCTTCTTGAGGTCCTCCATTGTCTTGTCGACCTTCTGCTTTTGAAGAGTTTGCTCAATTTGGGTGGACACGTCTTTGAGTTCGGCGTTGCCGTGCCCCGTCACCTGGAAGAAAGCCAGCGCCTGGGCGACATCCAATATCTCGGAGACTTCCCCATCTTTGAGAGCGAAGACAGCCTTTTCCATTTCCGGGCGCATGCCTCCCCGCCGCGCGCTGCGGGGTTCAGGTTCAATGATTACGTCGCCGGGAGCCTTGAAATCCTCCATCACCTTCTTGACGTCGGTTCCGGCGACTACTGCTTTGCGGATTGCCTCGGCGCGGGTCTTGGCTTCCTCGGGGGGGAAACCCGGCCCGGATGTGGCGTTTGCCGCGCGTTTCCGCACCACGAACTGGCGCATCATCACCTGATCAAACTCGCTGGGGTGCCCCAAGTAATACTCGCTAACCTCTGCCGGGCTCACCTTAGCCTGCTGGACGATCTCGTCATAAGCGGCTTGCGCCAGCAATTGCTGATTTTGGACGGCCAGTTTGTGTTCAAAAGCGGGAGTCTGGTCCAAATGGTGGCTGCGCGCTTGCTGGGAGAGCGTCACGAGCACGGCGAATTGGTCACCCAACTGCTTCCGCCCTTGGGTGGCCAGGGCACGTTGTGCCTGGGGATTCATGTTGTCAATCAGGAAGTCGAGATCTGCTTTGGTGTACTTCTCGTCCCCGACTTTCAGCACCACCTTGTCAGGGGATTCAAGTGTCTGGGGCGCCGGCGCGGCAGGCTTGGCCGCGGCGGCCGGCCCGCCTCCGGCAGGAGTTGCGGGGGCTTGAGCGCGAGCGATCCCCGCCAGGAGCGCTGAGATAAAGAGAATGGTTAACAATCTGGAGGGACGCCGCAAGGCAGTGTGGTCCATGGAACCTACCTTCATAGGTATGAATTTCAGGTCTTAAGAACCTACCCATCCTAACACAAATCACTCCACTCGCGCCGCAATGGGCAGTGTCCTGATCTGAAAAGCTGCGCTATTGCGCCTTCTTGAGGGTGAAGTGGCCCGCGCGGGAGTCGGGGACGACGGTCCAGCCGGGATCGAGCTCAAGCATCCACCCATCGCCTTTAAGCGGACGCGCGCTCGCATCAGTGGGCGCGGGCACCTGCGCACGCACAATTAAACCGTTCCGGCGAACCATGAGCAATCCATTGGAGGTGTGCAGCACTCCCCAGGCATCACTGACCTGCAGACCACCCTCGTAGAGGGTCGCCTCCTCATCAACGGCAAGCACCGCGTTGGGATTGAAAGTGTAATTGAACTGTTCGCCGGGCGGCAGGATGAGCACCGGACCGTCGATGAATCGCTTCCTCGCCGCGTTCACGTTCTCCACACGCTCGCGTTCCTCCGCTGTCTCGCGTGCGATAACCTCATCGCCATCGTATGCTTGGGCGCGACGCGTGGCTTCGGCACGGTCAGGGGCCGGCAATTTGATTTCGTAGGCATCCGCGAGCAACTGCCCCAGGTCCGATTGGGAAGTCAGTGACTGGCGCCAATTGGGGCCCCGCGCGTCCAGCAGGAAGCCGTAGGCCGGTCCGGAAGTGTAGGCGAAGGAGCGCACAAATTTCGGCGTGTCGAATGGCGCCTGTCGCAGTTTCATGTCAGCCAGCATCGCGAATTCCGCCATCGAGGCGGCGCTCGCTTTCACGCCGGTGTACTCGGCCAGCCCCTCGGTCCGTTCCAGCGCGTTCTCATTGGCGGCGGCGTCCGGGAAGAGGGAGCGGCGGAAGCTTCGGAAGCAGAGTGCATCTTCCACAGCCTGGCGCCGGGCTTGCGCGGCCTGCCACAGGGCATGCTCGAGCGCGCGCCACTCCAATTGCAGCCAGATGCGCCCCTCCAGCATGTCCAACTGATTGGCCCCCGCACCGCTCGCCCCGACACTGAGCTGCGGTTGGATGCGATGAAAGCACTCATGCATCATCAAACGCAGGCGCGGCTGACGATCCTCGGGCAAAGGCCAGTTGACCATGGTCCAATCGAGGCCCGCCCAGTGGACCGCCGTGTTCGCCGTGCCCATTTCCGCCGGAAGCTGGCCGACATAGACGCCGTCCTGCGGGTGGAGTTTCCCTTCTCGGTCCGCTTGGTTCGCGACCACCATGTGCGTGTCGGGATCGACGAAAAACATGGGCCCGTAGAGCGGCACCTTCCACATGGCCCCCGCGTCGCGCCGCGACGCCGTCTCAGCTTCCCGGAAGTATTGCGCCGCCAACGCCGTGTCTATTGGATTCTGCTTTGCGCGCGCCAACGATGGCGCGCTGAGAGAGGTGATCACAAGGATCGACACAATCGCAATTGTTGCGTGGACTTTGCGCATGTTGGCGGTCTCCGTATACACCCAACGTTTTGGCAGAACAAGGCACTGCTCCCATTTCCACCGGGACCGATCGGGTCGCCATGAAGGGCTCCGAGCGGACCGGAACGCCTCGCGAACTGCTCAGGCCGGGACCATCGCTGCCAGACTTTGGAAGTCAGTCGCATGATTGCATCTCCGGAGTGGAGTTTCTTGTCCTCGCCCGCCTCAAGCTTGACCGCGAGGCTAGCACTGCGCCCAGTGGTTGTCCATGAATTTGTCGGTAGGGCCCGGCCTTTGAATCGACCACAATCGGCGTCTTAACAAAGCGGGGAATAGCCGGAGGTCAGAGCCGGGGACGTCCGGTATAATAGTCTTTTCGCTTCCAGCCGTCAGAGCGGGCAGGGGTAATGGACTTCAAACTCGTTTGCGATTACCAGCCGCGCGGTGACCAGGTCACGGCCATCCGCGACTTGATTCGCGGCGTAGATGACGGGAAACAGCATCAGGTGCTGCTGGGCGTGACGGGTTCCGGCAAGACCTTCACCATGGCCAAGCTGGTGGAGGCCGTCAATCGTCCTACCTTGGTGCTGGCCCACAACAAGACCCTGGCCGCGCAGCTTTATCATGAGTTCCGCAATTTCTTTCCTCACAACGCGGTGGAGTACTTCGTCAGCTACTATGATTATTATCAGCCGGAAGCCTACGTCCCCGCTTCCGACGTCTACATCGAGAAGGAAGCCACGATCAACGATGAGCTGGACAAGCTGCGCATGTCCGCCACGCGCTCGCTCTTTGAGCGGCGCGACTGCCTGATTGTCGCCAGCGTCTCCTGCATCTACGGCCTGGGTTCGCCGGAGGCTTATTACGGCATGTTGCTCCTACTGGAAAAAGGCCAGAAGATTTCGCGGCAGGATATTCTCCGGCGCCTGGTCGAAATCCAGTACGAGCGCAACGACCTGGACTTCCGCCGCGGGACCTTCCGCGTGCGCGGTGACGTGATTGAGGTTTTCCCGACCTACGAAGATATCGCCTACCGAATTGAGATGTGGGGCGATCAAATCGAATCCCTTGCGCAGATTGATCCCCTCTTCGGCCAGGTCAAGCAGTCGCTCGGCCGCTTGCCGATTTATCCGCGCACTCATCACGTATTACCCGCCGACCGGAAAGAGGAAGCGCTCGAGCGCATCGGGAGCGAACTCGAGTGGTGGCGGGGCGAACTCGAAAAGCAGGGCAAGTTGGTGGAAGCGCAGCGCGTTCACCAGCGCACGATGTTTGACATGGAAATGATCAAGGAAATGGGGTACTGCCACGGCATCGAGAATTACTCGCGGCACCTGGCAGGCCGGCTGCCGGGTGAGCCCCCGCCGACTCTGCTTGACTACCTACCGCAGGACGCGGTGATGTTTATTGATGAAAGCCACCAGACGGTTCCCCAGTTGCGGGGCATGTACCAGGGGGACCGCTCGCGCAAGCAAACCCTGGTGGATTACGGCTTTCGCTTACCGTCCGCCCTCGACAATCGCCCGCTTTCCTTCGAGGAGTTCGAACACCGGGTTGGCCAGTTGCTCTATGTCTCCGCCACCCCGGGCCCGTATGAGCTGACCAAATCCGGCGGAGAAGTGGTTGAGCAGATCATCCGCCCCACGGGGTTGATCGATCCGGAAGTGGAAGTCCGGTCGACGCGCAACCAGATTGACGACCTGTTGGGCGAAATCCGCCAGCGCGCCACGGTGAACGAGCGCGTTCTGGTGACCACCCTCACCAAGCGCATGGCCGAGGACCTGGCTGAGTACTACGCGGAAGTGGGCGTGCGCTGCCGCTACCTCCATTCCGAGATTGAGACTCTCGAGCGCGTCAAAATCCTGCGGGACTTGAGGCGCGGGGAGTTTGACGTGCTGATCGGTATCAACCTGCTGCGCGAGGGTCTGGACTTGCCGGAAGTTTCGCTGGTGGCCATTCTCGACGCCGATAAGGAGGGCTATCTGCGCTCGGCCGGTGCGCTGATTCAGACGATGGGACGTGCGGCGCGCCACCTGCATGGCAAAGCAATCCTTTACGCTGACAAACACACGGAGTCGATGCAACAGGCCATCGGCGAAACTAATCGCCGCCGTGCCAAGCAAGTCCAGTACAACCGGGAAAATGGCATCACGCCGGAGACCATCATCAAACCCGTGGACATGGCCCTGGCCTCGATCGTCGAGGCCGATTATGTGACGGTGTCGGTTGAAACGGCTGACGATGAAGCCGTAACGGGCGATCAACTGCGAGACCTGATCCAAAACCTCGAAACCCAGATGCGCGAGGCGGCGAAACAATTTGAGTTCGAGAAGGCAGCCCAGTTGCGTGACCGGATTAAGGGACTTAAGGAAAGAGCCGCGGGGCCGTAACAGAGGGTAGCGTCCGCTGTAGCGCCGCTCTATGAGCGGCGAAACTGCTGAGAATTCGAAGCCGCCGGTCATAGACCGGCGCTACGACTGCTGATATAGATTCTCGATCCTGAATTCTGGTTCTTGAGGTCCAAAATGCGCAGGCTCAATTCGTCTTCGAGGGTTGCCATTATCGGGCCGGGGCGGCTCGGTCAAGCCCTGGGCCGGCTCCTTGCGGCATCCCGTGTGCCCATCGCCTGGATCGCGGCGCGCGACCTCGCTGCGGCACGCCTGGCAACACGCTTCATCGGGCGAGGAGAACCGCTCGGGTTGTCTGACCCCGAGTTGACGAATGCTTCGATCTTCCTGCTCACCACCACCGACTCGGCCTTGGCGGAGGTCGCCCGGGAACTCGCAGAACAAGGAAGTGGCAAGAGCCCGTGGCGGGGCAAGGTTGTGCTCCACACCTGCGGCTCGTTGCCGAGCATGGTGCTTCGCCCGCTCAAACTGCGCGGCGCAGCCATCGGCTCACTGCACCCTTATCAGTCCGTTCCCAGTTCGCAGGCGGGTGTGCGCAATTTGCGCGGCTGTTTTTGGGGAATCGAGGGCGATCGCCGGGCGCAGCAGGTTGCAAGACGGTGGGTGAAGTTGTTCGAGGGCGTCGCATTCCCGATTCGACCCAAAGGCAAAACGCTCTATCACCTCTCGGCGTTTCTGGTGTCTCCAACCCTGGTCACGCTGATGGAGCAATCCACGCGCTTGCTGAAGAAGGCAGGGGTCCCGGTGAGAATCGCGCGCCCCATGCTCCGGCAGTTTGTGGTGGAGACGGCCAAGAACTTCTCGGAACTGGGAGCGCTCCGGGCGCTCACGGGCCCAGCGGTGCGCGGTGACTGGGCAACCATTGGGCGCCATTTGGCCGTACTGAGGCGCAGCGCGCCGGATTTTGTGCCGGTCTATCAGGCTCTCCTCCAGGCGATGTTACGGCTGGCAGGGCAGAAGGCCCCCCGGCGGCGGGGGGAGGGGACGCGATGAGCGGGATTCAGGCAGCCATCATTTTGTTCTCGCTAATCATTGCACCCACGGCCCTGGCCGCCCGCGCCAACTCGCCGCAGAAGGCGCGTACGCACCCGGTGGCGAGAGTCGTGGACATCAACCAAGCTCCAGCCGAGGATCTTGAAAAACTACCTGGCATCGGACCCAAGCTGGCCCAGCAAATCATTGCCTACCGCACCAAGCACGGCCCGTTTCACCGCATCGAAGACCTGCTCATCATCAAAGGGATTGGGAGTAAGAAGTGGCAAGCGCTGCGACCCTGCGTGTGCGTTGGCTGCGGGGCGGCGAAATGAAGGTGGGGGAGGTGAGAAGGGCAGTCGAAGGAGTTCAAGAAGCTGAAGAATCCGAATAAGTCGAAGGTCGAGGCTTTGACTTTCGACTCTCAATCTGCAACCTGCCGCTTGTAACCCATTCCCGCTTCTTAGGCGGCGGGGAGGAAATGGTGGATTGTCCAGAAGCACAAGTAGGAGACGGTGCCAGAGACAGGGATGGTAAACAACCAGGCCCACATGATGCTGCGTGCCACCCCCCAGTGGACAGCGCTGAAGCGCTGGATGCTGCCCACGCCCATGATTCCGCCCGCAATCGTGTGCGTGGTGGAGACGGGGATTCCCGCCAGGGCGGTGCCCAGCAGGCTGATGGCGGCTGCGGTTTCCGCGCAGAAGCCGCCCACGGGTTTGAGCCGGGTGATCTTCATGCCCATGGTTTTCACAATGCGCCAGCCCCCCGCCAGCGTTCCCAGCGCAATCGCTGCGTGCGCCATCAGCACCACATAGAAGGGAATGTAGAATTTCTGCAAGATTCCGGCAGAGAAGAGAGTGCCCGCGATGATGCCCATGGTCTTTTGCGCGTCGTTCGTCCCGTGGCCAAAACTGTAGGCGGCAGCCGAAATCAGTTGCAGCTTACGGAAATACTTGTCCACGCGCTGGGGCGGCCAGTGGCGAAAGATCCAGTACACGGCGAGCATGAGCAAACCGCCCAAGACAAACCCGATGGCTGGAGAAACGATGATAAACACCAGGGTTTTAGCCCATCCCTCCAGCAGGATGACTCCCCACCCCGCTTTGGCGATAGCAGCTCCCGCATATCCCCCGATCAAGGCGTGGGACGAACTGATGGGGAGACCGTAATACCACGTGAGGATGTCCCAGAAAATCGCGCCCATGAGGCCGGCCAGGATCACGTAGAGGTTGACCGCTTCCAGCCGGATCATCCCGCGGCCCATGGTCTTGGCCACGGCGGTTCCGAAGGTGAAGGCGGCAACAAAATTGAAGAAGGCCGCCCAAATGACGGCGACGCGCGGGGAAAGCACACGCGTGGATACCACCGTGGCAATGGAATTCGCGGCATCGTGAAACCCATTGAGAAAATCGAAGCCAAGTGCGACAACCACGATGAGGAGTGCAAAAGTTAATGTGGAGGTCATCTTATCTGCGCCTTACTGGGGAGAACCGTGGGAAGCTGGGTCTTTGGCCACGCCCACACGTCCACCCACCCGGGGGTCCCGAGGGGGAGGCAGGGATGCCGTCAGGCCGCCTTCAGGACCACGGATTCAAGAACGTCCGCCACGTCTTCACACCGGTCGGTGGTGGCTTCCAAGACCTCGTAGATTTCCTTCCACTTGATCACTTCGATGGGGTCCATGGAATTCTCAAAGAGGCGGGCGACGCATTCGCCTTTGATGCGGTCAGCTTCCTCTTCGAGCAGGGTGAGCTGCTCGCAGTACTCCAGCATGTTCTGGGGGTGGTTCAGTTGCGCCACAGCTTTCACAATGATCTCGGTTCCGTGCAGAATCACCTTGGAAAGCTGCTGCCCCCCAGCCGTCATTTTCTTGACCTTGTACGTGATCATGCGGCTGGCGGCCGCGTCAACCAGGTCGAGCACGTCATCCAGCGCCGAACTCAGGGCATGGATGTCTTCCCGGTCGAACGGCGTGATAAAGGTTCGATTGAGCTTCATCATCAAGGCGTGCGTGATTTGATCGCCCTTGTGTTCCACGAACTTGATTTCTGAAACTTGCTTTTCGACTTCCTGGAAGTCGTCAAACAGGGCGACCAGCATTTTCGCGGCCTTAAGGATGTTCTCAGCTTGTTCGCGAAAGAGGTCGTAGAATTTCTCGTCGCGAGGTATCAGTTGCACGGTGTATCCTCAAAAGGATGTTGGAGCAGGCTATTCTTATCGAAATGTCCCCGAAACGCAAGCTGGTAACTTGCCTGTCTGTAACTATAAGGAAACAAGCCGGTTCGGCCATTACCCTAGAGCCCTTTCGCGCCTGGGGCGCCTGCGGAGCTTACCACCCGTTCAACAAGGCATGGAGACGCCAGTGGATGTTTAACTACGTCGCCCGGGAAGTAAGCAGTAGGCAGAAGGCAATAGGCAGCGAGGCCAAGGGCGAGGACTAATACTGCGCAGAGCCGACCCTCGCCCACTTGGGGAGAGGATACTGACAACTGGGAACTGAAGACTTACAGCCCTCGCCCCTTTGGGGGAGAGGGTGGCCCGCCGCCGGCGTTTTCATCAGCCGGGGCGGGACGGGTGAGGGGGTCAAACGCTCGCGCAAGCTTCCTTGCAGCTCACGGCTTATCTGCAGAGGCATCCGGCAGCGACCACGCGATGTTCAGCACTCTCTCCACGAACAACTCGGGCGCGTCGAGAACCATCCCGTTCGGAAATCGCGCCACGGTGTATCCCATGTTCTTAAGTTGTGCGTCCCGGCACCCGTCCCGCCTGGTCTGGCTCGGCTGCCCGTGCACACTGCCGTCCAATTCGACGATCAGACGCCGCTGGGGGCAGCAGAAATCGACGATATACAAGCCCACGGCGTGTTGGCGCCGAAACGTGAAGCCTTTGAATCGGAGAGTCCGTAATAAGCGCCACGCGGCTTGTTCAGATTCGGTTTCCTTTTTGCGGAGGTCGCGCGCCCTGGCAATCTGCACTGCGCCCCGCGCAAGCGAGCGGCGCTTGCGGCGCGGCCGTTCGGGGTTAGTCGTACCTTTTGTTTCCTCCGTCTTCACGGCCTCGACCCCCTCACCCGGCCCGCCCCGGCTGGAGAAAGCGCCGGTTGCGGTCCACCCTCTCCCCCAAGGGGGCGAGGGCTGGGCGTCCATCGTATCACTGCCCGCCCTTGGCGTGGCCGGTCTGGAACCACACAAGTACTCTACCCTCTTCCCCTTGGTGCAGAGAGACTCTTGATTACGGCACCAACGCAAAAACTCTTCTGCCCTCTCCCCCAAGGGGGCGAGAGTCATAGACTCACGTTACTATTGAAAAAGTTAAGGGCGGGGAAGCCTTCTCCCCGCCCTTGGTCTTACTGCTTACTGCATTCTGCCTACTGCCTACTGTTCTCAGTACATCCCGCCGCCCATGCCGCCTCCTGGAGGTCCGCCGTGGCCGCCCTTTTCTTCCTTTTCCGGGATTTCGCAGACCAGCGCCTCCGTGGTGAGCATGAGGGAGGCGATTGAGGCAGCGTTCTGGAGTGCGGTGCGCGTGACCTTGGTGGGGTCGATGACGCCCGCGGCAACCAGGTCGCCGAAGGTTTCGGCTTGTGCGTCGAAGCCGAAATTCGCGTTGGTGTTATTCCGCACCTTCTCGACGACCACGGCCCCTTCATGCCCGGCGTTGGCAGCGATCAGGCGTAGGGGCTCTTCGAGCGCCCGCTTGACGATGTCGATACCGATCTGCTCATCGCCTACGGCCTTTAGCTTGTCGAGCGGGGGAATGCTGCGCACCAGCGCCACACCGCCGCCGGGAACGATGCCTTCCTCGACCGCCGCCTTGGTGGCGTGCATGGCGTCCTCGACGCGAGCTTTCTTTTCCTTCATCTCGGTCTCGGTCGCCGCGCCCACCTTGATCTGGGCGACGCCGCCGACCAGTTTCGCCAGCCGCTCCTGCAGCTTTTCGCGATCGTAGTCGGAGGTGGTGTCTTCGACCTGGGTGCGGATCTGCTTCACGCGTCCTTCGATCTCCGCGGACTTACCGCCGCCTTCCACGATGGTGGTGTTGTCCTTGTCCACGGTGATCTTCTTGGCGCGACCCAGATCATCCAGCTTCACATTCTCCAGCTTGATGCCCAGGTCCTCCGTGACCGCCTTGCCGCCCGTGAGGATGCCAATGTCCTCCAGCATCGCCTTGCGGCGATCGCCGAAGCCCGGCGCCTTCACGGCGCAGCACTGCAGCGTCCCGCGCAGCTTGTTCACGACCAGCGTGGCCAGGGCTTCGCCCTCGACTTCCTCGGCGATGATCAGCAGG
>Ga0116116_1001558_pt1 | contig 16625 bp, 15 predicted proteins | sample June2015DPH_10_1_FD_89722 | JGI IMG/M metagenome (GOLD analysis project Ga0116116, IMG submission 89722) | Peatland microbial communities from SPRUCE experiment site at the Marcell Experimental Forest, Minnesota, USA - June2015DPH_10_150 | ecosystem: Environmental > Terrestrial > Soil > Wetlands... | reverse complement strand
GCTGCGATGCCCGGGAAGAGGAAGGAGCCGGCCGATCCAAACTTCGTAGGGCGGCCAGACATCCCGCGCCAGGAACAGCATCGCCCCAAGGCGTAGGTATCGTTTGTATCCGAAACGGACCTGATCCAGGAGCAGGCGCGTGTGGTAGGCAACCAGGAGAACAAAGCCCGCCCGCGGGTCGGATCCCGGGTTCCTGCCTCGAGCCCAACCTCGGGTGAGAAACTCCGCCAGGGCTGGATGCTGCATCCAATCCGGATCCTCCAGGAGATCAGGATCGGGGAGCTCCCGGGCGAGTTCTTTCATCAGCCGGGCAAATCCTTCCGAGCTGCGCATGCACTCTGAGAACCTCATGGCAATCCCCCTTTTCATCCTTGAAAAATCTACGAAAACCAGAGCGATCTCTGGACCGAAGCCGGCAAAACGAATAGGCTGGAAGCATGCGTGATCCCCGGAATGGATAGAGGCATGGTGACCAAGCTTTCGGAGAAGAGCGGGCGATTCCTCACTGGGTTGCGGAACTTGCCTGTCCTTCCGGCCCCGCTGGCGGGGTCGAGGCCGCGGCTCTCCCAGGCCTCGTCTCGTTTCGTGGATCGCTTCGAACGTTGGACGCGTTGTCCCATTGGACAACCTGGACCGGCGGAGCCCAACCAACGTTGGGTGGCAAGACACATACGCGGGCTCCCCATCGTCCCCTCGCAGGAGGGGGAAAGGAGGTGCATCGGCTCGGAAAATGCGTTCCGGTAGTGGCACGTCCCCCAGAGGGTCATTGCGCCCGGCCTCCGGGAAACGAGGACGGGAAACCTGCCGCCTTCCCGCACCTTGGGCCTCAACCTCAGCGGCTTCCGCTCCGGGTGAGCGGATCTCTGCGGACAGCAGAGGGCAGCCCAGGCTGTCCAGATGAGGTCTGGCGCCGCAATCATCGACCGATCATTGAGTTTTCTCCCGTAATCCAAAATCCGTGAAGTGAGCAGGAGAATGTCGCAATGTCTCGTCGAGGAAGTCTCGGATACCAGATGATGAGGGCTCTGCAGGGGATTTTCCGTCCTGGGCACAGCCGTCATGAGGACAAGAAGCACGGACGCGTGGACGTGATCCGCGGGATCCGGACCATGCGGGTGATGTGCGAGGACGCGCACCGCTTTGGCCGCTACGTGCGAGCCCAGTGGCCCGAGGTGCGCGAGGTGAGCCAGATCACCCCCGCCATGGCCCAAGCCTACATTGCAGAGCTGACAGTGCACAAGCTCAGCCGCAAGTACCTCCAGCGAGTCGCGGGATCTTTGCGCAAGGTCGACCTGGCCTGCCGCAAGGCCCGGGTCTTCCCGGCCGAGAGCCCAGAGTTGCTCCCGCTCAACCCCCATCAGCCTCGCATGCGCACCGACTTGCTGCACCCGCGGGCTTACGAGCCGGGTGAGGTTGAACAGCTGCTCGGGGCGATCCGAGCTCGGGATCCGCGGATGGCCGACCTGCTCAAGCTCATGTGGGTCGCCGGGCTGCGGATCAGTGAGGCCTCTTACCTGAGGGCTGAGGACATCCATGCCGAGGAGGGTTGGATCTCGCTGGAAACGAATGCCAACCATACGAAAGGAGGCCGGCCCCGGCGAGTCACCGTCCAGCCCGATCATTGGGAGTTCCTGGCGGCCATGCGCGAGGTTGGGCGCGAGCAGGCGGATGGGCATCTTTTCTCGGATCGGCGGACTCTCGTCTTTCGGGCGTGCGTGCGGGTCAAGAAGACTTGCGGGCAGCTCGGGATTGAGTGCCTGGGTACGCACGGCTTCCGTAAGGCGTTCGCCGCGCAGGAATATCGCCGCGCGGTGGAGGCGGGCCGCAGCGACCGGCAGGCATTGCTTGCAGTTTCCCACCAGCTTGGTCACAACCGGCTGAATGTGGCCGCTCGCAGCTATGTCCCGCCTGAGCTGCGGGTGGGGGCAGGGAAGACCGTTGCCGGGGACGGGCTGAAGGGCAATCTTGTTGAAGGATCCGGTCCGAGCTGACGGGTTTGGTTCTGCTGGAGGGATGGGCAAGGTCCCCGGGCGGCAGTGGAAGACTGCAGCACGGATCGCGACGAGCTCGCGCATTCTTGTCCCCTTATTCAACCCAACGCGACTCCTGAGCTCCATTAAAAAGGGTGGCTTGCTTCCCATCTGGGGAAGGTTTGCCACCCAACGTTACGTGCCCAATTCCACGTCTAGGGCAGGAACAGCTAGGCCCGCCCCCGTATGGTGCTAGCCCATTCTTCCCGCGGCTAGTCTAACGTTAGCAACATTATAAAAGAAGCGGAGCCTTTGTCAATCAGTGGATGCTGATGTCATTCAAAGGTGAAAAGTGAACCGTTCAAAGCTGAAAAGATGACGCCGATTGGCTTTGAACTTGCTTCAGACCTGCCGATATGGGTCAGCTCTGACTATACTGAGGAGCCTCCCCCTTGAGGCGAGTACAAACTGGACCGGTTGGCTCTGGTCGTTATTGCAGTGCGATCACGAATTAGTACGCAGGTCTCGCCGGCTCGTCATCCTATCTAGGTGAGTTCCCGGGAATGGTGGCGGCCACCGGATGGGCAGTTTTTGTTGCTATAATCACTTGCCACTCTAGATCAGGGATAGCCCCTGCAGGGCTGGATTGTCAGCGCGGACAGGGCATGAGGCCAAGAGGCTGCGATCGGGCGTGTCCTGCACCTCAGGGGACCAGGCGAAAAAAGGTTCTTATTCCGGGCCTTGGAGACTTCCGTGAGCACCTCTCTCCTTGGACCATGGCAAACAGATTCCATGACTGGTGCACTCTCACCGGGTTCGTTTTCCCTGCGGGAACTCGCTTGAGGAGTCGCAACCCAGGTCTCAGGGAGCGCCGACCTGGGACCTCCTCCAGCGGGGCCTGTTCCCTGCCTGTTTGGGCAACCCGCCCTCTCAAGCTCCAATTCTCCTGGCTGGAAGACCTGCGGTGGGGATGAGATGAGGCCTTCTGCAGACTCCAATGCGCTGGGCCAAGAATCACCTGCAGGCAGGACAGTTTTTCTTGCCCTACCTGACTGGCGCGCGGGACTATCGTATCTGGTTTGCTTGATCTTCTTCGTGTCGCTGTCCGCTGGACAGGGCCTCGTCCTGGGACCCGTGTCCGTTCAGGTCGATGAGTTCATCGCTGGATTGGCGATCGTTGTGCTGTCGATCCTTGGAGAGGCCTTCTCTTCCGAGAAGGCTTGGGAGCGTCGGGAAAGTCGATTGATGGCCCTGGCTTTCTGCGTGATCGCCTTGTGGGGCTTTGTGCTCTGGCTGGTCGGGAACAACTGGCGAGACCGGTCGCCCATGATCCTGAATTGGGCAGTGTGTGGGCTGCTCGTGTATGTCCTTCTGGTCAGGGTCAGGCTAGACTGGGAGTGGATTGCCTTCGTTTTTGCTCTGGCAGCTGTCCCCAACTCGGCCGTGGCCATCCAACAACACTTTGCGGGAATCGGATACGGGTACAAAAACCTCCTGGGATGGCTGCCGATGAATGTGGGAGGATCGAAACCGGCGCCCGGCTTCTTTTCCTTTCCGAACAGCATGGCGGCCTATCTCCTGTGGCCTTTCGTCATTTCGGTGGGTCTAGCGTTTCAGGGCTCAAGCATCCGCCGCATCCTTTCAGCAGTTTGTGTGTTGTTGGCAGGTCTTGCGCTGTTCTGGACGTATTCGCGGACCGCGATCCTGACGGCAGGAGTCGCTCTCGTCCTGTGTGTCATAATCTCTCTTGCAAGAAGACGTAGAGTTGCGCTCCTGGGGCTGGGGATCACGGCTTTGGTGACTGCGATCGGGGCGGCGGTGATCCTTGCCCAGCACCCCTTCTCTCTACTGAGCAGCGGCCGGCCTGTGATCTGGTCAGAGGCGTTGCGAATAATCGGTTCCAATCGCTTTCTCTTGGCGTGGGGATACCTCAACACAACCAAGGGCCCTGAGTACCTTTCGCCATGGTGGGTTCCGCACAACATCTACCTCATGTTGTGGATGGAGTTCGGGGTGTTGGGAGTCGCCTTTTTGGTAGGGCTTCTGGCCCACATCGTTTGGCTGGGGTGGACTTGCTACGGCAGAATCCGACAAAGCCCCCTCCTGCTAGCGTCCTGGGGTGTCCTGCTCGCCTTCTTCCTTGTGGAAGGAATGGCAACCAACGATCTCCTCGAGACCTTCTCCGTGCTCACCTTTGCATCGGGCATGTGCATTCTAGTCGGCCTGCTCGAGCAGGCGCGCCCGCTGGCCATGGAGTAGGCAATGTCCATTGCCAAGGAATTGGATCGCGGCATAGCCAAAGTCGCCCCCAAACGCGAGACATTGATCAGCCTGATTCTGGTAGTCTTGTTTGCGGCCCAGACCTTCCAGGATTCCATCGCCCAATCCCAGGCCTTCCACTTGTCCGTCGTCGAAATCGTGTCAGTCCTCTGCCTGGCGATTTGGATTCTGGAAACAGGCCGGTTGGACCTCCCGAGAAGCCGGTCAGGTAAATTGGTTTTCTACCTGCTCGGTTGTTGGGCTTTGCTAGGCCTCGGACTGTGGGTCGTTTCCGGGGATTGGGCCTATAACCTCAACGAGGTGACATGGCTGTGGATCTCCCTGGGGGCCGTGATCATCCTTTCATACGCCGCCGAGTATAAATGGGAGCGGACGATCGAGATCTTTGTCGGCATCACCTTTCTCTCAGCATTGGTGGCGGATGTTCAAGGGTTAACTGGGGTCTTCGCCCCGCCCTTCGCCTCGCCACCGGCCAAAGAATTCTTCCTGGCCCCTACCAGTTTCGGCGCTCAAACGCTTGCGGTTGGTTTCTATCGCCATCCCAATGCGTTCGGAGCCCAGGTGTTTTGGCCGTTGCTGATCTGCCTCGGCCTCGCGTTCAAGAAAAAGTACCGTCTGTTGGCCATCCTGGGGGTTGCTTTCTTTGGGGCAAGTCTGTACCTGTCGTACTACCGAACTCTTCTTGTAGGGTTCCTCTTCGCGGGCGTGTTGTTCGCAATGGTTCAGATCCGTGTGCGGCCGTGGATCTTTGCTTCGGCAGCGGGGGTCATGTCCGCCGCCGGGATGATCGGCAGCGTGGCCCTCGCGCTGCTTGCCAAGGGAGAGGTGTTCCTCGGCGACTTGAACGGCCGGGCAGTCTATTGGAGGGATGCCTTTCGCCTGATCCAAGCGCAACCGGTCATCCTGTTGCTTGGTTCCGGGTTTCACCCCAGCGGGGAGTTGATGCAGGCTCAAGCGCGAGCCGACCCACACAACGTGTACGTTTACATGCTGATGCACTACGGCGTGGTTGGCTTGATCCTGCTGGTTCTCCTTATTGGAACCATCGTGGCGGTGGGATGGAGAGGCTACCGCAGCGGGAAGCTTAACCGGGAGCCTGTCCTGGGCGCAATTTGGGTCGGGTTTATCGCCTGGTTTGTGACTGGCACAGTAGACTCGCGCCTCACGACCGCCGAATGGCAGGTGCTGTTTGTGACCGTGGTGTTTCTCTTCCTTGGCGGGCTCTTTAGCCAAGCGGAGCGAGGCGAGGTTCCCGCTTCGGACCAACGGTTGGCGCGCATTCCCGAAGATGTGTGAAAGCCCCCGGGCTAGCAACTTCTTGGCGTGTTCGCGAGCTTTTCCAAGAGGGAGGCACTTGAAGACACAGGACAGCGCTCTTGTTGTTCCCATCATTGGGAGAAAGGGACACAGGCGGAAAGAGGCCCGGGAGGCCTTGACCCCGGCGATACAGGAATGGATGTGGGAGTTAAGAGAGGTGCCATTTGGGATCCCTCGCCGGGTGTATCCGTTGTCTCATCGGACACAAGCCGGGAATCCAAGCGCTTGGGTTGTTTGTGGTCATGAATCTTCAAGTTGCCCAGTTCCATTGAGGATGCCTTCGCAGTTGGCGTGCAGGTGGGCCTGTCGAACGATCTGAATCCTCTGGGGTTATGCCGGACGGACTGATCAGGGGAGCAGACGATGGAGAAATGAGTGCGACGACAATCCGCTTGGGACCTGCGACCGGAGCAACATCCGCTAGCACGATGGAATGGCATGGTTTCTGGTTCTTGTCCAACCACGCTGGAGATTGACCCCAGGTGGAGAGCATGAAAAGAACCTCGACGTTTTCGAAGATCGGCTCGATCGGCGTTCTGCTGGTGACCGCAACTGCCATCTTTCTCCCCACCTTGACGGGCCGGTGGACCATGTATCCCACGGACGTCACAAACAAGATGTTCCTTCCCTTTGCAGCCAGCCGGTCAGACGCGAACGTCCAGGGTGTTCCGGTTTCCGATTTCGTGCTCGAGGTCTACCCCATGCACCTCTTTCAGGTGCAGACTTTTCTCTCTGGCCGGTTTCCTTTGTGGAACCCCAACATCTTCGGGGGCCATCCGGCCTTTGCCAGTTCCGGAACGGTTGTTACGATTGATCCCTTTAATGTCCTGCTCTTAATGGGGAACATGAGCAAAGCGTTGGCTTGGCGTATGTTCCTGCAGGTTGTAGCCTGCATGCTTTTCATGTTCCTCTTCCTTCAAGGGATGAAGTTGAGCAATTCCGCCGCAGTCGTCGGATCCCTGGGCTATGGCCTTAATTCAATGTATTGGCCTTTTCTTTTCGATCGGGTAATAGAGGGAATGCTTTGGTTTCCGCTCGTCTGCCTCCTTCTCTTTCGTGCGATTCGGTTGCGATCTCTGGTCAGTGCCCTATTCTCGGGATTGATCCTCGGGATCGCGCTTTTGGCTAGCCCAATACAGAACTATGCCTACCTTGGCATCGGGGTCATCGCTCTCGTAGGGCTGCATGCGCTGGTGTTCGGACGAAAGGAGCGGACAGAACTTGCCCACCTGGGCTATGCCGCAGTGGCACTCCTTGTTGGGTTTCTGCTTAGTGCCGTTCAGTTCATCCCGACCGTGGAGTTCATGGCTCTCAGCACGCGCCTGAGCCAAGGCCTAGCGGCGGGTAGCGCCCAAACGCCCCGCTCTCTCTCGGAGATGCTCCGCGCAATCCTGGCGTTGATTCTCTTTGTCTTCCCGAATCTAGCGGGAAGACTGAGGGACTCGATGTCGGTTGCGACGCCCTTCCTTGGGGTGACATCGCAATGGCAGGGATACATCGGGGTTCTTCCGGTCTTCCTGGCGTCCCTGGCGGCGTTTGCCTCCAAAGATCGGTGGCGAATTGTCTTTGGAATCACAGCGGTTCTCGTGCTGATCGTGGTCATCTTCACCCCGCTAGTGGTGGTCTTGTACGACCGCTTCCTTATTCTCTACATCTTCTGTGCATGCGTGCTGGCGGCCATCGGACTCGAGGCCCTGCTCACTAGGGAATTTGAGCCTCACCGGGCCCGGATTGTGGTGCGCTGTCTGTTCGCTGTGGTTGCTGCAGTCCTTGTCGGATTGGTAGCCGGAAACATCGTTCTGTGGGCGAGGGGCCCGCAAGTGGTGACATTCGTGAAGAACCAGGTCGAGAGCTCCATTGGGTCGAAACCCCTGGGGCAGGGCAACCTTGACGTGTATCTGCAAAGAGCCATCACCTTCCTAAATGATGCCAAGCTGACGAACCCCTACACGGCCGTGCCGCTGTTGATTGCCCTGCTTGGGCTCGGAACCATAGGGGCACGGCTGCGGAACAGGTTGACGGCCAGTACATTTGGGGCTGTGGCAGTGGTGTTGACGGCAGGAGATCTTGTGTTCATGACGCTTTCAAATGTGCCGATGGTGGATTTGCAAAAGAACCCATTTGCTCCCGCATCTTCGGCAATTGACGCGATTCGGTCGGACAAGTCTCTCTATCGTGTCATGACCATCACCGCGCCTGGGACCAAGCCTGTTCTTCCGCCCAACTTGGCCACCATGTACGGCTTTCAAACAGTCGACGGGTATGACGATCTCGCACCTCCCAACGTTGGCGAGTTGGTGGCGGTCAAGGTTGACCCGTGCAATGGAGAGCTGTGCGCCACCTTGAGCGGAAATGACATCATAAACGCCAAGTATGTCATGACCTCCCCTGGAATCCAGCTGCCCACGACGAGATTTGACCTGGTCTATGACAAAGAGGTGAGGGTATATCGGGACACAGCGGTTCTGCCTCGGGCCTTCCTGGTGGAGGGGTACACGGTCATTCCAGACATTCACATGGCGTTGCGCACGTTTCACTCGGCAGGATTTGATCCTCGAGAGCAAGTGATTGTCGACAGGTCCCCGGGAGTGCAAACCGATGGGGAGGTGCCGTCGGCCGCCTCGGTGAGGGTGGTTGACTATGAGCCGATGTCCGTGACCGTGGCTGTGGACTCGCCGAAAGCGGGGATTCTCGTGCTGAGCGACACCTTCTATCCTGGATGGGTTGCGTCCGTCGACGGGGCATCAGTTCCACTTCTGCGCGCGGATGGCGTCTTGCGCGCCGTGGCCTTTGGTCCAGGGAAGCACATTGTGCGTTTTGCGTTTCGGCCCACCTCGGTACGCGTGGGAGCAGCGATCACTTTGGGAACGACTCTTTTCGTTCTGGTTGCACTAGCTGTTCTGTTGCGCCGCAGGTATCGGGAGGGCTCACCAAGGGCGCCCTGCTAGTCGAACGAGTCTTCTGAGGTTCAATCCCAGGAGACAGCCTGGGAGGGGGAACGCGACCGCCAACTGGTTGACAGTGCCTTGCAAACTGGCACTTGCCGAGTTGTTTGACCGACAAATTGGAATGGTTGCCGTCGAGACTGGGACATCTTTCTCCGGAACCAGGAGGAGTCAAGCGGTCGACGAACCTCCTGTCAGCTTGAACATCACCAGGAGGGCCGGGATGCATCTGGATCCAGCAGTTTCCCAAGCGGCCAAGCTTCCCGGTCTGTTGACATGTCCCCGACTTTCCAGTCGGCAGTCCCGGCGTACTCGCCCCCTCGGAGGGAGATGCAGTGGCGTCCTCCATCCGATCGCGGGCCGGAAGGCATGCGCGGTCTGGGCGATACAACGAGGATTGAAAGGGTTTGGGGCCTGAGGCCAGGATACGGTGGCCGCCTGACGCGAATCCTTGGCGAGTCTGCGAAAGACAACGGCCAGGCGAGATTGGCAGCATCATTCTGAGATGCGGAAAGAATGGCCCGAAGGAAACCTGAGCCGAGGGCTGGCGTCAGGGTCTCGCAGTGCTTTGCGGACAGGCAGGAACTGATGGTGGCCGGGACTAACCAGGCAGGATGGCTGCCTGGTGCTCCAGATCGGAGCGGCGGATTTCTCCAAGGAGCCGACAACTTGACCTTGGGCCAACTCATTGGCCGAGGGCGTCGGCTTGCCATCACCCAGCCGACGGGATACACCTGGCTGTTGTGCGCTGGAAATTGACCACCTGATCATGGGGGTAGTAAAATTCAATTCATGAATTATGCTTCCCGCGAAAGGGATTGATGCATTGCAGAAAGATATTTCTCCGCAGGAAGTGCGCGATCTGAGGCTCCTGGCTCACATTGAGAGCAGTCCGGACATAACCCAGGCTGATTTGGCGGATCGGTTGGGTGTCGCGGTTGGCACAGTTAACTGGCACGTTCGCAGGATGGTCGCTCGGGGCTTGGTGAAAGTCTCGCAGCTGCAACGACGCAGGTTGCGGTACTTGATCACTCCGAAGGGGATTGCTGAGAAAACCCGGCTGGCTTACCGGTACGCCTGGACGGGCATGGCGCTCTATCGAACGACGCGTGCGCAGGCCCAGCAACTTCTTTCCCAGGTGCAGCAGTCGGGGTTCAAAGAGGTTTGCCTGGAGGGGAACAGCGATGTGGCCGATGTGTGTCGCTTGACGTGTATTGAGATGAAGATACGCGTCCGGGTGCAGAAGAACACGAACATTCCCGTCCTGCGGGCTGTGGGAGACCAACTGTCTCTTCAGTATGCGGATGGGCATGTGCTTGAAGGCGCCCGAGAAGGAGCCAAGGGTTGACAGCTCCCACGCAGGTCGCGACGGAGAAGTCTGGCATCAAGGGACGGCTGCCGGTCATCCGAATCGAGCCGACAAGTGGCTGGTTTGGTTTCAACTTCCGCGAGCTGTGGGAGTTTCGGGACCTGCTCTTTTTCCTGACCTGGCGCGACATCAAGGTCCGTTACAAACAGACCCTTCTGGGCGCTGCCTGGGCCGTGCTTCAACCCGTGCTGACCATGGTGATCTTCAGTGTGATCTTTGGTCAACTGGCGAAGCTGCCCTCTGAAGGCATTCCTTATCCTCTCTTCACCTACACGGCTCTGTTACCTTGGCAGCTTTTTGCCTTCGCGCTGACCCAGTCGAGCAACAGCTTGGTGGGAAACCAAAACTTGGTCAGCAAGGTGTACTTTCCCCGCCTGATTATTCCCATTGCAGCGACCATCCCCAGTCTGGTGGATTTTGCGATCGCGTTCGTGGTGCTGATTGGGATGATGTTCTTTTACCATGAACCCTTGACGTATCGAGTGCTGGCCTTGCCGCTCTTGCTGCTGCTGGCCCTAGCCACAGCGTTGGCGGTTGGTCTCTGGCTTTCTGCCTTGAACGTGGAGTATCGGGACATCCGCTACGTCGTGCCTTTCCTGACCCAATTCTGGATGTACGCGACACCGATCGCCTACACGGCCACCCTGATCCCGGCACGCTGGAGGCTGCTGTATGGCCTCAACCCGATGACCGGGGTGGTTGAGGGGTTCCGCTGGGCCTTGTTGGGGAGTGTTGAGAGCGTGGGCGGATTGGTGTGGATTTCGGTCGCAATCGTGCTTTTGATGTTGGTCTCCGGCATGGTGTACTTTCGGCGTATGGAAGACAGTTTTGCGGACGTGATCTGAAATGTCTGACCTGGCCGTCCGTGTAGAGCATTTGGCAAAACGGTACCGGATTGGTGCCCAGCGAGCTGCCTACAGGACCCTGCGGGAGAGCATGGTGGCAGCGGCGGGAGCTCCAGTGCGCTGGCTCAGGGGAGAACACCGCGAGGAACGCACGCTCTGGGCTCTGGATGACGTTTCGTTCGAGGTTGAGCAAGGCGAGGCCTTGGGCATTATTGGACGCAACGGTGCGGGCAAGAGCACATTGCTGAAAATCCTGTCGCGCGTTACCAAGCCGACAAGGGGCTGGGCGGAACTGCACGGGAGGGTCGGGTCGCTCTTGGAGGTGGGCACGGGATTCCACCCCGAGCTGACCGGGCGGGAAAATATCTATCTGAACGGTGCCATCCTGGGGATGAGGCGGCCTGAGATTGACCGGAAATTCGATGAAATCGTAGCCTTTGCGGAGACGGAGAAGTTCCTGGACACCCCGGTCAAGTACTATTCGAGCGGGATGTTTGTACGGTTGGCATTTGCCGTCGCCGCTCATCTGGAGCCGGAAATCCTCGCGGTGGATGAAGTCCTGGCAGTTGGTGACGCCGAATTCCAAAAGAAGTGCCTGGGAAAGATGAGCACCGTGACCCGCGAGGGAAGGACAGTCCTTTTCGTAAGTCACAATATGGCGGCGGTGACATCCCTGTGTCGAAGAGGTCTGTTGATTGACAAGGGGAAGATAGAGTATACGGGGGAGATTGAAACGGTTGTGTCAAGATACCTGGGGAGGTATGAGGAAAGAGGAGAGTATCGGCGTACCGAACCCCCACTGCCAAACCAAAAACTGATGATAACCGGAGCGCGCTTGCTAAACAATGGCATGGTTTCGGCGGCTTTTCGTAGTTCGGGCAATTTGACGCTCCAGATTGAGTGCGACGTAAGAGTGCCGGTCAAGGGAGCGCAAATCGCCTTTGAACTGCTGAATGAAACCGATCAGTGCCTTTTCTCGAGCACCAATCAGGACTTGGACCGCGAGAAGGAGGTGCTTTCTCCAGGGGCGTACATTCTTGAGTGCAGTTTTGGGTTGAGGATACTTCGGTCCGGAAAGTACCGCATCAACATCTCGTCTTCGATTCCCGCAGTTGAGGTGCTAGATGCGGTGAATTCCGTCCTGGTCTTTGATGTATTGGACGATACCAGCCCGATGTTGATGCTGGGCCAAGGTCGTCGAGGCGTTATTTTTCTGGAATTGCCCTGGACAACCTGCCCCAAGGGGCAATCCGCGCGGAACCAGTAGGCGGCCGAAAATGGTCAAGTCCAACCTCAAGAGATTCCTCGCTGCTAGGCTTGGCCGGGATCGCACTTCAGCCAAGCCAAACCCGGGGGAGTACTCCGCCACTCTGGCCATTGGGTCGATCGTACCATGCCAGATCGAGGCATATTTTCTGGCGTTGAATCAGTATCTCGGTGAACGAGAAACGGCGTTGGATGTGGGGTTTGGCCTCGGCTATGGCCTGAATATTCTTGCGATTAAGGCTAGCGAAGTGGATGGGGTGGAAGTCGACATGAAAGCCCTGGAGTATTGCCAAAACACGGTAAGAGGGCGCAACCCGCGGCTGAACCGCTTGGAACTCTTTGATGGATATGATCTGCGCTTCGCAGACAATCAATTCGATTTGGTCACCTGCGTGGATGTTCTGGAGCATGTGGAGGATTATCATCGATTTCTGGGCGAGCTATTGCGCGTGGCGCATAGGGGTGTGTTCATCAGCACGCCGAACAGACGGCCAGAATACACCAACGCGGATGGGAGTCCCAAGAACTACTGGCACCTGCGCGAGTGGAGTTTCGCTGAATTGGATGAGATTCTTAGGGTCCATGGAGATGTCGACTGGAATTTTCTGAATGGCGCGTTTGAAGGACCTTTCACGTATTCTAAGACCGTGGTCGAGAGCACGCTGACGCTTTCGCCTTTCGTAGTCAAGCGGCATGCCGCAGAATCTCGGTAGTTTTCTCCTTCGGCGCGTCAGGAGGCTCCGAGGGACCTCCTATCCTGTGGCCGTAAGGGCGAGCCGCCGCCGTGGGGGAAGAGGTCGGGTGCTGCTGAGCTATCTATCCTACCCGCTGCGATGGCGTGACGACAATCCCGGATTCTTGGGGCACACGAACGCTTGGACATCGAGGGAAATTGCTCGGATCTTCGTAGGGCGGGGGTTTAATGTCGATGCCATCAACTACAACGACCAGATATTTCGCCCCCGACAAACCTATGATGTGGCTTTCGATATTTGCTGGAACTTGGCTCGACTGATGCCCTACTTCTCTCCTGAAACAAGCAAAATACTCTTCTGCACGGGCAGTGATCCGTATTATCAGAACAGTGCGGAGTTGGCGCGTATTGAAGAAGTGAATCGGCGGAGAGGAGGTTCCTGCCAGCCGAAGAGGGTAGTGGCTAACCCCGAGATGTCGCGCCGCTCGATGGAAGTGGCAGACGCGTGCGCTTTGAATGGCAACCAACACACCCTTCAAACTTATCCGGTGAACCTCCGAGAGAAGATGACCCTCGTGACGGTTTGTGCTTCTGCCATAGGGAAGTCCAGGAAGGGGCCGAGTGACTTCGTTCCAGAGCAACGAGAATTCCTATGGTTCAACGGAAGCGGGGCAATTCACAAGGGATTAGATCTGGTGTTAGAGGTTTTTGCCCGCAACCCCGATCTTAGCCTGAACATCGTCGGGAATGTTGTTGGCGAAGAGGACTTCGTGAGGGTGTACCATCACGAGCTCTTTGACCTGCCGAATGTACGGTACCACGGCTGGCTTTTTCCAAGCAGCGCCGCTTTTCGCGACGTCACGCGAAACTGCTTTTGTCTTGTCGCGCCGACGTGCAGCGAGGGGATCTCGACGGCAGTGGTGACATGCATGCAAGTGGGCCTATATCCTATCATCACCCGGGACAACGGGGTTACTATGCCCCGAGGATGCGGCATGTACCTCGAAAAGCTGGAGACCGACGAGTTGGAGGGGAGAGTTCTCGATGCCGCCGGATTGGGGGCCAAGGAACTAAGCAGCCAAATCAGTGCTATTCAGGAATTTGCCATGGGCGAATTCTCGCACGAGGCGTTTCACAAGAGAATGAGCGACTTTCTCGCATCAGTCGTGCCGCCGGGATAAGCTATGTCGGCAGTCGAGTGAATCCGCGTCCGAGCGAGGAAAACGGTGGGGGCCCCCGTGACCTATTGTCCTGGAGTCCAAGGGGAATGGCTTGAGCATTACGGCTGGGCGTTCCGATGACGACGCGTGTTCCGATCTATGGTCTCGATTGGCACCAGCGCCAGAGCCCCTCCCAGAGGACTCTAGTCTTGGAGCCGCTTGAGAGACTTATTGATTTTCAACAGATCACTTGGAATGGAGAAGAGGTCAGCGAGTTGCCTTCGGCGATCCAGCGGGTACCTGCAGTTTTCTATCAATTTCCTCCACCGCGGAGCCTGTTGAGGACACAAAATGCATGCTTGGTGTGGATCCCGATGTGGGACCATGCTCGTTTTCTGAGCTCAGAATGGTGGCAGACTCTGCCCAAGACCCTCCGCGTGGTCGCCTTCTCGGGTGAGGTCGAGAAGAAGGCTAAGAGGGCAGGACTAAGTAATCTTCGAATAACCTACTGCGCGAACCCGAGCGAATGGGAACCAACAAGTTGGCGTGGGGAACGGGTATTGATGTATTGGAACAGGGTAGGCCTAGTTGGCCCAGTGTTCCTTCAGAGGCTCTGCGAAACTCTGGGAATAGGCCGAATGATCTTTATCCGCCGGGTTGATCCTTTGATCCCGTCCTGGTTTGACTATCCGCTACCGTCGAGGATCGGCAATACGATCACAACGCAAGTCTCTAGTGATGGGCCCCTTCCCCGGCAGGACTATCTCGGCCTGTTCAACCAAGCGAACATCTTCATCGCTCCGCGCTTGTCAGAGGGTGTCGGCTTGACGTTCATTGAGGCATTGGCACGCGGGTGCGCTGTGTTTGCATACAATGCGCCAACCATGAACGAATACATCAGCAGCGGGATGAATGGTTATCTGCTGCCACGCTACGGTTCTTCCCTCCTAAGATTTCTGGGCGAGCGTGTAAGGAGCCGGTTGTTGCGCTACAGGGCAGAATGGATGACAAGGGAACCGTTCTTCGAACACCGCGTCTCCGAATGGCAAGATTGGGAAGCCATCGGCAAACTTGACCTCGTGACGTTGGGAAATTCGGCCCGAGAAGGTCAGGCTATTGGGTTCGCCAAGTGGAGAGAGTCGATTCCCGATCTTGCTCGTTTCATTCTGGACTGGTGAGAGATGCGCTAATGACGCAACCGGTCGTGAGCGTGGTCTTGGGATCCTACAACAGACGGTCTTTTCTGAAGGCTACCCTGAAGAGTGTGCGCAACAATGGCATGTCTTTGCCGTACGAAATTATTGTGGTGGATGGCGGCTCGACAGACGGGTCGTTGAAGTACTTGATTGCCCAGAAAGATGTAATCACGATTATCCAGCATAACCGTGGCCAGTTTCGAGGGAAGAGAATCGAGCGGCGCAGCTGGGGCTATTTCATGAACCTGGGATTCAAAGCCGCGCAGGGCAAGTACATACTCATGATTAGCGATGATTGCCTGCTCATCCCGGGCGCAATTGAGAACGGCGTGAAGCGGTTTGAAAGGCTTCTGGCGGATGGACGAAAAGTAGGCGCAATGGCCTTCTACTGGCGCGATTGGCCAGGAAGCGATACGTATTGGGTGGGCAAAACCTTTGGAAGAGTATTCGTCAACCATGGGCTTTACCTGCGCGAGGTCGCCGCCGCGCTGAATGGATTTGATGAAGAGAGCTTTCACTTCTATCACGCGGATGGCGACCTTTGCCTGAGGATGTGGCGAGAAGGGTATGAGGTCGTAGATTGCCCCGATGCATATGTGGAGCACTTTTCCCATGCCAGCCCGCGTGTCCGCGCGAGCAATGCTGAGCACGAGCGGGCCGATTGGGAAGCGTACTCGAAACGGTGGGGCGACCTGCCCCATGACACTGGCAGCCCCTTCATTGAGAGAGCCTATTTGGACCCTCACCGTACGTACCGCAAGTTTCCCTGGCAGGCTCGAGCCTTGTTAGCAGTCAAGGAACTCGCCAATTCATTCTTGCGGAGGCTGGGGAATAGGGATTCATAGAGGAGGCACACATGGACCATACCACCCCAGCCTGTACGGGACCAGCGGAGGGGGATCCTGCATGGCAGATGTCGGCTTGCTTTCCTCATCAGAGGACGTCCAGTGATTCTGCGGCACGAACCTTACCATGACTGTTCTTCGTCCCCCCGGGACATGGCGCTATCCACGTCGGCAAGGCAACACTTCGGTTTCCGACTTATCCTAATTAGATCGATGGTTGGGGTTCTGGAGGGGGATTTTGGCTCAGTCCAGGCCAGCTTTCCTTGCTCATCCTCCCTGAGCTTCCCGTTTCTGCCGAGTCGCTCCACGATCTGTACTTATCGAGTCTCGTGGCTGGGTGTACAGGAGGTGAACTGGGGAAAGCCCCGCTCGCGGCAGGGCAGGTTGCAAGTTCGTCCCTTGTGATCGGGATCGATGGTTCGTCGCGTTCCAACTGAACCATGCTGGGGACTAAGAGGTTATTCATGCGATGTCCATCTTTCTTCAGTCGGAGAGTGTTTGCGCGAAAGATCACGCTCCGCGCAGATCTCCTTCTTGCAGTTCGCTACGCGTTCGACCTCACCAATCTGTATCGTCTCCACGCCAACAATGAGGTGGCTTACTACAACCTGCTCTTTTCGGTGGCGATCTCGGCCGCTCCGAATACGATTGTGGAATTGGGAACGGGGCCAGGGGTCAGTTCACTGGCATTCTTGCGGGTTCTGCAATACTGGAACAGTCTGCGTGCTCCGAAGGGCG
>Ga0116116_1001555_pt1 | contig 16645 bp, 17 predicted proteins | sample June2015DPH_10_1_FD_89722 | JGI IMG/M metagenome (GOLD analysis project Ga0116116, IMG submission 89722) | Peatland microbial communities from SPRUCE experiment site at the Marcell Experimental Forest, Minnesota, USA - June2015DPH_10_150 | ecosystem: Environmental > Terrestrial > Soil > Wetlands... | reverse complement strand
GAGATCGATGAATCCGGGGGCCACGATGAGGCCGGCGGCGTCGAAAATCTCCAGGCCCTGCTGCGAGGCGCGCGAGATCTGCCCCGGACGGGCGAGTTCGGCGATGCGGTCGCCATCGAGAAGCACGTCGAGCGGCGCATCCGTCTTGCTCGCGGGATCGAGGACTCGGCCGTTCTTAATCAGAAGCATGCTTGGATCCCTTTGCCTGATGCTTTCGTGCCGCAGGCGCGGATTCTTCGCTGGCGGTGCCCATGAGCAGAAAAAGGAGCGCCATGCGCACGGCCACTCCGTTGCTCACCTGTTCGAGGACGCAGGACTGAGGCCCGTCGGCAACTTCCGGAGAAATCTCGATGCCGCGGTTTAGCGGGCCGGGATGAAGGACCACAGCGTCCGGCTTTGCGCGGCGGAGACGCTCCGGAGTGAGCTGGTAAAGCATGATGTACTCATCGAGCGGCAGAGGAGGCTCGTGGAGGCGCTCCATTTGTACGCGGAGGGCGATGATCGCGTCGGCTCCGTCGAGCGCTTCCTCGATGCGAGTCGCGCGCCGAATCGCGCAGCCCGCCGGGCCGATCTGCTCGAGCTCGGGAGGAACCCACATCGGAGGTCCGCAAAGCGTGAAGCGGCAGCCGAATTTCCCGAGCAGGTGAATGTCGGATCGCGCCACGCGGCTGTGCAAGATGTCGCCGAGGATGACGACGTGCAGCCCTTCGATCGTGCCGCGCCGGTCGCGAATCGTGAGCGCGTCGAGGAGCCCCTGCGAGGGATGCTCGTGGGTCCCATCGCCGGCGTTGATAACAGGAATCTCGAGATGCCGCGCCACGAAATCGGCGGCGCCGGAGGCGCTATGGCGCACCACCAAGCAGTCCGGCCTCATGGCATCGAGTGTGTGGACCGTGTCCAGGAGGGACTCGCCCTTCTTGACGCTCGAGGCCTCGGCCTGGAGGTTCATTGTGTCGGCGCCCAGGCGCGCGGCGGCGGTGCCGAAGCTGATGCGCGTGCGCGTGGAATTCTCGAAGAAGGCCAGGGCCACGGTCTTGCCGCGCAGGGCCGCGAGCTTTTTGAGAGGATGGCGCTGAATTTCCTGGAAGGACTTGCTCTGATCGAGGAGAAAAGTGAGCTGTTCCGCCGGAAGCGGCTCGAGGGCGAGCAGATGGTGGAATCGCGGCGTCACACGTCTCCCTTTCCCGCGACGCGATCCATGAGCACGACGCGCTCTTCGTTGTCCACCTCGCGGAGGCGGACCTCAATCATCTCGGTCTCGGAGGTTTGCATGGTGCGGCCGATGAAAGTGGCTTCGATGGGCATTTCACGGTGGCCGCGGTCGATGAGCGCGCAAAGGCGGATGCGGCGCGGGCGGCCAAGGTCGAACAGACCGTTGATGGCGGCGCGGATCGTGCGCCCGGTGTAGAGCACGTCGTCGACGAGGATGAGATCCATGTCGTCCACCGTGAAAGCAATATCGGAAGACTGCAGGACGGCTTGCGACGCGATCCTGGAGAGATCGTCGCGATAGAGTGTGATGTCCAAGGTGCCGACGGGAACCTCGACGCCGTCAATACCGCGCATGGCGCGCGCGATGCGCTGCGCCAGGGGCACGCCGCGGCGGCGTATGCCGATGAGGGCGAGGTCCTTGGTGCCGCCGCTCTTCTCGACAATCTCATGGGCAAGCCGCTGAACAGTCCGGTCGATTTCAGCGGCGGACATGAGCTGGGCCTTTTCGGCGATGTGCATGGCCGCGTAATCCTAGCACAAGCGGCGGGACTGCGGCAGCGACAGAGAGCGGATTCGTCGAGCCAGTCGAGGGGGCCGTGAAGCGGCTCAGATTATTGCGCCACCCGGTGCTTCGTGTGGTAGACTCACTGCAGTGCACGTTCCAGCCGCAGTGGAACTGGGCGTCCAAGGGGGCGCGCTGCGCCTTCGGAATCCTATCGTCTCTGCCCGCGGAACCTTCGCCCCCGGTCTCGAACTAGCTCCTCTCGTCCATCTGAATCACCTTGGCGCGCTCGTCGTCAAAGTGCCTTTGCGCGAGCCGGTGGAAGGCGCGCCCGCACCGCGGCTGTGTGAGACTCCGTCGGAAATGCTGAACGCCGTCGGCCTGCGGAACATCGGAGTACGGGCGTTGGTTAGGGAAAAGCTGCCGGAGCTGCGCAAGTACGACACTGCAGTGGTGGCGAATGTTGTGGCTGCACGATCGAGGACTACAGCGAGGTGATCCGCGTGCTCAAGGATGCTGATTAGCTGGCGGCGTGCGATGTGAGTGGCTCGGGCCCGAACGTGAAGGGGGTACGCAGTTCAGAACTGAAGCGGGGCAGACCGCCCCGGAGGATGTCTTGGAATACCTGACCGTAGGTGCAACCGCCGTACAGGTAGGCGAGGCCAGCTTCACTGACCAACTGGCCACGGGGAGTATCGCCGACGTGCTGTAGCGCCTTTGTTTAGGATTTAAGGTTTTTAATATCAACGAGTTGAGAGCAATTCTAAGCGAAGAAAGTACTTGACCTAAGGGACAGGTTGTGGTACTATTTTTGGGATATATGTTGCAGGCCAAACACACTATTCGGCAGACGCTGTTCATGAGCTGGGCCGCATTTCGCTGGCTGGCCTTGATGTTCGTCATCGCGCCGGTGGTGGAGGCGCCGTTGGTGGCTCATTTGAGCGAGCCCGTGAGGCCTATAAAGGTCTGGATGGGCAATGCGAGCTGGTACGGACCAAGGTTTGAAGGAAGGACGACGGCCAACGGCGAACGGTATGATTGCGAAGCACTTACTGCGGCGCACCCCACTCTTCCTTTTGGGTCGCTCGTCAGGATAGTGAACCCTCAATCAGGCCGGTATCAGCTTGTGCGCGTCAACGACCGCGGCCCTTACCTTGAGGGGCGGGAGATTGACGTTTCTCTGCGGGTAGCTCGCAACCTCGGGCTTGTCAGCAGAGGGGTGGTCCGAGTACGATTGGAACTCATAGCTTTGCCTAACGCCAGTGACCCCGAGGGACAAGCCCGCTAGCCGCCTCATTGTAGCACTCGATTTCGATTCCCTTCCTCGCGCTCTAGACCTAGCCAAGAAACTTGCGGGTCTGGGTGTCATGTTTAAGATTGGAAGCCAGTTATACACATCAGAGGGGCCGCGGGCGATGAGCGAGATGGCCGCCCTCGGTGCCGGCATCTTCCTGGACCTGAAATATCACGACATCCCCAATACTGTGGCTGGGGCTGTGCTGACTGCGGCCGGCATGCCGGGTGTGGAGCTCATCAACGTCCACGCGCTGGGGGGCCGTGCGATGCTGGAAGCCGCGGCGCAGGCCATTCGGGCCGGCCAACCTGTCGGAGCAGAGGGACCGCGGTTGCTGGCGGTTACGATCTTGACCAGCATGGACCAAAAGGCCATGGCCGAGGTGGGGATTAGTGGTTCGCCATCTAGGGGGGCCGTGCGGTTGGCGACGCTCGCGAAGAAATCCGGAGTGGACGGTGTGGTGGCCTCAGTGAAAGAGGCCCGTTTGATCCGCAAGGCCTGCGGCAAGAGCTTCCTCATTGTCACTCCGGGAGTACGTCCGGCGACAGGAGAAAAGGTGAAGAAGGACGACCAATCGCGGGTGGCCACCCCGGCGGAAGCCATTCAGGCCGGGGCGGACTACATCGTGGTGGGCCGGCCGATCACGGGCGCGGCGGATCCCCGGGCCGCCACGCAAGCCATCCTCGAAGAATTCCAAAAGGCATGATGGCGCACGCGTTTGACGCTGTGCTTTTCCTTCAGCAGGTTTGCCTCGTAGTCTGTTCTCCCCAGTTTTAGCGGAAGGCTCTGTGGACGAGACGATCAAGAACGTCATCGTCGGAACCGCAGGTCACATTGACCACGGGAAATCATCGCTGGTCGAGGCGCTCACTGGAACCCATCCCGATCGGCTAGCGGAAGAAAAACTTCGCGGGATCACCATCGACCTGGGTTTTGCGTTTCTCGAGGAAGGCGGAGTGCGCCTCGGATTTGTGGACGTGCCGGGACACGAGCGGTTCGTGCACAACATGCTGGCTGGGGTGGGCGGGATCGACCTGGTCCTCTTGGTGATTTCCGCGGATGAATCGATCAAGCCCCAGACAAGAGAACACTTTGACATCTGCCGGCTGCTGGGCGTGCGGCGGGGCGTGATTGCGTTGACGAAGCTTGACTTGGTCGAACGCGATGCCTTGGAGTTGGTAACGCTCGAAGTGGAGGACTTCGTACGCGCATCGTTTCTCGAGAACGCGTCAATCGTGCCCGTCAGCGCCCAGACCGGCGAGGGTGTCGTGCAGCTCAAGAAGGAGCTGCTTCGCGCGGCGAGAGAAGCACCGCGAAAGAACGAGCAGGGGCACTTTCGCTTGCCGATCGACCGTGTGTTCGCGATGAAAGGGTTCGGCACGGTCGTGACGGGAACGACGCTCGCCGGAACCGTGGCCAAGGGGGACGAAGTGGAACTATTTCCCGCCGGGCGGCTGCTGCGTGTGAGGGGGGTGCAGTCGGGCGGAAAAGTGGTGGAGCGGGCCTCGGCCGGGCAGCGGACGGCGCTGAACCTTGCCGGCATCCAACACCCGGAAATGCTGCGAGGGATGGTTCTGGCGGCGCCGGGGCGATTTCGGGTGAGTAGGCGAATTGACGCCAGGGTGCAGTTATTGGGCTCGGCGAAGAAGCTCAAGACGCACGCCCGAGTTCATTTTCATCAGGGGACTGTCGAAACGGTGGCAGATGTGACTCTACTGGGCGAGAGTGAATTGCTGCCGGGACAGTCAGGGCACGCGCAGCTGCGATTGCAGGAGCCGGTGCTGGTCTTGCCTGGTGACCGATTCATCGTGAGACAGTTTTCGCCGGTCGTAACGATCGGCGGCGGCGTGGTGCTGGACGCCATGGCTACGCGGCATCCGCGCAAAGACGCCACCGTCATCGGATTCCTCGAGAACCTCGAACGCGGCGAGCCGGGCGAGGTGCTTGCGGCGCTGGCCGGGCGCGCGCCGCTGGGGCTGGAGATAGGGCAGATCGTGGCTCGCACGGGCTGGCTCGAAGCAGAAGCTCGGCGCGTGGTGGAAGCTTTGGCCGCCGAGGGAAGAGTGCGCATCGTGGACGGCCATCCGATGCTCATTGTTCCGGTGGCGGCATTCTCGGCGCTCATCGAGAAAGCCGCCCGGGAAATTGAGACCTTCCACGCCGCAAATCCGCTGGCGCCCGGGATTCTGCGCGAGGAATTGCGCGCGCGAACGGCAGCGAAAGTGCGGCCGGAGGTTTTTCGTGCGGCGCTGGAAGAACTCGCGGCGGGGGGCGCAATCGAGCTTGCCGGAGAAATCGTGAAGCGCGCAGGGGCGCAAGTGACTCTGCAGCCCAAGGAGGCGCGAGCCCGGGAGCAAATCGAGGCGGCATTTGCAAACGCCGGGCTGGAGGCGCCCTCCTGGAAAGACTTGCTGGCGCAATTGCCGGTCGAGACGCGAAGGGGGGAACAGTTGCTGCAACAGCTGTTGCGGGAGGGCACGCTCATCCGGGCAGCCCCGGAGCTCGTGTTTCACCGGGAGGCGCTTGCGCAACTGAGGGCCCAGCTTCAGGCGCACAAGCGGGCCGCTGGAAAACGCCTTTCAGTGGCCACATTCAAAGAATTGACGGGCGTCAGCCGAAAATACGCCATCCCCTTGCTTGAGTATCTGGACCGTGAACGGGTGACCCGGCGCGTGGGCGACGAGCGTGTTATCCTATAAGGGAGAATAGCGGTAAAGGGCTTGTCGCCCGCGGCGTTCTGCGTTAGGGTGAGAGTCACCGCACTTCAGGGGAATGGCCCGCGGAGGTTAAGAATGTCTATAGGTCCGATGGACTGCTTCAGTGCTCTGATCTTCGATAGTCCGATGGACTGGCTGATTGTTTTGCTTATCGTCTTGATCTTTTTCGGAGGGCGCCGGATCCCCGAAGTGATGCGCGGCCTTGGTGAGGGCATTCGCAGTTTCAAAGATGGCGTCAGCGGCACAACGACGCATCCAACGCCGCAGCCGCCTCCCGCGCCTCCCGCTGCGGCATCCACAGCGTCCACCGAAAAGCCGGTCGAAGAGAAGAAGTAGCGCGCGAACGGCGATAGCTGCCTGGCAGGAAGATTCGGGGCGGTCCTTGTGGCCGCCCTTCTTATTTTGCGCGGCGGAAAGCCCTGAAGACAGCGGGTGGCCGAGTCCCGCCGCGCCGGCCCAATCTGCGGGAATTCCTGTCGGGCGCGCGACCAGGGAACTGCCGGCTATGAAATAGACTTCGTCAGCAGCCGATCGATGGAAACGGCCCCCGAGCCCCTGATCATGATTGCCAGGGCCAGCGCAAGCGCCAGGAGGTGATACTCAAACCCTTCGCCCTTCCGGTTGCCGTGCCAATTCATGAAAAAGCCGAAGTGCCGATGCACCATCGCCACCGCGACCACCATGTTGCAGAAGATTCCGAAGGCGGCAATGCGCCCCAGGAATCCGACGAGCAGTCCGAGGCCGCCCAAGAATTCGGCGGCGATGGCCAGAAACGCGAACGGCGCCGGAATCCCCATCTGGTGGGTGAAGAAACCCATGGTGCCGTGGTACCCATAACCCCCAAACCAGCCCAGCATCTTTTGCGCGCCGTGCGCGAAGAAGATTACCCCGAGCACCAGACGAACAATCATCACCGTATAGTTGTTCGCTGTGCCGATCAGTCTTTGAAACATGTTCGCCCTCCGTTGTGATTCCGCTCCCGAGGCCGACACACTCATTCTTGTGAACCCTGGGCCGACATCCCGTTCGAGCGCAGAGCATACACCAAGAGACTGGCCCATGGTTACCGCGAAGCACCGGGCTGGCTCGCTCTTTCCCTGGATCAGGAGCGGATCATGGTCAACAACATTTTGAACCGCGTGGCGGCCTTCAACGCGTGGGGTTGATTCGCAGGCATGAGAACTGCTTCGCCCGCTCTTGTCGGCAGCAGCTTGCCCGAAACCGTGATTTCCGCATCGCCCTCGAGCACTTCCGCCAGGGCGTCGTACGGGGCGGTATGCTCGCTGAGCCCTTGGCCCACGTCGAACGCGAACAGCGTGACGGTTCCAGTCGGGCGGCTGACGAGAGTGCGGCTAACGATCGCCCCTTCCTGATAGCCCACGAGGTCCGCTAGCCGGCACACTTCCGCGACGGGCATCTCGCGTCTGCCTGGTGTCTCGGGTGAACTCATCTTTGTGTCCCTCCGCTGGAACAAGTCTCTTGGATGCTCTCAAGGCATCGTTCGGTGCGGGAGACGCGCACCAACCGCGATGCGTCATGCCTCGATGGCTGTGCGCTGGAACAAGAATGCTGATTCAAACGTAATTACAGCTCGATTTACAGTTCGTAAGCATGTGTCGTACGCCCCGTCGCTCTTGCGAGCGGAAGCATGATTCGATTGCCAAGGAGCTAGAGATGAAATTGAAATGGGGTTCGCCAGATAGCCCATTCTTGGCTTTCGCAAAAATGGCTACCTGGCAAACTCTCCTGAACCTGCAGTCGACAAAACACTAAAGAATGTTGATGGAGATGCGCACGCCGGGATGAACTCGGTCGTACATGTAATAGCCGCCATCCATGTACACGACGTAAACGTCATCCGAGTAGCCCCAAGCCACTGGCCAGGGATCGATGAACCCGAACGAGTAGCCGCCATACTGGAAGCGCCGATGATCGTAGTCGCCGCGGTTAACGTGGAAGCTGTGCCCACTGCCAAAACTGGCGGCGTAATGGTCGTTAGAAATACGGCCATGATCGTTGCCACCTCTGTTTCCACCCGCAGGCTTTGAGTTCTGCGCGCGATTGACCGGACGTGCCTGTTGCTGTTGTGCACGCGTGGCCTGCTGCGTGTGTTGTTGCTGCGCCAGCTTGGCATTCTGTGTCTGCTGCCGTTGTTGCTGCTGCGCCGGCTTGGAATTTTGTGTCTGTTGCCGTGCTGCTGGTTTGGCTTGCTGGTGCTGCTGCTGTGCCGGCTTGGCCTGTTGCTGTGCGGGTTTCGCCTCCTGCGGATGCCCACCCTGCCCCTTTTCTTGTTGTGCGTAGGCGGGAGCGGTGGTACCGAGAAGCAAGAGCAATACTGCTGTAGGTAATGCGAATTTCATGTGTGTCACCTCAAATTTAGATGCGTACACAGTCTAGCGATTCGAGACCTGATCGTCTGTCGCAAATAGGACAGGCTCTCACTCTCCTTTAGGACCTTTCGCCAAGCTGTCAAATCCAGCATATGCGCGCGAAGATCCCCATCCAACCGCGTCGTTGGCCTAGTTAGCGCCCAGCACTACAGACAAATGACAAGAAAACCAAGATACCGGGCGGTTTGTGCCCCATTTGGAACAGACAGACCGGGTCTCAACGTGGTATGTGCAGCGTCCAATGCAGGCGAAAAAAGAAGCCGCAATTGCAGTTTGTAACTAACTCAAAGAGAAGGGGAAGCTGGCTCCCCGGGCAGGACTCGAACCTGCAACATTTCGGTTAACAGCCGAGAGGATCAAAAATCTAAGTGCCCTATCTGATGTCGCTTACAAGAAATTGGGAGCCATTCTTACTCTTCTAGCTGCACCCAATCCTGCACCCAAAGAATTATTCTGAATCAATACACGACATTGCCGGCTAGGTCCCACAACCCCGTTTCTGGGTAGCTTCTGAGTTGCCGACGATCCGACCCGAACCCGCGAGTTGACCCTCCGTCCATCTGGATGAGTGGCTCAGGCTGTTGGCAATAGTTGCTATTCCCTAGCAGCGCGGACCTGGCCAATCACGTCTATCGCATCTTCGATTGGCGAGACTACGGTTTGACGGGCCTTTTGATGTAGTATCGGCGGCAAAATTGCCTGGCGATCTCGGACCAGTGTTCCCAGGCCTGAAGCGGAGAGTTCAATGCAGAAACAGGTGCTCAATTTCCTTGCGTTTGCATTTTTCGTGCAGGTTGTCTTACCCGGCGCTACCTGTCAGGCAGGGGCGCAGTCCGAGAAGGCTTCCTATCCCGTAATGGCCCCTCTCGATCAGTATTTGATGCCCGACGGGAATTCTGAAATCGCGCTGGCTCGCAGTGCTGCCCCAGCGTCCATTTCGGACGGAGCCGAAGTGATGGTGCTGGGACCGAAGGGATACAAGACCGCAGTGAAGGGCACGAATGGCTTCCTCTGCATAGTGGAACGATCATGGGGCGCCGCCACCGATGAACCGGACTTCTGGAATCCCAAAGTGCGCGCCCCCATTTGCTTCAATCCTCCAGCCGCAAGAACCTTTGTGCCCATCTTCCTGATGAAGACCAAACTGGTGGTGGCAGGAAAATCGAAGACGGAGATCGTCGAGGCGACCGCATCGGCACTGGATAAGAAGGAACTGCCCGGGCTGGAGCCGGGAGCGATGTGCTACATGATGTCGAAGCAGCAGTACTTAAGCGACCGCGCCATGAGCTGGCATCCACATCTGATGTTTTTTGTTCCGGGCGACGTGGCGAAAAGCTGGGGAGCCAATCTGCCGGGCTCGCCGGTTATCGCAGCGAATGACCCTGAAGAACGGGTGACTATTTTCCTCGTCTGGGTTGGCAAATGGTCCGATGGGACGCCGGCTCCGCCGATTGTGCACTGACTCCAATTTGATTGTTGAGGAGGCAGCGGAGGACCAGTGATCCTCGCTTCCGCACCCCCACCACTGATCCCTACTCGCGTGATCTCGCCCGCAGGAAATCTCCGCATACGGGCTTCACGCCAAAGGTTCCCCTCAACCTTGGTCGACGAGTGACAAATCGCCAACGCACTCTAACATCGCGGGCTACCAATCGTCCCCGGTTTTCGGAGTTCTGGGCGACGGGCAACTCGGAAGTAATTCGATGTTCAGATTGATCAAACCGGGAGCAGGGCGTGGTTACTTTCGGAAATCGTCCAGGGTCTGCGCGCTTGATTTCGCATCGCGATGAATGCAGGCCTCACAGAAGCGCTAGGCGTAATGATGAAATCGACTCCGCAAATTGCTGATGGGCTCGCCCACTTTCCATAGAAAAGTTACAGCACCGAATCTTTGAACTCGCCGTGAAGCCAGATGGGATGTTGCACCCATTGCACCCAAAGATCGGTTGGAGGAATCAGAACGAAAGGCTGCGTATTTTACTCAATCCAGGAAAGATCGCCCAACTCTGCCATCCAGGTTGGAACAAACACCCTTCGGCCTGCGACCGAATGCCAATTGACCAAAATTCGCAGCTTGAAAAAACTCAAATGATTGAAAAAGAAAGATTTGGCTCCCCGGGCAGGACTCGAACCTGCAACATTTCGGTTAACAGCCGAACGCTCTACCATTGAGCTACCGGGGAGCAGCACCGAGCAGAACGCACAATCGGCTGCAAACTCGGCCAGTCTAGCGAAGGCCCTCAGGAGTGTCAACGCGAGCAGGCACGCGTAGAAACCGATCGAGAGTTTTTCTCGCGGGGCGTCGAACGTCCCAACATCCCTCCAAACGCAGCGGGGAGGACTCGAATCGGTCCTCCCCGCAATGTTTCTTCCGAAAGAAGCGCTAGGCTAATGAACCATGCGCACGTTGTGAACGCCGGCCGCGATCGACAGGGCAGTATTTGCGCCCTGTGGCAGCCACCACATCCGGCGCACCCACGGACGCCGGTTGGTCATCATGCGATGGCCGAGATAATCCATCAACGTGGGGCTTACCTGTCCGGCGACGTACAAGAAATTCGAATGAGCGAACGGCTTCATCAGCGGGTTCAATTCTCTGCCGCCATCTTGAGTGATGGCGCGGCGAGTGGACCAATCATCAAACGTGGCCGCCGTATGCCCGGCGATCATCAACCCCAGCCACGCGTGCCTCTGCGCTGGAGATCCTTCGATCCGGCGGCGCAACTTCGGAGGTGGCGGAAGACGAAGTCCGCTCACGTCCCTGGTGCCGAGCTGAGGGTCTTTGGCATCCTTGGCCGATGGCGCCGCGTTGGAAGACACGGGTTGCGGTGTGAGACGGCCGGGCTCGTATGCCACGGGCTCCACGCGCGAGTCCGTGCTCATAGGGCTGGAAGAAAAAGTCTCGGAAGAAAGAGAAGTTGTCGAAGCCTGCAACTGGACAGACTTCGACGCGTTTTGCTCCGGGGAACTGGTTGCCGCAACGATATCCTGCGGAGGAGTAAGCAAGAGAAAGGTCAAAGCCAGTAGCATCCCTCACCTCAGTCGCCGTAAGTTCTCTTCGTGGTTCCCCCAACGGCAATGAGAGACTACCGCGCCGTATCGTGCAGCACAGTAGGCGAGAGGTTACATTCGCGTGGTACTTTGCGCTAGTCCTTTTGTAGGCTTTCGAGAAAACTTCCGTACTACAACTATCAGTACGCCACCCCGCACTCTCCCTCTTTCTCGCGTTTGCTATAATCGCGCGCCATGCCCATGAAGGACGCTCCCCCACCTGCAGACAGGCCGAAGACCGCGCAACCGCCGCGTTTTATCGTTGTGGAAGGACCGTTGCGCGTCGGAAAGACGACCCTGGCGAGAATCCTTTCCGAGCGGTTGCACGCGCGGCGTATCTACGATTGCGAGGACAATCCCTTTCTCGGCGATTTCTACGATGAAAAGCCCGGAGCCGCGTTTCGCGCCCAAATGTATTTTCTGGTCGAACGGCAGCGGCGGCTGCGCGAGGCGCTGGCCGTGACTTCACCCGGTCAGGTGGTCTCCGACTATCTGATGGAGAAAGACCGCATCTTTGCGAATTTGAATCTCAATGACGAGGAATTGAAACTCTACGAGCGCTACTACGGAATCCTGGCAGCCGATATCCCTCCGCCGGACCTGGTGATTTACCTGCAAGCCTCGCCCGAAGTTCTCCGCGCGCGCATTTCGAAACGGGGCGCCAAAGAGGAACGGCAGATCGCGCCGGAGTACATCGAGGAAGTTGCGCGGGCCTACGAGCACTTCTTTTTCCGCTACTCAGCTTCGGATCTGCTGGTGATCGATACGTCCGAGATTGACTTTGTCGAGCGCAGCGCCGATTTGCAGCAGCTTCTGCGCCGGTTGAAAGACCCCGTCCGCGGCACGCAGTATTTTCTTCCGCTCGGCGAAACGCGTGAATAGCCCCGGACATTTGTAGGGGCGCGGCATGCTGCGCCCTGCATGCAACACCCCATCCAAAAGAACGATTATTCGACGACGACACGGAGAAACTTCTTCTTGCCGGCACGGAGGAGGAATTCGCCGCGTTTGGTCAGATCGATGTCTCTGCGAAAATCGTCGATTCGAGCGCCATCGATTTCGACGCCGCCCTGCTTGATCAGCCGCTCGGCCTCGCTCTTCGAAGGCGCGAGATCGAGCTCGACGAGCAGCGCCGTGAGCTTCTTGGCGCCGCCGCGCGCGAGCTTCCGCACCGGCGCTTCATCGGGCGCTTGGCGCTCGCGGAAGACGCGCTGAAACTCCTCGGCGGCTTTCTTCGCCGCGTCGGCGCCGTGGAAACCGGCGATCACTTCCCGCGCGAGGTCCATCTTGACGTCCATGGGATGCGACTTCGCCTTTGCCACGCTCTCCCGCAATTGCCCGATTTCCGCCGGAGTCCGGTCCGTCAGCAGTTCCCAGTAGGACCACATCAGCTCGTCGGGAATCGACATCATTTTACCGAACATCTCCCGGGGCGTTTCGGTGATGCCCACGTAATTGCCCAGGCTCTTCGACATTTTGCGCTGCCCGTCGAGCCCGACAAGGATGGGCATGGTCAGGGCGACCTGGATTTCCGGTCGGTATTCCACTTCAATTTCGGGATGGTCTAGCTGATATTGGACGGCCTTTTCCCGGCCGTACGCGAGCTGAATTTCCCGGCCCATCAGCAGATTGAACTTTTGTTCCGACGCTCCCAGCTCGACGTCGGCTTCGAGCACCACCGAATCGTAAGCCACCAGCAACGGGTACAGCAGCTCGTGCATCGAGATGGGCTGCTGCTTTTCGAGCCGCGAATGAAAATCCTCGTGCTCCAGCATCCGCGCCACGCGGTATTTCCCGCAGAGCCGCACGATATCGTAGCTCGTCAGCTTGTCTAGCCACTCGCTGTTGTAGCGGACTTCGGTTTTCGCCGGGTCGAGTATCTTGAAGACCTGCGCGAGGTACGTCTTGGCGTTTTCCTGGACCTGCTCGCGCGAAAGCGGCGGGCGCGTTTCCGATTGCCCGGTGGGGTCGCCCACCAGCGCTGTAAAATCTCCAATCAAGAAGACGGCCGTGTGGCCGAGATCCTGAAAATGCTTGAGCTTGCGGATGACCACCGTGTGGCCCAAGTGAAGGTCCGGCGCCGTCGGGTCCACGCCCAGCTTCGCGCGCAACGGCTTGCCGGTCTTGAGCGAGCGCGCGAGCTTGGCGCGCAGCTCTTCTTCGCGGATGATTTCCGCCGCGCCCTTTTTCAGGTACGCGACCTGCTCGTCAACGGGTTTGAATGTAGTCTGCGTCATATCGTGCCAGGATGCAGGCCTCCGGGCTGGCGCTATGTAACCCCTTTGTCTTTGGAAATCAATACTACCCGCCTTCCCTCGATGCGGTAGCGCCCTTCGAGAACGATACGCACCGCTTCCGTATAAATCCGGTGTTCCTCCTTGAGGATGCGCTCGGAGAGCGAATCGGGCGTGTCGTCGTCCCGCACCGGGACGACGGCCTGCACGACGATCGGCCCGGCATCGAGCTTTTCGTCCACAAAATGAACCGTGCAGCCCGAGAATTTTGCGCCGTATTCGAGCGCCTGCCGTTGTGACTCGAGTCCCGGAAACGCGGGCAGCAGCGCGGGATGAATGTTCAGGATGCGGTTCGGATACGCGGCGATGAAGTAGGGCGAAAGCAGCCGCATGAATCCGGCCAGGCAGATCAGGTCCACCTGCTTCTCGCGTAGGGCGGCGACTACTTGCCGGTCGTAGGCTTCGCGTTCGAGCCCCTTCGAGGGAATCACGCGGGTCTCGATGCCCAGCGCCTTGGCCTTCTCGATTCCCGGCGCGCCCTCGCGATTGCTGATGACGATCGAGATTTCCGCGTTCGGAATCCGTCCCGCCGCGACACTCTCCGCCAAGGCCACGAAGTTCGACCCGCGCCCGCTCAGCAGCACGCCAATTCGCTTCATCATTGCCGAAGCAAATTAGCACATCCGCTTCGGCCTGCCAAACGGCAGCGCGGCGATCGTAGGTCAGTCTCCGATAAGCGCGTTTACCAGGACTTGACCGTTTAATTTGTGACTTTCAGGATTACTTCCGGTTGGCCGACGATACTGATACACTGCAGCAATGAACCGCATGGTTTTGACCGCATTGTTCCTCCTCTCGGTTTCCACAGTGTATTCCCAGCAGAAATCGGAGCCCGGGCAGCCGAGCTACAGCCATGATTCCAAAGGGCTCGAAAAACAACTTGAACCGGCTCTGCAAGCGTACACGGCGGGCAAGCTCCCCGATGTCGACAAGCAGTTCAATCGCTTCGTGATGCCCGATGCTCAAAAATGGTTTGCGCAGTACTTTCCACAAGACCGAGTGCAAGAGCTCGGCAAACGGCAGGCCGAAGCCGAAGACAATTGGGAAACGGGCATCACGGCCCTCATGAGTTTGTTCCCGAAGGGCACGCAGTTTCGCGTCCGTTGCACCCCGAGCCAGACGAAGAGTCCTCAAGAAACGCAGACTTCAACCGGCACGGTACTACCCTCGTCGCCACCTCCAGTCGAGACTTATTTGATTGAGTTTTCTGCTAACAAGACCAATGTTCTGGGTGTCAAGAGTTTTGCTTCTGTCGCTCTTCTCGTTTACTCCGATGGAGCCTATCGGTTTGTTGGAGACGAAGATGGCCCCTTCTGGTCGGCACCTCCTAAGCAGGGCAACAAGAAACCTTGAAGCAATCGCGATGGAATGAAGAGGTCTTGCCCTAGGCCTGTTTTTCGAATGGGCTGGGTCAAGTCCTGGTTTGTCGGCTAACCGGACATCTGCCGCACCGGTACTCTACTTCTCCGGTTAGCGCGTTAATCAGGCATTAGGCGTGTTAGGCGAACTAAACTAGAATCAGTACATAGATGGAAGAGGACCGAAGATTCGTTATTCCCACAGTCTCAAGAGCAAAGATTTCTCGCAATCTCTCGTATCCGATCGGAGCGGAGCGCGTCTCCGATCTGCTTGCTTCCGCTGCCCGACTTGCCGAGCTCAAATTGCACTTTTACTCGGGATTCGACGTTCAGTTGCGTAGCGGACATTACGAGTTCCTACGCGTCGAGTATCTAGACAATGCGTAAGGTGTTGAGCGGCCTAGGATGCCAAAATGGAAATCCCTGGAATGGAGGCGTTCGATGAGAATGGTTGCCAATCAACTCGATTCGATAAGGTCTACAAGCGGGAACCTGGGCCACTGTCACGCTTCCGGCATATCCGATGTGCGGCATAGGGTGCACTTCCACGGAGGCTCTGCGATCTTCGCTCGCATGGTCCAATTCATCTTGCTCCTGGTACTGCTTGGCTGGGGCTGCGGCGGCGGGTCCTCCCCGGCCCCGTCTCCCCCCTCTTCGTCGTATGCCGACCAGTTCGATTTCCTGTGGCAGAGATTCGATCAAACATACTCATATTTTGTTTACAAGAACATCGATTGGCAGGGTCTGCGGAACACCTATCGCCCCTTAGCCATCCAGGCGAATTCCCAGAGTGAATTTGTGCAAGTCCTCGGGCAAATGCTCTCGAATCTTCACGACCTTCATGTAAACCTCATCAGCCCTGCTGGCACATACATTCCCACCTTCACGGATACAGATTTCGTGAATTTCAGTTCTTCTGTGTGGCAGCAGTATCTGCAAACGAAGGGGACGAATATTCAGCAACACGCCCTCTTCACGACCGGCCAACTCGGTGGCGTGGCTTACATCGCCATTCGGTCCTGGGCTCCTTCCTCGAGCACGGAGACGGCGGACCTCGACACAGCCTTGGAGCAGTTTCGCAACGCCCCGGGAATCATCATTGACGTGCGGATGAATCCTGGAGGCGATAGCGCGACGGCCGGAAACTTCGCGGGCCGGTTCGCGGATCAGACGCGAACGGTCGGGTTTGTTCAATTCCGCGATGGGCCTGCGCACAGCGACTTCGGTCCGTTGCAGACCCGGCAGGTTATACCGCGCGGCCCGTGGCAGTTGACAGGGCCGGTGCTCTTGCTGATCGGCCGCGGCTGCTTTAGCTCCAATGAGGACTTCATAAGTCAGATGCGTGAGCTGCCTAACGTGACGGTTGTGGGAGATACTTCAGGAGGGCACTCGGGAGACCCCGTTGCCTCTAACCTGTCAGACGGGTGGCAATTCACCGTATCGACCTGGATCGATTACACGGCTGAAATGCAGATCATCGAAGATAGGGGAATCGATCCTGCCATCTTCATTCCCACAACAGCCGCCGATTTTCAGGCAGGAAGGGATCCGGTGTTGGACTTTGCGATAAGCCACTTCGCCAATTAGCACGAATTATCCCGAAGATCCATTGTGAGATACCGAATCTTGAACTCTTTCGTCCTTTGAATTAGTTGTACTCCCACCGATAACGGCTGGCGGATGGGCTAGTCTTAACTCCCGATAAGTCGCTAGCCTTGATCGGAAACGCCTCGGCCGAGCAGTTCTCTGGAAGACGAAGAATTAAATGCGAGGCGTTTCCGATAAGGAGACTAGGAGGAAGCCGCTGGCGTTTGCGGCGGACGCGTT
>Ga0116116_1001547_pt1 | contig 16713 bp, 9 predicted proteins | sample June2015DPH_10_1_FD_89722 | JGI IMG/M metagenome (GOLD analysis project Ga0116116, IMG submission 89722) | Peatland microbial communities from SPRUCE experiment site at the Marcell Experimental Forest, Minnesota, USA - June2015DPH_10_150 | ecosystem: Environmental > Terrestrial > Soil > Wetlands... | reverse complement strand
GTCTAACTACTCGGCCTAGGATTTCAGCCGTTCCAGATGCTCACGCAGAAAATGATGTTGGCCACCCCCCCGCAGACTTTCCAGCAACTGCAAATCAGGTTGGGAGCGGGTCAAGAACGAGATCTTAAGCACGCACTCATCGTACTCTTCAAGTGGAATGGAGTCCGCCACGACCCCGCTTCCTACGCCCATTTCACCGGAGCTGCCTTCCAGCACGATGGTACGGATCGGCACGCTGAGCACCGCATCGCCGTCCGGCGAGAAGTGCCTGGTGGCCCCGGTGTACACCCCCGCGTCGCTCCTTCGAGCTCCTGAATAATCAGCATGGTGCGGCACTTCGGCGCTCCGGTCACTGAACCACTCGGGGAAATGGCCTGGAAGATGTCGTAGAGCGTTGTCCCCCGACGCAGCGTCCCCGTAGCCGTAGAGGTCATCTGGAACAGCGTCTCGTACTTCTCCACGGCAAAGAGATCGTCCACGCGAGCCGAGCCGATCTGTGCAATCTTGCCGATATTATTCCCGGCTAGACCGTCTCGAGAGTAAAACCCGGAATGAGGACGGTGCTTCCTTTTCAGACATGGGCGGCAAGAAAAATCTTGCCTGGGTGGCAGCCGGAGTAAAATGCCGTCAGTTCAACGTCCAAAGGAGAATCCGTGTCGAGTCGAATTCTCCGGCCATTCCATCTCAGTGAAAGTGACGAGGCGCATATGAATTCGTCTAGCTTGCCTGCATGCCCCGGGTTATCGTGCTTGCGTTGGCTTTACGCTCGAAGAGGAATCTCCTTTGTCGCCCTCGCCGGCCTCGCGGCGTTGATCGTCGGCTGGCGCGGACCGGTGCTGGCGCAGACGACTCTCACGCATGCCACCTCTCAGCAATCCTCCCAGAGCGATGCGGAAAAGAAGAAGCAGGAAGAGGAGCGCAAGAAGCGGGAGGAGGCGGCGAAGAAGAAGCAGCAGCCACCGCCGCCGGTCAAGCTGCGCATCCCCGCGCAGACAACGCAGCCCGCAGCGACCGGGCAATTGCCGCCGGCCACAAATGCCCAGCCGCCGAGGCAAAGTTCGACGGGAACGACGGCGCCTCAACAGCCACCGACGAACCAGCAGCCCCAGCGCCCAGGCCGCCTGCCCGTGCAGCAGCCCCAAACACCCATCTACATCCCACAGCCGCAGCAGACGCAAGCTCCGCCCGTTTTCAATATTCCTCCGAAGCAGTACGTCGGCGGGCGCTGCGGAACGACGCAGCAGGGACGCATGGCCGGCTTTCTGATCGCCCTTTCCACTTGGGATGAGAAGAAAAGCAAGGCAGACAGCAAGTGCGCCTTCACCGCCGTAAACGGTACCGCCAACATGCAATTCGATCTGCCGGGCACAACGTCTTTCGTGGTGAGTTTTTCGAAGCTGAAATTCGAGCCGGATGGCCAAGTGACGGAAGGAAAGATCGACGTTTCCGACTTCAACCCTTCTGCGGCCGCCGGCGAATCTCACGCTTACACGCTGGCCCTTCACGGGTTTCAATTCGAGGTTCATTCCCTGCACATCGAGCCGCGCATGGCCACCGGCGATCTTGATCTCGTGATTACGGAAGCGATGGACTTGCGTTTGGCGGCGACGACTCCCACTTCGTCGGAAGGCCGAGCGATCGAGGGCGCGTTGAAGTGCACCGTGCGCGGCTTGCTCGGCGACGGCATGTTGCAGGCATCTTGTCCGCTCACGGCCGCGTGGCAAGTCGGCACCGCCCCCGTTTTCTTGGGCGATCCCGGCGGTACCGCAGCTCCCGAACTTCGCCGCGGCCCCACGGTCAGAACGGTCGGGAAGACCGCCAGCGCGTTTGACATCGAGTGGTCGGCGGCTGCGAGCATGGCCACGGCTGCGCCCGCCACGCCCGCTGCTGCGGCGGCGTCCATTCCTGCGGTTCCCATGGCTCAAACCCAAGTTCAGAGCCAAAGCGTCAAGATCAACCGGCCTCCGAGCGCCACGTTGAGTCCCACGGCCACACAAGCCCTGAGCGGCCTCTCCGCACAAGCGCTGGCCACCTACCAGGGCCCGCTGTACCTCAAATCACCGTTCATAGACAAACTGGATGCCAAGTTCCCCGCGAGTGGCTTCTCACTTTCCCTTGCGCCGGACGGCATCCGCGGCAACATCAGTTATGCCAACGCGTCTTTCGCGCCGCTGTTCCCGGATGGCTTCAAGTTGAGCGAGTGTTCCGGCCAGTACACGGTTTCTGCCAGTGCGATCGTCAATGGCACTATGTCCGGAAAGATCGCACTCCCCGACAACTATTGGGACGACAACCATCACACCGTGAACGCCACATTTAGCGGCACGCTCGATGCGACGGGAACCCTCAGCGCTCCGATTAAGCTGGTGGAACTCTCGAAAGGCACTGATCCCAGCATCGTGTGGGACGCTTTTGGCAATTTGCCGGAGCCGCCTGCTATCCGCATCTTTTTGCCGAAGGCGATTCCGGCCGCGAGCCTGATCACGATTCCCAAGGTCCAGGCCGGCTGGGCGGGGCGGTCTCAAGTCATTCAGGAGGTGCAAGCGGGGCAGCCTGCCCAGACGATCGCAGGTGCCGCGCCTCGGCCGGCTGATGTTGTGGCCATGACGCAGCAAGCCGCGGCGATTCCTATCCTGACCTCGAGTCAATACGCCGCCAAGAGCGCCCAGCCCGAAGTTCGCAACTTCTCGCCCGCTCTGGCGCGGTTGGAGGCATCGAGTGTCGCTCGTTACTCGGGTAAGGCCGCCATCGTGCAACCGGCGGCGCTGGGGAACATCGCTCAGATTCTCAATCAGCCCGTCCTGTGGTCGCTCCTGATGGGCAAGGGAACGTTGAATGTCTGGGGCAAGGGCCACGAGCTGGTGAACGAACCGGTGCCCAGCTATGGCTTGAAGATTGATTATGGATGGGTGACCACGCCGTGGCTTGGGCCTCAGGATGAAACTGACCCAACGAAGACGACCGCCTCGCCGAGCTTCTTCTTCAACACGGCGTCGAAGAGCGATCCGGGCTTTATGCTCACGGCGGCGGGCGTTTATGGCGCCATGCACTACGAAGTGGACCACAGCGTGGAGTTTCCCGCGATCGCCTATTCGCAATACGAAGGCTTCCGCATCCAGTTTGAAGACTTCGACCTGAAGTTCGGCCGCGGCCGATTGGCGGACTCGCGCATTCACGCCACGCTGCAGATTCCCTTCGGCGATTTGAATCTCGAACTCGTGAATTTGGAGGTGGATCCCACCAACGACGTCAATTTCGTCGGCGGCGAGCTCATATCACCCGAAAAGTGGGAGCTGGGCAAAGGCAGTCCCATCTCTATTGTTCCCAGCGTCGTCATTCTGAAGGAGCACAAGATTGTTTTTGACGGGCTCTTCTACATAGATCTCCTGAGGAACTACAAGGGCGAGGTGCAGGCCTTCACCGCCCACGAAGGGAAAATCCTCGTTTTCCGCAATGAGAACGGCCACGCCTGCGCCAAGCTGGCCGACATGAACATCTCCTCCGACGAAAAGCAATCCATCGGAGGCCTGGCGGCGACTCTTCACGGAATCAACTTCGACACATTCGTGGCCTGCGCCGACGAGGTTGGAGAAGGATGGCCGTTCGCGCTCGTGGACACGGACCTGGTTGTGCCGGGTTTTGGAAAACAGTCGGTGCAATTCCAGGTTTTCGACGGATCCTACAGCGGCTCAACGTGCGGTCCTCCGCCTGACAATTTGCACGCTGATGTTCACACTTACCAAACCTGTATCGCCTACGGGCTTGACCACTCGGGAGAGTACAAAGACTCCTTCAACCTGGCCCGCCAGATGCCTGCCGGAAACAACGTGGAAATGGTCGTGGGCATTAGCCTGAAGCTGATGCCCCCGGACTATGAGATTTGGCGCGGCGTCAGCTACATGGACGTGCCGCAGCTCGGCCTGGTGACGGGGCCATGGTCGGCGGACGCAGTGGAAGGCAAAACCTGGCAGGTAGTTCCCTCGTTTCCTCCCGACGATAGCCTGGGATTCACCCTGCCGCAGCACGAAGGCGGTTCGGTTCTCGAAGGTGCGCACCTTCAGTACACCTGCAAGGTGAATTACGACCAGAACGAGTGCAGCAGCAACCCCGGGGTACAGCTCGATCCCCAAAACCCGCCCGACCCGGCTAACTGGATTCAGTTCGACGATGACACGGGAATCTCGAAGTTCGGCATCCACGGCCCGACGACGATGGGTCAAGCCGACAAGGATGGGAACTCAACCGGGGACGTACAGGTTCCCTCCAGCGACACCGCCATTAATCTCGACAAAGACACCACGACGTTTTCCGTTGCAGGTACGGTGCCGGGCGGCAGCGACCTAACACCGGGGAACGCCAGCGCCAAGAAGGGCAGCTCCGGCCAGTTGGACGGGAAAAAGCTGACGCTCGTCAACGATGGCGGGTTCAAGCTTTATTTCGACACTTCCGACAACCGCCTGACCGGGTCGTTCGACAGCTTCCAGCCGGGAAGCGGCGGTAACAACATGCCCTCCGGCACACCTGAGGTCAGCGTCCGCTTCAATTTCTGGGTGGACGGCGGCTACTTTGATATCGGCACCGGCATCAAGGACATCCCCGTCATTGCCAGCCTAAAGGCCGACGGCGCTCTCGGACTTTTCTACACGAAGAAGACCGAAGGCGCCTTTCTCCTCGGTGACGTGACCTTCGACTGGACCGGCGCCGGCACGGGGATCAAAGGAGAAGGCCACATCTACGTGGACGCTTTCGCCAAAGTGAGCGGCGAAGAGGTCAAACAACTCCTCAGCGATCTCATCCGCAAGGAAATCGTCAAGAAATTCGATGCTTACCACCTCTGGCCGCCGGACACCGAAAACTATTTCGCGGCGGGTCTTGGCGTTCACGTGGAAGTGGACGTTTTGAGTTGGGACCTCGCCGATCTGGATGCGGATTTCACCTATGAATACGCCTCGCATCTCGGTCCGCCCGCCTATCCGGACGGGTGGGGCTGCGATAACTGCTCCGGCTTCCGCGGCTATCTGGGCGCGAAGCTCAACGATATCGTTCACTGGCGCGGCCGCATGGTCATCCTGAACGGCGACCGCGACATTTCCACCACCTGCTGCGACGCCACGGTCTTCTGGTCCGACAGCTGCGAGAATCCCGGCGACACCGGATGTCACGGCCTGTGCGATCTCTTTTGAGGGAGGCGACGATGCGCGATACGATCCGACAGTTTGTGACTTTGCTCCTCGTTGCGTTGCTCTGCTCGCCTTTGCCGCTGGGCGCGCAGTCCTACGCCCGTCCGGACCTCGCCGCCGGCCAAGGCCAAACCACGATAGAAGGCGCTGAGGTTCCTCTGTCGAACCGCCCGGATACGACTGTCTATCCGGTTCCTCCGGCGGTCCAAGATCTGAACTATGCCGTCACACCGACGGACATCTACCTGGCCTGGACGGACGTTCTTCCGAAGCACCTTTATTCACCCGATGCGGCCTTCGTCGTTTCCCGCAAGGAAATCGGCAAAGACGCGGATTTCGTGCAAATCACCCCGCAGCCCATCGTACGAATCAATTCGCCCAGCGAGCAGCCGGTTGCCTGGCCCGCGCGCTTGGGGAATTTCCACGACGTATTCCAAACCACGCTGCCCGTCCGGCTCCAGCAGATGATCACTGCGCCCGTGCCGCCCGCTGCGATTCGTTCGCTCGAGAAGTCCCACTCGGCATCCGCGTCAAAACCATTGGCCACAACGCCCGCCACTCCGCAATTCCGCGTGATGCAGGTTCCGTCTGCGCCAACCGCAGCCCAGTCGGCGCAGTCGCAGATGCCCCAGCAGGCCCTCACGACGCCTGCTCAAACCTCTGCAGCGCGCACCATGGTCGCTTCTCCCGGCGCGTTCACCTATGAGCGCTTCCAGAACGTCCTCGACCGGCGCGCCGATCGCGGCATGCTGCTGGCGACGTTTCATCCGCCCTCGGCCATCCTGCGCGGCGTCGGCTTCTTCGACACCACGGTCGAAGCAGGCAAGCACTATTTGTATCGCGTCGAGATGATCACCGGCACGCCGAACCAGGGTGTATACCAGCAGAATGGCAAGCTCGCGTTTTATCCTGCCGGCACGGAATTCATTCCTGCCAGTGCTACTCCCGTTCCACCCGGCACGCGCTTCCCCATTGGACAGACAAGCAAGGAGATCGTAGCAGGCCAGATCACCGCTCCTCCCGCGCCCACCAATTTGAAGGTGGAAGAGGGAAGGGAGTGCATCTATCTCTCATGGGATCTCATTCCGAACTCCGAAGGATACACGGTCTCTCGCGCCGAAGCCGGCTCGAGCAGCTTTGTGTTGCTGACGTCGCAGCCGATCGTTCCCGCAGCGCAATTAGCCCAAGGGCGCCTCGGAATCTATTCGCCCACCGCAGCCCGCGCCGCTCTCCTGCAGCAGGCGATGAACACTTCACCAGCGCAGGTGGCCGGCCCCTCGAAACTCACCCCTGCGACTCCGCTCGTCACCAAGGGCGCCACCGTCAATACGGCGCGCATGGCCACTATGGGTCTGCCCAGCAGCGTTGCCAGTTCGGCCATCACCGCCCCGCGCGCGGAATCCCTGGCCACGGCCACGATGCCGCAGCAATTGAAAACGCAGGCCGACCGCGTGCAGCTCGCTCTCGCGCAACATCTCGTCCTGCCGAGCTACTACTACGTGGATGAGCCTCCCGATCTGCGCAAGTCTTACATTTATAAGGTGGCCTCGCGCGACCTGCTGGGGCAGGGAAACGAATCGTCGCCCAGCGACCCGCATCACGCGCATCACGTTCCTGCGCCGCCGTCTCGCGTGCGCAACGTCACCCAGCCGACGGACCGCGGGGTGGTCCGCCTAGCTTGGGATGCCGTCAGCGACCCGCTGGTCCAATCGCTGAACGTCCGCGTCGCTGAGGCCACTCTCGAGAATCCCGGCGCCAGCAGCGTGGTCGCCACTCTGCCGCCGAGCGCCGCGCAATATGACTTCACCACCAAGCAGGTCCGCCACCCGTTCCAGTTCTTCGTTACCGCCGTCGGCGTTACGCGTGACTCAACGCACGACGATGAGAGCAATCCTTCCGAACGGATCACGGCTGCCGCGCGAAAGTTGGAGCTTCCCGCGCCTCCCGTGGACATCACCGTTACCCCGCTGCAGTCCGTGGATCAACTGAACAACGACCCCAACCTGAAAGTCGTGGATGTGGTCATCAGTTGGCGCGTCAAAGAGAGCGACATCGACCTCGCCGGATTCCGCGTCCTGAAGTCCAGCTCTCCTGGAAATCCCGATGGACTGAAGCTTTTCGACCAGCACTTCCTCGCGGCGACGAACTTCGTTCAGGCCAATGCCAGCCTGTTCACGCGTTCGGTCGCGCAGCAAGTGATCGTTTCTCCGTCGCTAGCGGCATCCGCTGTGCAGCAGCCGTCCGCTATCTCCAAGGGCGGCGCCAAAGTCGTCGCGCCCAGTGCCGGTGGTCTGCGCTCTGCGCAGATGGTTACAGTGCCGCAAGCCGCGCAGTCTGCGGTGCAGACCGGCCAGATGTCCACGCAAGCGGCAGTCCCATCCGTGCCCGTGCCTGCAGGAGTCAAGGTGCGCAGCGTGCAGCCGTTCAACCTTCGTCCTGAGGTTACGGCGGCTCCGCGTGCCGAAATGGCCAAAGGCGTCGCGGCCTTGATTTCTCGCGAACTACCCCGTGAGCAGACCATCGGCACCGTGCTTGTGGACGAGTTTGCGGCTCAGTCGAGCGGCGTGATGCGTTTCAATCCGGCGACGCGCGCTACGCTGACGGGCAAATTCGGTTTCAGGACCGCCGTCTCGCCGATGCTTTACTTCAAGAACATAAGCGGCGTAGGCGCCGCAACCGTTCAGAAGCCGATCGCTGCTGCACCGCAAAGATTCTCGACAACTCCAATAGCCGCAGCCGCTCCCAAGACGCTGGCTGTGTCCGGCATCGGTTCCAACCAAAGTGCTTCGGCCACATCAACACAGACCCTCACGGGGGTCAGTGCGGGCCAAAATGCGTCCTCGTCCACATCAACACAGACCCTCTCGGGCGTCAGTGCCGGCCAAAATGCCTCGTCCACATCAACACAGATCGTCTCCGGCATCGGTTCCAATCAAAGCGCATCGGCCACACCGGGCATGCGCCAAGTGTCGCCGGGCGCCGCAAGAGTCTCTGCCGTTGCCGCTCGCGAGGCCATCCCCGCCAATTTCTTCAAGAAGCTGACCGTAGTCTCCATCGGCAACCGCTACGAGTTCGTGGACCACATTCCCATTAGTTCGAGAAACGTTCAGTACTACCGCATCGCCTCCTACGATCAGGGCTACGTGGAGTCCTCGTTTTCGAACAAGGTGCGTTTCACGCTGGCGTCTTATATCAAGCCCTACCCGCCGCGGCTGATTCATCTCGAACTGACCGACGATCGCCAGGTCAAGCTCACGTTCGCCGGGATCCCGGAGACCGATTTTGCGGGATTGAACGTCTATCGCACCGATACGCGAAACCCGTCCGCGCCTCGAGAGAAGCTGAACAGTTCGCCGCTGAGCTTCAACAGCGAGACCTTCGTGGATGAGACTCCGCTGACGGGCAAGCGTTCCTTCTATCTCGTCACCACGGTAAACACGGAGGGCCTGGAAAGCGATCCCTCCGATCTAATTGCCGTCGTCGTTCCCGCCGCGCCGGAGAGCCTCTCCGCGCAGAATCTGCAGGCCAGTTGGAACGCCACTGCCGGAGGTGTTCAGCTTGACTGGCAGCCGCCGGTGGCGGCTGGCGGAGCGGCGCGCACTGACATCATCGGATACGTAGTCTTCCGCGATCCTGGACCTGAAGGCGCTCCCGCGAAATCTTCAGAGACACCATGGGGCGTTGCCATCAGCTCTATGCTCACGACCACGCAATTCGTGGATACCTCGCTGACCACAGCCGGCACCTACACCTACCGCGTGGTGTCCTTTACCTCTGAGGAAGGCGGTCTGCCGCCAGCAGTGGTCGCGGTAAACGTGTCTGCCTCGCCGTCGCCGTAGCCCTCCTGAGGTAGGGGCCCTTCACCCGGTCGCCGGTTCCAGCCGGGTTGCGGAATTACGACGCCAACGACCCCTTCACCATCGGTGACCGCCACGACCCGTTGTTTGTGTCCCGGATGAGTTTGCGGGATGCGGACGGTGACACGACCACTTGGGGCCGTGCGTAGGGGGCCTGTGAGAATATCCTCTCTAGTCGGAAATCAAAACAGGCGTGATTGCCCCAATTGCCCCGTGCGGCAATGTCGTAAGCTGCTGATAATAAGACTTCTCAGACGGTGGGACATCAGATTCTGCGCCTGATATCCCACCCCTGCCACGGAAGGTTTGCCAATGGCCCACGGGGACGACGCCTGTCGCTTCGGAGGTTGGTCACCTCGACCGATGATTTGAGTAGATGCTGTTGTGGGACTCGGTCGGCGTTCGGCCACGTCGTCGCTCACTCTGCCTGAGATCCCATTCGTTCGTGCGAGGCTAACTTGCTGCTATACGGTAGATTGTGGACAAGCTTGGCGAGTTCGCGTAAGTCGGCGGGCCCCAGTTGACGGGTTTGGGAATCATGAATACAGTAGATTAGATGGATCGTGGCCAGCGTCATGCTGGACAGATGGCGCGTCCTTCTTATTACTCGCGACGGCTGGGAGGTCGTCCAATCGGTAGGACATCAGACTCTGGATCTGAGTATCCTGGTTCGAGTCCAGGCCTCCCAGCCAACCTCAGAAACAACAAGGCCAGTCGGGCCTCTCATCTCCGACTGGACGAGACAGGTGGGTCTTCGCAAGCCCACGTTGGTGAAGCGGCGTTCTGCGGGCGCACTCCCGGTCCCTTTGGGTGAAGGCCTTGATTACGACAACTATCGTTCGTAGAGACATGTGAAGACTTATCGCGGCCGAGTGTTCAACCGTGACCAACCCACTCGGTCTGCAGACTCGGCGGCCGCATTAAGGTTTGCATCACCACGCAATACTGTTCCGTTTTTTCTCACAATCCATGCAGTTGTTCCGGGGTGGCCTTAGGCGCATCGACATCAAAATGAAGATGAATACTCTCAAAGCCGACGGGCACGTCTTTAGATATGCCAAGGGTACCTCGGAGATCCAAGTCTCCCTCCACCGTGACCTCTTCAATGCGTTCGGTTGGTATGCCCATAGCCGCAGCCACCATCTGACAGGTGATCTGCGCGCAAGCCGCCAGAGCCCCAAGCAAAAAGTCACCGGAACAGGCGCCGGTACCGCCGCCTCCGACTCCCTTGTGGGCCTCGGCATGGTAGATGGCACGTCCGATGTCGACCGGATCAGCGAGCAGGAGCGGCAGCGCCAATCAAAGGAGCATATCGTCACCCCGAAGGCTCCTTCACCTTGAGCAATCGATCACCGGCGACGTTTTGGAGCGTCTGGACGATTCCTGACGGCCAACGGATTTCGATCTGCTTAGCGCTGAAGTCGGCACCGAGGCCGAAATGCACCGATCCATGGCTGGAAGAAGCGTAGCCCACGCTGGTGGTCATGTGGTTGTATTGCGCGCCTGCCGTCGTCACTACCTTGATGACCGCGCCTATCCCGTCCCGGTTGCTCTTTGTGCCTTCCAAGGCAATGTCCAGCCAGTGCCCGGAGCCCTCCGTGCGATTCATCCAGATCTCGGCTTCTCTTCCCAGCGCCGTGACCACGACGTCCATCCGGCCGTCGCCATCGAAGTCGCCGAAGGCGCATCCGCGATGTCGCGCAGGGGGAGAAGCATCCAGCCCTGCCTCGCCGGTCAGGGCTTGCCACTTCCCACTAGTGCCCAGGTTACGAAAGACCGTGTTGTACTGTTCGATCGCTATGCCGGGCCTCGGGACCCACTCGACATGCCCCCGGGAAACGAACAGGTCCTTCCATCCATCGTTATCAAAATCGTAGAGGCCTGGGCCGTATCCGGCCATGGACCCGCTCAATTGCCGCATCCCGCTCCGAAAGGTGACTTCCTCAAAACCGCGGCCGCTCATGTTTTGGAAAATCGGGAAGGTCTGATTATTGAGGGCTACGAACACGATGTCAGGGTAGCCGTCGTTGTTAAGGTCCCGAAAATCCAAACCCATGCCGGAGATGAATTCGCCGTCCTCAATCAAGGCTACGCCCGCCTGAAGCGCGATCTCCTCGAATTTCCTCCCGGTGTGGTGGAACAGGAAATTGTAGGAGCTATCGTTGGTAACGAACAGGTCGGGCCGTCCATCCAGATCGTAGTCCGCCACACCGACGCCCATCCCCTTGCCCACGTGAGCGCGAATACCCCATTCCTCTGACACATCCTGGAAAGTTCCATCGCCACGGTTCAAGAACAACTGGTTGGGTTGGCCCAGATAGAGACCCGGACTGCAGTAGTCGTTCGCGCCGCCAAACCCGCACATGGGCTCTTTCTTGACGTCCCATTGCAAGTAGTTGAGGACGAACAGGTCAAGCAGCCCGTCATTGTTGACGTCCACCCAGGCGGCGGTAATCGACCAGAGAGGGCCGTACTCGGGGTCAATGGAGCGGCCCAGGCCCGCCTTCGCCGTAACATCGGTAAAGGTCCCGTCGCCGTTGTTGTGGTAAAGGGTGTTGCCGTGGACGCCCGCTACGAAGAGGTCGGGATATCCGTCGTTGTCGTAGTCGCCCACGGCTACACCATTGTCGTATCCCGTCCCGGCCAAGCCTGCCGCTTTCGTAACGTCAGTGAAAACCCCGTGACCCTCATTGCGGAACAACCGGTTGGAGAACTTCGGCGAATCCTTCTTGAGAGTCGCGATATTCGCCCCATTCGTGAAGAAAATATCTGGACGTCCGTCTTTGTTGTAATCGAAGACGGCGACGCCGCCCGCCATTGTTGCGGGAGCGTGCGGGGTCGCAAGAGTCTCGTCAGTTTCCAGGCGGCAGGGCAGTGTTTCGAGCGAGAAGCGTATCCGCGGTGGCGCAGCCGTGCCGGGAGCAACAGCGGTTTGGAAGGCAGGCAACACCAAGGCGCCGCCCAGGAGTCCTAGCGCCTCGCGCCGCGTCACTGTCCTCTGTTTTCCCAAGACAGCACGACCCTCACGATCGAATCGCAAGTCAATCCTCTAGCGCAGGAAGGCTTGTTTAGCGGCGCCGATATCCGTCGCGATCATAATCTCCCCATGCGGTGCCGGTGCTGAAGCCGCCGCCGCGAACTCCAGCTTTTTCCGTGACGTCTTCAAAGTTGCAATTACCGAGGTTGCGGTACAGCACATTGCCGCCGTATCCGGTCACGTACAGGTCCAGCCACCCATCGTTATCGAAATCGGCCACCGTAACGCCCACACGCCAGCCCAGACGCGTCAACCCAGCTGACTTGGTAACGTCCGTGAATTTTCCGTCGGCTTCCTGGTGATAAAGCGTCACCATCGGATCGTCGCCGTGGCGAAAGCGGTCTATCGTTGAACCATTGACCACCACCATGTCCAGTCTACCGTCGTTGTCGCAGTCAAAGAGGCCGACGCCACCGCCACCGCTCATGGACTCGACGATATACTTTTTGTCAGGTGACGAAATGTGGGGGACGGTCAGGCCCGCTTGTGCCGCGACATCCTGGAAAACGGGCGGTGACGGGAGCCGCGCCGACCTTGGCCTTGTGGGGTGTTGCTCGATGGATCTCGACAAGGCGTCCTTTTGGATCTGAGGAAGAGCGCTAAGTTCTTGACCGAGGAGCAGAGCTAGGGTGAGGGCGGAAACTGCCGAAGTCTTGATGGCTCGATCGAACCGTATCGCCATTCACGCCCTGCTTGTGATGATTACGCTCGCCGATTTGAGCGCAGGCGAGGTCGCTGTGACTCGAATCTGGCCGGGTTTACCTGTGGATTGTACGATCGCCAGGCACAAACCATGGAACACCTTCCTGCGGTTGGACCTGAAGTCCTCGTGACTCTGCGGGTCTCCATTGTCCACCCCGAGAATCCTTCCCTCTCCCCCAACCGCGAAGGCGACCTCACTATCCGCGCCCGGCACCGCCCTGCCCTGGTCATCTAGGATTCGAACCGTAAGGTGGGCAACATCGCGGCGATCCGCCAAGATAACCTCCCGGTCTACCGACAAGCCGATGGTCGACGGCTCTCCCGTTGTGGAAACCTCGACGGCAGCGACGATCTTGCCCTCCTTGATTCCTACGGCTTTCAGCGTGCCCGGCTCGTAAGGCACATCCCACGTCAAGTGGAGGTCGGCCGTGGTCCGCGTGACGCTGGCCCGAGCTGGGAAGTGGCCGTAGGTGCCCTCCATACCCAAGCGCGGGAAAGCATATCCTTTCACGCCGACGGACCGGCCGTTCAAAAACAACTCTACCGTGTCACAGTTGGTGAAACAGGTCACGGGCACGAATTGGCCTTCTTTACCCTTCCAGTTCCAATGCGGAAACAGGTGCAGCACCGGCTTGTCGGTCCACTGGCTCTGATAGAAGTAGAAGCCATCTTTCCTGAAGCCACAAGTATCGAGCACACCGGACGACGAGCCTTTCATCGGCCAGCGTGCCTCGCCCAGGTAGTCTATGCCGGTCCACATGAAATCCCCGGCGACGTAGTCATGGGTGCTGACGAACTTCCACAATTGTTCTACGTCGATATTTCTGCCCCTCCTGAAACTAAAGAAGCTGCCCGGCGGTTCGTCCATAAACAATCCGCGATAATCACCCCGAATGCCACCCATGGACTCGCTTTCCGTGCCGATGAAGCGCCTTTGAGGAAACGAGTGCCGGTCAATGCTGTAGTATTTTTCGGTCCTGTCGCGCCAGCGGTCCACATAGTTGTAGCCGACGATGTCGAGAAGAGCGAGAAACTCGGGCCGGGCCCTGTTCGAAAGAGGCTCGGACATGATCTGGTCGCAACCGGCTGTAACCGGACGCGTGGGGTCTTCCGCGCGAAACACTTCCAGAAGCTTACGGAGCGTCTCAGGGCCCTGCGGATCGGACTGGTCGCCGATTTCGTTACCCGCGCTCCACAATACGACTGAGGGGTGGTTGCGATCGCGTTGGACGAAGCTCTTTACGTCCTGTTCGTACCATTCGTCGAAGTAGTTGCTGTAACCGTTGGGACCAATCTGTCCCTTGGGAATTTTCCATTCATCGAAGGCCTCATTCATCACGAAGAACCCCATCCGGTCGCATAGGTCCAGGAATTCCGCGGCGTATGGATTGTGGCTGGTCCGGATTGCGTTGCAACCCATCTCCCGCAGAATCTCCAGCCGCCGCTCCCATACCCGCTCCGGCACAGCGGCTCCCAGGCAACCGGCGTCATGATGGAGGCAGACGCCGTTCAGCTTTAGGCGCGCACCGTTTAGCAGAAATCCCTTGTCCGCATCGAACAGGGCTTCCCGGATGCCGATCGGGGTATCGTACTCATCGAGGATCTGGTCCTGTTCCCGAAGCGTGGAGTGGACGATGTACAGATGCGGATCAGACACCGACCAGAGATGCGGTTGCTCCACCCTTACCTGCTGCACGAATTCGTATTCCCCGTTGGCGGCGACCTCCTGGCCCGCCTCCGCGCGCACGACGGCCTTGCCATCAACGTCGAGGAGGTTAGCAGCCAGCGTACAACGGGCGGCGTGTGTTCCTTCGTTCTTCACCCTGGTTTTGATCTGGAGTGTCGCGGCGTCCTTCGATACGCGTGGCGAGGTGACGAACGTGCCCCAGTGTGCAACGTGGACTCTGTTCGTAGATAGCAGCCAAGTATGTCTGTAGATGCCCGATCCTGAATACCAGCGGCAGTTGGTCTGGTGGGAATTGTCCACCCGGACTGCAATTACGTTGTCGCCCCCGAAACGGAGATGCGGCGTGAGATCGTAGAAAAACGGAATGTATCCGTAGGGACGCTTGCCCAGATACTGGCCGTTGATCCACACTTCGCTATTCTGATAGACGCCATCGAACTCGATGCCGACCTTCTTCTCTTTGTAAGATTCGGGTAGGTTGAAGCGTTTTCGATACCAGCCGATGCCCGTTGGCAGGTACCCCCCGGGCGAACCGGCGGGTTCTCTCTCATTGAAGGGGCCTTCGATGCTCCAATCGTGGGGCAGGTCCACATTTTTCCAGGACGAATCGGAAAACTCGGGCTGCTGTGCGCCCAAGGATTCGCCCTTTAAGAACTTCCATCCAAAGTCAAAACTGTCCCGGATTCTCGGCGCGGAACCGGTGGGCTGGGCCTGAGCGTAGTCAGAACCGATGGATTGAAACGCGGAAACCATTGCTGCCGCGCCAATGGCCTGCCTCAGTAGGTCGCGCCGGCTTACCGACCCCGCCGGCGCACTGTCGTTCGTCATGGCCTACACCCTCAGTGACGCGTGTACTTGTCGAATACCGTAATCACGGGCAGCGTGTTGCCAGTCTCATCGAAGAACCCTCGAGAGCCCAGCGGCCCTGCGACTGCCGGTTCCCACCAAAAAACGCCCTTACCGCGACCATCTGGAGTTTCTTGCACAACGCGATTCACCTCTTCCAAAAATTGCCGTTGCCCTTCCGGGGTCTCGGGAAACGGCGCGAGCTTGTTCTTATACTCTGAGGGCATCCAGTTATAGGCGGCCTCGACCACGTAGATTTCCTTCTTGTATTCCTGGGCCATGAAAACCATATTTTCGCGGAGATCGTTGAGGCTCCCATGCCACCAGGGGTAGTAGGACTGTCCGATGGCGTCATAGTCTACTTGATAGAAATTGAGCTTGTCGAAGAAATCCTTGGTGCGGACCTTGTCGCCGCCGCGGTCGATGTGGATCATGATTCGCGGGCGCCGCTCATTTCCCGCTCCCGCTTCCACGCCGGCGATGCCTGCTTTGACCAGCTCGGCGAAGCTGTCCCAACGACCGGGCAGACGACCGTCGGGCCAGAGTATCCCGTTCGTAATCTCGTTGCCGACTTGGACCATGTCGGGGAGCACGCCCGCGTTGCGGAAAGCAATGATCGTATCTCTGGTGTATTCGAACACTGCCTTCACGAGTTGGGGATGTGACATGCCTTCCCAAGCCTTGGGGATGAACTGCTTGCCCGGATCGGTCCAAGTATCCGAGTAGTGGTAATCGAGCAGGAAATGAAACCCAAGCTTCTTGGCCGCTTTGGCCAGTGCAATCGTGTAGTCCAGGTTATTGGGAAGCTCGGTGGGGGTGTGAAAAAGCCTGAGCCGGACCCAGTTGTAACCGTGATCTTTGAATATCTCGAGCCCCGGCTTGGCCTGACCGTTGTCTCTGAAAACCTTCCCCCTGCTTTCTGCCTGCATCAGGAAGGACAGGTCCGCACCAACGGCGTAGTCCGACGCCCGAAGACTGGCGCCGGAAAAAAGCAGGGCGAGCGCTACGGCGACGGCCGACCGTGCTTTTGGCATGATCCTGCGAGTCAGCGTTCCCACGTGGATTCCGTGCCAGTGGACCACAAGAAGCCTGTGACTGATGCCAGCAGCCATGTTCCTCCTCCCGTGGCGCAGCCTAGTGGCTGCCCAGCGCATCCAACGCTGGAAGCGGCGTTGAGTAGTTGGGCGCATTTACATCGGTCGTCCCTGAAGTGTCCGCATTGTCGAAGATTGTCAGGCCGGTCCAAATGTAGATGGCATCGGGCTGATTGTCACCGTTGAAAAGCCCCCCGGCCGGTCTTGGAATGTTCACACCGGCTGGATCCCAGTAGGCGAGGCCCATTCCCAGATTGTTCGGCAAACCCTTCTGCACAGTTTGCAGATCAATTAGGAATTGCCGCTGGTT
>Ga0116116_1001531_pt1 | contig 16811 bp, 15 predicted proteins | sample June2015DPH_10_1_FD_89722 | JGI IMG/M metagenome (GOLD analysis project Ga0116116, IMG submission 89722) | Peatland microbial communities from SPRUCE experiment site at the Marcell Experimental Forest, Minnesota, USA - June2015DPH_10_150 | ecosystem: Environmental > Terrestrial > Soil > Wetlands... | reverse complement strand
ATATCCAAGATATGAAAGCTCGAATCCGTGTAGACAGATGCCTCAGGATTATTCACAAACAACCGTTCGAATTTCTGTTGGCTTTCTCGAATTTCTCGGGCATATGCCTCCGCGTGCGCGCGTGCGTGCGCCAACTGCTGGATCAGCTGAGCATTCTCTATGGCGACCGCTGCCTGATGCAAGAAGAGTTCCAGCGGCATCAGAGTTTCCTTCGTCGGACGTCTTCCGTCCACGGGATCATCCATGCTTAAGCGACCTACGATGCGCCCGTCTGCAAGTCGAAGCGGGGCATACACAGTATCTTGCGGATACCAGTCAACCATCTCTTCGGACTTAAGATGGCTCAGGACGCTCGTTTTGTACCCGTATTTTTCTTTAACCCAAGGATCATTCCATGGAATGTAGTAGAACTCGCCGATTTTGAAGCGCTCATAATCTGGCCCGAGATGTTCACGGATCACGTGTCCCGGTGGCCTGTTCTTCCATAGAAATTCTCTTTCTTCATCTGTTACGCCAACGGCCACCAAGTCATCTGGGCTTCTCATCTCCAAGTTTTCGTCTCTGACAGAGATGACAATTCTTCGCCATCCGAACTCTTTGATCGCCTCGGCGATCGTTTGGAGGCGGCGGCGCAAGTCTGCGGTGTGAATCATCTCGGCTGAGCTTTTCATAAGCGAAGCCATATGGTTCGAACGCTTCTCAATCTCCCTTCGTTGCAATAGGTTGCTGATCGCCGTTGCAGCGTGTGAAGCCAAAATCTGCAGCAACGTCACATCTTTTTCGCTGAATGCTGCAAGCTTCCTGCTTTCTACGTCCAGTACTCCCAGAACCCGGTCTTCGGCAAGAACTGGAACAGCAAGCTCTGACTGAATGCCAGAAAGAGCTGCAACATAATCTTCGTCTTTGCTTACATCTTGAACAAGGACAGGTTCACGAGTTTTTATCGCTCGGACGGTTATGCCTCTCGTTCCATCAATTGGTAGGTTCGGAACCACAGGCCTTGTGTGGCCTCGGTGACATGCGATCACAAGGTTGTTTTTCTCTATAGTCATGAATCTCGTGTACTCGAAACCCAACGTTTTCCGCATGGCGTCTAACGTCAGCTCATAAACCTCTTCCATGCTCTTGGCCATGTTCAAATCTCGACCGTGAGTGTTCAATGCTGACAGGTTTTCCTCATAACGTTTCCTTTCTGTGTCGTCTATGTACACCGCCATATAGCCTATGACTTTGTCTTTAACTGTGATTGGCGCGGCGGATGCCGAGACAGGAACTAACGACCCATCTTTCCTTCTTCTCAAAGTATTTTGACGAGCATAGCCTTCGATAGCATGGTCATCTAGGGTTTGAGCCTCTTCCATTTTGCCATTAGGCACTACGACATCGTTGATGTGTTTTCCCTTGACTTCTGCAAGAGAATAACCAAAAAGCTCCCTAAACCGAGGGTTAATATCTTGTATGTGAAAGTCTGGTCCAAGATAGACGGCAGCTTCAGGGTTGCCCAAGAACAAACCCTCAAACTTTGTTTTGGTCTCTTCAATTTCCAGTGTATATGTCTTCACCTCGTTTGCATGGTCCAAGTTGCTTATTGCGGTGACAGCGTGTGATGCTAGGATTTCAAGCAGCTCTTGATCTTTTTCGTTGAAAGCATTCAATTTTTCTCTTTCTACGTTTAATACTCCGAGGACTCTATGACCAATTTTGATGGGTACTGCAAGTTCGGAGCGCATTTGTAATCCAACACCGACGTAAGCACCGTCCTTGCTGATGTCTTGAACGAGAACAGGCTTACCTGTCCTTGCAGTCCTAACCGTTATGCCTTTATCTCCGTCCAGTGGTAACTCAAGTGACAAATTCCCAAAGTATCCTCGATGAGCCACTACGCGAAGCGTTTTCCCTTCTACCATAGACATATCAGCAAATTCAAATCCTAAGGTTTTCTCAGCAGCGTCTAACGTCAGCTCATAAACCTCTTCCATGCTCTTGGCCATGTTCAAATCTCGACCGTGAGTGTTCAATGCTGACAGGTTTTCCTCATAACGTTTCCTTTCTGTTATGTCTCTATGTACGACTTCTATGCCGATGGCTCTGCCTTTCCTTTTGTATGTGCTTACGCTGATCTCAAGTGGGATAGATTCTCCTTTTTTGTTCATTACTCTTATTTCGTACACGATCGGAAATTCCTCTGCTGGATATCTTGCTTGATACTTTTGCAGAACCATGGCCTGATCGTCAGGGTGGACAAAATACAGGAACACTTTGCCTTTCAGTTCCTCATCTGTGTATCCAAAAAATCTCTTGAATGCTGTATTGTAATCTATGAGACGCCCCTCTTTTCCAACATAGATGCAAACAGGGTCTTGTATGCTCTCAAACAACTCTCTATACCTTTCTTCAGATTCCCTCAGCTCTTCTTCTGCTTTCTTACGATCAGTGACGTCAATGAAGCTTTCAATCAGTACTTTGCGATCACCAAGTGACGCTGGAACAACGGTTTTGATAATTGGCAGGACCTCACCATTGGCTTTCATTAAGATGCGATCTGAACAATCTACGTTCTGTCCGACGTCAGTAATTGGACAATGTCCTTTCTCGGCTGGACAGACAAACTTGTGACATATTGATCCAACAATTTGATCTTTGGAACCGCCGAACATTCTTATGGTTGTAGCGTTAGCGTCAAGGATTACATGTGTTGCTGCGTCAACGAGCAAAATCCCAGTATGTATGGAATCAAGGTAGGTCCTTAAACGATGCTCGCTTTCACGCAAAGTCTCCTCAGCTTTCTTGCGTTCAGTGATGTCTATGAATGCTGCTTGAACAGCAGGTTGTCCATTGTATTCTATTTTGGCAGAAGACAATTCTAGCCAAGCCACAGTGCCGTTCTTTCTGATTCCCCGAACCTCATAGTCAGTTGGTACAGGCCTCCCTTCTAACAGGTCTTTGAAACGTCCGAAGAAGAGTTCTCGATCTTCTGGGTGTATAAGAGCTATTGTTTGTTCAGGTGAAAGTGACGTCAACTTCTCAGGAGCATAGCCGAGAATCTTTGACATTGCCACATTAGCAAAGACGAGATGGAGTGCAGTTCCTTGAGCGACAACTATTCCCTGCAAAGACTGCTCGACTAGCGTTCTATATTTCTCTTCACTGTCTCGCAGTGCCTCTCCTTCTTTTTTGATTTTTGCCAGTTCTGTGATGCTGTGAGCCAGCTCTGCGTAAACAGTTCCGGTCTCCCCCACTTTGTTGAGGTATTGGTTGGCTCCTAGGTTGATAGCTTTGATTGCAACTTCCTCTCTGCCCTTTCCGGTGAACATTATGAACGGGGTGGTGTTGCCATTTTCTCTCAGTTCCTTGAGAAATTCCAGACCGTCCTTTGTCGGCATTTGATAGTCTGAAACGATGACATCGTACCTCTCCTTCTCCAGCTTCTTTGAGGCCTCTTCAACAGAAATGGCCGTGTCAACCTGAACGGGTGCTTCCATCTCTATGCACTGTTTGGTACTCTTCAGAAAAGACGAATCATCATCCACGTGCAAAACGCGGATTTTCTCATTCAAGTCAAGCACTAGCTTTGCCGAAGATTCCACAGCAGTTTCGTTCATGTTGTCCCATCTGTGTCTATCGCTAATCTGAAACGCCGAATAATTACATTAGGAGTTGTATGCGCCTTAAGTTGGTTATGAACAGACAATCAATACTTGGAAGCTGGAATCTGCTTCGTCACAGTTTTGTTTTGCAGCTTTTTTTGGCTTGTGGAAGAGGGCGTGTGCACGTGCTATGCATCGGGTTTCGATATATGTCGAAGTTTGGAATAAGCATTATACTGAGTCGCACGATATAATATGTAGATAAGTACAACTCTAAAACAGTTGAACACAAATACAGGAGATGTGAGTCGCATGGAGGGAGTGTCCCGGTCAGCTAAGCACGAACGCAGCGTGTGTTTGGAGCCTGATTTGATAGAAGTGCAAGGGTTTGCTTGTGAAGCGCGTGCACAAGTGGAACGGCCGCTGTTCAATCGTGGTTTCGATAATGCCTTGCTCGAGGCGGTAGATGAAGGCCTTGTTTGGCTTGGCGATGCGGCGAGGCGGACGATATATTATCATTTGGAAAACGGTTTCAACATCAGGAGGCAGGGCATTCCCTACCCGATCGAGGGGTTCGCCGATGCTATCGAGAAGATTTTCGGGGCCGCAGCTGCGCTTCTTGAGATTCAGATGATGAAGAAGCTGTACGAGAAGGTTGGAGGTTCTTTGAAGTATCTTCCCGAGCAACAGGATTTAGTGTTCACCGAGTACGTTGAGGCCATTAGACTGTCGTATCTAAACAAGCTCCTGTGAAACACCATTTTTGCCGTGATTACGGGAAGATTGCCATAAGCAAGTAGTAGTCAAACAGCCTCACCATGTTTGGATGAGGTTTGAACGATTTCTCCACTTCCGCCAACGCTGTTCCCTCCCGTTTCTAGGATGACGTGTTTTAGCTGGTTTGAGCCTCTTGAGGATTCCTTGCCGTGCGCTTTCTTAGTCACGGGCGCTTTTTTGCCTTTGTAATGTTAAAATATGCTTTTGACAAGCTTGGAGTCTATGTATGATTTGTGTGACGCATGCATGTCTGCGGAGATTTCTAGGAGGATCAGCGCGCGGGTGGAGATGTCTCCCGCAAAATCCCATTTTTTGCGTCACCGAACATGTTGACCTAGTTTCTCAGTTATCAGGTCGCAAATCTTTTTCCACTGCCTGTATTCTTGAAGATTTATGTTGTCATCGATTATTTATGGGAAATCAAGAGGGTTTTCTTGTCTGGGTTTGAAGGATTTGTCAAGGACGTGGGTATTGACCCTCTCGTTGCAAGAAAAGCGATTCCGAAACACAAGGAAATTCTTTCTGAAGAGTTTCTGATTTCGGTTGTTCTGAATTCTACCGAGGATGAGATAACTTGGCTGGATGCTGATCATTACATTATTGAAGTTAGGAGACGCAAGGGTAATGGATATGTTGCCGTTCTTGTTTGGGTTCATGATCAAGGATGGAGGTATTACGTTTACAGGGTTCATGTTATGGCGTGTCGTGGGAGAAGCAAGCTTTAAATGCTGGTGAGATAATATTATCTGAGTGGTGAGGTGTGTGAACCTCCAAGAGACTGTCAAGGAAACGCGGAAGAAGCAGGCAGAGCACACTGATGAGGCTTTGTTAGGCTTCGTGCAGCGAAAACCTGGCGCCCTGTCTTTGTATCAGATTGCTCAGGAGATGGACTGGTCTATTGGGCGTGTCCAGAAGAGCGTCGAGAGGCTGTTGAAGAATGGTTTGATTTCGTATAAACGCGCCTTCTTAGGCGGCAGGTCTTTGAAGCTTATTGTTCCGACGAAGGCTGAAGAAAAACGTGATGGGCAACCCGCTATTGTGCTGCCAAAGCCGTATGAACGCACTATCACCATTCCTACTGATTTGGTGAGTAGTGACTGTTGGGGCCATCATGCGTTTCTCTATGCCCTAGACAGGTTGACTCTTGGCGTATCAGCTGATCGCGAGAGGAAGTGGAATGGAAGCTCTCTTGTAGAAGCTAGGGTTCAATTGAGAAGAGTGGAGAAGACAACAATTGTGGAGTTGCCTGAAAACGTCTATCATTTCTACCTATTGAACATGACCGAATATGACATCTCCACATCCCCCAAGAGGGACAAAATTCTCGTGACAGTCGGTAGGATACAACCGACTGAGAGATCCAACCGTCGATCATAAAGGTACAGTTATTACACCATTCGCTCGGCAGATAGCGCGCGCAGTCTTTGCACGGCTATACTTGTCGAGGAGAAGAGCAGAGTTGTCTTTTTGCTTTTTGGGTTTCAGCATCTTGAGTTTGCATGAAACTGCGTTTTCTTCTCTGCTGAGGCAGTTCTCTTTTTTCTGTTTATAAGGTGTGTATGTTCATGCGCTATGTGATTGTTTTCTCTCTCTAGTCATCGGGCGCTTTTGCTGTGCATCGTTGAAATATGCTTTTAACAAACTGAGAGTTTATGTATGTTTTGTGTGACACGCATATGTCTGCGGAGATTTCTAAGAGGATCGCCGAGTTCTTGGACTCGGGGATTGAAGAGGACGATGTGGGTCAGCCGTATTTCGGCAATCCAGACTATGAGCTATTGCCGTTTCCCCCAGCTAGTTTCGTTCCGATTAAAGATGTCGAACCGAACATACGAACAGCTTTCGTGGACGGCGGAAACCAAGAAATACTCGGTGCACCAAACTTCTCGGCCCAGATAAACAGGGTATACTTCAACATCTTTAAAGGGCGGGACAGAATCCTCCCCAAGTCCTTGCCCAGAAAGATAGAGTTCTATTCTGCCACTATGTCTGATTTTAGAAATGGCGAAATATTTTATGATACCAGAGTCTTTCCTCTGAAAATTGAGTTCGAGGGCTTGATACCTAAGATAGGCACTTGTCGTTCAGTTCCGTTGACAGAACAGTCACGTTTGGAAATCAGAGGGCAGACATACAGCATGTTGCTTCTGTCGCGAGGAGATTTGCTGAGTGGGAACTTGCCAAGCATGTTATTGAAAGTGAGCTTGAGAAGGGGGATTTGATAGTTCACGATGGCAGTTTGCAGACAAGTCTCACTAATGAACAGACGTACATGGCACGGGCACTGAAGGCAGCGATGGAGAGGGGGGTCATTTTCGCTGGGGTTTCAAAAACGAGTACGTTGTTCACGACTGCTGGCCTTTCGCTGTTGGGTGCTGTGCAGAAGTTGGCTGAAGACTACAGGGTGAAAGGCCCTTGGTGTATTCCGATAGCCAGGGTCGCTAACGTGCAGCATAATGCCTTCATATACGTGGTCAAGCTGCATGAGAGTGCCAACTATGTTTTCAGGTATGAAATTTACGGCGAGCAGGCTAGGCGAATGAGTGAGGAAGACTTCTGCAGTGTTACTTCGGCTTTGGCGAGCAATTCAAAAGACATAAGCTTTCCGGGGTATCCTTATGGTCTCATAGATGCAGACAGCTTTGCTCGGGTGAGCGGGGACGAGATAGATACGTATAGGGTGCCGCTTATGTCCGAGATATCTAGGCTCGGTAAATGGAAGAAGATTTCGAGGCATGTTTGCTCGGGTGACGCGCACAGCGTGTTAGACGTGTTGAAGGGTTGATGGATAATGGCTTTGGAAGTTTCGGGTCAGATAATTGCGGGAAAAACCGGACAGATACTAGCGAGGGAGAAGGCTGGTGGAGAAATAGAGATAGGGGATTTGCTTGTGGCTGAGGAAGATGGGGGATACGTGATTCTTCAGGCTTACGAGCTTGTTTATGGGAGCCAAGTGCCGCAGCTGGTGCGAGAGCTTCTGGCCGGCATGAAGCTTGAAGGCATGGGCGCTGACTTGGATTTTCTTGAGCCGCAGCTGCGGAACTATGTTATAGCACAGATCAAGGCACTCTTACGGGTCAGCAAGAACAATGAGTTGAAGATACCGAAGACTCTTCCCAAGTTCTTTTCCACAATCAGACACGTTGCCGAGAAGGATCTCATGTTTCTTACTAAGCCGGGAAGCCCTGTGTATCTTGGAAAAGTCAGGAGCGGGTCGAAGGTGCTTGACGTGGACGTTTATGTTAATGGAAAAGACGTGTTCACGCATCATGTGTTAATTCCAGCCACGACTGGAAGGGGGAAGAGCAACCTTGTCAAAGTCATGTTGTGGAGCGTTCTGGCCCAAGATTGTCTGGGCATACTGGTTCTGGACCCTCACGACGAATACTATGGCAGGCATGGGAAAGGGTTGAAAGATCATCCTGCTGCAAAGCAGAGCTTGCTGTACTATTCCACGACTCCTGTTCCTGGGACCAATACTCTTGTAATAAACCTGAGATCGATTTGGCCTTCACATTTTCAAGGAATAGTCGAGTTCACCGATGCTCAGCACGATGCTATAACGTTGTTCCGTAACCGGTTTGGGGACCGGTGGATTGAGAATATCGTGCGGGGAACGGATATTGGTGATGCTGTTGCCCCCAGGACGCTTGAGGTGCTGAAGAGGAGATTCGATAATGTGCTGGGCGTTTACCTAGACGACAATGGCGACTTCCAGTGTAGAAGCGGTGTTTTCAGTGACACGGCGGGTTTGGCTACTACCCAGGAGATTACGAAGGCTCTTGAGGATGGGAAGAAGGTTATTATCGACACGTCGAGGCTGCTTGATGAGGCTGAACTGCTCATTGGAAGCATAATTTCAGGCGGAATCTTCCATCGGTATCAGGCCTACAAGTCTGAGGGAACGTTGGAAGAGAAGCCCGTGGTGAGTGTCGTGATTGAGGAAGCGCCGAGAGTTCTTGGAGCAGAAGTGCTTGCCGCGCGTGGAGACAACATTTACAGCACGATTGCCAGAGAAGGCAGAAAATTCAAGGTGGGATTAATCGCTATAACGCAGTTGGTCAGTTTGATTCCGCGAACGATACTGGCGAACATGAACACGAAAATAATCCTCGGAAACGAGTTGGCAGCGGAAAGGCAGGCCGTTATGGAGAGTGCGGCGCAGGATTTGTCTTCGGACGACAGAACCATTGCAAGCTTGGATAAGGGTGAAGCCATCGTGAGTAGCAACTTCACCAGGTTCGCCGTGCCCATCCAGATACCTTTGTTCGAAAAGTACGTTGAAGAAAACGTGCAGCCGAAGGACAAGAACAAGACGGTTTTTGTGGGGTGAGGGCTTGTTTCGGGTGAGGGTTTGTTTCGCTTTTCGGTGAAAATCATATAGGCGTTTTTCGCGTGCGGGCGTGAGCCAGATTCGGATCGGAAGGAAATGTTTTCTACACGTAGTCTTCTAGGAAGATTATCTTCAGGTCGAACGGTTTCTTTTGCATCTCTGTGATTAGTTCTTTTTCCTTTCTTGCGAAAGTTGCAGCCGAAGAGGACTTGTCGGCTAGTGCCAGAGTGAAGCAGTCGCATAAGGAGATGGCTCTTGTGCATTTGTGCATTGAAGCTTCAAGCGTGAGAGGTGAAATGTCTTCGACAGTTATGTAGCCAGAGGCCAATAGTTTGTCTACGATGTCGTTTGCTTTTTGGCTGCCTAGTTTTCGACAGAGCACGTATCTGAGTTCAGTAATATTCAGTGTCGTTGTGGATGTTTCGACTGTTTCAGCTTTTAGTGCTTCCTTGAGTTTGAGGCCTGACGTGGTTGATAGGACTAATTCAATCAGCGCGCTTGTGTCGAGGACCAGTCTTCCGCTCAAGTCTTTCTTCATCGAGTTTTCTCTCCGCATATAACTCCTTTAGAGTCTCTTCAGCGTCAGTCAGAGGCTTGCAAGCCTCGTCGAGCAAGTGGGGTTTTCTCTCTTTTTCACTTATTATGAAACGAAGCGCCTCGTTAAGATCGACACGGCGTCCAAGTTTTATCTGAAGCTTAGAAGCTATTCTGAGCAGTTTCTGCTTTACATCCTCTGTAACGGATATAGTCGTCATAACAACCATGTACGCTATTATCATCAATGAATATATGCATTTCGCTGACACACATGGGTGATGGTAAAAAGAAGTCTTCTCATACCAGCAATGGAGGACTCTCATAATGCGCTGAATATGCAAACATAGGAGGAAACAAAACAGGAGGATACGGAGTAACAAGACTTATCCAATCGTTTCACAAAGATAACGCAAAGATCAATTCTTATTATGGGGTAAAATCATGTTCAAGTTTGCTCACTTTGCCGACTGTCATATAGGTGCGAACAGGGGACCTGTTCTGGAGAGGCTGGAGTTGGCAGCGTTCAGCAAAGCCATGGACGTTTGCATGCAGGAGAAAGTTGATTTTGTTTTGATTGCTGGAGACCTTTTTCACGCTAACCTTCCTGACATGCACGTTGTTAATGAAGCTGTAAAAAAGATGAAGGAAGTCAGGGACGCGGGCGTTCCAATCTATGTGATTTACGGAAGCCACGATTACAGCCCGAACGGCACATCGATTATCGACATTCTTGACAGTACGGGACTGATTAAGAAAATTGTGAGGGGAGAGGATGTTGATGGCAAGCTTAGGCTGGGAGTGTTCACGGATCCGAAGACAGGGGCGAAGCTTGTAGGAATATCGGGTAGGAAGGCGGGGTTGGAACGGAACTATTTTGAAATGCTTGACAGGGAGTGTTTGGAGAAGGAGGAAGGTTTCAAGGTTTTCGCGTTTCACAGTGCGATTTCGGAGCTTAAGCCTGAGTTTCTGGCGCAGATGGAGTCGATTCCAGTGTCTCTGCTTCCGAAAGGCTTTGACTATTACGCGAGTGGGCACGTGCACCGGAGGAGTGAGTCAGGGTTTGCGGGGTATGAAAGAGTGGTTTTTCCGGGGGCGCTGTTTGGCGGGTATTCAAGAGACTTGGAAGACAGTGCCAAAGGGGAGAAGAGAGGTTTCTATCTGGTGAGTTTTGACGATAAGGTGGAAGAAGTCAAGTTCATGGAAGTGTCGGTTTGTGACTTTGAATACTTTGAGTATGATGTTTCCGACAAGAATTCGGTGCAGGCCAAGAAGGATCTGTTGGATAAGCTGAGTAAGATTGAGGCTGAGAACAAGGTTGCCGTTGTCAAGATAAAGGGAGAACTCTCTGGAGGCAAGACTTCGGATATTAGCTCAAGCGAAATCAGGGACCTGCTGAAAGAGAATGGTGCGCTGGACGTTATCATAAATCGTTATGGACTCACGTCAAAAGATTACGCGTCCGTCAGAGCCATGGGTGAGGATGTTCCTGCGATTGAAAACAGGCTCCTGAGAGAAAACATTGGGGCAGTCAAGGTTTCAATAGAGGAGTTGAAAGCGGACAGAGGTGCCAAGCTCGCGCAAGACTTGCTGAAGGTTCTGAGGCAAGAACAGAAGCTCAACGAGACCAAGAAAGACTACGTGGAACGCATTCAAAAGCATGCGTTAAACACTTTGGGTTTGGGAGATGAGGGCTAGTGATTCTGAGGTCGTTGAAGCTTGAGAACATCAGAAGCTACACTGAGCAAACGGTCTCATTTCCCATGGGAACGACTCTTTTTGAGGGTGACATAGGCTCGGGAAAGTCAACTATTCTCATGGCGATAGAATTTGCCCTTTTTGGTCTGGGCTCAGAGAAAGGAGGAGCCTTGCTCAAGGCAGGGGCAAAGAAGGGTCTGGTAAGTCTCTGTTTCGAGGTTGAAGGGAAAGAGTATGAGGTGTGCCGAAGCTTGGAGAGGAAGGCCAAAGGCGTCCAGCAGGCTGATTGCAGCCTCAAAACTGAGGGCACGGTACTGCAACTCTCGGCGTCTGAAATGAAAGAAAAGATTCTTGAAATATTGGCTTTCAACGAGCCCGCAGACCCCAAGGCGCAGAGCGTAATCTACAGGTACGCTATTTTCACGCCGCAGGAAGAGATGAAAGCAATCATCTGGATGAAAGCAGATGCAAGACTTCAGACTCTTCGAAAAGCATTCAGAATAGAGGACTATCGAATCGCACTAGACAATTCTTCAACTCTGGCGAAGTCTATCAGAGAAAAATCGATTAGACTAGCTTCACATGCTTCTGACCTTGAAAGCCGGCAAGAGAAATGCAAGGCAACAAGGGGGGAGATTGGAAAATGCGAGGAAGAATTGGCAGGCCTCAGCGGGAACAAAGCCGGTCTTGAGGAAAAAACAGCTAGGTTGCGAGAGAAATTGGATTTGCTGCGGAAAGACAAGGACTTGCTTGGAAAAGCAGTAGGTGAGGTTCCTCTCTTGGAGAAGCAGATGAGAGAGAAGAATGGTGAAGTAGTCAAGCTTGAAGCTGAGATGGAAGAGTTTTCTACGGAAATAGGGAAGCTGCAGCCTGAAGCAGAAAAGCTGAGCAAGATTCAGCAGCCTACGCCGAAAACTGAAGCTGGACTGAAAGAGGAATTGAAGAATGCTAGAGCGAAGGAGCGAGAACTTAGATTAGCGGAGAATGTCATAGGCGCGAAGATAAGTGACTATGAATCTGTGGAACAAAATCAGGTCTGTCCAACTTGCGACCGGCCTGCAGACCCAATGGAATTCGAAGAGAAAATCAAGCTGAAAAAGGAGGAAAAGCGCAAAGCTTCAGAGGAGGTTGCTGCCTGCGAAACCAAAATCAAGGAAATAGAAGCCCTACAAGAATCACAACGCCAATACGAAGCTGCGCAAGTGAGGCTGCAGAATCTGAATGAGCGGATAGGAAGAAATAACGAGGGAATAGAGAAGGATCGTAAAAAGATCCAGGAACTGAAAGGACAGGTTGAAGAGGCCGGGGAAAAGCTTGGGAAGGCCCAGCAGCAGGCCGAGGAATTCAACAGGATCTCAGGCGAGACTGAGAGCGTCTCCAAGGATTTGAACGAAGTCGAGTCGCAGCTCAAGGAGGTCGAGAGAAGGATTTCGAGAACCCAGACGACTCGTGAAATGCTCACAAATCAAGTAGAGGAATTGGAAGGAGAAATCCGGAACAAGGAAAAAGAAAGAAAAGCTGCTGAAAGGCTGAAGGAATACCAGATGTGGCTTGAAGAGTTTTTGGCGCCAACCTTGGAAGCGATTGAAAAGCATGTTATGATGAACATAAACCAGGAATTTAATCAGCATTTTCAAAAATGGTGGGGAATGCTCGTAGAAGATCCTAGCAAAGAATCCCGCATTGACGAGGATTTCACGCCATTAGTTGAACAGGATGGCTATGAGCAAGACTACAACTATCTTAGCGGCGGTGAGAAAACCAGTCTTGCCCTTGCCTACAGACTCTCGCTCAACACCATCGTACAAAAGGTTTCAGCAGGAATCAAGTCCAACCTTCTGATCCTCGACGAACCCACAGACGGGTTCAGCAAAGAACAACTGTTCAAGATCAGAGAGATACTTGACGAACTCAAATGCCCACAAGTAGTCATGGTTTCGCATGAGAGAGAACTGGAAAGCTTCGCAGACCAAGTCATGAGAGTCGAAAAGAAAGACGGCGTTTCTCAAGTAAAGGCAATCTAGAGCGCCCGCGATTGGTTAGCGCGCTATTCTTCAATATACTCGGAATAATCATCAATTATCGTGTCGTTCATATGCTTCAATTTTTTCTCCCGCGCGACTTCAAAAACTGAATCATATGAGATATAAGAACATACTTCTGATAGTTGCCTTCCAGCTATATCAGCAAAAACAGGTCTATTGATTTGGCTGAAAACGACAGCTCTTCGCTCATTCGGAGCGACTATATGAATCTTGATGTCTAGCATAGGTTGTAGAGCCAACAAATCTGCCATTCTTAAAATGCCTGAAAAGATTGAAGTTGTGTCTTCTACTTCAAAGGCTCTGACTATCGACCTGCGCTTTATCCAAAGAACATCGATATTCCTAATAGTTCTCAGTGTGGTTTCATCAAATACTAGAGGCAATTCTTCCAAGAGCACATCTTCTTTGGGTTTCCAAATTTCTAACACTCTTGCTCTGTCACTATTTGGCAGCCATACCTTGAAATCTAGAGTCTCTCCTATCTCGGCGAGTTTTGCTTGAACCATAATCGAGTTTCTTCTTTCCTTTTCAGAAAGTGGCGCTTGTTCGATTTCTTCCACTTCTTCATCATCAGGCACAGAAACAGTGACTTCCTTCTTGCTGCTAATCCTAATTCTCGCTGGTCTCAGCTTTCTACGGTCATCATCAGAGAAAGGATAGTCAACCTGTTTATGGACTTGCTCTAACAAAGTCTCTTCAAGAAAAATACAGTCCTCCTTTGGCCACAGTCTAGGACTAGAGAAAACCATAAACGTCCATCTATTGCTGTTTTTGCTTAGTCTTTTTGTAAATGAAAGAGCATTCCAGACAGAGTCCTGATGAATCGGTATTGATTTTTCGAGAGACAACCACACAATTGGTGCTACGTTGAATCTCAACACAAAAGGGTCATTCTCTTTGACAAAAATAGGTTTATTGTCCTGAAAAGGCTTACTTTTGATTTCGAGGACACCAATGAACCTTTGAAGTCTGGTAACATAACAAATAAGCTTGTCTCCAGGACCTATTTTTTGATTTTCAACGTAGGTTTTTCTGGAGATTCTGAAGCCACTGATGTCTTTAGAAGACTTTTCAAAAGCCATTGCTGTTTCAGGCGAGAACAAGTCGATATAATAGCTCATAATGACGGAATATGAACCGAATCGTCTATAAATGCTCTTCTTTTGGTTCACGTTCTATCGCCAGTAGCTCGTGCGCGCGCTAGTGCGCACACGTACCTGACATAGTTAGTCAATTTTCATTTGCGGTTGAATAGTGTAAGTATTAAGTAGTTAAACAGAATAGTGGCCTCTATGAACATTGAGGGTCTCATAAAAGACTTGAAGGCTTCTAAGCTCATTGCTCAATGCCCGAAGTGCGATGAAGAGTTCAAACTCTCTGATTCGTTGCTTTTTAATGGAACGCTAAAATTCCCGACACCTGCTGAGGCACTAAGACTTCAGCTCATTCAGGAATTGATGGAGAGAAAGAAACAACTTGAGAAGAGAAAAATCTCGGCTGATGTTGGAGCCGAAAAGAAGGCCATAGAGGTTGGGTTTGGCAAGATAATCGAAAAGTTCATTCCTGCCTACAAGAATCTCAAACTGCAATTCTGCGAATGCAGGCCGCTTTACGACCCTATTGATTTACTTGTTTTCACCGGACTCCTCAAGAGGAACATTGACTCTATAACGTTCATGGAGATAAAATCCGGCAATTCAAGATTGAACAAGCATCAGAAGTTAGTAAAAGATGCCGTCCTGGAAAATAGGGTCAATATGAAGGTTATAAAATGAAGGACTTAGTAGACATTTTCCAATCGTTCCGCAAGATATTGTGCGTTTGCCCTTGTTGCGGTGAAATAGTGCGGTTGAGCGACCTCCACCTCAAGTACTCTGGCAAGGCTCCAAAGACCTGGCTTGACGAACATGAACTAGATTTGGTTTCTCTGGAAAAGAAAGAACAGCTTTTTGAAGAGGAGGAGGGCAAAATTAGGGAGAAATCAATAGAAAGAGGACGCAAAAAAGTACCCCTATTGGTCAAGCAATGCCTCTGCCCAGAATTTGGCAAGCTGGAATATGACCCCTACGACATAAAAGCGGTAATGGACCCGGTAGATTTTGTGGTCTTCGACGGGCTGAACGAAGGAGAAGAAGTGAGAAGTGTAACATTCCTCTCAAGGAAAGGGCCTACGTCGTACCAGAATGCTGTCATAGAGACAATCAAGAAGGCTGTTGACAAAAACAAATATGATTGGAAAGTTGCCAGAATAGCAACAAACGGCAAGGTTGATTTTGAGTAAAGGCAGAGTAAGTCTTGGTTCCTTTCTTCTGTTTCTCAAGTGTCACAGAACATGCCGCCACGAGCGCGAAGAGCCAACGCTCCATGAATTCAAGAACGCGCGCTAAACAACTTGTTACATTTGATGTGACGTTGATGAATCCAAAAATCGGCATTTCAATACTACTGTTACAATTTCGGATGTTCCAAAGATTACATTCCCTCAGCAACGAATATAACGCGCGCGAGTTTCTCGGATAGGACTCACTTCTAAGTCATTAAATCTCCCGCGCAGCTCTTCTTTTTCTTTTTCCAACCTATCGCGAGAACTTGATCCCTCCTAGGTCTCAGGCATTCGAAAATCTCAAGAAGCAGATATTCTTCACGCCAGTCTTCTGCGATCGCGTTTGCTCCGGTTACATGCAATACAGAAAGGAACAAGGTTTCTGAAATGATCCCATCCTGTCGTTCTTGTAACAAGAAGCAGACTTGGTGTCATCTTCGTCTTTTTCAAGAAGTAGGTGCATTCGACCAAATTATCGACCTGACAACTGAAAACTTACAAAAGGGGATACGCTATTTGTCTGAGATTTATATAGGACTTAGCAAGCTACCTTAATGAGGCGAATTGATGACTCATAGATTGATCGCTTTCGGCTGGTACGGTGGGAAATACAGTCACCTAGATTGGCTTCTCCCTCTTTTGCCAAAGACAAAGCACTATTGTGAACCATTTGGCGGTTCTGCAGCGGTCTTGCTCAATCGCGAACCATCACCCGTAGAAACATACAACGATGTAGATGGAGAAGTAGCAAACTTCTTTCGTGTACTTAGAGATAAGAAAGAGGAATTGATTGAGAAGATTGCCCTGACTCCATTCGCTTTCGAAGAGTATTTGGAAGCAATAAGGGAAAAGAACAACTTCGAACTTTCTGATGTGGAAAGAGCGAGATTGTTCTATATACGCGCGAGGCAGTCAAGAACAGGTTTAGCCCAATCGGCTTCACAAGGACGATGGGCATATTGCAGGCTATCTAGTCGGGCTGGCATGGCGGGTGCGGTGTCAAGATGGCTGGGATCTGTAGAGAACTTACCTGAAACAGCACTGCGACTTCTTAGAGTTCAAATCGAGAATCGCCCCGCAATCGATGTGATCAAACGCTATGATAGCAGTGAAACCCTATTCTACTGTGATCCTCCTTATCCACATGAATGTAGAGGTGACACTGGTGCATACGGCTTTGAGATGACTGATGAAGAACACAGCAAGTTGGCTGAGTTGCTTCACGCGGTCAAAGGGAAAGTTGCCGTTTCAGCTTATCGCTGCGATTTGATGGGAAAACTATATGGACATTGGAAGTGTATAGAAGGCCCTGAGAAGAAGTGCCACTCTGTGAAGAAGACAAGAAAAGAAGCCCTTTGGGTAAACTATGAACTGACTGAGAACAATACATGCGGACAACTTTCGTGTTATGTTTAACTAATGAAGACCTGTTTGCGCCTTTAGATGGTTTTGTCAACTTTCCCTCGCGAAATTTGTTCTCTTTGTTTTCCAAATGAAGATAGCATTGTGTTTGT
>Ga0116116_1001510_pt1 | contig 16941 bp, 22 predicted proteins | sample June2015DPH_10_1_FD_89722 | JGI IMG/M metagenome (GOLD analysis project Ga0116116, IMG submission 89722) | Peatland microbial communities from SPRUCE experiment site at the Marcell Experimental Forest, Minnesota, USA - June2015DPH_10_150 | ecosystem: Environmental > Terrestrial > Soil > Wetlands... | reverse complement strand
GTTCGCGGGAAGAAGTCCCGGGCGGCCACCCCCGAGGCCGTCCGGAACTCGCTTCTTCCCTCCCGTTTCCCCGAAAAACCTCTCACTTTCCCCTCTCTGGTGAATCCGGCTCAATTTCCTCCGGGCCCCCTCAAACCCGGCGTAAAGAGCCGCCCTGCAAATCAAGCCTGTCGATAATTCCTACGCTCGGCGAGCGTTAACCGCTTAGTTTCTCGACTGCCCTGAGCCTTGCGCTGCGTGCCCGTGGGTTACGCTCGATTTCATCCGGCGAAGGCCGGAGAGCTTTTTTCGTCAGTGGCCGAACAAGCGGCCTCCCTTCACACTCGCACGCAGCGCGCTCGCGCGGACAGCGGCATGACCGTGCCCAGTTCCTGAACGCTTCCTTGACAACCCGGTCCTCGAGTGAATGGAAGGCGACCACGCAAAGTGTTCCTCCGTCTCCGAGGACCCCTAAAGCTTCGGGCAGAAAACGCTTCAGGGAATCGATCTCCCGGTTCACTGCTATCCGCAGGGCCTGAAAAGTACGGGTGGCCGGGTGGATCCGAAAAGTGTCCCTTGTCACTGGGACGGCCTTGCGAATCAGTTCGGCAAGTTCCCGCGTGTTGTCGATGCGGCCCCTTTTCCTGGCCGCCACAATTGCGCGCGCTATTCTTCTCGACAGCCTGTCCTCGCCGTACCGGTAGATCAGGTCGGCAAGGTCTTTTTCCGGAAGAGCATTCACAAGATCTGCCGCCGTTTGAGTCAAGTCGAGGTTCATTCGCATGTCGAGCGGACCTTCGTTTATAAAACTAAATCCCCGTCGCGGCTCCTCGATCTGGAAACTCGAAACCCCCAGATCGACTACGATTCCATCGGCCTGCCCGATGCCGTGCCTGTCCAGGACCATGCGTATATCGGCAAAATCTGATTTCTCCAGAATGAGCCTTCCTCCATGGTCGCCAAGCCTTTCGCGCACGCGCTCTATAGCCTCCAAATCCCAGTCCAGACCCAGCACGACCCCGTCGGGAGCGCTTTTTTCGAGAAGGCATCGGGCATATCCCCCCGCGCCAATCGTGCCGTCGACGTAAATGCCGCCCGGTTTGCACCTGAGAAGTTCAAGCACCGGTCCGAGCATGACCGGAATATGTTGACTTTCCCTTGGGCTTTCGTCCATATTAAAGCCCGGTAATCGCTATGGTTTCCATTACCTTTTGTTCGTTCTGCCTGTCCCGCTCAACCTGGAGGTCATATGTGCTCCTGTCCCAGATTTCGAAGTTCGAGAGCATTCCGACAAGCACTACCTCCTGATTCAGGTGCGCGTCTTCACGTAACAGGGGCGGAATCAATACTCGTCCCTGATTGTCGAACTCGCAGTCCTCAGCACCCGAAATGAAACGCCGCAGAAAGGATCGATGCTCGGGATGAACCTGGGAAAGATGCAACGCTTTGGCTTCGAGCTCATCCCACTGTTCGGGTGGGTAGGCGACGAGACATTCCCCGTATTGGGAGACAACGAGAGCGTCAGTAAAATGTTCTTGAAGGACTTCCCTGAATTTTGTGGGTATTCTGAGACGCCCTTTGGCATCGAGCCTTGCGACTGAGCGTCCTCTGAATCTGGGTTTGTGTGTGCTGCCCACTTTTTACCCCTTTTGCCCACAATTTACCACTTAGGGTCTTTCTTATAGATATCAAATGCCGTTTGTCAAGTCATTTTTGCGACCTAATATGACAATTCATGCAAAATTATCAGAAATCCGCTCCCTCTTTCCGCCTGGAACGGCTGGGGGGGCCGCGATGCGGCCAGGTATTCAAGCGCCCTGAAAATCCGGGCAATCCGCCTAATCGTTTGTTGCCCGGAGCTTTTTATGGTAGATTACAGATGGGCGACGGGATGCCTTCAAAGGGTATTTCACAGCCCCCAAAAGCCTCTGCTTGAATCACAATGGCCTTCCTTCCATGAAGCAGAGGCTTTTTAACTGAGACCAGAGCGAGGGGTTGGATGAACGCGGACGATGAAAAGATCCTGAAGGTCGCCAAAGAAGTTTTGGTAAAATTCATCGAAATGGGCACGGTCTCGCCCACCAATTTCGACGAAAAATTCCGAAGCGTCTACTGGACCATCAAGGACACCGTGGTGAGCGCCCGGCTGACAGACCTGGATGCACCCCCGCCTTCAAAAGAAAAAATTCCGGAAAAATAGCCTCAAAGAATTGCTGATGCCGGCGGGAAAAACGTCCCGGCAACTGTTCGATGGCCCCCTGGGGGGCCCAATGGATTTTGCCCGCGCGGTCCGGACCCCCTGAGTGCAATGGCGCCCCGCACTGCTTTGTCCCTTCCGCCGATTTCCGTTGGACATCCATGCCCGGTGTGATGTAAACCATTAGCGTTTACTAAAGCGGGGAACCAGTCTGATTGACAGGGGAGATTCAATGGAGAGGACGCTTTCAATAATCAAACCCGATGGGGTAGGCAAAGGTTTGACCGGAGAGATCGTTAGGCGCTTGGAGCAGGCCGGGTTCAGGATTTGCGCCATGAAGATGGTCCGGCTCACCGGAGATCAGGCCCGGATGTTCTACTCGGTGCACAGGGGACGGCCGTTCTACGACTCGCTTGTCGAGTTCATGACATCGGGTCCGATCGTTGCCATGGTGATCGAAGGCGAAAACGCCGTCCGGACGTACAGGGAACTCATGGGTGCCACCAACCCGAAAGAAGCCTTACCGGGTACGATCAGGCGCGATTTTGCCGGTGATGTCGAAAAAAACATCGTCCATGGTTCTGATGCCCCCGAGACGGCGGCTCAGGAGATAAGGTTTTTCTTCAACGAGCTCGAAATCCACTTCTAATCCAAATCCACCCCCTTTCGTCCAGGGTGTTTGGACCGGGAAGAGGGATAACAGGTGTCCGGGGACATAGGTAAGACTCTTTGAGTTAAAAGCATCAGAAAGACGGAAAGAGGAGTTTACAGATGAACGGCTGGCGTCAAATGAGGAGACTGGGGGCCATTGCGGCTACGGTGGGATTGCTTTTTGTGATCTGCGGTTGCACTACGGTGCCGACGGCAAACACGGCGCAAGAGCCTGGCCTGGCCAATGCCCAGGAAAAGCAACTGGTATGTGTCAACCCTGCTCCCGTGACCACGAACTTTCCTTACATTGCGCCGCCAAACAGCATCGATCTCTGCGGTGAGCCGGTCCCCCTCAACAGGCAGGATGTTTATGAGCGCTTCGACAGGGAATTCACCCTGGTCGTCTATAATCACGCCCAGGTCTATCTCTGGCTCAAGAGGATGGAGCGCTACTTTCCGGTAATCGAGGAACGGCTCCGGCACTACAATTTGCCTGACGACTTGAAGTACGTGGCCATTGTGGAAAGTGACCTGCTTCCGAACGCGTGTTCCCCCAAGGGAGCGGCCGGGCCGTGGCAGTTTATGCCGAGCACGGGGTCGGCATACGGGCTGGCCCAGAAAGGCTCGGTAGATAAAAGGTACGACTTTGAACGCTCGACCGACAGCGCGTTCCTCCTTTTGAGCGACCTCCACAAAAAGTACAACAGCTGGTCTTTGGCGATTGCGTCCTATAACTGTGGAGACAGGCGCATCCTTGAAGAATCTCGCCTCCAGGGCGTGCGGGACTACTACGACATGAGGCTTCCGCAGGAAACCGAGCGCTATGTCATAAGGATTCTTGCGGTAAAGGCGGTGCTCAGCAACCCGCATCAGTACGGGTACGACCTGCCGAAAGGGTGGGGATATCAGGAACTCAGGCTCGACCGGGTGAATGTCTCACTTTCCAGGCCTGTGCCGATTCAGACGATAGCGAACGCGGCCGGAACGACCTACCGCGAGATCAAGCGTCTCAACCAGATTTACCGGTCGGACACTATACCCGCCGGCAATCATGAAATCAAGCTCCCTGCCGGGTCCGCCCAGCTATTCGAACAGAACTTCAATGCGGCCTCCGCCGGCCCGAGTGCGGACCCTGAGATCTCGATTGCGGAAAGGGATGATTCGCCGCCGGCCCCCGCGGCCGTTGCGGCTGCTCCGGCGGCAAAAACGCCGCCTCCCGGGGCGCAGCAGAAAACACAGGCAAAAACCTACGTGGTCAAAAAGGGCGATAGCCTCTCGGCAATTGCCATGCGTTACAATGTAAGCACTCGCGAACTCAAGGCCGCCAATAAGCTGAAATCGGACGAACTGACGCTGGGACAAAAATTGCGGGTCCCCTGATCTGAGGCTGGTTGCCGGATATCTTGCCGGGCTCATCGTTGTTTAGTATCCAGGACCTGCCCCCCCCGTAGTTGATCCGGAGGACCAGATTCAAGAGCGAACTTTTTTATCCAAAATCCAGCATCCTGAAATCAGCGGCATTGAATATGAGGAAACCGGATGAGAAGAACTGGTTTGCTTTATGACGAAAGATTCCTTTTGCACAAAACCGGGCCAGGGCACCCGGAAGCTCCCGAAAGGCTGACAGTGATCCACCGCGCCCTGGAAGAAGCCGATCTTCTCTCGAAGCTGATCCCCATTCCAGCTACTCCCGCCAAAATGAAATGGATAGAACAGGTCCATGCGCCCCGCTACATCTACAGGTTCGAAGAAGCGTGCCTGCTCGATCTTGGCGAACTGGACAACGCGGACAACCAGATCAGCCCTCAAAGCTACGATACGGCCGTGCTCGCTGTGGGAGGTATTCTCAATGCAGTCGATATGCTGATGCGAGGAAGAATCGACAACGCCTTTTGCGCGGTGCGGCCCCCGGGTCACCATGCTGAAGAAAATAAAGCGTTGGGGTTTTGCTTCTTCAACAATGTAGCTATCGCTGCCAGATATCTTCAGAGCCAGTGGAAGGTAGGACGGATCGGCATTGTCGATTTCGACGCTCATCACGGCAACGGAACGCAGCGCATTTTCGACGGGGACCCTCATGTCTTCTACTATTCGATCCACGAACACCCCTCATTTGCGTATCCGGGTACTGGACGCGAATTCGAAAGGGGCTCTGGCCCCGGACTGGGAACGACCTTACATTCTGCTATACTGCCAGGTCTGGGGGACGATGAGTACAGGCGCAGGATAGTTCATGACCTGATTCCGGCTTTCGAAGAATTCATGCCGGATGTGATCCTTGTCTCGGCGGGTTTCGACGGGCACGCCGAGGATGATATGTCCGGCATCAAACTCTCGACCGAGATTTTTTCGTGGATGATGAAAATAATACTCCGATTGGCCGTCCAATATTGTGAAGGCCGGCTGGTGTCGGTTCTGGAAGGGGGATATTCGCTCGGGGTGCTTCCGGAGCTGATAAGGGACCATGTTCGGTTACTTCTTGACTTGCAGTAATCAAATTCACTTCAAAAGGGGGCCATATGTTCATCGACAGATCCATGACCAGGGACGTCGTAACAGTCAGCCCGGACGATGAAATAGTTACTGCGCAGACCCTGATGGCCCGGCACGGGATCAGGCATCTGCCTGTAATTGTCGAAAATGGTGTCCTGGTCGGGATTGTCACCGACCGGGACATAAGAAGCGCCATGCCTTCGATGGTTCTTTCCGATTCTGAAAAGGAGGACCAGGGCAGGCGGTTGGCCTTCATGAAAGTCAAAGACATAATGACGGCAAACCCCGTGACCGTCTCCCCGGCCCATACGCTCCCGGACGCAATCCTGATGATGCAGAAGGAAAAAGTGGGGGCTTTCCCGGTCGTCGATGATGAGGGAAGGCTCAAAGGAATAATATCCATCCGGGACCTGATGCGGGCGTTCGTAAACGTCCTCGGGTTGGAAGAGCCCGGCGCCCTTATCGGCATCGTCGTCGAAAACAAAGTCGGGCAGATGAAACGTGTCGTGGACGCCATAACCGAACAGGGCGTTTCGTTCGGCAGCATCCTTGTGGCAAGGACCTGGGAGGAAGGCAAAAGGGCCGTTTTCCCCTATCTTCTGACGAGCAACAGTTCAAAAGTGAGAAACCGGCTGCGGGAACTTGGTTTTACGCTGATCGACCCGATGGAATGGTCCCTGGACCAGCTGCCGAAGAAATGAGAAGAGTGGTTTCTTCCTGACGGATTCGTTTCTTTAGGACGAAGGGGAGTTTTGCGCCCCTTGCCGCGGCCTCGATCCCGAATGAAAAAAACCGGCATGCATGAAAACCGGTCAGCAGCCACGTAAATTCCGCTCCGTCCTCTTTGCCCCCAAGTTTTTCAATGTGAATTCGTTTAGCCTGGAGACAACCAGCTCGATCCCCCGTTCGGCGGCCGGGACAACCAGGAATAGATTAGCCGGGGAAACGGATGCCGGAAGTCGGATAAAAGATTGAGGCTGCAAACAGAGCAGGGACCGAATGCTCGGCATCCCTGCTCTTCTTTGAAATGAACGGTTTTACGTTTATGCGGCCCTCTGGATAACGGCGGGCTCTTCGTGACAGACCGGACGGCTCAGTGTCTTCAGATCAAAATTCCTGAAGATTCGCTGCCCGTCAACATCAACGATCCTCAGGATGTCCGATTGCCGGCGGTCGGCCAGAGTGACGAAATAATGCTGCCCGTACCGGCTTTTGACAAGGTCTTCGGGAACTTCGAACGCGATATACTTGTTTATGCCCTTTTCCATGAGAGCGCCGACAAGAACGGGATCTTCGAAAGAATCACTCGAAGTAAGAGCGAGCATTGAGCCGCTCCCGGTAATAATTAAACCGGCTTTCATCCCTGCCCCCTTTCTCATGCGCGGCATATGGCTATCATGAATATGTTCCGCGCAGGCGCATCTGCATATTTATCTTAAATTAAGGAGAGGCCACATTCGGGTCAAGGTGTTGTTTACACTGGATAAGGCGGGGTCGAAGCTGGACAATCGGAACATCTTTTGACACAATGTTTGTTGCGAGGTGATGGTTTGAGGCGCGGCGCGCCTCCATACAGTGGCGCCCCTGGTAATTTGTAAATGTATTTATTACTATCAAGGTAATCTTACACGGAGGAGACGCGGATGAGGCTGATATTACCCGTACTGGTCCTGGTTTTGGCGCTGGCGGCTGCCGGAAATGCCGCCGATGTGGACGGCGCCGCGGTATTTACGTCGCTTAAATGCGGCATGTGCCACAAACCTGACAAAAAAGCCGCTGCCATATCGCTGGCGGAAATCGACCAGACCTATTCGGATAAGGAAAAGCTTCTCCAATTTTTTAAAGGAGAGATCAAGCCGCTCATCGAGAGCGAAAAATGGGGAATGATGCGCCCCCAGCTCGAAAAGATAAAGGCGTTGCCCGACGAGGATAAGGAGGCGCTGGCCGACTATCTGCTGGGATTCAAGTAGCGTTCCGCCCGGGAATGGTCCTTTGAAGGGAGAAGTCGGAAGGGTGAAATTGTTTATTGTGGTTTCACTCTTTGCCTTTCGTCTTGCCCTGTCTTGCCGTTGGAATAAAAGAGGAATGCAATGGAGGTGATCGAGGACAAAGAAGGGCTTTCTCTTTTGCCCATAAGACCTCAAAGCGTGCGCGAGATAAGCGGGATGCTCTGCTCGATGGACCCCTGGCTAACCATGAACTACAGGCCCCAGGCCCTGGAGTTTTACCTCCTTCGCGCAGACCCGGCGCTCAGTCGCTACAGCGTCATGGTCTCGGAAAACCTCGCCGGGGTCTTGTCCGTGAGGTATCCCTGGCTTTTTGGGCCGTTCATCGAACTTGTGGCCCTCTTCGATGGATTTCGAGGCAAAGGCATAGGAGGCCGTATCGTTGACTGGGTCTGCCTCCATCATCAAGCCACAAACGTCTGGGTTACGGTGTCCGCCATCAACTCGGGGGCGCAAAGATTTTACGGCAAAATGGGCTTCGAGAGAACGGCGACTCTGGAGGACCTCATAAAGCCGGGTTGGGATGAAATTTTGCTCAGGAAAAAATTGGCTCCCCCGGGATAAGCGCTTCCATGAAGGACCGCGCTGAAATTCCGCGTCCCGCGGGATTTTGGTTGGCAACCGAATTTTAGTCCCTATAAAAATGAATGGCCGGTGGAACTCCCCCGGCCTTTCATTCCGTGAACTAGAAATGCGGTAATTACTTCTTCAGGCCTTTCTTGAAAATTGCTTCGGCCTTGTCAGCGGCTGCTTCGGCTCTGCGAGCGGCGTTCTCAGCTCTCATTGCTGCTGCTTCGGCTGCCCTGGCACTGGCTGTGCAAGATTGTTCGACTGCTTGGGCCTTATCCAGAGCTGCCTGGCAAAGCTCCGTGCACTTCTTTGCATCCTGTTCGCAACAACCGGAAATCATCGTAAAAGCCAATGCGACAACAAACACTACTGCTACTATTCTCTTCATGCTCTTTCCTCCTTAAAAAACCGACAAAAAGATTAACTACCGTGTGGATTTCAAAACCCTCCTAACTGCTTGTAGTGCTCCCACCTCCTCTCGTGTCCCAAATTGACTTAATCGAACTTTTTACAGTGTTTTAGACCAGCTGTGCGGCCTTGCTAAAAGAAAACGGCCTAAATGCTACGCCACCTATTTTATAAAATCAAGAGATTTTTCGCTCAGCCATTGCCCCATATACGATGAGAGAAAATTAATGGATTAACCTAGTCAATTTTGCCTGAGGCGAAAATGTTTTCGCCGAACGATCGAATGCATTAACCCCTTTGTCGCGGCAGGCCGGCCCGGCTCAACCGCATCTATTCCTGCGTCATCTCAGCCACCCTGAGCGAGTTGTCCTCATGCGCGTTGCGCGTAACATCCGTAGGGACACCATTTTGCAAGCTCATCACAACCATGAATTTCTTCTGGTCCACATCTTTTGCGAAAGGATATTGAGCTAATTTATCGAATGCGTACTTCGCATAATCCGGAATCTTCTTATACACGTCCGGAAACGCCTGTACAAATATCTGTCCGTCTTTTCGACCGAATTTTAACGGTTCGTAAATTATTTCGAGCTTTGTCCCGATCGGCACCTGCGGATACAGGATGCGTATGTGTTCCGGATAGCAGCGGATGCAGCCATGGCTCACCAGGCGTCCAACTCCCCACGGCTGATGGGTCCCGTGAACTCCGTAGGGGCCTGCTGAAAATTTCATTACGAATTCCCCCAACGGGTTTTCGGGGCCGGCCGGCATGACCGCCATGCCGTATTTTTCCTGTAACGAGGCCGGAACATACCAAGCCGGATTCGGTCTCTTATCATTTACGAAATACGTCCCCAGCGGACTTTCCCATCCCTCGTCGCCTATCCCGATCGGATAGGTCTGAACGGTTGAACTCTGCTGGTCGAAAAAGTATATCCGCAGCTCGGGCACGTTTATTACCAGTTGATGGTGCTGGCTGGGGGGCAGCACCCAGAAAGTGGGAAGAAAAACCCTTTTGCCGTTGGGCGGGACCCATGCGTCCATCTTGGGGAATAGAAGTTCAACCGCATTGTATCCCAGCCCGTTTCGCCTCGCTATGTCCAGGAGCGTGTCAGTGGGTCCGATCTTGTATAATTTCGGGGTCCCCACCACCGTCAAATCGGGCTCCCGATACTCTAATTTCTGGACCGTGGCTCGGTATTCCTCTTCGGCAAAGCAAAAGGAACTGAACAGAAGGCTAATTATGAGAAAAAACGACAGACCCGTGGTTTTTCCAAATCTCATGACTCTTTCCCTGTTGCGCTTAAATTCTTATTTTCTCGCGGCAGTGCATAATAAAAATTCCTGGATTCCAGATCAAGTTCCTTTTTGATACCGAAATCCTTCCGCGTCAAGCATAAAAGTGCCGCGACCCGCCGGGCTCACGAGCGCTCAATCAGGGGCTGCCTGCTCATCCTGGGCATTACAAGAATTTCACAGTCCTTTTTTTTGCCGATTTAATGCCTAAATTATCTTCTTGAAATTGCTCAAATGTTTAGGGAAAATTTAAAATGCGTTTGATAATGACTCATTTGTGTGTGACTGTTCCGTCTGAAAATCGTTGATTTTACGGCCGCTGTTGAAGCAGAAAATAATCATCAGCATCGGTTTGTACAGACGGAGCTAACGAAATTCGAATCAGCTATTTTGTAGGGAGGGAAGAATGGACAAAACGAGACTGGATAAGCGCCCCGAAAACGTCAAAAAAAAATTCCCCAACAGCATTGTCCCCCTGGTAAACGGACAGGCGCTGATAAAAGCGGCCAGGAAACATACCGGCATGATTATGGCGACAAACATCCGATGCAGACTGCCTGTCGAAGGGATCGTCCTGGCCTCGATGGCGGTACGGGCGCCGGTGATGTATGAAATAGCCAAATCGGAACTTGATTACACCGAGTTCACCCCGAAGAGCTTTGCGGAATTCATCGTAGAGGAAAACGAGCGGCTGGGAAACACTTCGGTGCCATTTGCCATCCATGGGGACCACATCACGGTAAAAAAACCCGAAGAGGTCGAATCCGTGGGCCGGCTCATAGCCGCGGAAATGGAAGCAGGATTTACTTCTTTCGCCATCGACGCCTCCCATATGGAAAACGATAAAAACCTTGCGGCCACTTCGGTTCTTGCCAAACCTATAGTCGAGGCCGGGCTGAACCTTGAGGTCGAACTTGGTGAGATCGGCGCAAAGAGCGGAAGCGCCGACGGTTTCACTCAGCCGGAGGAGGGCCGGTGGTTTATCGGCGAACTCGATAAAAAAGGCATACGCCCCAACCTTCTCGCCATTAATAACGGCTCCATCCACGGAACCTACTTCGGCGCCTCCCATGAAGGAATTCAGCTGGAGCTTACCCGCTCAATATGGGAGGCTATCCAGCCCTGGTCGGTGGACATCGCGCAACACGGGATCACAGGCACGTCGCTCGACAAGATCTCTTCGTTCATTGAGTACGGTGTCAGAAAGGGCAATGTGGGGACTCTGTGGCAGAATATCGCCTTCGGCCTCGCAATGAACCAGAACGGCAACTGCATTACCACGGCGGAAAAGGATTACATAAAACGTCCCTACCGCGGCATTCCGGACGAACTCTGGCAGGAAATCGTGAAATGGGCGGCCGAGACAAACAACGGCGGCGGAAACATCAAGAAAGCCAACCAGCCGTTCGCTCCGATGTTTAACGCGCTTCCGATTCCATTCAAAAACCGGATTGCCGAGCATGCTTTCGAAGAAGCAGTACGCCTGTTCGAAGCAACCCACTCCATCAACCTTGCCGACAGCGTCTGGGAGTTTGTATAAAGGATATCGGAGGGCGGAAGTCCGACGTATGATCTCCGTCCTCCGTCACAACAGCTCGAGCAGTTCGGCGGGCTTTTCGATCAGCTTCGCGGCTCCGCCCGCGATAAGCTCCGCGGCGTCGCGAAATCCCCACAATGCGCCGACCGCGAACATCCCGGCGGCATTTGCGGTTTTCATGTCGGTGGCGGTGTCACCAAGGTAGACAAAGCGGGCAGGCCCTAATTTCAGCCTGTTTGCTATTTCCAGCGCTGAAGAAGGGTCCGGCTTCAGGGGGACCCGCGGGCGGGCGCCCACGACGGCTTCGAAGCGCCAGGCGCCCAAAAGCCCGTCCACGACCTTTCGCGTGGAATCATCGGGCTTGTTTGAAAGCACGGCCATCTTGAGGCCGCGCCCGCTCAGGGCATCAAGGAGCTCCGGGACCCCGGGGTAAGGCCGGGTCCTCACTCTCCAGTTCAGCTCATAAGTCTTGCGCATCATTTCGAGGCAGCGGGAGATTAGCCGGGGATCGTTTTTCGCCGTATCCGGAACCGAGCGCCGGACAAGGTTTTCCATGCCGTCTCCGACGAAATGCCTGTACTTTTCCAACTCATGGACGGGAAATCCAAAATGGCTCAGAGCGACGTTCATGGAATCGGCGAGGTCCTGGAGCGTATCCAGGAGCGTTCCGTCAAGATCGAAGATTACGGCCTGAAAATCTTTAGAGCGAGACAATTGCTATTCCCGACCCTCCGGTCCGGCTGACTCAAGCGCAACATCCTTCAAAATTCTATCGATTGTCCCCTGGATCTCTACGGAAGTCTTGAGAAAGAGCACGCCCAAATTGAACGTGTCTCTTTCCTGGTCGGTGCTGTACCAAATTATTCTGACCGGAACCGACAGCGCGTATTCGGGCAGGCTGACCTTCAATGTAAACCGGCTGGACTCGCTTCCGATCACAAGATGATATTGGCCGACTTTCAGGGTCTCCACTTCCAGGCGCGCGCCGTCAGAGGATACCTCCACCACCCTGATCTCGATATTTTCATCATGGTCCGGAAAATAACAGGTCAGCTTACCGGTCCATCCGACCTTGAAGCGTTCCGCGCGTCTTCTTTCGAGCTTCCAATCGGCCATTTCCAAATCTCCTGTCAGGGAGCGAGCTTGAACCCTGCTGCCTGAGAGGACGAGGGCTTCCTGGCCATTGCCGCCTCGAGGAACTTGTAGATATCGCCATGGTCCAGCGCGGAAGCGTATACGATGGGCTTCATGTTGTGAATATCTTTGCAGTGGACGTTTGCCCCCGCCGATACCAGAACACAAACCACGTCATAGTTGCCGTAAATCGTTGCTATCGTAAGGGCCGTCCTGCCGAGTTGGTCCTTTATTTCCGTCTTTGCGCCCCGGGAAAGCAAAAGATCGACAACCAGAGTATAGCCGCCCTGCGATGCGTGCATAAGTGCGGTCTTGCCCTGGGCATCCTGCTGGTTTACCAGGGCATTGCTGTCCAGAAGAATCTTTACCACTTCAGCGTTGCCGTTCATGCTGGCCCCCATGAGGGCGTTGACCCCCGCTTTCTTGAGCCTGGGGACCTCCTGGACGCTTTGGAGGTTCGGGTCCGCACCCGCCTCTATGAGCATCTCCACGATTCCGGAATGACCTGCCCAGGCCGCCTGCATGAGCGCGGTTGTCCCGAAAATGTCCGTCAAGTTTGCCTTGGCGCCCTTTTTGAGCAGCAGCCCTGTCAACTCGGGATTGCCGCGGATGGCGGCGTACATCAGCGCGGTCACCCCATCACGGTTCCTGGCGTTCACGTCGGCGCCCGAGGCCAGCAGCCTGACGACCGTGCCGACGGCCTGTCCGTCAACGGCCGCAAGGAACTCCTGGTTCGATTGTTCGCGTCTGAGGGCCTCCGCCTGGGCCTTGGCTTGGGCCGGCGTCAGGGCCGCCCCTTTTGACTTGTCCTGTTTTTGCTGTCCGATTGCAGGAGCCGAAAAGGCCAGAAGCAAACACAGGGAGCAAACCAAGATTCCACATTTGCTCTCTCTCATACTGTTTCCTCCCGATTAAACTTTCAGTTCATAAAGTTGGCGCTCTTGTCGGCGCTGGATCAGATCCATTATGCAAAATGCAGGCCGTCTTGGTTTAACTACAACCATGCTCAAAAGGGCTGCGCTTCTCACAATTTTCTTATTTAATCACACTTTACGCAAGGATTTACAAGAGGATTTTGACGCCTTTGCAAATCCACCCCGTCAACTCAGCCGATTGCCATCAAAGATGGAAGCATAAAGAGCGTGAGGGTTGCGGGCCTAGCCTTCTTCTCCTCCCGCCTGGGCAGCCCCGAGATTTGAAAGCGGCCCGCTCTTCGCTTGGGTGGTTCGCGGGAACGGAACTCGTTTTTGTAATTCGATCCCGCCGTATAGCCGGCGCCGCATTTTTCCGACCCCTCCAGGGCAATCCCTCCAGGGCATAGGTTCAACCTTATGTATCTCTGCATTCAAGCCCTTGTAAGTTCTTCGCAGATTCTTACAGTTAATAAAGAATGAAGAGTAAGTCATATTGGTTATTAACAGTAAACTGATTGCTTGTGCTGGTTAAGTATCCGGCAAAGCTAATCTTTGCGTGTTCGGAAGGAACTCAAATGGTTCAAAGCGCTGCTGCTGCAATGCGAGGAGTGGATGCGTTGGAGGAAGCCCTGTTGCTCGGACAATCTGTGCCGCTCGTTATCGAAATTCTGCCGGGGCAGGCCGGCGAGGGGCTGATCGATATATATGAACCCGGCAGCTACGAAGGGGCCTCCCTTCGGGAGCTTGTTTACAGGACTATTGGCAAAAAGAACTGGAGCATCGAGGAAAGACAGATTCTGGAGGATATAAACAGACAACTTTCCGGAGGCAAACTGCTGATCGGTGGCAAAGAAATCCGGGGGCCGGCCCAGGGGTATGCGCTTTTGGAGCGCACCGAAGAGGGCGAGAAATACTACTATGTTTCGATGCGCGCCATAAAGCCTCAGGAGGGCGGTTCGTCTGTGACGGAGTCATCCTAGATGCTCCGGCTGCTTCAATCGGACACTGAACTGCTGGTAGAGGCCGGCTTCATTTACCTCCCCATGGTGTTCGATCCGGCTGTCGATAAAGAGGTGAATATGGGGCGGGACGGGTCGCGGGCGAGCGGGCGTGCCCCTCAATTGACCAGGAGCGGGGATAAGTATTTCCTGAAATCGCTTAACATAAATTCCATCCTGGACAATTACGGGAAACTTGATCCGCAAACATACGAAGACCTCAGGCGCAACGTTTTCAATCGGTTTCTCTGCTCCCTGAATCCGGCCTCCATTTCAATAGATCAAAAGCTCAAAACCATCGTATTCCAGGTGATCCCGCATTTTGCGCGTAAAAAAAACAGATTGCGAAAAATGCGGGGAGCGGCATCGGTAGAGCAATTCCTGGATCTCGTGGGCCGCCGGGCCGGTATCCCGGCCCGGTTTTACGCTGAGGCCGGCAGATTTGGCGACACTTTCTCTCTCAAGAAGAAAATCAGGGACATCGGCGGGAGCACAGTGCCGCAGGTTGCTGACAAGGGCGGGCTGACTACGGCGAAATCCTTTCATCAGAGGCTTTTAAAAGCGCTCGAATCCAAGATCGTGCGGGAAGCAAAAGACCGCTTGGAGGGCCTTCTGCAAGGCCGGGATCAATACGCCGATCTTCAGAAAAAATACATTGCCCTGCTGCTGTTCATAAACGAGACGGGCGACCTCGAGTTGAACGGCGCCGGATTTTTCAGGGACGGCGATACGCCGGAATATTATGTATATGTCCACACGGGCCAATATGCTCTAAAGGATCACAAGGGCCGCCTTTATCTTTTTCCCGATTGCCGGGTCGCCGTTCCGACCCGTGGCCCGCTGGTCCCTTACGTAGTCGAAAAATACAAGCATCCATTTCTCTGGGGTCACGAGAGCTTCCAGAAGATATGCGTGGCAGAGCGTTTCATCCCTGAGTGGAAATTCAGCGCATCGGGCGCCATCCGGGCCCTCGAGGAAGGAATCAATGCGCTTTTTTACGGCTATAACAGCAGTCGAGGGAATGGATATCACAGGCTGGACGACATGAGGATGGATAAGAATTCCATAGTTTTTGACGATCTTCGCATTCTCCGCGAGGACCCTCGAATAGCTTCCGGAGAAATCGAGGTGAAAAACGATTTCTACTGAGGTGCGGCCCAGGGCTTCGATCTCTGCGGCGGGAGAACAGATGGGGCTGATCAATCAAATCAAACGGGAACTTTACGAAAAGGAAAAAAGGCCCTACAGGCCGTCTGCGTTCTCGGTGGTGAGGGCCGTGGCTGAAAAATATCCTCAGGTGGAACGTTTTTTCGAAATGCCCGGCAGCCCCCCCCGGATAGATTCCCTGAACAGTTCGATCCATGTTCCCCTGAAGGTCAAAGAGAAACTCGAGGTCCCCCCCTTTGGTTTTGCGGACCGTGCGCAATACCTCCTTATCATGAAGATACTCGATAGATTCGATAATCCCTATTTGCCCTTTGCGCGCTCGCCGGACGAAATTGCGCTTTCCAAACAACTCTATTTTCTGAATCCCTCAATCCGGTCCGATCTGCTCGATCGGCGCCATTTCGAATCCCTTGTTCTGGTCGAAATGGCCCGAAAACGGATCGAGGCGCTTTCCTCAGTCGTCAAAAACATGACAGACAATGGAAATCGAAATGGCGAACCGGCAGGGGGCGAGGCGACGAGGTTGCAGATAAAATCTTTGAAGGAATTTATTGCGCTTGTGGAGTCGCTTGACCGGTAAGGCGGACCAAACGGCGAATCACCCGGAGAATGGCTCGATTCAAAGGCGAACGGTCCTCCGAAGCCATAAATGACAAAGGCAAACTCAGTTGAAGATACGGCGCCTGTCTCTGCTGGCAAAAGAAGGTCCCCGGGAAATCGAGATCGCAAAGCTCCCCCGGGACGTGACTATCACAACGTACGCAAAATGCAGGGCGCTCGCCGTAAACGGGCTTGTGCGCGCCATACACGGCGACAGCTACGAATGGTACGGTTTCACTCTGGCGTCGAAAGATCGTCCCGAGTGTATCGTTGACATAGGGATTCCCTTCAATGACAGCAACGCTTATCACCATACGGCAATAGGGCCGGAAAATATTTCCCTTTTCAGCGATTCCCTGCCTCACGACCTCATCATAAACGGATGGATTCATTCACACGGCCGCCTCGACTACAGGGGGTTTTCGCGGACCGATGAGCAAAATCACCTGAGCGTTCTTGATTACGTCGGCACGTTTGTCAAAAAGCCCGTGTCAAGAAGGCAGATAGTAATAAGGGACCTTGTGGCACTCACTCAGGACCGCTTCGGACAGGATGAAAAAACGGGCCGCAGCGTCTGGGTCGTTACGGACGTACCGGTCTCCGAGGCAAGGATTTTCGAGGCCGTCCACGGAAGCTTTTGCTACGGGATCGTGGTCGGGGACGGCGGGTGGCATATGCAGGAAATCTATTACAAAACCAGGGGTATTCTTACCGGGAGCGTCAGCATCGGCAAAAAGGAGGCACGGATGGTGCCGGTCGATTCCGGAAGGGTTTTCACGAAGAAGGACAGGGAACTGTTGGCCGGCGAGATAAAAGCGAAAATAAAACCGGGTGAACGGATTTCACACAGCAGATGATCGGGCTGGTTTGCTCGGCATAGGTGTCAATCTTGGGCGCTCCCGGATGGACACCGGCCGGGTGATCGAAAAAGGCGGACGGAAGGTCGGACGGTGATTGAAGAAAGGCTCGACAGGCAGCTCAGAATCAAAGG
>Ga0116116_1001487_pt1 | contig 17195 bp, 8 predicted proteins | sample June2015DPH_10_1_FD_89722 | JGI IMG/M metagenome (GOLD analysis project Ga0116116, IMG submission 89722) | Peatland microbial communities from SPRUCE experiment site at the Marcell Experimental Forest, Minnesota, USA - June2015DPH_10_150 | ecosystem: Environmental > Terrestrial > Soil > Wetlands... | reverse complement strand
TGCAGGTGCCTATAACCAGTACGGGGTTTTTAAAACAGTCGGATCTGGACGAGAAATGTTAGGCGCCAACTGGTATCCTTCGACTTTAAATTCTGGGGGTACTTTCATTGCTCCAGGTATGTTACCCTGGAGAAACGGTGTTCAGTATGCAGATCCGGATGGCACGCTGACTGCGGAATGGTTACTCGCAGGTGAAGTAGCCAATCTAAAGGCTCAGTTAACCGACCAAGGTTACATCTACAACGCAAACGGTGATCTCGGCTTGGACGGCATGGATATCAGACTCCTCGCCAATGTGACTTGTTGGAATGGTCCTGGTCCCTCGACTTATTATCTTGACAATGCGCAGTTGACTCCTGAGCCGGCAACGATGGTCCTCCTTGGTCTTGGTGGTTTAGCGCTGATTCGCAGGAAACGCTAATACGCTAATTACTTTCTAAAAGTATTAGTTAGCCAATGATTTTGTATTAGTTTGGGGCCTGTGCCTGGTGAATCAGCGTAGGCCCCAATTGTTTTTATGGGTAGTTTGGATTTACAGCAAGCAATTGGAAATAGCGCCAGGATGAGACCGAATGAGATAAATCGCTTAGGTGCGAAAGAGTGAAGGGGCAAAAATGAGCGTTTTTTTGCAGAAATTTACAAGAAGAATTGACAAAAATTTACTTGAAATAATAAAATTGTGAAATCTGTAAGTTATGGTCATAAGGAAGAGATGGAAATTGTCAGAAAAAAAAGAAAGGGAAATTATTATGCGTAAAAAACTTATTTATCTAATTTCTTTTATTGTGGCGCTGTCTCTGGTGTCTATAACTTACGGCGACGGCTTCTTGATAGGCAACTTTGAAGGCGGCAGTATGGACGGATGGGGCCCTGAGACCCCCAGCAATCCCCATATCACGCTAACCTTCAGCACAAATGGGGCTACATTAGACGGCAACAGCCTCAAGATTGCCGATTCTACCGGTAACGACTTTGATCGAGCTGTCGCGTACAGCCTGGTAGCAAACAATGACGTTAACGAATTCAGGAATAACCGCAAGGTTTCGTTAGACCTTACACGGATATATGGTGCCGGCAACTGGGGGAACTATGTTCTTGGCTGGAGCGAATTCCATATGGTAATCGAGGCAGGCAGCACAGATGCCAACGTCGGTAAAGGTGTATGGGCTAAGGGGTGGGAGCTGACGCAGATTGCAAATTGGGGCTCTTGGAATGGGGACGGCCCGAAGACCTTTATATACGACTACTCTACGCTTCTCAATCAGATCGATTTTAATAACCTTACATATTTGGGTATTATACTCTGCACGAATTGGGGTGGGTATAGCCCAGGTGGGGTTTACTATGTTGACAATGTGAAATTAGTCGGCGATGGGACGGCTTACGATCCTAGTCCGGCTGACCATGCGGTGGATGTGAATACGACGTCTACCCTTGGCTGGACAAAGGGAACAGGAGCCACCTCGCAAGATGTATATTTCGGCACTAATTTTAACGATGTAAACGACGCCAACAGAACTAATCCGCTGGGCGTACTGAAAAGTCAAGGCCAGATGGCTAACACTTATAACCCCACTCTGGCACTCTACACAACTTACTATTGGCGGATTGATGAGGTCAATAGTCTCGGCGGTATCCGAAAAGGTGAGGTTTGGGATTTTATGACCGCGTTCACCGGCAAGGGCGTTGTGATAGGCGACTGGGAAAATGGAATGAACGGATGGGAACCAACGTGGCAGGGAAATCCCACTTTTAGTTATTCTGCAACAAAAGGAGTCACGTCGGGAAGTTACAGTCTCGGTGTACAGATCGCTAAACTTGACACTGACGATCCGGCCTACTGGATTATCCAGCGGAGAGGGGTGTTGGATCTGACCAATATGAAGCTTCAGTTTGATGTTACAATGTTTAGTTCGGAATGGAGCGGCCAAACTGTCACCATCGGGCCGCTGTGTGTGCAGACCGACGCCGACCCCGATCACACCTGGAGACCGTACGATGTCAGTGGAACAGACAGGAATAACGGCACATCATTAGGAGCTTCATGGAATGGGACGGGTAACTGGTACGCAACCTATACCGTTGATTTTACTGGGCCTACACAGATAGCGGATGGGTCCAATACCTACTCTGATTGGGCGAATACGAAGAGGATGACGATGCTCCTCGCCCTTCAGACTGGTGGCCAGGGCTCAGGGCATATTTACCTTGACAATGCGCGATTAGTCAATGTAAAACTCGCTGGTAACCCATTGCCTGCCACCCTTGCGACAGATGTGAGTAAGACGCCTACCCTTAGCTGGGTAGCGGGAATGGACGCCACCTCGCACGATGTGTATTTTGGCACCGATGCAACGGCTGTGACCAATGCCACTACATCAAATCCGCTTGGCGTATTTAAAGGCAATCAAGCTGGAACGACCTATTCTCCCGGCCTGCTTGCAAAAAATGTTACTTATTACTGGCGGATAGATGAGCAGCCTGGTCCGTGGAAAGGTATGGTCTGGAGCTTTACCGTACAGAATTTTGAACTCGTGGATGATTTTGAGAGCTACCTAGCTAATCCAGGCAGCGTTCGATTATACAACAACTGGATAAAGGGCGATGGTGGAACTGTAGGTTATCCAAATTTCAACTATGCTGAAACAACCATTGTTCACGGAGGCCTGCAGTCGATGCCGTTTGATTATAATAATGTTGGGGCATTCCATGATTCAAATGCCACCCGCACATTTACGGGTGACCCATGTGATTGGACTGCCAATGGCTCCAAGTCATTGGAGCTGTGGTATAGAGGTTGGCCGGCAGCCGTCGGCAGCTTCACAGGGGCTGGCCCATACACAATTACCGCCTCCGGCGAAGACGTCTGGGATGTGCCGGCTTTGAGAGGAACAGGGTACCACGATGAGTGCCATTACGCCTACAAGCAAATAACAGGCGCCGCGGGGCCTCTCGTGACGATTATAGCGAAGGTAGATAGTGTCAGTAGTAACACCAGCCCGTGGGCCAAGGCCGGCGTGATGATTCGCCAGTCGCTGGATCCGAACTCTAAGAACGCGTTTATGTGTATCACGCCTGAAATGGGCGCGGCCTTCCAGTATCGTGTCAATAATGCCGATGTCAGCACCAGCTACGACTACCAGATGGCCGGCTACGAATTCATGGCCGACATTAACGCTCCATACTGGGTAAAGCTTGAGTTTTACACCGACAGTGGCGGCTTCTGGGCTTACTATTCGGCTAATGGCACCAATTGGGTTCCTGTGGAAAGCGATACCCCCTACTTGGCTTTGCCAGTCTATGTAGGTTTAGCGGTGACCGCTCATAATGCTTCGGCAACATGCACAGCAGAGTTCTCCAATGTCTCCATAACCGCTCCAGGACTGACGATATCATCATGGAGCCATCAAGACATCGGTATAAAAAGTAACGTCGCTGCGCCGCTGTACGTAACTTTGCAGGATTCAGCAAGCCCAACGCATACCGCAACGGTCACAAACACTGACCCCAATGCAGTCTTGCAAAACACCTGGCAGGCATGGGATATTGCCTTGAGCGATTTCACAGGCGTGGACCTGACAAAGATCAAGAAGATAACTCTCGGTGTCGGACCTGCTACCCCAAATGGTACAGGAACGCTGTACTTTGACGACATCAGGCTGTACCCGCCCAGATGTATGCCTAACCGAACACCCGATTTTAACGGCGACTGCTTCGTTGACTACGACGACCTTCAGATACTGGCAAGCAACTGGCTATCGTCGCCAGTCGATCCTAACATCGACCTGAATAAAGATAACAAGATTAACTTCAAGGACTTTGCCATTTTGGCGAGCCAGTGGTTATCGGCGGCAGTGTGGCCGTATTAATGGCTGCTGATTAGGCGATGATTTCGCATTAGTTCGGGGCCTATACTGACCAGCTCAGTATGGGCCCCGGTTGTTTTTTCACCTTAATGGGCAATGACGCTCCACACTATTTGCGATACGCTTTGCAGCATCGCCCGGCAGAAGACCAAGATTCTTAAGTTCCTTTTTAATCGCGATTTCCACGGCTTTGTTATAGGAATGTTCTTTATCATTCAATTCCTCAACTCCAATGTGCGTTCCAATTTGAATAAGAATCCTCCCATGAAAACGCCGACGGATACTCTGGATATATTGCAATAATCTTATATCCATACCACGTCAATATCTCATGCCAACTTGTTGCCGTAAAGGTAAGATGTACGTCGTCAAGAAGAGTGAGACAGATTTGGCCTTGAATTAGGAGATGATTTCAGCTTTTGTTGACGCCAAACAATAAACAGTATCGAGGCGAAACATTCTATTTTTTAAGCGTTGTCCTACAAATTGTCCTATTTTTGAAGTCACGTATCGTAACGAATTATACTGCTCCCTGTTAAGGAATAGGCCAAAGTATGGTAGTATTTCTTAATGGAAGCACCGCTTGTGTCCCAACCAGCAACACGGACCTCTTGTCCCGCCGGCAGGCAATCTTTCTTCCGCTCTCACACAGTCTTAACCTGATAATATCTACTTTTCAGGTCAGTGTCCGACATCAGTATCATTGGCACAGGTTTGGTAGTTTGCTTATGGGATGGCTTCTCAACTGAGCTTGCATTTTAGAAAAAAGATTAATCCGAGCCATCGATTTGCAACAGAATTTGCAACAGACCTGCACGTTTAGGCTTCGGTCAGGCTTCGGTTGCGCTTCGGTCAGCATCATAAGTCTTTATTTGACAAGTATAAACCGTTTATTCACAATTACTTACAAAACACCGTAACGGATTAGAAATCCGTTGCTCTATCCAGCTGAGCTACGGGCGCTTTAATCTTAAGTTGTTTGAGTATAACAACTTCTGACGGTCCCTGTCAACTCTTGAAACTACTCGAACCCCATCTGCAACACTTTTGCATTTATGGCTCTTTGATAGGGTGCTCAACAGGTGCGCAACAAATCATCATCTTTGGTCTCTTCGGAAATAATTCTTGCACGATCCATCCTCACCGCGACCAGCTATTCATTGTCACGGGCTAACTTTCAAAATCCGGCAGGCTATATCCTTGTCCGCTGTTAAGGATGGAATCTGTGATTGCAGAACTCCGGTTGTAACACTAATCAGAGTTGGCGTTGAATATGTTCCCAGCCATGTGTCGTAATACTTGACCTCATAATTTCCGTTTTGCAGGCTGGGTATAGTCAATGTCGAACTGCTGAGCGTGGATGACGTATTATTTCTCAACCAGACAAACATCCTGTTACTATTTTTGAGTGCCATCGTTTCCATGCCTGTACCAGCATTCACAGACAAGGGTACCAGGAAACCGCCGCCGTCAAAAGTCATCTGATTGCCAAAAGTCGAGGTGGCATTGAAAACATCCCAGTCTTTATGACCCGCAAAGGATTCCCACCACCACGTCATCGGCAAAATTGGCGTCGGCGAAAACATCCCGCGCCACATGCCCATATGCAGTTCTCTTCGATAAGCAGGATGGTTTCCGTCCGTCCCGGCATTTTCCCAACTGTATGCGAATTCGCCTGTTACATAAGGTTTATTGTAAGAGGTTATGTGAGAAGTTATTGTGTCATAAATATTATCTGTTGTGCCATAAGGATGGGTTTGAGAAAAATCCAAATTGCTTACGTTCCACAGACCGGGAATAGTTTTATAGCCGGCGCTTGTCGAAACTAAATGTTCAAACGGGTCTATACTTTTTAAGTATGTGGACATTTCATTATGCCACGACACAATGTCTGAAGCCGGTACGTTCGCATCGCCGTCATTGTATGTATGGTCTACTTCGTTAAAAAACTCAATCACGCCTAAATGCGGATTATATCCCCATCGAGCGATAATGTAGCGAAGCCTCTTCTTATAGATATTTTTTGCGGCAGGATTCGAGAAAAATGCCGACGGATTCGAACACGGACCGCCATTAACGATGTTATACGGATTAGTCGTCCAGTAATCCCCGCCGCCCCAGGGGTCTTTCACCGATTTAAAAACTCCGTGAAAGTCCAAAGTAAGCATCAGATATAATCCATTCTGCTCAGCCAGAGAAAAGATAGTATCCAATCTCGCCGCAGCGGTTTCACTGTACCGGCCGAGCCCTGAGCCGGTCCATTCCAGCGGCATATTCCAGGGACACATCCATACACGGGCAAAATTACAGCCGTTTGCGCCAAGCAACGAGAACATATACTCATACTTATATGTCTGGTCCTCTTCCGGCCGCGGATTCCAGCATACATTTTCGCCGATTCCCCTAAAAGGCTTTCCCGAATCATACTGCATAAAATAATACGACTTAGGATTCAAATGAAGAAAACCATCTTTATTGGAATCTGACACAGTTAAATAAAAAACATCCGACTTGCCTTCCATTGCCCCTTTGACAAAAACCTTTGCCTGATATGAATATCGCCCGGTTTTTCTCGGCGTGAATCGTCCCTGCCAGCGTGAGGCGCTGGGATTTCCAGAAATATAAAAGCACGGCAGAATGACTTCGTTACTGTTAGGGTCCTCAAACGTAATATCAATACGAATATCATCAGGATTATAAGGATTTGTATACGGCGAAACCGAATTAATATCAAAGAATACATAGCCGTATCTTTCAACCTTCTGCTTGGATGGAACAATTGTCAATGGACTCGAACGATCCGCCGGCTGGTTATTTGCTGATGCAACCGGATTCCCCTGCTTCGATTCAGTGGATTTTATGCCTGACTGGGCAGTGGCGGTTGTGGTAAATATCGTCATTAGGATACACAAATAATATGGCATTATTTTCATAAATGTTTTCCTGTTTTACTGAATCCCCAAAATCACCCTATGCACACTTATCTAAATGTGTACCATATTCTAAAGGCATTGTCGATATGTTTTGCATACCCGAATTACATAGTGCGAGTATTACGACAATTCAATCTTCATTACGGGCTGACATTAATTATCCGACAGGCTATATCCTTGTCTGCCGTTAAGGAGGGAATCTGTGATTGCAGAATACTGGTTGTAACAGTAATTATAGTTGGCGTTGAATATGTTCCCAGCCAGGTGTCGTAATATCTGACTTCATATGTTCCATTTTGCAGAGGGGATATGTTCATTGTCCTGCTGCTGATTGTTGATGACGTATTATTTCTCAACCAGACAAACACTCTGCTGCTATCTTTGAGCGCCATCGATTCTATGCCTGTACCGACATTTACCGTCAATTCCTGCAGAACGCCATTATTGTCGGAAATCATCGGGCTGAAATAGATAGCGGCAGTATTGAAAATATTCCAGTCGTTCCAACCCGCAAAGGAGTCCCACCACCATGTTAGCGGTAAAATGGGTGTCGGCGAAAACATACCGCGCCACAATCCCATATGCAATTCTCGCTCGTAATTGCTCTGTGTTCCATCAACACCTGGACCTTGCCAGCCGTATCCGAATTCACCGGCTACATATGGTTTATTGTAAGTGGTTGTGAAAGAGACTATTGTACTATAAATATTATTTGTTGAGCCATATGGATGGGTTTGAGAAAAATCCAAGCTGCTCACGTTCCACAGACCCGGAATATATTTATAGCCTGCACTTGTCGAAACCAAATGTCCAAACGGATCAATACTTTTTAAATATGCGGCCATCTCAGCATGCCACGACACAATATCTGAAGCCGGTACATTCGCATCGCCATCGGCGTATGCAAGATCTATTTCATTAAATAACTCAATCACACATAAATGCGGATTATATCCCCACCGAGCAATAAGGTAACGAAGCCTCTTTTTATAAATTTCTTTTGCCGCAGAATTCGAGAAGAATGCCGCCGCATTCGAACATGGCCCGCCATTAGCGGAATTATACGGATTTTCAGGCCAATAGTTGTTACTACCCCATAAATCGGGGTTTGTTTCGAAAATTCCAGCATAGTCCAGCGTCAGCATCAAATATAACCCATTCTGTTCAGCTAAGGCAAGAACGGTATCTAATCTTGTCGCAGATGCCTCGTTGTACCGTCCAAGTCCCGGACTGTCCCATTCCAGCGGCATATTCCAGGGGCACATCCATACTCGAGCAAAATTACAGCCGTTTGCACCCAGCAATGGGAACATATACTCATATGTATATGTTGGGGTATCATATTGCGGCCGCGGATCCCAGGCTACATTTTCGCCGATTCCCCTAAAAGGCTTTCCCGAATCGCACAGAAAAGAATAATCTGATTGAGGATTCAAATGAATGAAACCATCATTATTGGAATCTTCCACAGTTAAGTAGAAAACATCTGACAGGCCATCCAGAGCCCCATTGACGAAAACCTTTGCCCGATATGAATATTGCCCTGTTTTTCGTGGAGTGAATCGTCCTTGCCAGCGTGAAGCGGCAGGATTTCCAGAAACATAAAAGCACGGTAAGATTATTTGGTTATTGTCAGGGTCTTCAAACGTAATATCGATGCGAATGTCATCAGGATTATAAGGATTTGAATATGGTGCAACTGAATTGATATCAAAGAATACATAGCTGTATTTTCCAACCGTCTGCTTTGATGGAACAATCGTCAATGGACTCGAATAATCCATCAGCCAGTTGCTCGTTATTGCAAGCAGATCGTTCCAATCCGCAGTTTGCCTCCAGACGCCGGCTAATAATGCGAAATCAACGAAATTCACCTGCAGATCATTATTTAAATCCCCGGTATGTGGTTGCGATGGCGTAACACCGATCAGAGAAGCATCGTCAAACAGTATGCTTTTACCCCATTGGTCAGTCTGGGTCGTCCCGATTACTGGCTTGATAATCGCCGTACCCGCCGGAATCCCTGTTGCAGTCAAAACATACTGATACCACTGATAATCCTTCGACAGACTATATGACTGCTGATCAGTCCTGAGCAGAGCCGAGGATGCATTATAATATTCAATCTTTAAAGTAACAGCGTTAGCCATTGTTCCTGAGCCGCTTGACCAGTTATCTCTCGCATAGACCGACAAAGTATATTCAGATGAGCCCTCATAAGCGATGCTTTGTGTTGCAAGTACGTAAGCGGAGTAAGGCGCAGTGACATCATAGACGGTAAATACAGCGGATTCAGCTCCTGAATGGGCAGTAGTTGAGGTTTCCGTCCAACCATTACTTGAGCTAACGCTCCAGCCGGTCAGACCGCTTTCAAAGCCGGGGTTGGTAAGAAGCTCACCGCCCATAACGACGGCAGCAGGTATCACCATGAAGATAAAAAAGTAAGTTGTGATAGTTTTCATCGACCATGTCCATTTTACTTTAATTCTATCGTTTTCACATGGTCTGTTCCATCAAAATCTTTCGAGACCATAGTTCTTACTCTTTCACAGTTTTTGTTATCAGTGGCATAAAAAAGCGAAGGTTTTGTCTAAACAAACCATAATTAACCTCTCCACAGCATTCTGCCCCCAATTTTCATTGGCAGCGGGCAATATTAATTAGTTATTAAACAAACCGAGTGTTATTGTCAGCTAAATAGACAAGACCAGCTTTTAAAAAAAATATGTTTTTTTCGAAAAATACATGTTTTAAGAGCATATTTACTTGACACTTTTAGTGGGAGTTATTATTTTGAAATAATACTAAAGTACTTGTGTAGGGAGCGAAAGTGCTTGTGTAAGGCTTGTAGCAATTGAAAGTATGGAGAGAATGAAAACTAAGATTCCGAGCTTAAAAGAAGTTGCAATTGCGGCAAATGTATCTGTTCCTACGGCATCCCGTATACTCCACAGAAAAAAACTGGATCAGTTTTCAGAAGAAACCAAGCAGAGGGTTCAGGAAACCGCTCAGCAGTTGCAGTGGCGTCCCAACTTGCTGGTCCATGGAATGCAGACGGGCAGAACACGTACTATTGGGGTTATGGTCCCGCCTTTCAACTCTCACTGGTCGGAAATTCTCTACGGCATTCACGACGGATTAATTAAAGCCGATCACATACCGATTATTTTGTGGGGCAAGAATTGGCGGGAAGACGAACACAAATATGTTGCAGAAAATCTTGAACAAATACACCGTCTTATAGACCGACGTGTCGAGGGTTTTATTCTCTGGCCTCCCATGGTTACACCTTATTATGACCATATTGAAAAGATGTGCAATATGCCGGTGGTAACAATTGACCATGAGCTTCCTCCGCAATATGGCGCAGACTCAGTTGCCACCGATGAAAAGATGGGGGCAAAACTGGTTGCATCGCATTTATTGGGCCTTGGGCATCGCCATATTGCACACTTTGCAGGCTCCGGAAATAAAATCTACAGTTGGGCGAAACTTCGCAGCAAATATTTTAAACAGGAAGTGGCCGGTGTTCCGGGGACGACGTGCATAACCGTGGAGCAATGGCAACATGATTACAATGAGGGTGTTAACGTGGCAAAAAAACTGCTGCAAATGAATCCGAGGCCAACAGCGGTCTTCGCGGCAAGTGATCAGAGAGCGCAGTATCTCTATGATGCTGCAGCCCAGATGGGCTTGAAGATTCCGCAGGATTTGTCGGTAGTTGGGTTTGCCGACCTTGCTAATGCCGCGAGATTACAGCCGTCGCTGACGACTGTACGGCAAAAATCTTATGAGACAGGACGTATTGCCGCTCGGCTTATATTGGAACGGCTGCAGAAAACAGATGGAGAACCTCACAATCATCAGAGGATTCGGGTCGGATGCGAATTAGTGATTCGCAATTCGACGGCCGTACCCGGTAACGGTGGATGAGTTAGGAAATAAACTGTGTTGTCTTTGGCGGAAAGTTAACGGTATAAGAGAGAAATATAATAAAACTTAAGGAGGACGATGAATGAAGATCGCAAGAGGTCAATTAACAGCTATACTTATAGCGGTGATGGCGCTATATGTTGGCGCCGAGGCAAGTCAAGTCATTGATAATTTTGAATATGCCGATGATGACGCTTTACAAGCTGTCTGGCAGGTACGAGATGATACCAGCGCAAATACAGCCATTAATTTGACTACAGATCCTTGTTATGTTCACGACGGCTCAAAAGCGCTGAATTATCAGTATATGTGCGGCGATCCCCCTTATTGGACCGAAATATTCCGAATCTTTGATGCTAACCAGGATTGGTCTGCTTATAACCGATTTAGTATGTGGGTAAAGGGCGGTCCCCAGCGATACATCGAGGATAGGTGGTACCAAAACGGCCTTGAGGATATATACCTTGTCCTTTATACAACTAAACCAGGATTTACTCTTCCTATAACCCACGATGAACTTTCATTACTCGGCAAGGTATGGTTCTGGCGAGGTACAGACGAACCCAATTGGACGTTGTGGCAGGCTGATATTAGTTGGGGATTTTTGGATTTAAGCAATGTGAGGGCTATCGGCTTTGGTATGCAACCGAACATGTACGATTTTGAGGGCTATTGGTCCAGCTGTTATTTCGATGGTTTTGAAGTTACGCACTCAGATGTTGACCCGAGCATCATCAATAATTTTGAACAATATGCCGATACCAATGCACTGCGCGCCGACGTTAATACAGGAACTGCCCCTGGCGCTGTCCCCGTCACGATTTCTCTGGAAGTGAATGATGCCAATGTGCATAGCGGCTCTAAGGCCATAATGATGGATTATAATAATACCTTTGTTGAAAATGGCGGATGGTCAAGGATTGTGCTGCCCCTGCCGAATGCGCCGCAGGATTGGTATGATCACCCAATAACCGACGTGCGGCCTTACCCCATCACCGGCCAACAGTATCAAACGTTGTCTGTCTGGTTCAAGGTCGGGCTTGCAAACGGTTACCTGGAGGCCGATCTGAAAGATTTGAACGGCTACATTAAATTTACCGCCGATTATGATGGAAACAATGTTGTGCCTGCCGGCGGCTGGACCAGATGGGATATTACCCTTCCCCATGAACCAAACCAGGACGACCCAAACGCCACCAATACGCTCGCCTCAGTTGAGCTTTTAATGAAAGGCGGCGCTTATGGTCACGGGATAGTGTATTTCGATGATATTTTCGTTGAGAGGTGCACTTCAATACTCTCACAAACAGCTACCGCGGGCCAGCCATTTACAATGGACCCCTGGGCGGGCGATATAAATTACCAGAACAGGGGAGACTGTAAGGTAAACTTTACTGATTACGCGGCCCTTGCTGCGCAATGGTTGAACCCGTGCAGCGACGCAGGCGGCAACAAGTGGTGCAAGCAAACCGATCTTAATGAAGATTATAAGGTTGATTACTCCGATTTAGCAATTATGGCGCATAATTGGCTTTATTGCGGTTTGTATCACGAAGCTGATTGTGGTTTCTAAATTGCAAAAGGATTTTAAAGAATACGTAATTGAAAAAATATATTGCGATATTGTTGATGTGTGTAGCGGCAGGAACGGTTAAGGGTGCGACACCTGACATTGTTTTCGATGCCGCACAAACTTCGCATCAGCTTATGGGCTTCGGCGCCCAGGTCTGGGAAGGCGATACACGGGTGGAGTCAATGCTTACATCACTGAACATGAAGTATGTGAGAATGAAATTTGGCGGAGCATGGAATCCGCCTGCAGGCGCTACGCAGACACAGATGGATGCTTATGTGGCATCACAATATGATGGCGACAGCAGTATCAGGACCACATACGGAATTCTGAACCCGCTTGGCATCAATGTCATCGCGAATCAATTTGAAGGGCCGGCATCATGGCTTGACAGCAGCAATCACCTCAAGAACTCAAACTTCGCCGATATGGCCCGCATGTGGGGTTCCATCGCATACTACATGCAGAATAACAATATGCCCATAAGCTATATTGAGCTGTTTAATGAGCCGGAAGGCACCTGGGACATCTATGTATCCGGCACAGACTACAATACAATCGCCAAGCTATTGCGAGCGGAGCTTGATTCGCGGGGCCTGACGAGCGTAAAAATCTGCGGCCCCGGTCTTGCATATTTATACGACGCGCCGAGCTGGTTCAACGCACTTGACGCAACGGGCGTAACGGCGATTGGCGCCTGGTCAACGCATGCGTGGGATGAGGGGTGGGGGCATACTGATGCGCTGCCGAGCTTTCTGGATTCGAGGTACAAAACTTACTTTGATCCCTATGTGCTGGCCAAAGACCCTTCCCGCAGCAAACCGGTTATTATTACCGAGTACGCAACCGGAGTACTGACATACAATGGTATGACGTTTACAGATTCTAATGTTGCGGACTCGAATCAATTTGCCGAAAGGAGTTATGAGAATACATTGACCCTGCTCAATGATGGTGCAAATATTCTTTCATATTGGGAGGCGGCGGACGAAGACTGGATGTCAAGCGGAATGTACGGGCTGAAGCGACGGCAAGGTTTGGGATCGACATTACGGCCTGTTTATTACGCTATGTCGACGCTGATGCCTTTGATTCCGGATGGGGCAAGTGTTCTGACTAAAACGTGGAATGATGCGAATATAAGTGCGGCTGGATTCATCGGCACGGACAGATTTGTGGTGGCATTCGCCAACAGCACAGCGGCCACCGTAAGCAAGACGATAAAGATTACCGGAGTGCTGACCTTTGATATCATCGAGGCCAAGGCCTTCATCAACGGCTCGGTTGTCGATGAGCTTGCTGACCTGCATTTTGACTATGCAACCAGCACGTTCGATATAACATTGCCGCGAGAGAGCACGCTTACAGTTGTGGCATCGGTCAATGAATGTTCCTCAAGGCTTACGGGCGACCTAAACGGAGACTGCAAGGTCACATTTGCAGACTTTGCCGTTGTTGCCAGTGACTGGCTCAAGGACAATCGCGGCCCAGCGGCCAATGTCGTAGAGAATTTTGAGGGCTTTGCCGATTCAAACGCGCTGCAGGCATCGTGGGTGCCGACGGCCAGTACTACCACGCTTACACTCGACACCATGACTGTACATGGCGGTACAAAAGCAATGAAATACAGCTACAATACCGGCAACTCGCCCTGGTTTGCCAAGGCCGAACACTGGCTGCCGGGCGGGCAAAGCGGAGTTGATTGGACGGGGTATGACACGCTGAGCCTTTGGTTCAAATGCACGGTGTCGAAGGAACCGTTACAAGTGAATATCGTCAATCGCTACGGCGTTAACATTCTGTATGCACAATATGGTATACCCCAGGTGGGCGACTGGACAAGATGGAATATTGACCTTACGCCGATAGCAGCAAGCGAACTGCAACAGATAGGCCGAGTTGACATATTCTTCACGGGCCAAAACTATGGTCCGGGTACGGCATACTTTGATGATATTACTGTCTATGACAAAGATTCCGTTTCGTGCCAGGGTTCATTAAATGGTGATGTGAATCAGGATTGTGTGGTAGATTTAAATGATATATTGGTTATTAGTGAACATTGGCTTGATTGCACACTGGTGCAGCAGGCCGACTGTTGGCAATAAGAGATGGCATTCTGTGTATGTTTTGAAAGAGAACAAAAAAGTAGTAGAGCGGTGTCTTGGCGTTCAGGATACATAGCTCTGCTTAAAACTTATTTTTAGAAGGAGAGTAGGATGAAAAAGTTTGTTTCAAAATTTGTTTGGAGTATGGTTGTGGTGTTAGGGATCACGAGTGTAACCTACGCCTTGCAGGTATCTGACTTCGAGGGTTATATCGACACCCCGGACCTGCAGACCGATTTAATCGGCACAACCCCTAATGAGACGCCCACGCTGGACACCACTGACGGCCATTATGGCCCACAGTGTCTGGAGGCTACCTACAATACGTGGAATAGCCCGTGGTGGAGCGGAACTCAGTTGATGTTCGGTGGTGCGAACGGCCAGGACTGGAGAGGTCTTAGCACGCTTACCGTCTGGTACAAAGTCACGGGAGCAGCGAGCCGTGTGGAATGTGATGTGTATAGCATTTGGGGCACCAGCTTGGGTGGTCAGTGGTTTGCGACACCCGGCGCGACCCCTGCTGACGGCTGGGTGCAATGGAACATGGATATTACCGGCTTAACCGGATACGTCAATCATGTCGGTAGGATACAGTTCGCGCAAGTTTGGCCTGACTATGGTGGTGGCACTGTCCTTTATGATGACATCTCTGTTACCCCCGAACCGGCTACATTGGCTCTGCTCGGCCTTGGTGGTCTGACAATGCTTCGCAGGAAAAGACGCTAAACTGGAACGGATAGTTGTAAGGGAAAATGGAATTGAGTGAATATGGCGCCCACTGCACATGGGTGGTGGGCGCCATACCTAAAGGAGTGTTGTTATTCGGCAGGTTATAGGAAAAGGTGAAATATGAGCAGAAAAAAAGGATTCACATTGGTTGAGTTGCTGGTAGTAATAGCCATCATTGCCTTGCTGATGGCAATCCTGCTACCCGCGCTAGGCCGGGCGAGAGCATCTGCCCGACGCGTTGTCTGTGCCAACCGGATCCGGCAAACCATGATTGCCGTTATGGCATATGCCGATTTTAACAAAGACACGTTGCCCAAAGGTGCCATGGGAGCCCCGATGTCCTCAATTATAAAGGGGCAGGGCTGGAGCCAGCCGAACTGGTTATGGGATACTGATTACGATTATATCGCCAAATATTTAAAAGACACCAGGATAATGATGTGTACGGATCTCCCCGGATACATAAAAAACGGCATTGACTACATGGGCGTTCATTTTCATGGCGTACCTTATATTCCGAACTGGTTGACGGGGAGTTGGACAGGCCATACATACCTCCTCGGCTATGGTTACATGGCTGGCCACTATGCCCAATTCTGGAAAGATCCGACGGGATATACGGATCCGTCCGGCGCCAAGGCGGAACCCTGGTTTTCCCCATCAAGAGTCACTGATAAAGGAAATTTGCCCCTTGTGATAGATATTGTTTCCTACGATGAAGGCGAATCTATCTTTGTGGCCCACGCAGGCAGCGGCCCGAGGGAAATAGACAACTCCCCATCCACCACGTTATCTATCCAGCAACAGGCGCCGGCTGGCGGCCTCAATGTGGGCACTATGGATGGGGCAGTGCAGTGGAAGGGAATAAAAGATACGAAGCCGCACATGGTGTTGTGGAATTTCAATAATTACGAACGCAAGCTTCTTTGGTACTGGTAAAATACAAAATAATAACTCAGAGCAGACACTTTAAATGTTCCTCGTTTTGTTCGAATGTGAATTGCTTATTGCAGTGTGAGTTTACCTGCTACGCACATATCTGTATAGATAATTGTTCCTAACAAAAATTATATCCGCACCTAAAAGCAGATTTTAATAGATCAATCCGAGCCATCGATTTGCAACAGACCTGCACGTTTAGGCTACTGTTACGCTTCGGTTGCGCTTCGGTCAGCATCATAAGTCTTCATTTGACAAGCATAAACCGTTTATTCACAAATACTTACAAAACACTGTAACGGATTAGAAATCCGTTGCTCTATCCAGCTGAGCTACGGGCGCCAAATTTTTAAGCAGTTGTAATATAACAACTTATTGCTTGCTTTGCCAATATCTGAAATGTCTTAGAGAGTTTAAAAGTGTCAGTTGCCCCCCTGCTAACCGGGAAGTTATCTCTGCAAACTACTATCGGGGGCACGCTCGTTATCGCATTTAACATGAGAAATGCCTTTTGGGAGAAATGGTTCGCGGCAGCTTAAGCTGTATCAGAAGACTATGTTATAGAGAGAGTTGGGGAGAATTATAGCGCAGGACCCAATAAAAGTTGACCAATTTCATCAAAATAAGCTGCTTGTAAGATCAGATTTCTCAAAAATTTAGCATCTGATGAATTTTTTTATAGTACAGGCTTCACACATGTTTGCCCACTTTGCCCAAACTCCATTTCCAGTTGCGAATTTCCGGCATGTCTTGGCCGTACCGGGCGATGTACTGCTTGTGCTCGACAAGCTTGTCCTTGAGCTGCTGCTTCAGGTAAATGCCCTTGTCGCCGGTCTGCGGCAGGCGGTCGATGGTATCCATCACGAGATGGAAGCGGTCCAGCTCGTTCAGCACCGTCATGTCGAAGGGCGTGGTGATGGTGCCCTCTTCTTTGTAGCCGCGGACGTGGATGTTGTCGTGGTTGGTACGGCGGTAGGTCAGCCGGTGAATCAACCACGGGTAGGCATGGAAGGCGAAGATGACTGGCTTCGACTTGGTGAAGAGATCGTCGAAATCCATGTCACTCAACCCGTGCGGGTGCTCGGTTTGCGGTTGCAGTTTCATGAGGTCAACG
>Ga0116116_1001485_pt1 | contig 17218 bp, 18 predicted proteins | sample June2015DPH_10_1_FD_89722 | JGI IMG/M metagenome (GOLD analysis project Ga0116116, IMG submission 89722) | Peatland microbial communities from SPRUCE experiment site at the Marcell Experimental Forest, Minnesota, USA - June2015DPH_10_150 | ecosystem: Environmental > Terrestrial > Soil > Wetlands... | reverse complement strand
ACTTTCGTGGTTTAAATCTTCCGACAAATCATCCAATTCCTGCTTTGTTATATATTTCCTTCTGTTTGCGATTATTGACTGAGTTTCCAATTCGGCGCAGGAACCAAGTGATATACGAAGAAATTGCCTGTACTCATTAGTATGACCTCTCATAAATCCCTCAGAGACATTAGATGGAATTGATACCGAGGCCTTTCGCATTTGCAGTGTCAGTCCATATAACTCCTCTCGCGGAAATTTGGCTGTCAGCGTATATACTTTATCAACTATTTCAATGCCTTTTTGCCAAACCTTCAGCTCTTTATAATCTTTGACTATCATTTTTACCTTTTGTAAGAGTAGCGAGTTAAGGTTCGCGGATTACGAGTCACGAGACACAAGTAACGAGCCACGGTTCACGATTTCCTGCGGAGAAGGTCTATCAGGTATCGCGTCTCCTGGCTTATCACACGGTCCCTGCGAACAAGAATCCCCGTCGGACGCACAAACCTCTCGTTTTCAAATTCAATCGCCTTTATGGTGCCGGCCGCAAGCTCCTGCAACATCGCCGGTCGAGGCAGAATGCTGACGCCTGAATTTATCTCAACGGCCTTTTTGACCGTCTCGACGTTGTCAAATTCCATCACGGGCCTTATGACTATGTTATACCGCTGAAAAATGCCGTCTATCCATACACGCGTCGGGACACCTTCTTCAAAGCTGATAAATCGCTCAAACTGAAGTTTATGAATATCGATATGCGATTGTGCTGCCAGCGGATGTTTCGGACTGCACGCCAGAACCAGCGGCTCATCCTCAAAATCATAGACCTCCAGCCTTTTATCCCTCCGCGGCACCGCCACAAGACCGATGTCCAGCTCGCCCGCCAGCACCATCTCGTAAATTTTGTCCGCGGTAAAGTATTCCACGTGGACATTGACGTTCGGCTTTTTCACCATAAACTTCTTGAGATACTCCGGCAGTGTGTGCATCCCGATGCTGTAAATCGCCCCGACGTTTACCCTGCAGTGTGCCGCCTGCTTCAGCGTGTTCATCTCACTTTTGAGCAATTCGTACCTGTCCACCATATCCCTTGCGGCCCGGTAAAAAATCTCTCCTGCCGTCGTCAATTCGAGCGGCCTTTTCTGCCGGTTCAGCAACTGACACTTGTGCTCGATTTCCAGTTGAGCCACCTGCTGCGAAACCGCCGACTGACTCACCATATGCTTGTCCGCCGTCTTGGAAAAACTCCGCAGGTCCGCCAAATCGCAAAACATCCTCAACGTTTCTATGTGCATTATAAGTCCCCTTGATGAACCATATTAAACAAACAATCTTGCACTTGCCTTGCCGGCAATTAGTATTATCCTTATACTACTATAAGGATAATAGCGGGCAACAGCATAAGTTTTGCTTATTCTAACAATTGCCTGACAAAAGGCAATCCTGACTTTCAGCTTGATATAACTTATATACGAAAAAGTGGTCTGACCCCCTTACGACCTTATAGCCCGCTTTTTGTTGCCTTCGGACGAAAATGCAATTACAATCCGGATTATGAAAAGTAATCCTGACATTAAAAAAGCCGTCCGCCAGCACGCTGAAATGGCGGAATTCTTCTCAGGCGGATTAACCGTAAAAAAAACAACCGCGGAGCACACAAAGAAAAACCTGGAAATAACCTCTGCCCCTGAGGGGCAAACTGAGGGGGCAGCCTCGGCGGTAAAAATCGCCCGCCCGCCCTGCTCGCCGGAAGTTATCAAAGAACTTGAGGATATCGCCGAACAGACACGCAAATGCCGCAAGTGCGAACTCGGCTCACTACGCAAAAACGCCGTGCCGGGCGAAGGCAATACATCCGCCCGACTAATGTTCGTCGGCGAAGCGCCCGGAGCGGATGAAGACACACAGGGCAGACCATTTGTAGGAAGAGCGGGGCAATTGCTTGACAAAATCATCGCCGCCTGCGGCATCAAACGCCAAGACGTCTGGATTGGCAACATCCTCAAGTGCAGGCCGCCGGATAATCGCGACCCCAAACCCGAAGAAATAATCGCCTGCATCCCCTATCTGCAAAGGCAAATAGAGCTAATCAACCCGGAAATCATCGTCGCCCTCGGCGCCCACGCCGCAAAGACATTACTCGATACCCCTAAAGCAATAGGGCAATTGCGAGGCGTGTTCCACGAATATGTCCCCGGCATAGGCCACAAACCCATAAAGCTTATGCCCACCTTCCACCCCGCCTATCTGCTTCGCAACTACTCAGACGATAACCGCAGAAAGGTCTGGGAGGATATGAAAAAGGTCCTTGCAGAGCTGGGCCTGCCAGTGCCTCAAAAAACAGGTAAATAAGCACTACACGTACTACTTTATTCCCTGGTTATCCAAAATATTTCCCGATTTTGCGATCCTGACTCTATGAAACGATTCTAAAATCCTTTTTTGCAAAAGAAATAATCCTCTTTATCGGACTTCCATTTGTCTTGATGAAATCTTGGGTGTTTACGAAGTGTCTTTTCAGGATTTCCCTTCTTAATTTCGGCCAACTCAAGACCGATAACACGGCTGAAATCTTGTTTCGTTAAATTAGGGGGATGCGAGATAGTCCATATTGGCTTATATAAAATGCGATTTGGGCTTTCACGGAAAGATATCTACAACCAATGGAAACGTGGAATAAAAAAGATAAATTTGTCCCGTATTTTCTCGTCCTGATATTTTTGATTATGTCCATGGGCATAATCACAGCCGGATACCTCTATTATTCCAATTACAAAACACACCTCCGGGCTGAAGTTGAAAAACAGCTCTCCTCTATCGGCAAACTAAAGGCAAACGAGCTGCTGCGCTGGCGAGAAGAACGTCTTGGAGACGGCAGCATTTTCTACAAAAACGCGGTGTTTACCGCCCTGGTGCATAAATACTTCGATGACCCAAACGACCAGGACGCTCAAAAACAACTACGGACGTGGTTAAGCTGTTTCCTTGAGACCGAACAATACGACGGCGTATTCCTGCTTGATAATCAGTATCGCAAAAAGATATTAGTCCCCGACGTCCCCGAGCGGTCCGTTTCATATGTTTCACAGCAATCTACCGAGATTCTGCAGTCGGGCGAGATTGCTTTTGAGGATTTCTACGTTAATCAGGATAATGTGCGAATCTATCTGAATGTCCTCGTTCCCATTCTCAACGAAAGCGACAACCGGCTAATTGGAGTTGTTGCACTGCGAATAGACCCCGCGAAGTATCTGTACCCCTTAATCACAACCTGGCCTGTGCAAAATTTTTCGGCGGAGACGCTGCTTGTCCGGCGGGAAGGAAATAACATACGTTTTCTCAACGAACTGAAGTTTAAACAAGGCGCCGCTCTAAATCTGGTTCTTTCAATCAAAGAGAACAAAACGCAGGCGGCAGCACAGGCGGTACTGGGCAAGGAAGGTATAGTAGAGGGCATAGATTACCGCGGAGTGCCTGTGATAGCAGACGTCCGCGCGGTGCCGCATTCGCCGTGGTTTTTGGTTAATCGAATCGATACCTACGAGGTTTTCACGCCGATTCGTCAAAAATTACTTGGCATAATTCTTTTCATCGGCATCCTGCTGGGAGGAACATGGGCAGGTATCGGGCTGATATGGAAACAGCAGCGGCTTCATTTTTACAGGGAAAGGTATCAGTCGGCTAAAGAATGGAGCACAACATTCGATTCAATTACGGATTTGGTTTCGATTGTTGGCAGTGATTTCAAACTCAAAAAAGTCAACAAGGCATTCGCGGACACCCTGGGTGTGAAACCGGAGGAACTCCTCGGCAGACACTGTTATGGACTGGTGCACGGGACAAATGAGCCGATTCCGGATTGCCCCTGCAGAAAAACCCTGATAACTAATGAACCCGCCAAAACAGAACTATTCCATGAAGGCCTTAATAAATATCTGGAAGTGTCCACTTCTCCCGTATTTAACAGCCGCAATGAGGTAACAGACGTAGTTCACATCGTCAGAGATATCACCGAACGCAAGCGGGCGGAAGAAGAACAAGACAGGATGTTATCCCTGCAAATGGGTATCAACTCGCTCCAGCGGTCGCTTCTTAATAATACCCCGCTTGAAGACCGGCTCAAAAAGGTTACCGATGACATCGTAAGCTATTTCGATGCTGATTTCTGCCGTATATGGCTGATTAAGGACGGTGACCTGTGCGAAGATGGCTGCATCCATGCCGAGGCAAAAGAAGGACCTCACGTTTGTCTTTATCGCGACCGGTGTCTGCATTTGATTTCAAGCTCCGGTCGTTACACTCATATAAACGGCAAGGCACACCACAGGGTTCCATTCGGCTGTTACAAAATAGGGCTTATCGCCTCAGGCGAAGACCATAAGTTTCTCACAAACGATGTTCAAAATGACCCTCGTGTTCACGATAATCAGTGGGCAAAAGAGCTTGGGCTTGTGTCGTTTGCCGGATACCAGCTCCGAATTGAAGACGGACAAATACTCGGAGTTCTGGCGCTGTTCTCCAAACATACAATACAAACCCCTGAAGACGCAATGCTGGATGGAATCAGCAGCAATGTTGCCATGGCCGTTCAAGAATCTATCCTCTCAAAACAGTTGCAGGAGAGCGAAGAGAAATACCACGGACTGTTCGAAAACTCGCGTGATGCCCTGATGACACTCGAACCTCCTTTGTGGAAGTTCACCTCGTGCAATTCGGCAACATTAAAACTGTTTAATGTCGAAACCAAGGATAAATTCCTAACGCTCGGCCCATGGGATGTGTCGCCTTCGCAATTGCCAGACGGCAGTGATTCCGCGGATAAAGCCAAGGAAATGATAGAAAAGGCAATAAAAGAGGATTCCTCTTTATTCGAATGGATACACAAGCGAATTACTGGTGAAGAGTTCCCCGCAACCGTGCTGCTGACCAGAATGGAACGGGGCGGAAAGGTGTTCATCCAGGCAACAGTCAGGGATATCACCGATCTCAAGAAAAAAGAAAATGAATTGAAGCAAATGAATGAGTCATTGAGAATTTCCACCGCCCGCGAGTGCGAACTGGCCGCTCAGGCCAAGAAGGCCAACGCGGCCAAAAGCGAATTCCTGGCCAATATGAGCCATGAAATACGCACGCCCCTGAATTCCATTATCGGTTTCACAGAAATCCTGCTCAAGGAAGACCTTTGCAAGCAGCATAAAGAATATCTCGTAACAGTCCATAACAGCAGCAAGCATCTCCTGCAGTTAATTAATAACATTCTTGACCTCTCCAAGATTGAAGCAGGCAAGATGACCATCGATATTACAAAATGCTCGCTTACTGACCTTATCGCCAGAATCGAATCGATGATGCATCCCTTCGCGGCAGAAAAAGGAATCGATTTCGCTATTAATGAGAAAGGCCGACTCCCGGTGAATATCCTTACCGATTCGGCACGCGTGTCGCAGTGTTTAATCAACCTTGTGAATAACGCCATAAAATTCACCAAAGAGGGGCACGTTTATGTGAACATCTCAATGGAAGACCATAACGGCAAGTGGTTTATACGTTTTGAAGTGGAAGACACAGGCATCGGTATTTCGTCTGAGTACCAGCAAAAAATATTCGAATCATTCTCTCAGGAAGACGGCAGCACCTCCCGCGAATACGGAGGAACGGGCTTAGGGCTGGCTATCACCAGAAAATTAGCGGAGCTTTTTGGGGGGACGATTACACTAACCAGCGAAAGGGACAAGGGGTCGGTTTTCGCATTTGTAATACCGGCCAATATCGATATGGCAAACCAGCCCCTGCTGGATAGACACAGCGTCAGCCATGAGGCAGGCATAAACAAACAGGCCTGCTTTAGCGGCCATATCCTGGTGGCGGAAGATGTCAAGTCAAACCAGATGCTGATGAAAATCCTGCTGGAAAAAATGGGTCTCAAAACGACACTCGCGGAGAACGGCGTGGAGGCGGTTGATAAAGCGAAGGGTCAGAGCTTTGACCTTATTTTTATGGATATACACATGCCCCATATGGATGGTTACGAGGCAACCAGAACGCTTAGAAACAACGGCATCAAGACCCCAATTGTGGCGTTGACCGCAAATGCTATGGAAGGCGACGAGAAAAAATGCCTCGATGCCGGCTGCGATGATTATTTGTCCAAGCCGGTGATATATACAAAGCTGGTGGCAATGCTCAGTAAATTCCTGAGAAAAACAGATTCGCCCCAAGTCGCTGTGTCGGTTGAAAATAACAATAACATAACGCAACCAGATGACACCGATGATAGTGAAGTAATAATCAACTGGGCAAAGGTCGTGGCAAACGGCATAGATGAACAAATGATAAATGAAATTATGCCGACCTATCTGGCAAGCAACAAGGAACACCTTCAGAAACTAATTTCCGCCGTAAAGGCGGCCAATGCGACAGATATAGTATCGCACGCTCACGCGATAAAAGGGGCGGGAAGAAATCTGGGTGTGGTTCAACTATCCAAGGTGACTTTGCAGCTTGAGACAATGGCCCGATAGGGTGATTTGTCAAAAGCCGAAGAGCTGTTAAAAAGCATTATATTCGAATTCGACCGGCTGGAAAAATTTATATCACAACCCGACTGGGTCGAAATCGCAAAAAAATCTTCCGCCTCTAATGTTGCATCTACCTGACAACCGCCGCAGGCGACTTCCGCATCCAGAAATCCCACACTAAGCAAAGCGGAGAGCCCGCTTCGGCAATCAACAATCCGCAATCATCTTCCCCGCTTCTAATTTGCTTGCAATTTTACCCTTTTGGCTGTAAGGTATGCGAAGTTTATCTGAATGAATCTTCCCTTCAGGATTTTACTTGCTGTAACGTCCTGATATTAAAGAAGTTAGGGCGATTAGCTCAGCCGGTAGAGCAGCTGACTCTTAATCAGCGGGTCGCAGGTTCGATTCCTGCATCGCCCATTCAAAAACGCGGTTTTTTGAGCGAGATGGATTTTGCTTGTCCCGCGCTTGTCCAATCCCATTCCAATAATTTAACATATAATGCTTCCGGTCGAACTTTAGCGCCAAACTCTTCCTTGGGAACATATAAATAATACTTCTGTTCTCTATCGTTCTGTTCAGATGATGTATAGACAATACTGTAACGAAAACTATTTACCATTTCGGTGTCAAATTTGTATTCACAAATACCTTCCCCTACGTATAGTTGACCAGAGTGACACGATTTGCCAATTTCCACAGTAAACGCATCTGGAGTATCGTCGTTAACAATACTTTCAAGCAGGAATTTAGGGGCATACCAGTCAAATACTCTATCTTGCAGCGGGCATTGATAGCGAACCGTCTTTGTGTGTTCTTCTGTTTTTTGAAACTTACGAATAACCGGCCCCTCCCATTCATTGGAAGAACTATGAGAATCAATCGAGTGGGACATTACAATCTCCTTTTCTTAATACCACCGTTCTATGACATTTCTTTTAGCGTTTTCTTCTCAGCATCACCACACCGAGGCCGAGAAGCAAAAACGTGGCGGGTTCGGGTTATTTCCCGTCTCCTGTTGAAGCGGCACGAAGCGCCCTACCATCTGTGTATAGAATCAAAAACCTGCTGTTGATGAATCTGCTGTAGATACTGCGTTTGCTGCATTTGCTCCATCAATTGTGCCTCTTGCAGACGTTGCTGACATAACTGCGGGTTATAGTCAGGAGATTTAGGGTCACAAAAGCTATACCAGCCGCATCCGCTGACTACTAAACTGACCAACGCGAGAATTAAAATTAACTTTTTCATTTTCCCATCCCTTCAAAATCTCGCCTGAATATATCGACTTTTAAGAACCGTATTTATTTTTCGGCTTTTCGGAAGCCGGGTATAACCAGAAATTCCCCTTCGCTGTCCGATAAAAAAACCATTTTGAGCGCTGTTTGCCGGAAGCATTATTAAGATTTTTTAAGTTTTGTGGAAGTTTTTCACGCCTTAGCAAAAATAGTTACGACCCCGCAAAAACGCCGTTTGTGATTTAATATAGCAATATCCCCGCACATTTTATCCACATTTTATTACCTTTTATCAGCGACCCTAAAAGAATTTTGCCGAGTTTCAAGAAAAAAGTGTTGAATAAATCACAACATTATTATAGAATGATATTGGCTCTTTAACATAGTGAGTTGTTTTCCCCTGAGGGTACAATCGAACAAAGAAATACCGATACCCCAGTCCGGCGCTTCCCGTTGACGACAGCAGCTTGTATAACTAAAACGGCATTAGACCGGCATTTTCCATAACGGTTAATTTGAGCCGTGTATGTGACAGGGCTTCCGAAAGAAGCCCTTTTGCGTACACGGCTTTTTTTATTGCGCCAAAATATGAAAACTGAACTGAAAAGGGCATTACAGTCAGCCAAACGTCACCCGCGAAGGCAGGATTGGACTGTCTTAGGAATCACTGTTGAGAAGTCCGTCAGAGCGGACATAAAGCGAACCGCTCAATTCCTTCATCTTCCCATTAGCACTTATATCCGGGGGCTTCACCAGTGCGCTAAAGAAGGGATACCGTTCGATGGATTAAGGCCGAGAATTTTGGTGTAGGACAGACGATTATGGACGCCAAAAAAGTACCGCTTGAACCACTGATGGTCGATACCGCAACCGCCGCGAGGGCATTAGGTTTGAGCCGGTCAGCGTTCTATGAGGGCCTGTCAAGCGGCAGAATTGGCCCGGCTGGGGTCTTTTTTAATTCAAAACGTTTATTCCCTCTTGGTGAGCTAAGAGCTTGGGTAAATGCGGGTTGTCCACCCCGGCGTTTATGGCTGGCGGAGCAGATAACTCAGGACGTGAAACAGCACGCAGGGGCGAGATAATGAAATCACCCGAAGCAGAACTACGACAACAAGCCAAGATGTTTAACCGCGCCGCTGAGGTCGCCACAATAGGCGCTATACTGCTTGACCCAAGCTGTTTTGTGCCGGTCGCCAAGAGAGTCGGCCCCGATTCCTTTGCTCATATCGAACACCAGATTATCTTCCAATGCCTGCTGGATTTGAAAGAGGACGAAACGCCCATAGACCTTGTAATTTTACGAGACAGGCTGGAAAGAACCGGCCAGTTGGAAAAGGTCGGCGGAGTCGAGTATCTTAAAAAAATTATAGATGGCACGGTATCCGCCGCCAACGCCGAGTATTACGCCGATATTACTCAGGAGCGGTCTTTGTACCGTTTCCTTGTAAAGCGGGTCGAAGCAATGCAGGAGGTCTTAGACCAAGAGCTATCGACAAAAGAGTCTGTCGAGGAGATGCAGAGGCTCTCTGAGGGCTTTGGCACGATAATTAATGCGAGCGAAACAACGCTTGTATGGCGGACAATGGATACCGTTGAGCCACAGGAAATAAAATGGCTCTGGCGGGATATGTTCCCTATTGGGATGGTAAGTATCATTCAGGGCGACTCAGGCGCCGGAAAATCCTATCTTACCCAATATCTCGCCTCAAAGGTATCAAACGGCAGCGTGTGGCCTGAACATAATGAGAACATACCAACAGCCGCCCCGAAAGGGACGACCATACTCTTATCGCCCGAAGATGATGCGGCCACCACCATAAGGCCGCGGCTTGACGTAATGGGGGCAGACCACAAGAACATTATTATTATCGAGTCGGCAAGACATATAGGTCTTGATGGTGCAGTATCAAAGGGCTATTTCGACCTGAAACAGGACTTGCCTGAATTAAGAAAGCTCATCAGCCGACGCGGGGACGTTAAATTACTCGTTATTGACCCCCTGAACAGCTTTATGGGGGCCAAAACAGACACCCACCGCGACAGCGATGTTCGCAATGTCCTGATGCCCCTTATCGAGCTTGCCAACAAGAGCAACGTCGCTGTTATCTGCTGTGTGCACCTCAACAAAAATACCCTGAATACCAAGAGCTTGTATAGGGGTATGGGAAGTGTTGCTTATAATGCCTCAGCAAGAATGTGCTGGCTGTTGAGCAGGGACTTGGAAGACCCCGACAGCCCTGCCCGGCTCCTGACACCGGTGAAATATAACCTCATCAAAAAACCCCTCGGCTTATCCTTCCAGATTAACGACGACAGGACATTAACCTTTAACTCCGAGCCGGTAACTATGTCCAGCGACGAGGCACTCGGTGCAGAAAAAACCGTGCTCGCACCAAAAAAAGAGGCAGCGGTTGAATTTCTAAATAAAACACTCACACCCGGCAAGGCAATATCCACCGCCGAACTACATAAGCTAAGTAAGGAAAATGGAATATCCGAGTTTTGCCTCAAACAAGCAAAAGCCGAACTCGGCGGGATAAAAACATATCCGCTACGCCAACCAAACGGGAAAAACCTGTGGTTCTGGGAACTTAAAAATGAATAAAACTACTATATACAAACTACTACTACTACATACTACTACTTACTACTAATTCGGTTATTGATAGTAAGAACACGGTTTGAATTAGTTGTATGTAGGAGCAAGTAGTTGCTGTGTATGTGTGCAACAAAAGGAAAATAATGCTTAGCCAAACCCATAAACATTTTGAGCAATGGCCGCGTTACAAAGAAGGCCAGTTACAGCTAAATTTCGATGTTGCAAAAAAACAACACCCACAAACTCTTAGTAGAAATGTATTTACAAGTGTAGAGAGAAAAAACAGGCAAAGTCCGGCCCAAGAATTCAAGGAGAAGTACCGTTTATGACGGCAAGAGGCGTACTAAGCGACATACCGAAAAAGTATCAGCGGCTATACCAGCGGGCAATGGAAGGTAAAAGTCGTAAAACAGCAATGAGAGCCGCTTGCCTTCGCTGCTGTAACTGGCGGGAAAGCGATGTTCGCAGGTGTTCCGATGTTGAATGTCCGCTCTACGCCTTTAAGCCACGTGCCAGAATTTTACCAGATATCTCTAATGATAGCGTGGTTTGTGTAGAATCGACGAACTCGGAAAATTCGGCCTTAGCTACGGTCGAAACTCAAAACGAGGCCCAATGAAAGACCGGATTAGACAAGCAGGTGGCAAGCAAATGGTAGCGGCCCGGTTATTAAATCAAAAACCCACAAAACCCGCTGACTATCAATCAGCAGGAGAAGGAAATAATCGTAGCTGGGGCCAAGAAAATCAGAAATCACTGGCAGAGCATACCCGTCAACCCCCCGCGACCGCCGGTGATGATAAATACGCTACCTTCCTCTCGATTTCTATGGGGTATGCGGTGTTTAGTATTTGTTTAACAAAGGGTTAAGTTAAGAAGAAAATGGGGTTTATTTATGGAGAATGAATTGAATAGGGTTATTCAGGGCAAGGTGGAGGAGCGGGTATTGCTTGAGAAGTATCCTATGCAGGTTATGCCGGTGAAGAAGCATATACCGCCGAAGTCGCCGGGTCGTACGCCGAATCCGATATTCAAGGGTGACGATTTGCAGTCTCATTTGAGGTGGTTGGAGTGGGTGATAAGGCAGGCGAACAGGACGAGGGATTATTCTGCGATGAATATGGCGATAACGCGGCACGCCGAGCTTTTGGGATTGACGGATGCGGCGGTGCAGATGGCGAAGGAGGAGACGGCGGTTGACGAGAACATACGGAAGCAGGCGAAGCGGATGAGTGTTTACTGTTTTTTGGGCGGTTGTCCGCTGCACGTGCAGGGGTCTTCTATTAAGGCTGAGGACATTAAGGGAAGCGGGGGCATAAATGCAGCAGGTGCGGTATAAGGTTTTGAGAAGGGATGACGGGCAGGTTTTCGGGCCGTTTGTGCTGGGCGGTGTTGTCCCGCCGATTGGGGGCAATAAGGAATATATGCTTGTCGCTTCTGAGCCGGACACGTTTGGCGCGGAGCTTTGCGAGGGCGACCGGGTGAGTTTTACGTCTGACGAGGGTTTTGGCGGCGAGGGCCAGATTGTTTTTGATAATGATGCGTTCAGCGTGAAGAACAAGAACAACGGTTGCCTGCTGAGGTCGTGCAGGTTTTTGAAAAGACTGGGCAGCGTTTACGATAAGGAGGTGTCCGATGCCGGGTTCGTGCAGGATTGATATGCGAATCAGCAACGTGAAGGTGACTTTTGAGGGTGAGAACAAGGATTTGGGCTGTTACGGATACAGGGACGATAAAACGCCAACCTGCAAGTATATAAACAACTGCCGCCGCGAAAACGGCCTGCTGGCGTTGAAGGTGAAAAATATATTCACAAGCAAAGAGGTCGGCGGTCGTAAATGCTGTTTCTGTGACGAATACGATATTTGTTTCGAGAGGGGCGGCAAGGCCGCCGTTGCAAGGGCTTGTAGATATTGGCGCGGCTTGGAAAAGAAAGGAGCTACTAATGCCGGAAAATAACGGACAGGCGATAGGTTATTCAGTCCCGACCGATGTTGATTTTGAGCGTATGAGCTCAGGTGACGCCGATATAAGGCTGAACAAACTGCTTGGTGATATGCGGGATTCGAAGCACCCGATAATGGTCTCAGGCGACCCGCAGCACAAGGATTTTGTGGATTATCAAAACAATCTTCTCGACGTTAAGCGGCGCGACGCCGACACCCGCCCGGAGGACGAGAAAATCCTTGAGGCGGCGTATATAAGGGGCTTGCAACGGCAGCAGGCGGCAGCCGATAAACTGCGAACCGAGGGCGAGCAGAAACTCGAAATGATGCGGGAGGCTGATTTCAATATGTCTGAGGCGCCCAAGCCGGAAGATATCAGGCCGTACCATATCACGGCGTGGGAAAGACAGCTTCTGCTCAAGGACAATAAATTCGACGAGCTTGGCGAATCGCTGAAAGGCAGTATAGACTCGCACGTGCAGGGAATGTTTAGGGAGTTTGTCGGCTCTCCGTATATAAGTTTGGAGTCCAGAGCGAGGCATTTACAAATAATTATCGAGGACGCCCTTGAATCTGAAAGGGCGCAGTATGAGTCGGCAAGGCTGCCGCAACTGCCCCGGATTATGACAAAATCCGCTCTCGGCGGCAGCGTTATCAATCACTCAGGCGGCAGATGATAGTGTGAATAAGGAGATGAATTATGGCTATTTATGATGAAATCAAACCGCAGGTAAGCACGGAGCTTGTCGCCGATTATAAAAGGGTGTCAAGGAAGCTCAACAGGTTCAAAGAGCACCTTGCCGGGCGGGAGAGCAGGATAGCAAGTTTAAAAGAGGAAAACACCTCTCTGGGCAGGCGCCTTGTGGAAACTACCGACGATTCTGACCGGCGCTCGTTCGAGAAATACGAGAACTCGATAAGAAAAAACAAGGCCGAAATCGACAGTCTGGAATCGTCCGCAAGCCTGTTCGAAAGCGATATAATACCGGGGGCCGAAAAAGAGGTGATTGCGGCGGCGAACCGGCTCAAACAGAACGTTTATGAAATATGCCGGGCAAAGGCCGCTATGGTTAGTGCGCAGATGAACGGCCTCTTGTCGCAGGTAGTGGAATTGTTCGACGACAATTATAATTCAGCGCGTCAACTTTATGGCGATTTTGGTTTTACGGTGGGGCCGTACGTCAGCGACTGGTACGCGGAGCCGAGACACCAGCGCCTCGATATAAGATTCCTGCCGGGTAATTTCGAGCCGGTTATGGCGTCGCAGCAGGTAATAAAACCATTCAAGGCAGCCGCCCCGGTCGTGGAACCTCTACCGCTTGAAAAACTGGTTACTGTGCCCAGCGATGAGCAGATAAAAGAAGATGCTGAGAAATGGGCTGGGGATGTTTTTACCCCTGCGCCCATTGTTAATACCGATGAGGACGGCGAGGTTGAGCCGGAGAAAGGATAAATTATGTCAGAAGAACTTAAATGTAAAACCTGCCGGTGGTGGAGCAAAAATCCTCTTGAAAAATGGGGCGTGTGTAAAGTGAATCCCCCCCGTGCAAACGAAGGGTACGTCAGTTTTTGGCCCGTAACATATCCCGGTGATTTTTGTTCAAAGGCCAAGGCCGTTAAGAACGAAGGGAATTAAATATGTCATACAGTGGCGGCAGTGGAACTTCCGGCGACCCGTATCAGATTGCGGTTGCTGGCGACTGGGCTGCATTATGCGGCACGTCAGGTGACTGGGCTGCCGGTACATACTTTATGATAACTGCCGACATCAATTTCGGCGGCGCAAGTATATTGTGCGTTGGTGGGGGCAGATTAGAGTCAGGAAAATTTGAGGGTAGTTTTGAGGGAAATGGTAAGACTTTTAGTAATTTTACCTTGCCCGGCGACGACGATACCGGCAATTCGACGGCATTGTTCAGGATGATTGCCTCAAGCGGTATAGTAAAGAATCTTAATGTTTCTGGTGCTACGGTCGTGGGTGTAACACATAGCGGGACATCGGTTTCTACTTATGGCGCTGTTATTTGCGGGGAGTTATCTGCCGGTGGCGTTGTAAGCAACTGCTCCGTGACCAGTTCTACGGTTACAATGACGTATAACACTGCGTCATACCCCGATTATTTTGGAATAGTTGTCGGTGCGTGTCACGGCAACGTCACCGATTGCTCCGTTATCGGCGGCAGTGTGAACGTTTCGGCTACCGCGAACAATACTGGGACAAGTAATTTTATCGGTGGCGTTGTCGGCTACCTGACGGGGACGGACGTAACCAACGGAACTATTATGCGATGCCGCTCAAGTGCGACAGTAACGAATAACGGGGCGACTGCAAGCACGACGGTAAGTTATATCGGCGGTATTTGCGGAAGTCAAAATGCCGGAACGATAAGCGATTGCCATTTTACCGGCACGATAACCTATCTCGACGCAAATGCGCTGTCCGGCACAACAAGCTCCATTGGCGGAGTTACCGGTTGGTGCAATAGTGGAGTGGCGGGTGATATAAATAAATGCTCCGCCGTTTGCTCAATAACTGTTGACCAGACAGGAGCAACAAAGGACTGCCGCATAGGGGGGTTGGCTGGACGAATGGGAGCCGCGACCATCGAAAACAGCTTTGCCAATACGGCCATCAGTTTGAAGGCATATACTGATTATGCGGACTATGTGAGCGGCCTTGTCGGTTTTACGGCGTCCGGTGCCGGCATTTCCAACTGCTACGCAAAGGGTAGTTTTTACGATGCGAGACAATCGAGTCCGGCCTTATTTTGGAATATCTGCGGCGGTCTTGTCGGAGACTATGTAGCCGGAGGGACGATAGACAAGTGCTATGTTTCATTCGCTGCTTACACCGCAAATCCAAGTGCTTATCACATCGAAGGGTTCGTCGGCGTGCCGGGGACGGCTTCTTCGATAACGAATTGTTTTTGGGAGTATGATACCGGGAGAGGAATTTCGGTTGACGCTGCTGCAACTGGGACGACGTATGAATCGACCGTCCAAATGAAAACTCTTTCGACATTTACCTCGGCGGGATGGGACTTTACGAGCACCGGCCAATGGGCAATGGCTGGTTATCCCGTGCTGTCGTGGGAAAATTACGGCGGAGTTTTTATGGACGAACTGGCTTTAATGTGGGGATTTTAGAAATGGCCGACGAGATAAATCTGACATACAGAAGTGGTGCTACATTGACATACGGAGCGTTTCAGCCTGATGGCACAGTGAGAACGGCAGCGGGGACAAATCTGCCTGAGGTCGGGGCCACAGGTTATTATGTGGCGTCCGACAGTGCGGTCGTTGTTGGAGACCAGATAGTTGTGAAGGAAGGAGTAAATATCGTAGCTGGCGGCCAGTACGAAATCCGGATACCCACCGATATATCAACGTTGCAGACAACGGCCAATACGATTTCGACGGACGTGGGCACGACAAACGCCCTTTTATCCGGAATCCTTGCCACCGGGGGCCGAGTAAATGATAAGTGGAGTAGATAGATATGGCCAATATACCGATGATTTCGTTTAATAACGGTGAAGTAACTCCAAAAATAGACGCGAGGACTGACGTTGAAAAATTTCAAAGCTCCTGCCGGAAACTTGAAAATTTCCTGCCTTTGAAATACGGCTGTGCTGAAAGACGGCCCGGCTTGAAATTTCTCACTGATTCCAGCGTAAATCCTTTGGCCCCTCTGTCTTTGCCTCATACGGTTGCCGTCGCCAATATCAGCGACTTGCAGGTAATAGATTCGTATTCCGCGACATTTAATACCGGCGTTGGGACTGTTTCGGTAGGAGACGTGGTTACTTACCAGACCAGCAAAACAACCACAATAATTAAAATCAGTTATACGACCGCGATAACAGGGACTGTCTGGTGGAACTGGGGCTTGGCAACCGCTAATCCCGTTGTAAGCGGCAATACCCTTGTCTGTGGAGCGACCTCGATAACCATAAACGCGACTCCGACAACAAGAGCGGCCAATCTCGCTAAGAATTATTATCTCACAAGCGACATAGACGCATCAGGGACGGCAACGTGGAACAGCAATAAGGGTTTTGTCCCGATAGGTGACGGGACGTTTCCTTTTACCGGAACCTTCGACGGTCAAAATTATACGATAACGGATTTGTATGAAAACGATATTACCCTTCTTATGGTCGGTCTATTTGGAACCTGCCAAGGCGCGACTTTGTATAATTTTAATATCTCGGATGTGCATTTACTGGTTGGCAACAGTTATAGCTGCGGCATTTGTGTTGGTGACACAACAAGTTCTGCTTTTCAGCAGATTACGGTAAGCGGGTCTATTTCCATTTCTACTCCAACAAGCAGTTTTATAGGCGGGTTTGTCTCTGATGGAGGCACCGGCAGCAGTTTGAATACATTTACAAAGTGTGTGGCAATCGGGGTCGTTATCACGGTCTCTGCCGGTTCTACCGTCTCTAATGGATTATTTAATGGGAGATGCCCCGGCATCTTTACGGATTGTTACGCGAGCGGCACGATGACGTTTTCCGACACAAGTTACGGTTACGGCGATGGCGGCTTTGTCGGCACTGCAACTGCCACTTCGACTTTTACGAGATGCTCCGCGACCGGCGCAATACCGGCCAACTCAAGCGTCATTCTATACACAAACGGCGGCTTTGCCGGTGCGTGTCAGAGTAATACGGCCACGTTCACAGACTGTTATTATCTTTCAACGCTTAACGATAAGGCGTTTGGCGGCGCTGATGAGCAGCAACAGTTTGTAAGAAGCGGGGCATCTCCCCCGACCGGCGGCACATATACCATAACTTTTGATGGGAAAACAACTGGCGCGATTGCTTATAACGCGAACACCGCTGCGGTTCAAACCGCCTTAGACACGACCTTTGGAACGTTGGTTTTGCAGGCCAGCGGGTTTTCTTACGGCACCGGCCTTGTAAATTT
>Ga0116116_1001476_pt1 | contig 17268 bp, 18 predicted proteins | sample June2015DPH_10_1_FD_89722 | JGI IMG/M metagenome (GOLD analysis project Ga0116116, IMG submission 89722) | Peatland microbial communities from SPRUCE experiment site at the Marcell Experimental Forest, Minnesota, USA - June2015DPH_10_150 | ecosystem: Environmental > Terrestrial > Soil > Wetlands... | reverse complement strand
GTCGCCGCTGACTTCGATCGCCGTCATGGCGCGCGCGTACCCCCGCCGCTACTCCGACGCCGCCTTGTCGTCGATCAGCTTGCGAACGGCGGCGATGAAATCGCCGAGCGGCTGGGCTCCCAGGTCGCCGCGCTTGCGGTTGCGCACGGCTACCTTCCCGCTCTGCTGTTCGCGGTCCCCCACCACCAGCATGTAGGGAATCTTCTGCAACTGCGCGTCGCGAATTTTCAGGTTGACCTTCTCGCTGCGCTCGTCCACGGTGGCGCGGATGCCCGCGGCGTCGATCTGCTTGCGCACATTTCGAGCGTATTCGGTCTGGCGGTCGGTAATCGGCAGCACGATGGCCTGCACCGGCGCCAGCCAGATCGGGAAGGCGCCGGCATAGTGCTCGATGAGGATGCCGAAGAAGCGCTCGATGGAGCCGTAAAGCGCGCGGTGCACCATCAGCGGCTGGTGCGCTTTGCCGTCCTCCGCGATGTATTCCAGCTCGAAGCGGCGCGGCAGCGTGAAATCGAATTGCACCGTGGAAAGCTGCCAGGGCCGCCCGATGGCGTCCACCAGCTTGACGTCGACCTTCGGCCCGTAGAACGCCGCCTCGTCGGGTACGAACTTGACCTTCATGTTCACTCGCTCGGTGGCCCGGCGCAACGCGTTTTCCCCGATCTGCCACTGGTCGGGCGACCCGTCGTACTTGCCGCTGACGCCGCCGTCCCAGGTGGAAAGCTCGGCCTCGTACTCGGTGAAGCCATAGGTTGTGAGCGTGTCGATCGCGAACTGGAGACAGTACACGACTTCGTCTTCGATCTGCTCCGGCGTGCAAAAAATGTGGGCATCGTCTTGGGTAAAACCGCGCACCCGGAACAGCCCGTTGAGCACGCCCGAGCGCTCGTAGCGATAGACCGTGCCCAGTTCGCCCAGCCGGACCGGCAGGTCGCGGTAGCTCCGCTGCCTGTCCGCGTAGATCAGGATGTGGCCCGGGCAGTTCATGGGCTTGAGCTGGTACTCGGCGTCGTCCAGCTCCATGCGGGCAAACATGCTCTGCGCGTAGAAACCGGCATGGCCCGAAGTCTTCCACAGGTCGTATCGCGCCACGTGCGGGGTGTAGACCAGCGAGTAGCCGCGCTTCAGGTACTGGTCGCGCATCCAGTCTTCAAGCTGCTTGCGGATGATGCCGCCCTTGGGGTGGAAGAAGATGAGGCCCGGACCCGCCAGCTCCTGGATGCTGAACAGGTCCAGTTCCTTGCCCAGCTTGCGGTGGTCGCGTTTCTTGGCCTCTTCGACCTGCTTGAGATACTCCTCCAGTTCCTTTTGAGTGAAGAAGGCCGTGCCGTAGATGCGCTGCAACTGCTTGTTGTGCTCGTCGCCTTTCCAATAAGCGCCGGCGATGGAGAGCAGCTTGAACGCCTTGATTTTGGAGGTGCTCGGCACGTGCGGGCCGCGGCAGAAATCGATGAAGTGCGGTCCCAGGGTGTACTCGGAGAACACTTCGCCCGCGCGCTCCTCGATCAGCTCGCATTTCATCCACGCATCGGAATACTTCTTGAGGCCCTCGTCTTTCCGCGTATAGATGCGCTCGAAGGGGAGGTCGCGCGCTTGCATCTCCCACATCTTCTTTTCGATCTTCTCGAGGTCTTCCGGCGTGAACGGCGCGGCGCGGTCGAAGTCGTAGTAAAAGCCGTTTTCGATGGGCGGCCCGATGCCCAGCTTGGTTTCGGGATACAGTTCGAGCACGGCCGCGGCCAGAAGATGGGCGGACGAATGGCGGTACACATCGAGCGACTCGGGGTCCTTGGCAGTGAGGATCTGAAGGCTGGCGTCCTTTTCGACAGGGCGGGTCAGGTCGTATAGCTCTCCATCGACCCTGGCGGCGATGGCCGCGTCGGCGAGACGGGGGCTGATGGATCTGGCGATATCGATGGGACGCGTCCCGGCCGCGACCGGCTGTTTACTGCCGTCGGGCAGAGTAATCTCGATGTTGCTCATAGGGAATTTTCAGCGTAACACGCGCGGGGTGGGGCATGCTTTAGCCTGCCCTGTGTCGGCGCGAAGCGCCCCGGACGCGCCTGCGCTATCATGAACAAAGGCTCATGATTGTCTCCACTCAAGCCGGGATCGACGAAACCCCGCTGGTTGCGCAGGCCCGCGAAGGCGATGCCCGGGCCTTCGGGGAGTTGGTGAAGCATTACGAGGGCAAGATTTTCCGGCTGGCCCAGCACGTGACGCAGAACCGCGAGGATGCGGAAGATGTGCTGCAAGAGACGTTCATGAAAGCCTACGAGCACCTGGATCAGTTTGAGGGAAACTCGAAGTTCTACACCTGGATTGTTCGCATTGCGGTCAACCAGGCGCTCATGAAGCTGCGCCGCCGGAAAACCGACAGGTCGGTTTCGCTCGATGAAACCATCGATACCGGCGAAGACACGGTGGTACGGGAAATCGCCGCCTGGGGTGAGGACCCCGAGCAGCGCTTTTCGCGGGAGGAACTCGGCGCCATCCTGGATTCCGCGATTCAGAGCCTCGAGCCGCCCTACCGCTCGGTCTTCGTGCTGCGCGACATCGACGAGCTTTCCACCGAGGAGACAGCCGACGTTCTGGGCCTCTCCGTGCCGGCCGTGAAGAGCAGGCTGTTGCGGGCCCGCTTGCAGTTGCGCGAGAAGCTGACGCGTTTCTTCAAACGCAAGGGAGACGACGCCTTTGCTTACATGTAAAGACTTTCTGAACGAGCTGACCGACTACCTGGACGAGTGTATCGATCCCGAAGTTCGGGCCAAGTTGGAGCGGCACATGGCCGAGTGCCCGAATTGCTGGGTAATCGCCGACACCACCAAGAAGACTATCCAGATCTACAAAGGCATGGACCCGTATCCCATCCCGCTCGATGTCGAGACACGTCTGATGCAGGCGCTCGAGAAGAAGATGGCGGAGAAGCAGAAGTAACCTTCGTTGCGGCGGGCAACGCGGCTCCGGCCTGGTACCTGAAGTCTGGTGTGGATAGTGTGAAGGAGAAATCGGGAGCAGTAGCGTTGGCGAGATTCGCGCACAGGAAAGCCAGTGCCGCGAACGTCAGCATGTGGCGGAACCGCACCGCCCGCTTTGGTTTATGGTTCATTGGGTGATCCAAGCTCACCTTGCGGTGAACTTCTTCAGGTAATTGATCGGCTGTTTCAGGGAGAACTGTAGACCTTCGGGCGGAACTTTGAACAAACGCGCCGGCGATTCGCTCGATCACGAGGCGAACCTGCTGGCGCTGGGGCCCGACCACCCTCACACCGTCCTCAGCGTTCATAACCATGCCCTGTTCCTTTGGTAGCGCGGCCGGACGGCTGAAGCCGAAGAGCTGGAAGCGCGGTTCAAGATCCCACCTCAATAACCCGGCTTGACGACCGAACCCATAATGGGTATTATCGTACCTGAAATGGGTGCAACAATCGGCGCCGCCCTCTTCAGCGCCACCAGGCAAGCTGTATTGCGCCTCCTTTTCGGCCATGCCGGCGAGCGCTTCTACCAGCGTCAAATCATCCGCATCGTCGGCCTTGGCTCGGGAGCCGTGCAGCGGGACCTCGAACAGCTCACCCGGGCCGGAATTCTCGCCCGGACGGTGGAGGGCCGTCAAACGTATTATCAAGCCAACCGCGGGTGCCCGGTATTCGCTGAGCTTCACGGCCTCGTTCGCAAGACCTTCGGTGTCGCTCAAGTCCTAAAGGATGGTCTCGCCGCCCTGGACGGCAAGATTCAATTCGCCTTCATTTACGGCTCCGTGGTCACCGGCGGCGAAACAGCGGCAAGCGATGTCGACATCATGGTCATTGGCGAGCGCATTTCGTTGCAGGATGTCGTTTCGGCCCTCACTGAGGCGCAGCGCGAGCTCCGGCGCGAGGTGAATCCCTCCGTCTATCGCACCGAGGAGTTCTGTCGTAAACTTGCTGGAGGCCACCACTTTCTTTCAAGTGTCGTGGCCGGCCCGAAGATCTTCCTGATAGGCGATGAAGGTGAGCTCACAAGACTGGCTCAAGTTCGGATGGCTCAAGGAGCACAGGACGAGCCGGCAGGAAATCGCCGACCTCCTCGCCGTCGCTGATCGGGATCTGGAGGCCTGCCGGACACCGGCGCTCATCCCCGACTGGCAGTTCAACATTGCATATAACGCCGCCCTGCAACTTGCCTCCGCCGCCTTGGCGTGCGCCGGATACCAAGCGGAACGCTCAAACCATCATTACCGCGTCATTCAATCCCTCGAATTCACGCTTGGGACCGGCGCAGCGACCATCGCGAAGTTCGACGTTTTCCGCAAGAAGCGCAATATCGCCGATTACGAGAGAGCGGGCGCTGTGTCGGAGACGGAGGCGGATGAAATTCGGCAACTCGCCGAAAGGTTACGTAGCGAAGTAGAAGCCTGGATTCGCAAGAACCATCCCCAGTACATCGTCTGACCCGGCCAGCGTCACCCGCGGATAGACTGCGACCTGAACGGCGGCGGCGAACTCCAGGAACTCACTCGTAAACGTTTCTCCGGTGCCCCACGGCTACTACAAGAACCACCAGGCGCCTGGCCTGAATCTCGCAGATGATTCGGTAATCGCCGACACGATAACGCCAGAGTCCGTATTTGCTGTGGCGCAGCGGCTTTCCGAAACGGCGCGGATCGCTCTCGGTTGCGATTCGGCTCTCCATGTAGTCGAGGATTTCCCGCTGGATGCTTCGGTCGAGCTTCCGCAAGTCCCTCTCGACTTCAGGGTCGTATTCAACGATCCAGGCCAAGGTTCTTCCGAAGTTGCTCGCCACTGAGCGGGGGACGCCGCTTTTCTAAACGCGCTTCGGCCAGGTAACGGTCTTCCAGATCGTCAATATGGTCTTCAATGAGTTCGAGGACGTGGTACGCCTTGGTCCGGCCCGTTCGTGCCGCCAGATCGGACAGCCTGCGTTCCATTTCGTCGCTCAGGCGGATCGACATCATAGGGGTACCTCTCCATCATAGCGCCCCTGCTCAACTCTACTTAGCCGCTTCGAACCACGGCGTCCCCGGCACTTGAGCTTTCCGCGCCCCGCCGTCGTTCATCTCCACGCCGATGCCCGCGCGCTCCGGCAAGGTGATGTATCCCTTCTCGATGATCCCGCCTTCCTTCACCCAGTTCTTCCATAGCGCCGGGGAATCGATCCAGTGCCATTCCTGTACCAGGAAGTTGGGAATCGCCGCGCAGACCTGCGCCGTGGCCATCATGCCGATGGGCGAAGTCACCGCGTGCGGCGCTACCGGAATGTAGTAGGTGTGCGCCATGTCCGCAATCTTTCTCGCCTCCAGCAGGCCGCCGCACTTCTGGAAATCCGGCATGATGATGTCCACGGCGTGCTTCTCGAAAATCTCGCGGAACCCGTGCCGCAGGAAAATGTTCTCACCGCAGCAGATGGGCGTGCTGGTGGAGGCGCGCACGTCGCGCATGGCGTCGATGTTCTCCGGCGGTACCGGCTCCTCCAGCCACATCAGCTTGAACGGTTCCAACTCCTTGGCGACGCGCTTGCCCGAGGTGGCATCGTAGCGTCCGTGCATATCCACCGCCAGATCGATGTTCTTGGGATACAACCCCCGGGTGAAAGCCACCTTCGCCACCATGTGCTCGATCTCGGCGTTGGAGGCGGTCCAGTTCACGCGATCGAACCGCGCCGGATCGCGCGCGTCGTCGATGTCGATCTTTGTGGCCGTGAAGCCCAGATCCTGGATTTCCTGGATCCGCGCCTTCGACGCTTCGTCTCCCGGAGTCATCCGCCGCGCGCCGGAATCGCAGTAGATGCGCACCCGGTCGCGCACCTTGCCGCCCAGCAACTGGTAGACGGGAACGCCCAGGGCCTTGCCGGCGATGTCCCACAGCGCGATTTCGGCCCCCGTCAGCGCCGTAATGTACTGGCCGCCCTGCGCGCCCGCGAAGATCCCGCTCGTGCGGATGCGCTCGAAGGCCGCCTCGATGTTCAGCGGGTCCTGGCCCATCAGCATGCGCCCAAAGGACCGGATCAGCGGGACGTTGCCCTCGGCCGCATCCGTGGTTTCGCCCTGGCCCACGATGCCCTGGTCGGTATACACGCGCACATGCACCTGGTATCCGTGTACGCGCACTTCCGCGGTGCGAACTTCCGTGATCTTCAGCTTGGGCCGCCGGTATGGCGAGCTGGCTTGCTCGACCGCCGCGGAGATCGAAGGTAATCCCAACATGCCCGTCAGCGGCAGCAGTGAGTTCTTCACCAAGGACCTGCGAGTCAACGGGTTCATGTCCATGCCTCCAATGTACAATGCCCCGCCGCCGGCGCGGCACGGCGCACGCTCCCCACCCCATGCTATCCTAACTGCGGATGTTCACTCGCCCGCGTAAAGCCCGTGTTTTGTTCGGACTATCCGACATCATCCTGGCTGCGCTGGCCTTCCAGGCGGCTTACCAGACGCGCGCTGTCCTGCATCTGGAACACACCTTCTATCTGACCGTCGAGCGCAAGGCCCTGGTTCTGGGGTTCGCGCTGGTCGCCTGGGTCACCATCGGGCTGTGGCTCGGGATTTACGAAAAGCTCCATTCCGGGCACCCCCGCGTGATTTTGCGCGATACCGTGTGCCAGTGCGCTTATGGCGCACTGTGCCTGGTGTTGTTCGAGTACGTCCTGCGCCTGGACCTCAGCCGCTTCTTCCTGGGCCTGTTCTCCGCCTACGCCTGGGTTCTGCTGCTGCTGTTTCGGCTTACAGCCGGGCGCGTGGTAGGAGTGATCCGCCGCGAGTTCGCCGCGCCGCATTACGTGATGGTGGTGGGAACCGGGGAGCGCGCCATCCGCATGGCGGAGGCGCTCGAGCTGTCCGCGGAATACGGCGTCCGCCTGCGCGGCTTCCTGAGCGAACAATTAGAGAACGCACCCTCTGAGATAGCCCTCGGTTCCCTCTACAAAGTCCAGCCCATCGGCGAGTTGCCCTCCATTCTGCGGCAGCACGTGGTGGACGAGATCATCTTCGCCGTGGGCAGCGAGAGCCTCGCCAACCTGGAAGAGGTTTTCCTGCTCTGCGATGAGGAAGGCGTGCGCACGCGCGTGGCGGTGGATTTCTTCCCGCACGTCAACAGCACGGTCTCGCTCGACCGCTTCGGCTCGACCCCCCTGCTGACCTTTACCGCCGCCCCCTACGACGAGATCCGCCTGCTGGTGAAGCGCGCCATCGATATCGCCATCGCCGCCGCGGGCCTCGTGGTGCTGGCGCCCTTCATGGCGGCCATTTCGATTCTGATCCGGCTCACTTCGCCCGGCCCCGTAATCTTTCGCCAGGTGCGCTGCGGCTTGAATGGCCGCCGCTTCCTGTTCTACAAGTTCCGCTCCATGTGCCGGAACGCCGAGGAGCTCCGGCCCGCCCTCGAGCACCTCAACACCCGCGAGACGGTCTTCAAGATTCCGCATGACCCGCGGCTGACCTCCATCGGCCGCTACCTGCGGAAGTTCTCCATCGACGAGTGGCCGCAGTTATGGAACGTGCTGCGCGGCGACATGTCGCTGGTGGGACCGCGTCCGGCGGTTCCCGGCGAAGTCGACCGGTACCAGCGCTGGCAGCGCCGCCGCCTGCGTATGCGCCCCGGTCTCACCTGCCTGTGGGCCATTTCCGGTCGCGATAACGTCGATTTCGAAACCTGGATGAAGCTGGATATGCAGTACATTGATAATTGGTCGCTGGCGCTGGATTGGAAGATTCTGCTGCGCACCATCCCCCGCGTGCTCATCGGGCACGGCGCCAACTGAAAGGGTCCCTTATGCACCTCATTCCGACTCAAGAGGAGGTCGTCGCCGTGCTGCGCGAAACCGGCGCTCTGCGCGACGGCCATTTCGAATACCCTACGGGTTTGCATTCCAACGAGTATCTCCAGGTCCCGCTGGCCATGCGCTACTACCAGCATCAGCGCATGTTGTCGGTGGGGCTGAGCCGGCTGTTGCGCGCCAACCCCGAAATTCGGGCCATCGTGCCGCAGCTCTCCATAGTCACGCCGATGACCGGCGGCCTGCCGGTGGCCTACGGCGTGTGCGAGGCGATGCGCGCCAAACAGGTCTATTGGGCCGAACGCCAGCACGAGGCCGAGCCGCTCCGTTTCCGCCAGTACCTGGAGCCCAGGGCCGGCGAGCAGGTGGTCATTGTGGACGATATCCTGCGCACCGGCGCCAAGCTCGCGGAGCTGAAAACGCTTTTGGAATCGCGCGGAGCCACCGTGGTTGGGCTGGCGGTGATCATCTACCAGCCGACGCCGCAGACCGTCGGTTTCGGCGCTCTCCCGCTGTACTATCTGGCCAAACTGGAGGCCCGCTACTATGCTGCCGGCGCCGAGTGCGCACTCTGCAAGCGCGGTCTGCCCCTCGAAAAGGTCTGGATCTGAATTGCGAATTGCTGAATTCCGGTGCAGAATGTCACAAACCCGTTACGAAGCGACATCTTTCGCCGCCGGCCGGGCACATTTTCACAGGCTTTTCCACAGTCGCGTGGAAAAGTAGCGCCGGGCCCACAGGGCGCCCCCTTGCCACCGGTGTTCTTGGGTGCCCACGAAAAACCGCCGGTGGCCCCCGGCGCTACACTGCAATCGGTGGTAAATTGTTTACGGTCCGACTGACGTAAGAGTTATGCCGAGACTCTGCCTGCTTGCCATGCTCTGTTGCGCCCCGCTGGCGGCGCAAGACACGGACGCCGAGAAGCTCGCGCCCTACTATCCCACGCCGGAAACCATCGTCGAGAAGATGCTCCGGTTGGGCGGCCTCAAGGCCGGTGAGAAGGTCTTCGACTTGGGCTCCGGCGATGGCCGCATCGTCATCATGGCTGCCCAGAAGTTCCATGCCGAGGCCGTGGGCGTGGAGTTGGACGCCGACCTCTGGAGGCAGAGCACCGAAAAGATCCGCAAGCTCGGACTGGAAAGAAACGCCCACATCGTCAATGGCGATCTCCTCAAGCAGAACTACAACTCTGCGGACCTGGTCACCGTTTACCTCCTGCCGGACCCAGTCAATACCAAGGTCCAGCCGCTGCTGGACAAGCAATTGAAGAAAGGCGCTCGTGTAGTGGCTCACGATTTCGAGTTCCGCAACTGGACGCCCGAAAAGGTCGAAAACGTCGCCGACGACGGTGAGGGCCGCAGCCACGCCCTCTATCTCTATCGGAAGTGATTACGTGCCGTTTCCACTGAAGTTCGACTGGCCGCGTCAGATTGCATGGGTGCGGGTCTTGCTGGTGGCCGCCACCCTGGGCATCAGCTACTTTTACCCCTTGCACGTGGCTCCGTTTGTGGTTTTCTATGGCTTGCTGGTGCTGTACCTGGTCCTCAGCCTCGTCGTGGCGGTCCGCGGCATCAGGCCGGGCGGCCTGATGGGCCTGCTGGCCCTGTTCTGCGACGCGGTTTACTTCCTGGCCCTGGTCAGCTTCGGCGGCGACCGCCTATGGCAGGCTTCCGTTTTCTTCTTTTATCTTCTGGCCGAAGCTTTGGCGTTTTACGGGCCCGTGGAAGTGGCGATGGTTGTGGCCGTCGCCGCGGTCTTCTGCGCTGTACTCCCTTATGACGGCACCCGGGGTGTACTTGTGGCCGGCGCCCTGACCTGTGGTTACGCGGTCCACAAACGCCGCCGGAACGCCCGCATCGAGCAATTGAACGAAAAGTTGGGAGAAGTGCAAAAGGGCGCGGAGAAAGCCCGCGAGGCGGAGCGCCAGCGAATCGCGTCGGACTTCCACGATGGCCCGCTGCAGAGCTTCATCAGTCTGCAAATGCGCCTCGAGATCCTGCGCAAGCTTCTCGAGCGCGACTTCCATGCGGGCATGCAGGACCTCATGGAGTTGCAGACGCTGGCGCAATCCCAAATCCGCGACCTGCGGGTATTCCTCCACAGCATGCGTCCGGTGGACATGGATGGCGCCAGCCTGGTGGCCACCGCCCGGCGCACCGCCGAATCCTTCCAAAAGGAAAGCGGCATTCCGGTGACGTTTCTGGGAACCAATACCCCCGTCGGGCTGCCGCAGGAAGTGACCGCCGAGGTGTTGCAGATGCTTCGCGAAGCGCTGCATAACGTCCAGAAGCATGCCGGCGCCACGCGCGTGGCCGTGACCATGGAGAAAACCGATCGCGGCCTCGAGATTTCGGTCGACGACAACGGCCACGGTTTCAACTTCGCCGGAACATACACGCTGGAAGAGCTCGAAATGCTGCGGCTGGGCCCCGCCAGTCTCAAGCGGCGCGCGCGCTCTCTGAATGCGGACCTGCAACTGGAATCGCACCCCGGCCGCGGCGCCGGTTTGAAGTTTCGGATACCCTTACAATGACAGGGGCCGGGGGCCGGGGGCCAGGGGCCAGGGAAACCACATGCCTGCTCCTCGGGCTTCTCGCCTGTTCGGGGTGTGGGCGCTACGCCGATTTTGCGCTGCCGCCGGTTTCGGGCGGCGATCCCAATATGACGTTCGCCTTTGAAGCGCAGCCGGAGCCTGTGCTTACTGGCGGTGACGCCTGGGAGTCTCACGACGTCCTCAACCCATCCGTAATCTCTCGCCCCCTGGCCCCTGGCCCCTGGCCCCTGGCCCCCGGCCCCTGGCCCCCGGCCCCCGGCCCCCGGCCCCTCCTGAACTTCTACTCCGGCTTCGACGGCCGCACCTGGCGCACTGGCCTCGCCACCTCTGGCGACGGCATTCACTGGGTAAAGCTCGGTGTCATCCTCTCCCCCGATCCGCGAACCTGGGAAGGCTCTTACATCGCCGCCAACGGCTCCGCGCTCGTGTATGAAAACCAATGCTGGTACTGGTATCAGGCCGGCCCGAGGGAGAGGCCCCGCATCGGCCTGGCTCGCGCTGCGGATACTCACTCCTGGCGCAAAGAGCCGAAACCAGTGCTCGAGCCGGGTCCGTACGGAAGCTGGGACGAATACGGCGTGGCCGACCCCTGCGTGGTTCGCATCGAGCCGTATTTCTATCTCTTCTATCTCGGCCAGGACCGCGCTCGTCGCCAGCGCCTCGGCGTCGCGCGTTCCACGGACGGTGTCCGCTGGGAGAAGCTCCGCGCCAACCCGGTCCTGGAACTGGGCGGCGCCGGCGCGTTCGACGAAAACGGTCTTGGCGAGCCGGCCGTATGGAATTCGCACGGTTTCTACTGGATGCTCTACACCGGCCGCGACACCGCCGAGAACCGCCGTCTGGGTCTGGCGCGCTCCACCGACGGCGTCCACTGGCGGAAGCTCCCCATAGTCTTCGCCGGCAGCCAGCCGTGGGATGCGAAGGTCGTCTGCGACCCCACGGTGGAAGTGGCCGGCGGCGTCATCCGCGTCTGGTTCGGCGGCGGCGACGTCGCCTCGCCCGATGAGAATCTGCACGGGCAGATCGGCCTTGCGATCCTCCGCCCGGTTAGTGCGATCCGTCCTGAAGACAATGGTGTTCGCTAATCGTACTGAGTGGGGCACTTTCCGATAAGCCCACATGGACTTACCGGCCACCCGTCATTCCGGCAAGCCGACATGACGCAGCAAATCCCGGAAGCGTGGGTCGTCGCGCAGGGCGTCCCAATCCCAGGCTACGCTGAGATGCATCAAGGGCGTTTCACGCTGCTCAAAGGCGCTTTGCAGCCATTCCATCGCCTGATCGTTCTCTCCCGCGTGGGCATACAATCGTGCAATGCGCACACCCGGAACGTGGCATTGCCTGGAACGCTTTGCCAGCATCTCCGCCCCGAAGTGCATCGCTCTCGAGTAGCCACCCTCCGCATAGCCGCGCCTCAGGGCATTTTCTACTTCATGGTCGCCCAGAACGGCAAAGAACTTCCCGGCTTCCGCCAGAGCGTCCTCATGCATTCCCTTCCTGTAGAGGGCACCCCAAAGCCCCATGTGCGCCGACGAAAAACCCGGGTCGGCTGCAAGAGCCTCACGGAAGTGCAAGATAGCGTCGTCGCACTGGTGGAGGTACACCAGGTGCCACCCATAGAAACACTGAAAAAAGGGGTTTAGGGGGTCCAGGTCCAGAACTCGTTGCATCTCGACCGCCCACTCCTCCGTACGTTTCATCGAGATCAGAAAGTCGGCGTACATGAAATGACCATCCGCACTGTTGGGATTGAGCTCGATAGCGCGCCGGAATTCGCGCTCGCCGGCGGGCCAATCCCGGTCGTAGAGCGCCGTGACATTGGCGAGAGCGATGTGACCTTCGGCGAGCTCCCCATCAAGCTCCAGAGCTCTCAAGACGGCCGCTCTCGCTTTCGGAAACGCCTCACCGGGCGGCATGAATCCGGCATCGCCCCGCGCCAGCCAGACGTTGGCGATTCCTACGTGCGCCAGCGCGTAGTTGGGGTCCTCTTCCAAGGCGAGTTGAAAATAGCTGAGGGCTCTATCCAGGTGCCCTGGAGAAAGCTTGTACCAATGAAACTGCCCCTTAAGATCGGCCTCGTAGGCCGCAGAAGAGACTGGGCGGGCGGAGACCAAGCGGGTTGCTTCCTCCGGTGTCAGCGCAGCCTTGATCTCCCGCGCCACGGCCCGGGCCACCTCGCCCTGCAAGCTCAGCACATCCCGAAAGTCGCGCTCATAGCTCCCCGCCCACAAGTGGGTGTCGGTGGCAGCATGAATGAGCTGCACCGTAATCCGCACCTGTCCGTTGGAGCGCTGAACGGTGCCCTCGATCACTCCGTCCACTCTCAGCTCCCGCGCGATCTGCGGCAGCGGCTTCCTCGCCCCTTTGTACCGCATCACCGAGGTGCGGGAGATGACCTTCACTGCCCGGATCGTCGATACGTCGGTGATGAGGGCGTCGGTCATTCCGTCAGCGAAGTACTCCTGCTGCGGGTCATCTGAAAGATTGGTCAAGGGTAGCACGGCTAGAGACCGGATCCTCGGCCCCGGTTCCGGCGCGCGGGCCCTCGAGGCGATGAGGCGGTAACCGTACCGAGGCAGGGTCTCGATGAACTCGGGATCCTCGGCCGAGTCTCCTAGCGCCTGCCGGAGTTTCTTGACCGCGTGGTTCAGGCTGTCGTCGAACTCAACGAAGGTATCGGCAGCCCAAAGCCTCCCTCGCAATTCCTCCCGCGTGACAACTTCGCCGGGCCGCTCGAGCAAGGCCTTGAGCACTTCAAAGGCCTTCGGCGGAAGTGCTCGTTTCTGACCGTCTTTGGAGAGTTCCCCTGAGGCCAGGTCCAACTCAAAGCTGCCAAAGCGCGTTCGCGGCGGCGATGGAGCACGGGCAGGCATAGAGCAGATTTCCGCCTCCACAAAGTATAACTCGTTGAGCAGACTACGATTACATGGTTGCTTGCGACCCTGGTGCGCTTCTCTTCCACTTGGCCGTTCGTGAACATTTCATGCAATGATCAGACGCCGTTCATTCCAAGAACGCTTGGCGCGTGAAAAGCTTGTTCAAGCAACGGAGGTACGATATGAAAACGTTTGTACGCTGGATGGTCACCGCCATATTCAGCATCACATTGGCGTTTGCCGCGCCGCAACAGGGCCGTGGGGCCTTGCCGGCCGCGGAGCATGCGTTCGCTGGTGTGGCGGTCAGGAATGCGGGACGGGTGGTGTTGCCGGACAACATCTCCCACTACACCTACGATGTGCGCGTGGGGTCGGGTCAGTTTGACGTGATCCGACTGCACCGGGTCGTGAAAGAGCTAATCCCGGGTCACACGCCCCAAACCCTGAATGGGGTGTTCTTGCTCCCCGGTAGTCCCAACTATTTCGAGGAGATCTTCATGGCGCCATTGATTTCTCAGGCCGTCCCCTCGGATCACTCAATCGCGGTGTTCCTGGCGAAAAACGACGTCGACGTTTGGGGTATGGACTACGGGTGGGCCCTGGTTCCACCGGAAACAACCGATTTGAACTTCATGAAGGACTGGGGTCTCGAAAAGGACGTCCAGCACGCGGAGATCGCCCTGTCCATAGTCCGGTTTTTGCGGGCATGGAGCGGCCAGGATTACGGTCCGCTCCATCTGCTCGGGTTTTGCTGGGGCGGGATGGTCGGCTACTCGCTCGCCAGCCAAGAGACTCAGCAGCCGGATGTTCTGCGCAACCTCAAGGGGCTCATTGCCCTCGACATTGGTATGAAGCTCGAGAAGGAAGCCGACCGCGCCTCTTCCTGCGACGCTCTCGCAACCGACCAGGCGACTCTCGATTCCGGCGTCTACAGCGACGACTCCGGTCTTTTTTTGAAGCAACTAAGCGGCTTGGCCCTGTCCGCGCCCAAAGATCCGTCGGATAATATTCCGGGCATGACCAACTACCAGGCCGCCCTGTTCTTCGGAACCAGCACCGAACTCTTAACCGGGCAATTCTGGCACTTCGTCGGGGGGTATCTCGACGAAAACGGGGTTCCCAGCGACCTCCGGTACAGCAATGCCCGGGTCTGGCTGGATGTGCTCCAGAACGCTCCACCCCACTACCCTGTCCGGCAAGATGTCGATGGGGACTTATTGTGGTGCGGCCAGACGAACGCGCCGTTCACCGAGCATCTCGACCAGATCGCAATTCCGATTCTCCACGTAGGAGCGGCGGGAGGAATCGGAAAGGCCGGTTTCTACACGACCACGTTCACTAAGAGCAAGGATGTGAAGACTGTCCTGGTACAACTCCAACCGGACGACAAGCGCCAGGAGGACTTCGGGCATGCCGATACGGTCCTCGCGGATGATGCCGAAACGCTGGTGTGGAAGCCGATCCTGGACTGGATCGTCGCTCACCGTTGAAGCAACCCGGTCACCGATGATGAGCGCAGAGTGTCGTGCTCTGCCCGTCAACGTGATGGTTTCGTTCGCGGGTCGAGGGCACGTAAGCACGCTTCCATGGCTCCGAGTTGAACGAAATGACAACCAGAAATTGGGGCAGATGGGGCGGCCGCCAGTTTTCTCCCGGTTTCGCCTCTGTCTCGATTCGGATGCCACTCTCACGCAGGGCCGTTGTCAGACGGGTACGGCGATTCTGGACGGTTGGCCCACTCGGAAAGAATCGAGGCCAAATTCTTGGAGACCGCTGCTCCCGTCGCAAGAACCGGATGGTCGGGAAACGGACTTGTCCGGAAAGTGCGCAGCGCGACCCAGACCGTCCCTGGGAGATCAGCCCCCAAAAGGTGGAGCCATAGCTGTCGCCAACCGCCCTCATCCCCACCGGCCGGCCTCGCGGCATATGGGAAGTGCCGGAATGTCACCTCTTAAGTGAACCGTATCGGAGGACCTAAGAACCAGCACTTCAATCGGGCGCGATTCCAACGCGCGATCGAAGGTGACCAGTTTCAGTCCCGCCGCCGAAGCAAATGCCACAAGATACGCATCGGCCCACACTTTGGGCGATGCGCTGCCGAGCCGTGAATGGACACGCAGACGCGGCTCAAGGCCGTCTGGTTCCGGTAGCATTGCGATGCGATCATCGGACCAAAGTTGGTCCCATACCTCCCAGGCGCCCACCATGCTCTTGACGTCACACCCTCCAAACCCCTCGCGAGCCCTGCCGGCATTCCCGTGACGGTCCCAGAGCAACGCCAGCCACACGTTGCCATCAGGGGAATGCAACCGATTCATAGATCCGCTCGTTGGTCAGGTTCACCTTCGGGCCTTTGGAGCGGATCAGAGGAAATTGCACTCGCCGGGGATGAGGCCGCTGGCTGCGCAACAGAACCTTCTCGATGCCGGCCAGGATCAGCGCGCGCGCGGGCCGTCCCTGGGCGGCGGCTTGTTCCTTGAGTTGCCGGTACATCGAAGTTGGTATGTCGACGGTGGTGCGAACCGATTCCCGCTTCATGATGCGATTATGGCAGACTCTCAATCGCACGCGTCTTCGCGAACCTCCACGCGTGCTCGACGATCGTCCGCAGCTCCGTGTATTGCGGCCGCCAGCCCAGCTTGGTCCGCAGCTTGCCTGCGGCTGCGACCAGGCTGAGCGCATCGCCTTCCCGGCGCGGGCCCACCACGTACGGAACCTTCTGGCCGGTCACTTCCTCCACCACCCGGATCATTTCCATTACCGTGTGGCCGGTCCCGGTGCCCACGTTGAACTGGTCGGTTGCGCCGCCGCCCAGCAAGTACTCCACGGCCAGGATGTGCGCCTGCGCCAGGTCGTTCACGTGGATGTAGTCGCGAATGCAGGTGCCGTCGGGCGTGTCGTAATCGTTCCCGAAAACCGTGATCGGGCTTCCCGTAATCACCGCGCGCAGCAGCAGGGGGAGCAGGTGCGTCTCGGGCTCGTGTTCTTCGCCCAACTGGCCTCCAGGATCGGCGCCCGAGGCGTTGAAGTAGCGCAGAGAGACGCTGGTAAGCTGGTGGATCCGGTCGAACCACCCGAGCAGCGTCTCCACCATCACCTTGGATTCGCCGTAGGGGCTCACCGGCTGGATGGGAAAGGTCTCCAGAATCGGGTTGGTATGCGGATTCCCGTACACCGCCGCCGTGGACGAAAAGACCACGTGCTTGACGCCCGCCTGCACCATCGCCGTGAGCAGGGAGAGCGAGCCGCCCACATTGTTGGTGAAATACCGCTCCGGCTCGCGCATCGATTCGCCCACCGCAATGAAGCCGGCGAAGTGGATCACCGCCTCCGGCCGCTTTTCGCGCATGAGCTGCGCCATGGCGCTGGTATTGGCAACGTCCAGCACATCGAGGCGGCCGGCGGGCACGTTGTGCCGATACCCCTTGGAAAGATCGTCGACTACCGTGACATCGTGCCCCTGCTCGAGCAGCAGGCGCACGGTGTGTGCGCCGATGTATCCGGCGCCGCCCGTAACCAGGATTCTGAGGCTCACAAGTTCTAGAATACTTCTATGCCAAGCGGAGCGGAGTTGTTTGTCGAAGCGGCAGCGCGGTTGGGCGTTGCGACCTTCTTCACGCTGGTCGGCGATCACCTCAACGAAGTGCTGGCCGTCGCCGTCCGCCGCGGCATCCGCATCATCGATATGCGGCACGAATCCGGCGTCACCCACGCCGCCGACGCCTGGGCGCGGATTCACCGCAAGCCCGCGCTTTCGCTGGTGACCGGCGGCCCCGGCCACACCAACTCACTCACCGGCGTGGCCACCGCCAACCTCGCCGGCAGTCCTTTGATTGCGGTGAGCGGCAGCCGCCCCAGCACCCTGGCTGGCCGCCAGGCTTTTCAGGACATCGACCAGGTGGCCATGGCCCGCCCTGTGGTGAAGTGGGCCGCCGAAGTGCCCGATGCCGCGCACATCCCGTCGTACCTCCAGCGCGCCTACGCCGAAGCCGATAGCGGCCGCAAGGGCGCCGTGCACTTAACCATCCCCGTGGATTTACTGGCCGCGCCCGTCGCGCCCGTCGCGCCCGT